>ERZ773051.124-NODE-124-length-63435-cov-79.052177_pt1 | contig 63435 bp, 39 predicted proteins | sample MGYA00580631_ERZ773051 | MGnify/ENA primary metagenome ERZ773051 (study PRJEB29015, sample SAMEA2738137) | human oral metagenome | biome: human oral; feature: human-associated habitat; material: saliva | place: China | collected 2204 ... | reverse complement strand
CATGGTGCGCCTCCGCTGGAGGCGTTACTCTGTGTGGATGTGGATGCGGAGGAGGAAGTGAGTGAGGGGGTAGCACAGCAGCTACTGCTGCCCATGCACGCGCGTTTTCCTCCACACCTTCAGTGTGAGATTCCAACAAAAATCCACAATATCCACTTATGGATATTACGGGGATGAACCTTATATGATATAGCATTGCCGAAATCTATACGACGTGGTCCTGCTGGAAGAATGGCAGAAGCAGATTATCAGAATCTTCATGGTGCGATAAAAGTAATCTATTATATGATTGGCATTGTTTCAAGGAATAGGCAAGCAGATTTGAAAGAAGAGTTGATAAAGCTTTTCAATAAGAACAAGAATTGTGAGAGAGTTCAAAAGACGATAGCAAAGGCAACAGGAATAAAAAATATTTGCATGAGCTAAAAGTAAACACTATCTTTGCGCAAGAAAGTGCCGATAAAGACTTTGTCGCTTTATTAGCACTATAAAAAGTAGTAAATGGGGCTGTACACATTGTCTGTACAGTCCCTTCCTTTTTTGATTTTCCTGAAAATTAGGGATTTTTATTATTCTGTGTGTACATTTACATTGTGTTTATCTGTCCTAAAAGCTCTAATAAAGAAAAATCCTCGGAGGCTCAGTGGGAGCTGTCCGAGGATTTAATGTTTTTATATGTCAGCGATGGTTATGCTGGTTCTTCTTCTTTGCGAGGTTTGCGAAGAGCGATGACGAAAGCAGCGATGAAGCCCAAGAGGATGAGAGCGATGGAGACGAAAGCTACCGTTTCAGTGGTGGATACACTCGCGGGGCGATAGGTGAGTACCAACTCATGTTTGCCTGCAGGCACTTTGAGGGCGCGCAGCACATAGTTGACGCGGCCAATCTCTGTGGGTTTCCCATCGATGGTGGCTTCCCATCCAGGGTAGTAGATTTCGCTCAGAACTGCTATGCCACCCTTCGGAGTTGCCACCTGATAGTGGAGTTCGTTGGGCTGGCGACTAGTGAGCTGTATGCTACCACTGTCGAGCGGAGAGCCTTCGAGGACGGCGCGGAACTTCTCATCGGCCACTGCAGCGTGCTTCGTATCAAGCCCAGTTAGGCCCGCCATTTCAGCATCGGCACCTTTGACGAAACGGAGTTTGCGGACAAACCATCCGTTGCCATTGGCGTAAGGATTGCGAACGGCTTGGTTGGCGTTGGCTCCGAAGATGAGGTAGCGCGTGTTGAGCATATTGAGAACAGGTGCGAGACTATCGCCAGGCACTTTCTTCATGTCGCCTTCAGCTTCCGAGATAGCAGCGAGATAACGACTCATCTCGTTGTTGAGCTGACGATCGATGAGATCCTGATAGCGGCGAAGTTTCACAGCGTTGTAGCCACCGATGCTCTGGTGGAAATAGCCACTGTGGTTGCTCGTTTCATTGAAAGGATTGCCCTGCGAAATATCGAGCACGCGTCCGTCTGCCTTATCTTGCATCACAACGCGGTCGGCTGCTGTTGGTGTGAGATTTTGGAGTTGTACAGGATCGGTGAAACTCTCGTTGTTGAGGTAACGTTTATCAATGCCCCAAAGGTCAACGAGACTGATAACACCTAAAACGAGGACGAGCCACCATCCGCCTTGTGCCTTCTCGCGGTTCTTATTGAGCAGATAGTAGAGGCCGATAGCCACACCGCCCAGAAGGATGACAAAGAAAGAACGCAGTGCAGATGCACTGAGGATGGCGTGGTGCATCGACGTGATAGCACCCGAGTAGGCCGTGGTGAATTCTGGTCCGCCAGCTTTGGTGAGATAGTCGAGAACCTGCTGGTCCTGACTGCTTATGCAGTTGCCCGCTAAACTTGGGAATAAAGTCAGTATGAGGCAGAGACCCGCCGTTAGGAGAGAGCTGACGATGAGACCAACTTTTTCTCTTCGGTTTGCCCAAAGCGAACGAGGTTCGCGGAGGATGCGCGCCAACGCCATGATAGCTAGAAGCGGCATTGTGAATTCTGCCACAACGAGCGCACTAGAAGGCGTGCGGAATTTGTTGTACATGGGCAGGTGGTCGATGCAGAAATTAGTGAATGCCGGACTGTTGTGGCCCCACGCAAAGAGGAAGGAGAGCAGTGTGCCCCCGAGGAGCGCCCATTTGATTGGACCTTTGACAGAGAATAGGCCTAAGATGAAGAGGAAACAAACGAGTGCGCCCACATAGACAGGGCCAACCGTCATGGGTTGTTCACCCCAGTATTGGATAAGTCCTGGAGGCGTAGCTTGCTGATTGCTCTGCTGGAGAGCTTGCTGTGTGGCTCCTGCGCATTGATAGAACTGATCGTAGCCTTCGAGGTCGGTAGCATCAGGGCGATCAAGGATGGAGGAAGAGCCGCCACCTTTGAAGTCGGGGATGAGCAGTGTGAGCGTTTCGTCAACGCCATAGCTCCATTGCGTGATATAGTCGCGATCTAGCCCACCATTGGTGCTCTGTGATTTCTCTTGCGGCAGTGGGCTGAGTTCGGCCGCACCGCGGATAGAGGCCTTAGAATACTGCCAAGTGTGGTAAAGGTTGGGCAAGTTGGCAGCTATGCCGAGAAGTCCAGCCACGAGGATTACACCCGTAGCTTTGAGCCATGTTTTCGCCTCCTTCTTGCGCAGCGCATCGATACCGTAAGCCACGACGATGAAGAGCATAAGGAATACGAAGTAGTAGGACATCTGCACGTGGTTAGCCTGAATCTGGAAGGCGGTGAAAAGTGCTGTGACGACACCGCCCCAAAGATAGCGACCACGATAACACAGCACGAGACCAGCAATGGTGGGCGGGATGAACGTTAGCGTCATCACTTTCCAGATGTGGCCTGCTGCCATGATGATGAGGAAGTAGCTACTGAACGCCCAGAGAATTGCGCCCAATGCTGCAAGGTAAGGCTTGAAGTTGAACGCCCGCAGCAGGATGTAGAAACCTAAGAGGAAGAGGAACAGATAGCAGAGTGGGCCACTCGTCCCTACGGCGTAAATCTTTTGGAAGAAGCCCAAGAAGGACGACGACTTGTAAGACGGTGCGATCTGGTAAGTAGGCATACCGCTGAATACGTTGTTGACCCAGCGTGTGGTTTCGCCCGTGCGCTGCGTGTATTCCATATTCTCGCGTCCTTGCCCAATGGAGGCCTGTGCGTCGTGGCCGCCAAGGACGAGTCCCTCGCTCAGCGGCGTGAAGAAATATGCCAGAGAGATGAGCAGGAACAAAACGACGGCGGCAGCATCGGGGAGATATTTTTTGAGAGTATTCATTCGTGAAAGGATATTAGTAACGATAATGTTCTGCCTTGTAAGGACCATCAACACTCACTCCGATGTAGTCGGCTTGAGCTTTGGTGAGGCGTGTGAGGTGGACGCCGATGCGTTTGAGATGGAGGCGTGCCACTTCCTCATCGAGCTGTTTCGGCAGGCGATAGACGCCCACTTCGTAGTGGTTCTTATAGAGTTCTATCTGCGCCAGTGTTTGGTTGGTGAAAGAGTTAGACATCACAAAGGAGGGATGCCCCGTTGCACACCCTAAATTGACCAAACGGCCATCGGCAAGCAGCGTGATGCGGTGCCCATCGGGGAAGAGGTAAGAGTCCACTTGCGGTTTGATATTTGTGACCTTGATACCGGGAAACTTTTTCAGCCCTGCTACTTGAATCTCCGAATCGAAATGGCCGATGTTGCAAACAATGGCTTGATCGGGCATCTGCTCCATGTGTTCAACGCAGATGACGTCGATATTGCCTGTAGTGGTGACAAAGATGTTTCCCTTCGGAGCGGCCTCTTCCATCGTCATAACTTCATAACCTTCCATGGCAGCTTGCAGGGCGCAGATGGGGTCGATCTCAGTGACAATGACGTGAGCACCATAGGAGCGCATGCTTTGTGCACAGCCTTTGCCCACTTCGCCGTAGCCCGCCACAACAACGGTTTTTCCGGCTATCATCACATCCGTGGCGCGCTTGATGCCGTCAGCCAAACTCTCGCGGCAACCGTAGAGGTTGTCGAACTTCGATTTTGTCACGCTATCGTTGACATTGAAAGCAGGGAAGAGGAGTTCACCACGCTCCATCATCTGGTAGAGGCGATGTACGCCCGTTGTTGTTTCCTCGCTCACGCCCTTCATGTTTTTAGCGATATTGCTAAAGAATTGTGGGCGCTCTTCGAGAACGCGGCGAATGATAAGCTTGAGTTCAGCTTCGTCCTCGCTCTCGCTAGGCGTGTCGAGCACGGTGATATCCTTTTCAGCTTGTACGCCGAGGTGAATCATGAGTGTAGCGTCGCCACCATCGTCCACAATCAGGCACGGCGTATGTCCGTCGTCGAAATTTAAGGCTTGTAGTGTACACCACCAGTAGTCGGCCAGTGTTTCGCCTTTCCACGCAAAAACGCCCACGCCGTCTTGCGCAATGGCTGCTCCGGCATGATCCTGCGTAGAATAGATATTGCAAGAGCACCAACGCACTTCAGCTCCCAGTTCGAGGAGCGTCTCGATGAGCACCGCCGTTTGGATGGTCATGTGGAGTGAACCCATGATGCGTGCACCCCGAAGCGGTTTCTCAGCTCCGTATTTCTCGCGCAACGCCATCAGTCCGGGCATCTCATGCTCCGCGATGGCAATTTCTTTGCGACCGAACTCGGCCTGAGACAAATCGGCTACCTTGTAGGGCAACCTACTGAAAAGTTCTTGTTGCATATTAAAATATAATCGATTATTGTGGTGCAAATGTAATAAGAATGCGCGAGAATGCAAAAGCGACAGCCGGCAGCTCGAAGGGGATATTTCCCTATAGCTGCCGGCTGGTTGTGGAGCCCTTTCCGTTGGGTGGAAAGAATGTTTAGTTGATGTGAAGCATCTCCATGAATCGTTTGACCACTTCGGGCTTTCCAGTGTGCTTTCCGTGGTCTTCCGAAATCTTGCACGTGTCGTTGTAGAACGGCCACGACTCGGTGATTTTCACCGCCACCAGTTTGATAACGATGTTCAGGTAGTCGACGCCCTCAAAGTCGTTGGTGAAATGCGTACCGATACCAAAGCTCGGAATGCAGAGTTCTTTTGCGTATTGTTGGATTTCGATAGCGCGATCGGTATCGAGCGCATTGCTAAAGATTACCTGCTTGCTGAGTGGGTCGATGTTGAGGCTCTTGTATTTATTGACAATCAGCTGGAGTTGTTCGCGGTTGTCGCCACTGTCGATGCGTAAACCCTTGAAGAGGTTGGCGAAGTCCTCGGAGAAGTTAAGGCTGAAGATTTTCCAACCGAAAGAGTCGTAGAGGTATGTTCCCAGTGCACCGCGGAAGGTGTTGCGCCATGCTTCCATTGCCATGTGGTTGGCCATTTGGGGGCCGTACATGCCGCCGATAGCGCAAATAAACTCATGCGCCATTGTTCCCACTGGCACTAAGTCGTGCTTCATCGCCAGATACACATTGCTCGTCCCGACAAAGCGACCTTCCCATTCTTTGGACGCATAGCAGTCTTTCATCGCCTCCACAGCCACGTCCTGAGCTTGGAGGGAGGCGCGACGGCGCGTGCCAAAATCGCTATAAACGCAGCCCGCTCCCAGTAGGCGTTCGGCTTTGGTATAACTGCGTTGGTAGTAGTCTTGATAATCGAAGCGACTGTCTTCACCTGTCACTATATAGTAGAGTTCGGAGATGATAGCAAGTATCTTCACCTCGAGGAGGATTGTGTCGGACCAGTCGCCCTCAAAATCCACGTGGAGGTGTCCCTTTTCGTCTTGCCACGCCTTCACCCATTCGCGGCGATAGCGGAAGCCGCGTAAATATTTGAAAAACCAATCGGGGATGTAGCTACAGCGGCGGCGCATAAAGGTTTCCTCCTCATCGGTGAAAACAACGTTCTCGAGCATAGCTACCTGCTCGAGGAGCAAATCGGCAAAACCTGCTGGATAAACGGTGTCGTTGCGGTCAACAAAGGAGTATTTTACCTGAGCGCGAGGGAAGTTGTCGATAACGGCGCAACACATTGTGAGTTTATAGAGGTCGTCATCGGTAAAATGTTTGATGATTTGTCTCATGGCGAGATCTGCTTTTTGTGATTGTCTATGCGGGCAAAGTTAAGTATTTTTCCGTACTCTGCCGCTCAGGAGCATATTTATTTATCTTACGACTCCTTAAGACCGCAAAAGTTGTAAAAAGCAAAGCGGCCTGTTTCTCGAAAGAAGAAACAAGCCGCCATCAATATTTAGTTGTTGTGTGGTCAGAAAACCTATTAGAGCTGAGGACCAGCAGCTACGAGAGCCTTACCTGCCTCATTACCTTCGAACTTCTTGAAGTTCTTGATGAAGCGAGCAGCGAGGTCTTTAGCCTTCTCTTCCCACTGAGCTGCGTCAGCGTAAGTATCGCGAGGATCGAGGATGTGAGAATCAACACCTGCGAGCTCTGTTGGAACAACGAAGTTGAAGTAAGGAATCGTCTTCGTTGGAGCAGTCTCGATAGAGTGGTTCAGGATAGCGTCGATGATACCACGAGTGTCGCGGATAGAGATACGCTTGCCAGTACCATTCCAACCAGTGTTAACGAGGTAAGCCTTAGCACCTACGCGCTCCATCTTCTTAACGAGCTCTTCAGCATACTTCGTGGGGTGGAGTTCGAGGAACGCCTGGCCGAAGCAAGCAGAGAATGTAGGAGTTGGTTCAGTGATACCGCGTTCAGTACCTGCCAACTTAGCGGTGAAGCCAGAGAGGAAGTAGTACTGAGCCTGCTCGTTGTTCAGGATAGAAACGGGAGGAAGTACACCGAAGGCGTCAGCAGAGAGGAAGATAACCTGCTTTGCGTGAGGACCCTTGCTGATAGGCTTAACGATGTTGTTGATGTGGTAGATAGGATAGCTTACACGAGTGTTCTCAGTAATCTTCTTATCTGTGAAGTCGATCTTACCGTTAGCATCAACTGTTACGTTCTCGAGAAGAGCGTTACGCTTGATAGCACCGTAGATATCTGGTTCGCTTTCCTTGTCGAGGTTGATAACCTTAGCGTAGCAACCACCTTCGTAGTTGAACACGCCCTCATCGTCCCAACCGTGCTCGTCGTCACCGATGAGCTTACGCTTCGGATCGGTAGAGAGAGTTGTCTTACCCGTACCAGAGAGACCGAAGAAGATGGCTGTTTCCTTCTCGTCCATGCTTGTGTTAGCAGAGCAGTGCATAGAAGCGATGCCACGACGTGGGTTGAAGTAGTTCATCATAGAGAACATACCCTTCTTCATCTCACCACCGTACCAAGTGTTCAGGATAACCTGTTCCTTTGTTGTTACGTTGAATACAACAGCTGTTTCAGAGTTCAGACCGAGTTCCTTGTAGTTCTCGACCTTTGCCTTGGAAGCGTTGTATACGATGAAGTCCGGTTCGAAGCTTTCGAGCTCCTCTGCTGTCGGACGGATGAACATATTTGTTACGAAGTGTGCCTGCCAAGCCACCTCAACGATGAAGCGAACTGCAAGGCGAGTTGCTGCATTTGCACCGCAGAAACCATCAACAACGAAGAGACGCTTGTTAGAAAGCTCCTTCTTTGCGAGTTCCTTAACAACGTTCCAAGCTTCTTTGCTTGCTTTGTGGTTGTCGTTGGGGTACTCAGGAGTGTTCCACCACAGAGTGTCGTGAGAAGTCTCATCGTCAACGATGAACTTATCCTTAGGAGAACGGCCCGTGTAAACGCCTGTCATTACGTCTACAGCACCGAGTTCTGTCTGATGACCTACTTCGAAGCCCTGGAGGCTTGCTTTCGTTTCCTCTTCAAACAATTGTTCGTAAGAAGGATTGTGAACGATCTCCGTTGTACCGGTAATACCGTACTTGGTCAAATCTAATGTTGCCATATTACAATATATGAATTTAAATTTATGAATTTTCTCTTTCAATATGGTGTGCTCGAACTAAATCTTAGTTCTTCACAGCGCAAAAATACTTATTTTTTCAATCAAACAAAAGTTTTAATGTGTTTAATGAATGTACAGCCTTTCCATTTAACAACATTTACCCATAATGCCTCTCTCCTCCCCAACTTTGATAGCCTTATATTGCAATCCTCGTAAACCCTTCCTCCCTTTCCCATCATCAGCCCTTTTTCTAACATTTCTATATAAAATTCCCGTTTTTTTTGTCTTTTAAGCAGAAATAAGTACTTTTGCCCAATTTGAAAAATTTCTAACACCGCATGAAGGTTATCAATCTGGGAGCAACAAGCTCCGTGATAAATTGCTACATGGCCCAGTTGCGCGACGTCACCGTGCAGGGCAATCGCACTCTTTTCCGTAATAATTTGGAACGCATAGGCCACGCCATGGCTTATGAAGTGAGTAGAACACTAAACTTTTCTCCGAAGACTATCCAAACGCCGCTCGGCGTGAAAGAGGTGGAAACCTATGACGACCACATTGTTGTCGGCACAGTGCTCCGCGCAGGCTTAGCCTTCCACGAGGGCTTCATCGATGTCTTTGACCAAGCCGACTCCGCTTTCGTTGCAGCTTATCGCGAAGAGGGAAAAAAGGAGAATCTCAAGATTCATCTCGAATATCTCGCCGCACCACAGCTCGATGGCTCTACTTTCCTCATGGTCGATCCCATGTTGGCAACGGGCGGAAGTCTCGAACTCGCCTATAAGGCATTCCTCAACAACGGTACGCCTAAGAAGCTCCACATCTGTGTAGTCATTGCTGCCGAAGAGGGTATCGCACACCTCCAAAAGTGCTTCCCCTCCGACGACGTAACTCTCTGGACGGCCGCCATCGACCCCTGCCTCAACGACGACGCCTATATCGTCCCCGGTCTCGGCGATGCAGGCGACCTCAGTTTTGGTCCAAAACTCAGCTCGAAGTAAAACCGGCCACACGCCTTTTTGACCAACCAGCATCAAGCAGTTCTGCTCATCCTTCGAGCAGAACTGCTTTTCTTATAGGTCAGAACAGCGGCTACACCCAGCCCATCTCCCCCTTTCTTCCTCTTTCCAGAGTTTTCCCAAATAGCTTCTGAAGCTTCATCCCATAAGCTTCTCCGCTCACATCCTTATCGCGTTTGAGAATAGAATAAGCCTATCCGCTCATATCCTTATTGCGTCCGCTCACACCCTTATCGCGTTTGAGAATAGAATAAGTCTATCCGCCCACGCCCTTATTGCGTTCGCCCACGCCCTTATCGCGTTTGAGAATAGAATAAGTCTATCCGCCCACGCCCTTATTGCGTTCGCCCACGCCCTTATTGCGTTTGAGAATGCAATAAGCCTATCCGCTCACATCCTTATTCTGTCCGCTCACGCCCTTATTGCGTTTGAGAATACAATAAGCCTATCCGCTCACACTCTTATTCTGTCTGCTCATGTGCTTATTGCGTTTGAGAATACAATAAGCCTATCCGCTCAAACTCTTATTCTGTCTGCTCACGCCCTTATTGCGTTTGAGAATAGAATAAGTCTATTTGCTCGAATCCTTATTCTGTCCGCTCACGCGCTTATTGTATTTGAGAATGCAATAAGCCTATCCGCTCACGCCCTTATTGCGTTTGAGAATAGAATAAGCCTATCCGTTCACACTCTTATTCTGTCTGCTCATGTGCTTATTGCGTTTGAGAATACAATAAGCCTATTTGCTCACATCCTTATTCTGTCCGCTCACGCGCTTCTTGCGTTTGAGAATCTCTTAGGCCTATCCACTCGCACCCTTATTGCGTTCGCCCACGCCCTTATTGTATTTGAGAATAGAATAAGCCTTTCTGCTCGCACCCTTATTGCATCCACTCTCCCCTGCGACATAGCGTGTTCACCCACTGTCCCCGGCGGGGACACCCCATGCTTAACCGCGGGTGATGCCCGAAGGGTGAACCCGTGGACAGACGACAGTCCTACCCTCCGACGCCGGCGGCGTCGCACAGCAGCCACGCTTCTGCACGTCTGAGTTATCCCTCCACGCTTTCAGTGCGACGCCGCCGGCGTCGGAGTGTCCTTTGTTCACTTCCCCCACGGGTTCCCCCTCGCTTTGGCTCGGGTATCACCCGCGGTTAAGCATGGTGCGCCTCCGCCGGAGGCGTTACTCTGTGTGGATGTGGAGGAGGTGCAGGAGGTGCAGTGGGTGAGGATATCCACACAAGCATACATACCATAGAGAAGTGACGATCAGCGAAGTAGAGAACGAGAGTATCCGCAAGAGCATAGACGATATGCAGGGATGGAATTGAGCTGAGTATCCCTCGTGCTCACCCACTGTCCCCAGCGGGGACACCCCATGCTTAACCGCGGGTGATGCCCGAAGGGCGAACCCGTGGACAGAAGGAAAAGCCCACTCTCCGACACCGGCGGTGTCGCACAGCAACCCCACTTCTGCACGTCTGAGTTACCCCTCCACGCTTTCAGTGCGACGCCGCCGGCGTCGGGATCAGAGTAGTCTGCCCCCCCACGGGTTCCCCCTCGCTTTGCTCGGGTATCACCCGCGGTTACGCATGGTGCGCCTCCGCCGGAGGCGTTACTCTGTGTGGATGTGGAGGAGGTGCAGGAGGTGCAGTGGGTGAGGATATCCACACAAGCATACATACCATAGAGAAGTGACGATCAGCGAAGTAGAGAACGAGAGTATCCGCAAGAGCATAGACGATATGCAGGGATGTAATTGAGCTGAGTATCCCTCGTGTTCACCCGCTGTCCCCAGCGGGGACGCCCCATGCTTAACCGCGGGTGATGCCCGAAGGGTGAACCCGTGGGAAAGTGAACAGAGAGAACTCCGACACCGGCGGTGTCGCACAGCAGTTCACTTCTGCACGTCTGAGTTACCCCCCCCCTCCACGCTTTCAGTGCGACGCCGCCGGAGGCGGTTTCCTCTATCCTCTTCTCCGCGAGCTTTCGTCTTTGCTCTGCAGCGTGAGTCTCTTCTCGTGTGCTGGGTATGAAGCCTTTTCGCAAATAAAAAACTCCCAATGGCGTGGGCTATCGGGAGTTTTTTATTGAGCTAAATCTAACAACTAGAACATAATTACAAATATGTATATAAATGCGTTTTTATATATTATTTGGATATAAGTGCAAATTATTTCGCTACCTTTTACTCTATTTTCTTTGTGCTGTCAGGTAAGATTATTCTAAACCTCTGTTCTATATTATTTGTGTCGAGAACCTTTAACTGCTCTTTTGCCATCTTATGAAGAATCCCAAAACGTTGCTCCCTTGGCAATCCACGTTTTATCATTTCTGAATTAGCAGACTCCATATTAGATAGTACCACTAACTGATTAATACTTGCAGTTTCTCTAATATTCATCCCTTTAGATGCCAATTTTGGGTTTGCCAAGCACCATTCCTTTGCTTTACACCCAAAGAGAATAATATTAAGCATATCGGCCTCTGTTGCGTAAATAATCCCTTGTTTGATAGTTTTAATATCCATTTTGGGAATAATTACGTTTTTAATAGCATCGGTATGAAGTGTATAATTAGTCTTTGATAGTATTCGTTTTGCGTTCCATTCCAGCGAAAGTGGGCTACTTTCCAGTTCCTTTAACCTTTGGTATTCCTTTACGATGTAAAGTTGGAATGTAGGACTAATCCACATACCGAAATTAAATGCAATATCCTTATGCGCATAAGTACCTCCGTTTCGTCCTGCTTTAGAAATGATACCAATGGCATTAGTTGCTTCAATCCATTTTCTCGGGGTCATATTAAACCTGTTCAATCCCGCCTCTTTCATAAAGGTGTCGAATGCGACACCTTTAAAATTAGGATTGTTCAGACTTTCCCAAACGCCAAGATATTCTAAGGTGTTTTTGTTTCTCATCCAATTACGGATATAATCTTCTCCTTCATTGGCTTTCACCATATCCGTAAGACTGATGTAATCGTTATTATCTTTTCCTATCAGAACGGATATTTCGGTGTTCTGCACCGTCATCTTCTTTGATGTATTCATAATCTTACTCCTCCCCCGTTTAGCTCATTCGTGAATTTTTCAAGTTCAACCAAGCCGTTTGAGTGAAATGTTTTACTCCCTGCTACGTCGTTAGGTGAAACTAAAAGATGACATATGGGCAGGCCAAGATCATCGGCAATAATCACTGAGCTTGTTTTTTTAGAGCGTGACGTAACGGTCACTCTTGCTTGCTATTATTTTAGTGGCGTTCGCGGCGAACGGAGAAGGTGGCGTTGCCAGTGGACGGACCTGCTGTGCGACGCGGGGTGCGGCGGCTCACGTTGGAGTTGCGGCGGCTGGTGCCAGAAGAGCTGCGAGAGAGAAGGCCGCGGCGGCCAGATGTTGGCTTTGTGGCTTCGGTGGCGAGGGAGTCGGTTTGGGTAGTGTCTTGCTTCACGCTGTCGCCCGCCCATACATGGTTGTGGAAAGCCGTGAGTTCTTGCTCGATTTTGTTCTGAGCTGCTTTCAGGGCGGTATCCGTGCGGGCAGTTTCGGCCAAAAGTCGGTCTTGAAGATTCACCACTTTATAGATGTCGCCCGCATAGCGGTTCATCGTGAAATAGTCGTCGGCGGAAATGGTGGAGGCATTGTTCAGCGAACTCTCCATGAGCATCAGTTTGCCCAAATAAGGGGCTGCATCGCTGTATTTCACCCAGAAAAGTGGATATTCCGTTTCCTCGCCGCCGAAGTCGGCATCGCCGCGCACGAGGACGGGGCAAAGCGCTGTCACTTGCGTGTGGAAAGTGGCGGTGTGTTGGTCGTAGTAGACGCTCTCCTTGATGTAGTAGCGTGTCACATCGGTTAGCGAGAGATCGGCATCGTCCACGCGCATCCGTCCATCCGTCACGGTATAGTATATGGAGTGATCGTCCATAATTTTCTTTGCCGAGATGGCGTTGGAGCGGCTGAAGTCCTCATTTCCCGTTGCTACGTTGTAAGCATAAGCCGTCACTTGTTGGCGCAAGATAAGCTTCATCAGATACGTGAAGAGATTGACGCGTCCTTCCTGCGGCGTGATGGGATAGTAGAGCGAAGCGTTTCTATCCTGCTTGAGGTTGAGGCGGCGATAGATGTCGCGGCGCCAACTAACGTCGGTGGGCATTTCTGCTGCCACGGGGAAGTCGCGATAGGACACGCCGCGCGGAGCGTTCTGGGTGCGCTGTTGCTGCTGGGCGGCTGCTTCAGCCTGACGCTTGGGAGGCTGAGCGGAGGCAGTGAGTCCCATCAGGACGGCGATGAACAATATGATTCGTTTCATATACTTATGTTTTCGGAGAGTTAGTTGATGATGACTTCCAGTGCTTGCGGAAGTGTGCGCGTGGTGCCATCGGGGCCGGTAGCAACCACGCCGCGAATGTAGAAGCGACTGCCGTTGCGCAACTGGCGCATGAGTTCACGCTGATTCTCGGAGAAGCGTGAGCCTGCGGAGCGTTCTACGCGAAGTTCGCCCATACGGCCTGCGAAGACGCATTCGAAGCTCTGCACGCGGAATTCGATATCGAGCAGACCATCGTCGATAGCTGCATTGAGGCCTCCAGCGTTGAGGATGGCGCCTTTCGTAAGGCGACCGCCTTTGAAGCGGGTGTCGCCCAAGGCGAGATAGGCGGTGGGGTCGGGCAGGCGGCGCACTTTGAAGGTGTAAGAACCCATGGTAGTTTGCTTGCCGTTGACCTCGCCCGTCACAGTGAAGGTGACGTCCTGTCCCACAGCGGCGGGGCGTGCGATGTACTTGCCCTTGCCTTGTGCCGTGAGGCTGCCGCCCTTCATGCTCAAGTGGACCTTGTCGCTACTAATGCCGCTGGCACTTACGCTAACGGGGTTGTTGAATCCGGCGTAGAGCACGTTCATTAAGTCGGCCGCTACGGTAGCTCCGGAGGGGGGCGCAATGACGTTGTACTTCTGGGTGAAATTGCGGCGTATGATGTCGCCCGCGGCATTGGGCATGAGGATGTAGCCGGAGAAGCTATACTCGCCGGGTGCTCCAGCGGTGAAGCTATAAGAGCCAGAGGAACTTATCTGTCGGCCGTTGACGAAAATCTGCGGGCGTTGTGTCGTATCGACAGCAGCCATGAAAATTTTGCTGTTGAAGACTTCGCCAGGCATGAGCGTGGTGCGCTCTGCTGCTACATAAGCGTTGAGTTCGTTTACACGAATGTCTTTGAGGTCGATATTGGCGCGGAGCGTGTGGAGCACTTGATTCTCGGCCTTTCGAATATCGCTCTGGAGCTTTGAGAGCATTGTGATGGCGGCCACAGCGGGCATATCCTCGAACATATACTGCTGCCAGTTCTTGCCCAATAGCGTGTTGTCGTTTTTGGGTACTGCGGTGCTGAGGTCGGAGGCGATGATGGCGCGTTGGCGCTGGTCGGTGATGAATTGTAGGATGAAGTCGCGGTAGGCATTGATGCCCTCGAAAAGTTGCTTGCCTTTCCCATTGACTGGCGCAAGCATAACGCGGCTGGCGGCCTCCAAGTCCTCTTGATTTCTAAGGGCGTCGGGCTTTCCTTCAGCTCCGTCGGCTTCTCGAGCGATGGCCCATTTCATTTTTTCGGCGAAGTTGTAGAGTCCATCAGACATCTTGCGCACGCTGAGTGCTTTGTCGTACCAGGGCTTAATCTTCTCGGGGTTGAGCTTCATCTGAGCGGCGAAGTCGTCGTATATGTCGCGGTTTTCCTTGTCGGCGTTGGTTGTGGTGCGCTGCAGGCTGTCGCCTACGAGGCGGAAACCTTTGAGCACGTCGGAGGAGACGTTCAAGGCGAGCATGGCCAAGAGGAGGACATACATCAGGTTGATCATCTTCTGACGTGGGGAAACCGGTCTTTTTTTGATAGTGCTGGACATTATAATAATGTGCTAATGCGGAGCGGCTAATGCCGCTTTTTTTAATGTGCTAATGTGCTAATGAGGGAATGTGCTAATGAGGGAATGTGCTAATGAGGATCAGCGAGGGCCGCTTTTTAATGTGCTAATGCAGAATGAGAATATGCTAATGTGCTAATGGGGGAATGCCCTCATGCAGATTATTGCTGCGGGGCTTGGTCTACACTGCCTCCGTTGCGCACTACGTTGACGGTGAGGGCGTCAATCATGCGACCATACACTTGGTTGAGGCGTTGGATTTGCTCCGCCAAGATTTTGGTTTGATTGTTGATGTCGTCAATCGTGCCCACTTGCAGAGAGATGCTCTTGAGGTGTAGCTCATAAACCTTGTTGATGCCCGTAAGGGTGCGGTTGAGGTTCTCCATCTCTTCGCTGTCGCGGGTGAGTTTGAGATTCTGTTCGTCCACTCTCGCCAATGTTTCGTTGAGCGTGTTGAGTTTGTCGATATACACTTTTGTGGCTTCCTCCATTTCGGGAGAGAGCACAGCTTGCGCGCGGTGGAGCAATTCATCATTGGCCAAACGGATGATGCTTGCCAACTGTTCTGCATCTGCATCGTGCGGAATGCTAATGCCTTCGGCGGGAGCATTGCCAGCTTGCGACTGAGTGGCCACAGCTACTTGCTGAACTGGAGCACTTGCGGGTTGAGCAAAAGCTGCTGCAGGCTGATAGGCGGTTGCTGGTTGCACTGTTGCCGGAGTAATGGTTTCTGTTGAAGTGGAGGTTTCGGGAGCCTCTTCCTCCTCTTCGTCCTCATTCATCCGTGCTTCAATCTCTTCGTCGGTGAGGTAGTTTTTGGGGAGTTCTTTACCAATCTCTTGTTTGTCGAAAGGACGGTCGAAGGCGCTCAAGAAGAACACGACGACTTCTGTGCCCATACCGACGAACAACATCATGTTGCCGCCCGGAAGGTGGGTCAGTTTGAAGAGCGCACCAAGGATAACGATGGAAGCGCCCCAGCTATATGCGTAGTTGAGGAATGTCTGACCGGGGACACTGTCCATCCAGTGTTGTAGGCGGATGATGAAATTTATTTTAGACATTGTTTTGCTGTGCTAAATTATAGTATGTGTAGGTAGATGGTAGGAGATCACCACCTTAGTTTTTCTTTCCAACTCGGGGAAGTTTGCCTGTGCGAGTGCCTGCCAAACTACGAACGCAGCGGAAGCCTATGAAGGAGCGCGGGTGGTTCTGATATTCGTAGGTGCGCCATGCGGAGCGAATCAGGCTCAAGGGGTCTTTCCATGAACCGCCACGAACGCTCTTGCGCTTAAGGGCGTAGGGGTCTTCCTTTGCGGCATTGTAAGACAGCTCAGGGTTGATGTCGGCCATGGCTTTTACGCCCGCACTGGTGTAGGTTGTGCTTGTCCATTCGGCCACATTGCCCGCCATGTCGAACAAGCCGTTGGAGTTGGCGCCATAAGTGCCCACCTGGCTTGTCACGAGATTACCATCATCGGTATAGTCTCCCTCATCAGGCTTAAAGTTGGCGTAGTAGCAACCTTTCTTGTTTGTTTTTGTATTGTTATCGTCTTCGGCTGGCGTCCAAGGGAAAGGATTCTGTTCCTTACCGCGTGCAGCATATTCCCATTCGATTTCGGTCGGCAGACGATAGCGCTGAATGTAGCGTGCCTGAGGGCCAAGACCTTTGAGGAGATACTGCGTGCGCCAAGCACAGAACGCATTGGCTTGTTCCCACGTCACACCAACAACAGGGTAGTCGTTGTAGGCTGGTGAGGACCAATAGTTCTTCATGTAAATCTCATTGTTGGCGTTCGTAAAGTCGTTCACCCAGCAAGTTGTGTCGGGATATACATTTACTATATAAGTGTTGAGGAAGTCCCACGGGCCGCTCAATGGACGCTCGATAGTTTCGCGCACAATTTTTCCGTTCTCGTCCACATAGGCCGTGTCCTTGCTGATCATTACTACCTCGTCTGGGTCAACGGTGTGATCGGTGTTCAGGTCACGTTCTTCGGGGTTGAGGCGGTACTTGCGGAGTGCTGCCTTTTCGTAGTCGTAGATTTCATAGCGGTAGTTGAGCTGGCGGAAGTCGATCATCTTCGTTCCATCAATGGGGTTGGTGAAGTAGAGACTCTCGTAAGCTCGCTGCTGGTCTTCGTCCATCTTTTTGGGCAGAGCTTTTGCCCAGTTGAGATGGGGCTTCACAGGATCGCCATTCTTGTTCTCTGTGATTTTATAGGAGTCGTCACCACCAAAGGAGGGATCAGCGAGGCGTTCGCGGAAGATGGAATCGCGCACCCATGTCACAAACTGGCGGTACATGGAGTTGGTCACTTCCGTTTGGTCCATCCAGAAGCCGTCAACAGAGATGTCGCGCGCTGGAATCTCTTTGCCCCAGAGCGTGTCGTTTTTTTCGATACCCGTACGCAGGTGGCCGCGCTTAATCTCTACCATGCCGTAGGGAGTGGGCTCACTCACGGTTGTGCCGCGTGAACTTGTTACTTCTCCGCCGCTATTCATGGCTCTGTTGCTGCCGAAACAGGAAACCAGCGTCATGGCAACGCAGGCGGAAGCGAGTATTGTAAAAAGTTTTTGTATCATGTTTGTTTTCTATATTCTTAAAGTAGTCTACAAATAGCGAACACTTCTGTGTAGGTTTTTGCCGCGTTTCTGCAAATTGAGCGGCATGCGGTAGCTGATGAGTAGTTCGTGATTGCCCGCGCCAAGTCCCATCCCAGAGGTGTTGGCTTCGTAAGCGTAGCTGATGTCAATGCCGTGGAATGTTCCACCAATAAAGAGCGTGGCGCTGTGCTGCGGAGCAAAGGTGGCACCCGCGTAGAGACGTTTGTTCTCATGTGTGTAGACGAGGCGACCCGTGAAATCAGCACGAAAATCCGTTCCATCGTAGCGCATCATTACCGAAGGCACTATTGTTAGTAACGGACTGCGCGTTTTTATATTGTATCCAGCCGTGAAATTATAGAGCGGTTTGTAGGTAATCTGGTTGCGCTCCCCCAAGAGTACGGTGGGAGCGGTGAGGTGCTGCACACCTATTCCAGCATACCATTGTTTGCGGTGGAAGAAGATACCTGCGGAGGCATCGAGTTTCGAACCTGTCACGTCAGACGTGGGGATTGCTGGGTCGGAGCCAGCACCATCGGCCAGGTCCGCCTTACTTCCTTTGAAACTCTCTGCGAGCATATCAGCTTCTGCGCCGAGGCTCATCACGCCACCAAAGAGGCGGAAGTGATAGCTATATTGGAGTGCGAAACGCTTGTGGCTGAACAAACCGATTTCATCGTTCTGGAATGTTGCGCCTACGCCGTGGCGCGTTCTCCCTATCTGAAAAGCCATGTCAGCTCCTGCATACATCGTGCCGCCTGCATCATCGTAGCCCATAGGGTGGGTCATATAAGCCGCGTTGATAGAGAGCTGGTCCGAGCGGCCTGCCGCAGCGGGATTGAACTGCGGCTCCATGTCCCAATAGTGGCTGAAGGCTGGTTCCTGCTGGGCATAAACTGAAGTGCCACACAGTAAGAGCAATGCGGCGAGCAGGAAACGTATGTGAGTCGTTGACGTCATATTTTATTATCAGAACGTAAAAAAACGGTCTTTATTGTATATGTATCGTTTTGTTGCTTTGGTGCGGGGAGGAGCGAGTGGTGCAGAGAGCGAAGCTCAAGAAGCTTTTGCCACTGCTCGATAGAGGTATTTTGAAAAAGCAAGGCAACGACGGTAAGTTTCCGCCATTGCCTTGCGATTCGGCAGGAGGCGCACCAGCGCCAGTCCTTTTAATATTCGTCCTCGTTGAAGAGGAGCAAGGCATATAAGTCTTAGGTAATAATGTAGTTGTGTCAGCCTTTTCGCTCATTTTATTTCGTGGTGAAATACCATAAATGGGCAAGTGGTTCATACAAACAACTCTGTCATGCGAAAGAAGTTTCCATAATGCGAATATTGAGACTCTTCTCTATCTCCGCTATACTCTTGAATGAGAAGTTTGTGTGACCAGACAATATCTTGCTGACATACTGCGGAGAACAACCAAGGCGTGATGCGATGTCTGCACGTGAGAGTTTGTGTTCCTGCATATAATCAATAATCTTCATGGCGATGCCTTGCGACCATTTAAGCCACACTTCATTCTCTTGCCTCCACTTTGCTTCCTCTGCAAATGTGGAAGGTTCGCTACTAAGATTTTTCTCAAGAAATTTTAATGTTTTCTCTTTCATAATCAATCCTCCTCATAACAATCTATGAAACTATCTTTATCAAAGACTCCTTTCTGCTGCAAATAGTTTCGGCAAGCATTGAGCTTGTCTAATTCTATTTGAGTATGTTCTCTGTCTTGCATTTTTGCAGTGAGTTTTATGGCTCCACCTGTTATAATGTAGACCTTTGGTTCTATTCTTATGGCATATCTGCTATAGCTCTTACAAATTTCATCTATCATATGTTTCCTGGTGCAAATATAGATATTTAGGACGAAATATGCAACTTATAAGTTGCATGCCGTGCTCTGTAAAAACTTTTTTGCCCTAAAAAAAGCGAAGCAGGAATCTTGCTGTGAAATTCCTGCTCCGCTTTGTGTTCAACGATTTAAGCTGAGATGCTCAGCTCATAGGTCATTAATATTCGTCCTCGTTGAAGAGGAAGTCCTCTTTTGTAGGGTAGTCGGGCCATACGTCCTCGATGGTTTCGTAGACCTCGCCTTCATCTTCCAATTCTTGAAGATTCTCGACAACCTCCATAGGTGCGCCCGAGCGCATAGCATAGTCGATCAATTCGTCTTTTGTTGCAGGCCATGGAGCATCCTCCAGTTTTGAAGCCAATTCAAGCGTCCAGTACATAATCTATGTATGTTTTTAATGTGTTATTTATTTTTCCCGTATTTTACGGCGTGCAAAAATAGACTTTTTCTAAGAAAAGAAACAATATCTTATAATTTTATTTCCTCCGAACCCATAAATTTATTTAAATATCTGGCAAATAGGAAGAAAAAGTCGGACAACCGATTGATATATACCATTGTTTCGTGTGGCAGAGCCTCTTTGCCCAGTCGCCAGATGTCACGTTCGGCACGGCGGCATACGGTGCGGCAAACGTCGGCTTGGGCAGCGGGCATCGTTCCGCCCGGCAGGACGAAACCACAGAAGCGGCCTTCCGATGTGTCCACGCTGTCGATGAGTTGTTCCATGGCTTCAATGGTTTCGGCCGTGGGCAATCCCTTCGGCTCTTTGAGGAGTGCCAGTGCGCCATTGATAGCAAAGATGCGGCGCTGAATATTGTAGAGATTCTCCCGTAGTTCCTCGGGACACATAGCCGCCAGGAGTCCGATGTGGGAACAAAGCTCGTCGAGCGTTCCGTAGGCTTCTACGCGGTCGTCACATTTCTTCACGCGGTGACCATTGGCCAAGGACGTCATGCCCTTATCGCCGCTGCGGGTGTATATCTTCATATTGTACTAATAATTTATGGTGTAATCTTGTTTGTTCAGTCGTGCCTCAAAATAGGCCAACCCTAACCAGTAGAGATCGAAGGTGACGCGTACAGCTTCCGTTTTCTTCCATTCGCACCAAGCTTGTAGTGTTGAGCGCGAACGGTGTATGCCATAGACAATGAAGAGTGCGTGCTGACCAGCGTAGGGGAGAAGTGCATCAAGTATGGGGGCTATGGGTTCGGAGGTATTCAGAAAGAGGAAGTCGATATGCCCCATCTTGCTTGCTTGTTGCACCGCTTCCTCGGTGGTGGCTGCGCTGTAGCAAGTACATTTCTGACAAGCTGCTGCCACATACAGCTGTTCATCGGCCGTATCGGGCCCAACGAATAAGGCCGTGCGCGGTTGGCTATCATTGGCCAAACGGAAGAGTAAGCGGTCGTCACGTTCAGGAAGTGCTTGTCCTTTTTGTTCCTGGTGCAGCCGCTCGTAGGCGTAGTAGCGTCCGCGCTGGTAGATTACTCCTTTCACCAGTTGGAAAGCAAAAGGAGAATGGATGTTGTAGCCCCGCCGCTGACGAATGCGCCAACACCACACACCGATGCGCTGTAGATAATAAATGAACCGTTGCATATAGCGCGAAGGTAAGCAATTCAAATCACATTCCTTTCCTTTCGCTCCGGAAATACATTTATATATAGGAATAGATCTTTTATTCCTAACGAAGTTTTTCTCCCTCCTTTTTACTCGTTCTTATCTTAAAATCTTAGAAAATAGCTCTTTACTTCTAAAATAAACTTAAATAATTGTGTTTTTCTTTGAGAAAGTTTGGAGGGTAATAAGAAATCCGTATCTTTGCAACGTGTTTTTCATAGTATTAGATTTAAGGTTAACAAGGTTGGGATACAGTGGTATCCCTTTTTTTATGTCTATACTTCACAACAAATAGGTCGGACGCTTCGAGGAATTACTGAAAGGTAAGCGCATCTCGTTTCGTCCGATTTTCTTTATTAGCGTGCTTCTTCTGTTTTGAAGGGGAAACTCGTGGAAGAGGGTTTTTGCTGATAATATAGAAACTCTCTTATGAGGCGTACAAAAAAGAGCCGACTGACACGTAAATTGTGCCAGTCGGCTTTCTTTGTAGAGCGCTCATTGTTTGGGAGATACTGATGTATCCCATCAATGAGGGAATAGATTTTTTAATTCACAGCCACTTTCTTGCCATTTAAGATGTAGAGCCCATGCGTGGGGTCCTGAACGCGACGGCCTTGCAGGTCGTAGATGCGATTTTGCTCGTCCTTAGAAATGTTGGGCGTTGTGATAGCCGTGATGGTGCGTGGACTGGGATAGATGCACCAAAAAGAAGCTTGGTCCTGTTTGTTGAAAGGGCGAACCTTGTCGCTGGTGGAATTGTTGAGCGTGGCGTAGGAAGCTGAAGTGGGTTGGGTGCAAGTGAGCAAGCTCCACCCTTCTGAGTTGGATTCCACGCTAAAGGCGATGGCTTCACCAGCTTTCACTGCGGGCACTGGGCGGGTACTATAAGATGTCTTACCCGCATAAAGGCCTGTGTTGACGTGATGGAGCAAGTAGTTTCCGTTACTATCCTTTTCAAAGGTGAAAACCTGTGACGAATCGTTTTCCACGCTGTAGAGCGAACCTTGTGCGGCATTGGCGGAAAGGAAATGAGTAGGGTTCACTTTGTTGTACACCATGTACTGACGCCCGGGTTCGATGGTGACGCGCTCCAGTGTAGGTACTGCGGCCATCACTGCCCACATATTGGCTTCGGTCTTTTGTGTGTTGAAAGCATCGAGCAAGGGGCGGAGCGCCGCATCCGATTTGTACATTCCCACCGCCTTTCCCGTTTTGATTCCAGCAAGGCGCTGTTGCAGGGCATCGTTGAGATATGCGTCGCGAGGGGAGGTGGTATCAAGGGTATACTTGCCACCTGTGATAGAATCAAGGCTGAAGCTCTTGAACACTATGTTGTAACCGTCGTTGTAGGCCACATCCTCGAAGAGCAAGCCGATACTATCGTTTTGCATAAGAATCATCGTGGAGTAGCAAGATGAATTTTTCGTCACTTGCAAACCTTTCACCCAGTTGGCGGCCATCTTTTCACCGCTATTATAATCGGAGTAAGCAGCCAGTTCTTTGTAGAAGAAACCCACCTTTTCGCGCACGTTGCTCAGTGGCACTGTTTGCAGCGCCACAAAGAGCTGTTTGCCATCGGCCTTGCGGCGAGCGGGGAGTACGAGTACTTCGCCGTTGCAAGCGTTCACTTGTCCGCCCGTCATGTTGGCAGGCATCGTGCTCTTGTCCCATGTGCCAGCAGCTGTGATAGGATCTGAATATGTGAAGATGTTGAACTGACGACCGCCACCTTGGTTGCGGCAGCTCAAAAGTACTGTTCCGTCGGGAAGTTCTTCCACTTTCGATTCGTCGGCTGCATCGGAGGGGATGACGCCAGCACCGCCCAGCACCTTCCAATTACGGCCGAAGTCGTCGGAATAGATGACATAAGTGGCAAACTTATTCACTGTCGTGGTGCGCAAAGGATGGGCAATGTAGAGACGGTAGAAATCGCCCACTTTGATATAGCGACTCTGCATAATCTTACCACTTGTTAGGAAAATACCGGCCACTTGGGCGTTGCCAGGTAGTTTGCCATCGTAGAGGCCATAGATCTGTTCGGTCATATCAGTACCTTGATCCCAGGTACGTCCGCCGTCGGTGCTGCGGAAGAAGGCGCAACGCTGCGGATTATTACGCGTTGAACTGAAATAACCCACCTTGCCACTCACACACTGCATCAGGACGTTGTCGCTCGTACGGTCGGCCACGATGCTTGGGTCGCCAAAGGCGGTGCGCCAAACTTGGCTGGCGTGCTCATCGCCGCGTGCCACGACAACTGTATCGCTCCATGTGTGGCCATTATCCGTGCTCACTTTCATCACGTTGTCGATGCGGTAGAGTCCGTTGCGGTTGTTGTAGCCAATATCCGTTTTGCTGATACGATAGTCGCAGTCGGCCAGTAGTCGGCCGTCGCGCGTCTGTGTCAAAGCAGGAATGCGATAAGGCACTTTGCTCGTGGCGTTATCAAAGACAATGACGGTGTGGGCATTGTCCACCTCGTCGGCCTGACGAACAAAGACACGGAAGTTCTTTACTTGACCGTTGCCGGCAACGGTGAAAGTTGTTGAAGCCTTACCAACGTTGCTCACTTCAAAGTGGCCGTTCGGATTTGAAATTGTGCCGTCGGCGGTTGTGATAGCGGTGAGCGTGGAGGGATAGTCGAAGCTATAGCCGTCGATAACGTAACCCATCGTTGGAGTGGAGAGCGTGTAAGTGCCCGATATGGCATCGGTGAGCAGGAAGCTCTTACCATCGGCTGCGGGCTGGAAGCTGGTGTTCATAGTGGACAATCTCAATGCCGCCGGAGCAGTGAGCGTAGAGTTCCATAAAGAAGTTTCCGCCAGCGTATTAGCGGCGTTTTTGAATTCGCCATATTGGCTGCCCACTTCGAAGTCGACCGCTACAGGCGTGAAGACAACAGTCGAACCGCGATCCTTGCCGCCCGTCCAAAACGCCATCTTGTTGTCGCGGTTGTTAACGCCATAGTTCGTTCCGTTTTGGCAAAGATAGAACGCGGCCGTACCCGCAATGTCTTTAGAAGATTCCAGTTTCCAAAGGCTCTCGTAGGTTGTTGTGTTGAGGCCAGCGAGGGGCAAAACCACGGGATAGGCCGTGCCGCCAGTTGTTCCGCTCATTTCGCGCGGCGAAACGAGAATCTTGTTGGCAGCAGCTGCGCGATTGTGGAGCCGATAGCCCGCTGTGTTGTTGCCAACGAGACACCAAAGGGCTTCGGGCACAGCGTTGGTGAAACTGCGCGCCAGCGAGAAGGGTTGGTTGTCGGCCGTATAAACCAGCGGGAAAGTGCTGGTGCCTTGACCTTGCCCCACGGCCACTGTGTACCAAACCGTGTTGGCAGCAAAGCGGCCGTTGGCGGTGGTAGTGGTGTGGAGGCGTTCGATGGCTGAGGCTGTTTTTTTGATACTCACTACGAAATTTGTGGGTACGGCGTTGGCTTTGGCAGCAGTGCTGGAAACGGAGAAACGCGTTGTGTTCTCCTCCAAGCCTGTCACGCTCACCGTTGCAGCAGCATCGCTGGCAGAGCAGGTAACAGCCGCGCCGCCTTTCTCAGGCGTGATGGTCACTGTGGTGCGTGTTGTGGAGGTCGATGAACCTTCAAAACCTGTATAGTTGAACGAATAGCCCGTGATGGCATAACCGTCCGGAACACTGAGAGAAAAGGTGGTTTTGTAGAGGTGGTAGGTGCCGTTGGCGTCCACCCACATATCGTTGTTGGCAGTCTCGAGTGTGAGCTGCGGGGTGGTTTCGGTAGAGCTCCACTTGTACTTGTATGCACTGGTGGTGCTGTTTTGCTTATTAACGAAACTACCCGTTGCTGTGGACACCGTACGCGTCCACGTGGTTGGAGCTTGTGCCTGAACAGGGCTTGCGCACAAACTCGCCAATCCCATAAGGGCCAGTGTAAACAAATGCTTCATAGATAGTGAATTGAATAGATATGAGTGATGATTGCAAATATAATGGTTTCTCTTTATTTCTGTTTGGTTGGCAAAGAGAAAAATAGGTCACGCGGAAAAGTGGCGGAGCGCAGCACGAAGAGTGGGACGCGCAAAGGCAGTTTGTTGAGATGAGAGAGAGGATGTAAAAGAGCCGGAAAGAAGGCTTTGTTCTTGTCAATGAAATTCTTACTTTACGCCTCCGAGAATAAAAGAAAATCCAATGCGAAATAAGATGCTCAATTCTCTTCGCTCTCTCGAAGGGCAACGAAATAAGGCTGTCGGTCAGCAGAATAAGGCTGTCGGCCAGCGCACTTATTGCGTCGGCTGATAGCCTTATTCTGTCGGCCAGTATCCTTATTGTACTGACGACAGAGAGCGGATGGAAATAAACATAAAAGCACAACTCCCAGCCCGCGCAATAAGGAAAGCGAGTGACCGTGCAGAGCAACGCACAACTCCGAAGACGATTTTCTCCCGCATCCTTGTTCGATAGACCATTTTCTTGTTCTCGTTGCATAAAAGGCTTTGTTAAGAAAAAGGGCAGTTTTGAGGAGCGAATGATGAAGCGGCATGCTCCGATCCGTCCAATAGATTCAGCCCTCTCGCTAATAAGAACCCCTGTTCTCGCTTTTGAGAGCTTTTTCAGCAGCATAATGTTGTAGGTCTTTATCTTAGATTTATTATTCTTTTTATTTATTGCTGGAGTTTACAAAAATCTGTAACTTTGCGGCGCATTAAAAACGCCCCCTCATTTATAAGGGGACGGAGATGTCAAGATAGCTCAATCATAAAACATTACATAATTTAATTTTCAAAACTCTATGTGGTTAACAACTTCATCCGTAGGACGGAAAGTTATCATGTCGGTAACCGGCATTGCTCTCGTTCTGTTCCTCACCTTCCATGCTTGCATGAATGTTGTGGCGCTTTTCTCCGGAGATGCTTACAACATGATTTGCGAGTTTCTTGGATCTAATTGGTATGCCGTTGCAGGAACGGTAGTTTTGGTGGGCCTCATCGCTCTCCATTTCATTTATGCCACTATCTTGACACTGCAGAATCTCAAAGCGCGCGGTAATAACCGCTATGCAGTGGTGGAGACTCCAGCAAAGGTGGAATGGGCCAGCCAGAACATGTTCGTGCTCGGTCTGATCGTATGCTTGGGTTTGTTCCTCCACTTGTTCAATTTCTGGGCAAACATGATGGGCGCAGAATTCTACAATGGCGGTATGGCTCTCGTGGGCGACTATGAAGCAACAGACGGCGCAGGTTTGATTCAGTTCACCTTCGGCAATCCCATCTATGCTGTGCTCTATCTCGTATGGCTCGCCGCGCTGTGGTTCCACCTCTCTCATGGTTTCTGGAGTGCTATCCAGACTCTCGGTGTGAACAACAAAGTGTGGTTCAACCGCTGGAAGCTCATCGGCAACGTTTATGTAACACTCGTTATGCTGATGTTTGCTGCCGTAGTTGTTTATTTTGCACTGGGCTGCAAACCCATCTGTGGCTAATTCTTATAACAAACGATTACAATTATGTCTGATAAATATATAGTTCCCGTAACGGAGAAGGTAATCGACTCAAAGATTCCCGAAGGTCCCGTTGCTGAAAAGTGGACCAATTTCAAGGCTCATCAGAAGCTCGTTAACCCGAAAAACAAACGTAAGCTCGATGTTATCGTCGTAGGTACAGGTCTGGCAGGTGCCAGTGCCGCTGCATCGCTCGGCGAAATGGGCTTCAAAGTGAAAAACTTCTGCATACAGGATTCTCCCCGCCGTGCACACTCCATTGCAGCACAGGGAGGTATCAATGCAGCAAAGAACTATCAGAACGACGGCGACTCTGTTTACCGCTTGTTCTATGACACTGTGAAAGGTGGCGACTATCGCGCTCGCGAAGCTAATGTTTATCGTTTGGCTGAAGTAAGTGCAAGCATCATCGACCAATGTGTGGCACAGGGTGTTCCTTTCGCTCGCGAATACGGCGGCACACTGGCTAACCGCTCTTTTGGTGGTGTGCAGGTGAGCCGTACTTTCTACGCCAAAGGTCAGACCGGTCAGCAGCTCCTCTTGGGCGCATACTCCGCGCTGATGCGTCAGGTGCACGAAGGCACTGTTGAGCTCTATACTCGCTATGAGATGCTCGACGTTGTGATGATTGACGGCCGCGCTCGCGGTATCATCGCTCGCAACCTCGTTACTGGTGCAATCGAACGCTTTGCCGCACACTGCGTTATCTTGGCAACGGGTGGTTATGGCAACGCTTATTTCCTTTCTACAAACGCTATGGGTTGCAACTGCTCTGCAGCTATCGCAGCCTACAAGCACGGCGCATATTTTGCCAACCCCGCTTACGTACAGATTCACCCAACGTGTATCCCCGTACACGGCGACAAGCAGAGCAAACTTACGCTCATGTCAGAGTCGCTGCGTAATGACGGCCGCATCTGGGTACCCAAATTCAAGGAAGACGTTGAGAAGCTCCGCAGCGGAGAACTCAAAGGCCGCGACATCCCAGAAGACCGCCGCGACTACTACCTCGAGCGCCGTTATCCGGCTTTCGGTAACCTCGTTCCCCGTGACGTGGCTTCACGTGCAGCTAAAGAACGCTGCGATGCAGGCTTCGGCGTGAACGGTACAGGCCTCGCCGTATTCCTCGACTTCCAGCAGGCTATCGAAGACTTCGGTCGCGACGCCATCGAAGCACGTTATGGTAACCTCTTTGATATGTACGAAGAAATCACCGATGAGAACCCCTACGAGAATCCAATGATGATCTACCCCGCTATCCACTATACAATGGGTGGTCTGTGGGTTGACTATGAACTTCAGACAAACATTCCGGGTCTCTTCGCTGCTGGCGAGTGTAACTTCTCCGACCACGGTGCTAACCGCCTTGGTGCATCTGCCCTCATGCAGGGTCTGGCCGATGGTTACTTCGTTCTGCCCTACACCATTCAGAACTACCTCAGCGATCAAATCACTGTGGGCCGCTTCACAGGTAAAGAACCCGAATTTGAGAAGGCTGAAGCTAAGGTGAAAGCTCGTGTAGAGCGTATTCTTAATATCAATGGTAAGCGTTCTGTGGATAGCATCCACAAAGAGCTTGGACATATCATGTGGGAATACGTGGGTATGGCTCGTACGAAAGAAGGTTTGCAAACCGCTCTCGATAAGATGACTGAGCTCAAGAAGGAGTTCGAGAAGAACGTCTTTGTTCCGCACATTGACGGCGTAAACATCGAGCTTGAAAAGGCTCTCCGCCTCGAGGACTTCTTCACTATGGGTCAGCTCGTTGCTATCGACGCTCTCAACCGCGAGGAATCTTGCGGTGGTCACTTCCGCGAGGAACACCAGACCGAAGAGGGCGAAGCTAAACGCGACGACCAGGGCTGCTTCTACGTGAGCTGCTGGGAATACCAAGGCGAGGACGCTCTCCCCGTTAAGTATAAAGAGCCGCTCAAATACGAGGCTATCGAAGTTAAGACGAGAAACTATAAAGTCTAATTGATCAGTGACAAGACGAGGTGCGCTTGCACAAACGACTCTGTAGCTACACTCGTTACGATTCACTCGTCACTTAAAAAAGAAATTTCATTATGGCAAAGAATATATCTTTTAAACTAAGATACTGGAAGCAGAATGGTCCTAAGGATGCCGGCCACTTCGACGAGCGCGAAATGAAGGATATCCCCGATGATACCAGCTTCCTCGAAATGCTCGATATTCTCAACGAGCAGCTTGTTGCAGAAGGTCAAGAACCTTTCGTTTTCGACCACGACTGCCGCGAAGGTATTTGCGGTATGTGTTCACTTTACGTTAACGGTACGCCTCATGGCAAAACGGAACGCGGAGCTACCACTTGTCAGCTCTATATGCGCCGCTTCAAGGATGGCGAAACCATCACCGTTGAGCCTTGGCGCTCTGCTGCCTTCCCTGTTATCAAGGACTGCATGGTAGATCGCTCTGCTTTCGATAAGATTCAGGCTGCAGGCGGTTATATCAGCGTGCGCACAGGTGCTCCTCAGGACGCCAACGCCATCTTGATCGACAAGGATTCAGCCGATGAAGCAATGGACTGCGCCACTTGTATCGGTTGCGGCGCTTGTGTTGCTGCCTGCAAGAACGGTTCTGCAATGCTCTTCGTTAGTTCTAAGCTCAGCCAGTTTGCGCTGCTGCCCCAAGGCCGCATAGAAGCTGCTAAGCGCGCAAAGGCTATGGTTAGCAAGATGGACGAACTCGGTTTCGGTAACTGCACCAACACGCGTGCTTGTGAAGCCGTTTGTCCGAAGAATGAGACAGTGCTCAACATCGCACGCCTCAACCGTGAGTTTATCAAAGCTAAGCTTGCCGACTAATCCGATGTGATTCCGCCCACGCCCCACCACGCAGTGAGGCCGCGGGCTGTACTCCACAATATCTGGCTGCCACTCATAATTATATATATGAGTGGTAGCTTTTTTTATGGATAAATGCAGTTTTTATCGGTTTCTGCGCACGATGAGAAACTGTGGAAAGTGAGATTTGTGAATACATCCTTCTCCTCTTTTTCAGCAGATTGGGAGGCGCGTGGGACTTTTTTGTTACTTGTATTGGAAATTCGTATCTTTGCCTAAACAAATTTTTTAGAATCGTGAAGAAACTCTCTCTCATACTTTTTACGCTCGTCAGCGTCCTATTGCTCACATTGGCTGTTCCCCGTGAAGGCAAATTTGTCTTTGAGTACAAAGAGGGAACACCTTGGAAATACGCGCCGCTGATTGCCGATTTTGAATTTCCCATTATCAAATCGGAGAAAGCCATTAAGATGGAGAAGGACAGCGTGTTGCAAAACTTTCAGCCCTTCTTTAACAAGTCCATCGCAATAGGTCAGCAGCAGATTAAAGCCTTTATCGCCGACTACAAAGCGCGCCGAATCCCAGTTCCAGAGAAGTACGCCAACTATGTGATAAAGCAGTTGGGACTCGTCTATAACACTGGCGTGATGTCGCCCTCGCAGATGTCCGATTTGGTGAGTCATCGCTATCAGAATGTGCATATCGTGGAAGGGCAAGATGCCGTCACGCAATCCACCAGTGCTATCTACACCACGCGCACCGCCTATGAAACCATCATGGGAGCCGACTCCGCGGGCTATCTCCATGACGTGTTGGCACTTTGCAATATCAACAACTATCTCACGCCTAACCTCACGTTCGACAAAGCTAAGACAGATGCGGCTCGAGAGGATGCGCTCAACTCCGTGATCACTTCCAGCGGAATGATTGTTGCGGGGCAGCGCGTGATAGATATGGGCGAAATCGTCACACCGCAGTTGAAACTCGTGCTCGACTCCTATATGCAAGAGAGTGCGCGCCTCAACACCACGGATAACAACCTCTGGAAACAGATGCCGGGGCAGGCACTCCTCATCTTCATCATTCTGAGCATCTTCCCTCTCTATCTCCTCACATTTCAACCAAAGTACACAGAGAACGTTCGCACACTGGCCCTCTTCTATGTGCTGATCACGATTTTCCCGATTCTGTCCTATATCATGGTGCGTGAGCATTGGTTCAGCGTCTACCTTGTGCCCTATGCCATGGTGCCGCTCTTCGTTCGCGTTTTCTTTGATTCGCGCACGGCCACGATGGCCATGCTCACCTCCTTGCTCCTGACGTCTATCGGTCTAACAGGTCCTTTCGAATTTTTCATGATTGAAAGCATCGTTGGCTTCGTCACGGTCTACGCGCTGCGAGAGATGACCGAGCGCGCCCAGATTCTTCGCATCGCTTTGTTTGTTGTCGTTGTAGGTCTCCTTACGCAGTTTGCCTACGATATGGCCGCCAGCACGAATATTTCCGATTTGGATCATTCGCGCTATGTATATCTCGCCGTGTCAGGTGTGGCCCTTCTCTTTGCTTACCCTGTTATGTACCTCATTGAGCGTATCTTTGGCTATACGTCGAGCGTGACGCTCATCGAATTGTCCAATATCAATCATCCGCTACTCCGCCGAATGTCAAAGGAAGCACAAGGCACGTTCAACCACTCCATGCAGGTGGGAAACCTCGCAGCGGAGGTGGCCAACAAAATTGGGGCAAGTGCTCAACTCGTGCGTACGGGGGCTCTCTTCCATGATATAGGGAAAATGCTCAATCCGGCTTTCTTCACCGAAAACCAAAGTGGTGTGAATCCTCACGACTCGCTGACCGACCGCGACGATATGGCGAAGGAAGAGCAGTCGGCACAAATCATCATCAGCCATGTGACGCAGGGACTGCAACTTGCAGAAAAAAATAACTTGCCTCAATCTATTCGCGATTTCATCTCGACCCATCATGGGCGCAGTAAGACGGGCTATTTCTACATACAATGGCAAAACAACCATCCAGGCGAAACGCCGCGCGATGAGCTTTTCACCTATCCCGGTCCCAACCCCTTCACACGCGAACAAGCCATCCTCATGATGTGCGATGCCGTGGAAGCCTCCTCCCGCTCCCTCAAGGAATACACCGAAGAAGCTATTAGCGGCCTCGTCAATAAGATTATCGACGGACAAGTGCAGGCGGGCTATTTCCAAGAGTGTCCCATTACGTTCCGCGATATTCAGGATGCCAAGCGCGTACTGATTGATAGCTTGAAAACCGTTTATCACACGCGCATTGCTTATCCCGAGCTCAACAAGGATAAGCAGAAAGCGCAAAGCAGTATTTGGCCCCACCTCTTGGGCGGAAATCGCTACTACCATCACAATAAAAATTAGTAATACATATCTCTAACGCCTCTTCCGAATGAAGAAGTTCTTCCTCCTCTTTATTGCCCTCATCCTGGGCTTAGGTCTGTCCGCACAACGACAGGAGTTGTTCGTCACCACTGCCGATTCGGCCCATCCCTATCGTATTCCCGCCATCGCGCATCTCAAGGGGAAGCGCCTGCTCTCCGTGACCGACTATCGCCTCTGTGGCGCTGACATCGGTTTTGGTCGCGTTGATCTTCACGGGCGTTTATCACAGGATAACGGCCGTACATGGTCGCCGGAGTACTCCATTATTCGAGGTACGGGCGTGAAGCACGCCGCCGATTGTGGCTATGGCGATGCTGCCATCGTCTCCGCACCTAATGGTCGCGATATCCTGCTGCTCTGCGTTTGTGGCAATACCGTTTATGGCGCGGCCTCCACTACCCGACAGAATCCCAATCGTGTTGCCCGACTCTATAGTCACGACGGCGGGCGCACTTGGTCTGCTCCCGAAGACATCACGGAGGATATTTATTCTCTCTTCGACGAGAGCCAGCTCGGTCCTATCCAAAGTCTTTTTATCACCTCCGGCCGCATCTGCCAGAGCCGCACGGTGAAGATTGGGAAGTACTACCGTCTCTATGCAGCCATCTGCGCGCGTCCCAATGGTAATCGCGTTGTTTATAGCGACGACTTTGGCCATACATGGAAGCCACTGGGTAGCATCCACATCTCTCCAGCTCCCAAAGGCGATGAAGTGAAATGCGAAGAACTCCCTAATGGCGATGTAGCCCTCAGTTCCCGCACCTGGGGCGGCCGTTATTTCAATATTTTCCATTATCGCAATATTCGCCTCGCTGAAGGCGAATGGGGCGAAGTGGCCTATTCCAGTGCGACCAATCAAGGCGTTGATGCACAGAAGAACAGTACGAACGGCGGCATCTTGATTGTTCCCGCGCGTCGTACTGCGGACAACCGCCCAACATGGGTTGCCCTTCAGTCTGTCCCTCTCGGTCCTGGCCGCAGCAATGTGGGCATCTACTACAAAGAACTTCTCTCCGCCCATGCCTATTCCTCTCCGGCCGTCCTCGCAGCCAACTGGTCCGGCCCTTATAAAGTGTCGTCAGTAGGTTCGGCCTATTCCGAATTGGAACGCCTCGGTAATGGTAAAATTGGAATCTTCTACGAAGAAACGTCCCACAAAGCCGACTACACCCTTGTTTTCAACAGCTTCTCCCTAAGCGAAATCACCAACGGGCGTTTTCGCTAAACTCACACATACATATAAAACGGCGAGAGACATTGAGTCTCCCGCCGTTTTGTATATCTCAACTTGCACCTTGTGGGTAAGTTCGTCAGCGCACACTAAGTTCACACATATTCTTTTGCTTCGCGTTTACCACGCAGTACCGCCAGTGCGTTGCTCGCCAGTGCCAACATTTCGTCCTCACCAGGGTAGCAATACACTGGAGCCAGAAATTCGATGCGCTCCCGCAGGTGCTTGATGACATATTCCGAATGCGCCAAGCCACCCGTAAGGAGGATGGCATCTATCTTTCCGAAAAGCACCGCTCCCTCAGCCGCGATGTTCTTTGCCACGTGGTAAATCATTGCGTCCACAATCAGTTTCGCGTGTTCGTCCCCAGCAGCGATGCGCTGCTCAATTTCTTTCATGTTGTTAGTGCCCAAGTGCGCCATCAGTCCAGCTTGTCCCGCGATGCGCTTTAGGAGTTCCTCCTGCGTAAACTTCCCGCTGAAGCACAGCCTTATGAGGTCGGCTGCTGGCAAACTACCTGCCCGTTCGGGTGAGAAAGGTCCTTCGCCATCCAGTGCGTTGTTGGCGTCCACGGCGCGCCCGTGGTCGTGGGCTGCAATACTGATACCTCCACCCAGATGGCACACGATGAGGCGCAAGTCCTCATATTCTTTTCCCACTTCGTTGGCATAGCGGCGCGCGATAGCCCGCTGGTTGAGAGCGTGCCAAATGCACACACGCGGCATCAGCGGCGAACCGCTCACACGTGCCAGCGGCGAAAGCTCATCCACCACGCCCGGATCGGCAATAAAGCTGCGGCAGTTGGGGATGTCCTTTGCCATTTCCCACGCAATGAGGCAACCCAAGTCGCAAGCGTGTTTGTGGAGCGCTTTGCGTGTGTCGGTCACCATTTTCTCATTCACGGCGTAGATTCCGCCCGCAACAGGTTTTGCCAATCCCCCTCGCGCAATGATGGCATCGAAGTTGAGCGATACGTTCATGGCGCGCAGTTCATCGAGAATCAATTGTTTGCGGAACCCGTATTGGTCGGTCAGTTCGGGATACTGCTCTAATTGCTCCGGCGAATGGTGGATGTTGCGAAGCAAAGCAGGTTTCTCATCGAGGTATACGGCCACTTTCGTAGATGTAGAGCCGGGGTTTATCACTAAAATCTTCACTTTCGTTTCTTTTTTAGGTGTCGCTACGGCGCAGTGCCGCACGGCGATGTCAATTATTGTTGTGGATGGATTTCACAGCCAGTGCCAGACTGTAGTATTTACTCTCTTTGCTGTCGCCGCGGCTGGTGAGCACCACGGGAGCATCGCTACCTTGCAGCATGCAAGCCATGTTGGCGTGGGCAAAGAGTGTGACGGCCTTGTAGAACGTGTTACCCGCTTCGATGTCGGGGAAAACGAGCACATCGGCCGCTCCGTTGATGGGCGATTGCAGACCTTTGTGTTGGAGCGCTTCGAGCGAGCAACTGGTTTTCACGTCGAGCGGACCGTCCACTATACACTGTCCGAAAGCGCCTGCTTGAGCTTCAGCCGTAATCTGCGGATAATCGACCGTGAAAGGGAAAAATTTCTCGTTCACCTGCTCGGAGCAATGAATCAGTGAAACCCTCGGCGTGTCGATGCCGAAGGCGTGGCACACTCTCACAGCGTAGCGCACCTGTTCGCGGCGTTGCTCGGGCGTGGGATATGGGATGACGGCAGCATCGGTAAAGAAAAGCAAGCGCGGGTAGTTGTCCAACTGCGCACAAGCCAGATGTGTCAGCACGCGCCCCTTGGCGAGGATGCCGTGCTCTTTGTTCAACACGGCGTGGAGTAGGACATCGGTGTTGAGCAAACCTTTCATCAGCACTTGCGCCTCACCGCTGCGCACGAGTGCTACGGCTTTCTCTGCTGCATCGCGGGCATCGTCGGCTGCCACGAAACGCACCTCGTTGGCCACAGCTGCGAAGTCGGGGTTTTGGCACACTTCCTGTTCGCCCCCCACAAAGATAGCCGTCACAAAGCCCTCGCGAGCCGCGCGCAACACGGCATACTGCGTCTCCGCATCAGTGGCACACACCACGGCCACACTACAACGGCGTCCCTGCTGCTGCAAGTTCTCCGTCAGATCATTGAAATTCAAAATCTTTTCCACCATACAAATCCAGAGATTGATATTTTGGGGTCAAATATACGGAAAGGCGTGGAATAATTGCACAAAAATTGGGGAAAGATGCAAAGATTTTCTTCCCTTTCTTTATGAGGGAAGGAAGTTCTTGGGGAATTCCGACGGGTCTGACCAGTCCGACAGGTCCGACCTGTCGGAGAACCAACAACAAGAGGCCACTGAGCACTCCCCCTCATGGGGGAGCTGGAGGGGGCTTTCTTTTAGTCAAAAATCTTCTTACTTTTCTCTTTCCGTGAGTGGCTCAAAACGGCGCTCTCCTTCCTCTTCTCGCTTGTAAGAAGCCTCTTGCAAGTCGCCACAATAAGGCTGTTGGCCAACTCAATAAGGCTGCCAACTGATAGCCTTATTGTTTCGGCTGGCGCAATAAGGAAACCGATGCGAAGCTCAAGGACGTTTTTGTCTGCTTTTGGGCAGAAATAGGCCTCAATAAGGCAGTTTTTGCAGGAAAAAGCCGTTTCACTCAATGTGTGAAGAGAAATTTTCAGCCAGAATAGGGCGCAGCTTCGATTTTTAGCAGCTGCTGGTGAGCACAGCTTTGTCAAATATTAGGAAGGCTGGTGGGGAGATTGTCGGACGAGTCGGACAGGTCGGACTGGTCGGACTGGTCCGAGAATTTGTCAGACTGGTCGGAGGATTGATCGGACTGCTCGGAGGATTTCTTTAGTTTTCTTATTGCTATGTTTGGTTGTCAAAATGGAAAAATGTATCTTTGCGACCCTAAGTTTCAGAACAATTACAATTTAATCAATAAAACCAACATCTTTTTATGACTAAAATTAGACTATGTCTCTCATTGCTGTTGCTGAGTGTGGCCGCGGCAGTGTGGGCAGTAGTACCGCCGTTCCAGCCAACGACCTTGGCGAATGGTAAGCCCGTTGACGGCACACGGTGGTACACGATGACGATCCACAGCAATAAGTTTCAAGTGAGTCGTCAGGCTGCATCGGCCAATTATATCGGTCTGTCCAACCGCACCCTCAACTACGGCGGTCGCGACCTCTGGTGCTTCGTGGGCAATGCTACCAGTGGCTATCAGATTTATAATGCCGCTGGCGGAAAACTCGTGGCACCCACAGCGATGAAGGGCAACACCGGTGATCAGTCGTATGCTATTGTAAGTTCTGAAGTACCTGTGGGTTATACCGACCTGTGGAAGTTTGAACAGAGCGGCGACCTCACATCGACAACTACCACTCCCGTCTATATCGAACAGTTTGGCAATAGTAAAGCCCTCAACAATCGTGAGGGCAAGTTGGCTTTCTGGGATGGCGGAAAGGACCACGGTTCTACTTTCCTCATCGAGGAAACCGATATGAAGGTGCTCAACTTCGGTACAGCTTTCGGCCGTTGGACGGCCTCTAATGCACAGAAAACTTACCACTCTCGTTGGAGCAGCACGTCTACGGACCCCGGCTTCACGCTCTCTGCTCCGAAGAACGACATGTATCTGGTGAATGGCAAACCCCATCTCCACCTCAATACGTTCACACTCACTGCAGCCCAGGATTGGGACATCACCGCCTATGGTATGACGTTCACGGGCTTCAGTGGTACTTCCTCCACGCGTGCGGCAGCTACGGTGACCCCCGCGGGAGCTACGGCTGTGTCCTGCACCGCCAGCAATAGCGCAGAAGTGCACTTGGCAGGTCTCACCTCCACTCCGACGTTCACCGTGAGCGCAGGTGCTATCGAACCCGTCGACTTCTACGTTGTGCTTCACAAAGCCCTCAGTCGCCACCCCTTTGTGGCTACTACGATAGTGGGCAACAACTTTGCAGAAGGTACGCGCTGGTACACCCTCAAGTTTAAGAACACCACGCTGGCAGCCGCTGCCGCCGATGGTAGCATTCAGTTAGCGCCCGTTTCGATTGGTGCAACAACCACCAGTTTGCCCGCCCAGCCCGACAACCAACTCTGGTGCTTCGTGGGCAGTGAGACACAGGGCTATACAATATATAATAAGGCGCTCGGCACTACGAAAGCCCTCGTTGCCACAGCTCCCGCCACAAACGGAGCTGAGGCGCGTGTGGAGGTGTTGGCTGGAAATGCGAAGAGCCATACTTGGTGGTTCTCTTCCTCAACGAACCTGACTTCCGCTTATACGGAACCCGTCTATATACAGTTGCAAAACGCCAACGGCTATGCGCTGAACTTGAACGAACAAACACAAAAAATCTCTTTCTGGACTGGAGGCAAGGATGCAGGCTCTACGGTGCTCATCGAAGCCGCTTACAACACCCAACTCTCTTATGCGCTCGATGGCGACCACGGTACGTTCTATCGCGACGATAAGAAAACAACAGGACAGAACTGGAACACCTATCTGATTTCTACGCAGACCGATCCCGTTGTTACGTTGGCCAATGCGAGCAACAAGAACAACATCGGCTTCAACAATGCGACGACACCGAAGACGGTGAAACTTGCTGGTAATAGCTTCAAGGACTACACGCTCTCCGCAAGCGAGGGATATGTCATTACCGGCTATTCATTCACATTTAAGGGCGAAAATGGCAGCACGGGCGTGAAGGACATCACTACTTCAAAGACCGCTACGGCCACTGCCGCAACGGCTGAAAACTTCAGTGTGACGGGTTTGAACTTGCAATCAGTTCCGTTTCAAATCACTTCGGGTATGGCGCTCGTTCAGAACCTCCGCATCACAGTTGTTCCAGCATCTGTTGAGGCCGATAAGCAACTGACAGCAACGAATGCCAAATACAAGACAGCTTTGGTCTTTGACAACACCAAGTCGGGCCCAGGTTATCGTATCCCTGCTTTGGGTCAGGCTGCCGATGGTAAGCTCTTCGTGGCAGTAGACCTTCGCCGCACCGGTGCCGATATAGGTATGGGCAACGGCCATAATGATGTGATTCTGAAGACCAGTAGCGATGGCGGTCAAACTTGGGATGCTTATTTCCAGACCATTGCTGCCGGTGACCAGAGCCAACCCAATTCTTCAAAGAAATGGAACTACAGTTTCGGCGATCCCTCCATTGTTGTTGATCGCAACAATGCGCAGAACGTGCTCGTTATGTGCGTGGGCGGACATACCTCATTCTTTGACGGACAATACAATGAGCCGCAGCACGTTGTACGTCTTCGCAGTACGAACGGCGGACAAACTTGGACGGCCGACTCGCTGACCTATCAGATCTATAATCTGACTAAGGACGGAGCAGGCGGTGTGACCAACTCTCTCTTCCTCACCAGTGGAAAGATTATGCAGAGCCGCTATATCAAGCAGGGCAATTACTACCGCCTTTATATTGCTTATCCCACCAATAATACGCGACAGAACGCCACCTTTGTGATTTACTCCGACGACTTTGGTGCGACGTGGAAGCTCTTGGGTAGCAAAGCACAGTTGCCGAGTACGGGTGCCGATGAGTCGAAGGTGGAAGAACTTCCCGATGGTAGCGTTCTGGTGAGCGTTCGTAACCGTGGCTCTCTGAGTCGTGGCTTCAGCCTCTTCACTTATACCGACATCGCCAAAGGTGAAGGCAACTGGGATTTCCAGACCAACGCAACGGCGATGAATAACGCGGTGAACAATGTGAACGGCGAAATCCTCATCGTTCCGGCACGCCGCGTGAGCGACAATAAGAAGCTCTTTGTGGCCCTGCAGAGTATCACGCTCTCCACCCGTCGTGAAAAAGTGGGTGTCTACTTCAAAGAATTGGCAACCTATTCCGACTACTCCACAGCTGCGGCTATGGCCAACGGCTGGACAAAGGGAATGCAGGTGAGCAATATCGGCTCGTGCTACACGGGTATGGAGCTGCTCAACAATGGCACTATTGGTTACATCTACGAAGAAGATGCGCGTGGCGGCCTGGGCGGCTACAACATCTTGTTCAAGCAAATCCCGCTGGAGGACTTGACCAACGGCCAGTATGTCCTTGACCGCACCAGTTCTCGTGCTCCCTATGTGAAGCAGGCAGCAGAAGCTCTCCGCGCTCGTATGACAACGATGCAGAGCATCAATGGAAAATATGTGGGGATGGTGAAGCCCGAAAGCGTGGCTTCGCTCGCCACGAAGGTGAGCGCCGCAGAAACGGCAGCTGCTACCGCTGAGACAACGCCCAATGAGACCAACGCGTTTGCAGCTCAGCAGAAAATTGCTACAGCCTATGATGCGCTCTACAATAAAGTGGAGAAAATCGAACTGCAAGACGGCGGCTGGTATCGCCTCACAAACAAGTTGAAGAGCACAGCGGCGCTGGCCACTGATGGTACAAACCTGACGCAGGCTTCCACTACGGGTGCTGCCACCAACCTCAACCTGCTGTTCCAGTTCCGCAAGACGGCAGACGGCGCATGGCTGGTGAAGAACGGCAACTACCAGGTGTTTGTGAAACCAACGCCTGCTGTCTACACCGCAGCCCCTGTGACCGCCAACGAAGCGGAGGCCGGAAAATATAAAGTGGTGTCGACAATCGAAGGTCTTAGCTACCTGCAGAGTTTGAACCCCACGGACGGTGGCAAACCGGCTATCCATGCCGACAACTCGGGTTCTATCGTGGCGTGGACTACCAGTTCGGATGCTTCGCTTTGGTACATCGAACCCGTGACCACTTGGACGCTCTCGTCCTCTCGTCCAGACGGTGAAAACCAGGCTTATGCTACGGCTTATATGCCTTTTGCTTACACCCTGGAGGGAACGGATGCTGTGGCCAACCTCGTTACGCTGGCGGCAGATAATCGCACTGTAAAACTCGAGGCTTGCAACGGTGCAGTGCCCGAAGGCACTGGCGTCTTGTTGCTCAACCACAATTTGGGACAACTGAACATGACGCTCAATATTGCTCCAACGGCCGCTCCGCTCACGCAGGAAAATGCGCTGCAAGGTACTTACCTCCGCAAAGATATCTCGGCCAATGATTATGAGAAGTTCTACGTTCTCAGCATCCATCCCACAAAGAAAGTGGCAGGCTTCTACTATGTTCGCCCAACAGCCCCCGAAGCTACGGGCACAGCCACAAAGGCAACATTAGCTCCCAACAAGGCTTATCTCCCCGTATCGAACGCATCGGGCGTGCGTGAGTTCTTGCCCATCTCCTCAGACGAGACAACGGGCATCAGCAATGCCGCTATCTCCACCGACCTCGCACCGCAGATCTTCGACCTCCAAGGCCGTCGCATCTCCCAGAAAGCCCTCCAAAAAGGCGGTGTGTACATCGTCAATGGTAAGAAAGTGGTGTTCTAAACTACTGAAATCATCTCCGGATAAGTCGGGGTATTTAGCCTCTTGAGTCTTCTCCGCAATATCTCTAAAAAAGCGGTCAGCGCATTTGTTGCGTTGGCCGCTTTTCTTGTTTTTTGCCGTCCCCTCACGGAGAGACGCCTACTGCTCCTTCAAGCTTTTATGGGGTTGATTATTATTTCTTTCCAATAATAATTCGTACTTTTGCACCCCGAAAAGAAACGGCAGGCGAGAATAGTCCCGTAAAGCCGTAAATATCAGATAAAAGAAAATATGACAGACATTCGTAACATCGCCATCATTGCCCACGTTGACCACGGTAAGACAACGCTCGTGGACAAGATGCTGCTTGCCGGAAACCTCTTCCGCGAAAACCAGCCCACGGGTCAACTAATCCTCGATAATAATGAGTTGGAACGAGAGCGAGGTATCACCATTCTCTCCAAGAATGTCTCTATCAACTATAAAGGCACTAAAATCAATATTATTGATACTCCGGGCCACTCCGACTTTGGTGGAGAGGTGGAGCGCGTACTCAATATGGCCGACGGCTGTATCTTGCTCGTCGATGCCTTTGAAGGCCCGATGCCTCAAACGCGCTTCGTACTCCAAAAAGCCTTGCAGATCGGACTGAAGCCTATCGTGGTGGTCAACAAAGTGGACAAACCCAACTGCCGCCCCGAAGAAGTGTACGAAATGGTATTCGACCTCATGTGCGACCTCGATGCTACTGAGGAACAGCTCAATTTCCCCGTTGTGTATGGTTCGGCCAAAAACAACTGGATGGGAGCTGACTGGCGCACGCCGACGGACAATATCAATTACCTGCTGGACGAGATTCTGAAAGAAATACCGGCTCCTCCCATGAATGAGGGAACGCCGCAGCTTTTGATTACAAGTCTCGACTACTCCAATTATACGGGGCGTATCGCCGTGGGACGTGTTCACCGCGGCACGCTGCAGGACGGCATGAACGTTACGATTGTTCATCGCGACGGTTCACAAGAGAAAACAAAGATCAAAGAGCTCCACACCTTCGAGGGTATGGGACGCAAGCGCACCGAAGAAGTGCATTGCGGCGATATTTGTGCTATCGTTGGTTTGGAGAATTTCGAAATTGGAGATACCATCTGCGATTTCAACGAACCTGAAGCGCTCGAGCCCATCGCTATCGACGAACCCACCATGTCTATGTTGTTCACCATCAACGATAGTCCGTTCTTCGGTAAAGAAGGGAAATTCTGCACCAGTCGCCACATCAACGACCGTTTGCAACACGAATTGGAGAAAGACCTTGCACTGCGCGTTAATCAGATTGACGCCGACAAATGGCTCGTTAGTGGACGCGGTGTGCTCCATCTTTCTGTCCTCGTTGAGACCATGCGCCGCGAGGGGTACGAACTGCAGGTGGGTCAGCCACAGGTGATCTATAAAGAAATCGACGGTAAGCGTTGCGAACCGATTGAGGAACTGACCATCAATGTGCCCGAGGAATTCAGCTCTAAGATGATCGACATGGTGACCCGCCGCAAGGGCGAGATGACCAGTATGCAGAACCTGGGCGAGCGCGTGGATATAGAATTCAATATCCCCTCTCGAGGTATCATCGGCCTGCGTACCAATGTGCTCACAGCCAGTCAGGGCGAAGCCATCATGGCTCACCGCTTCAAGACCTATGAGCCGTTCAAGGGTGAGATTCAGCGCCGCACCAATGGTTCAATGATATCTATGGAAAGCGGTACGGTATTCGCCTACGCCCTTGACAAACTCCAGGATCGTGGCCGTTTCTTCATCAATCCGCAGGACGAAGTGTACGCAGGACAAATTGTGGGCGAGCACGTCCATGACAAAGACCTCGTTGTGAATGTAACAAAGGCCAAGCAGCTCACCAATGTCCGTGCCTCCGGTACTGACGAGAAGGCGCGCATCATTCCGCCCATCATGTTCAGTTTGGAAGAAGCACTCGAATATATTAAAGAAGACGAATTTGTTGAAGTTACGCCGAAGTCGATGCGTATGCGCAAGATGATACTCGACCACCTGGCACGCAAGCGCGCTAATAAGAGCGAAGAAGAGTAGTAGTTAGCCGCCGGCCTCTCCCTCCTTTTTCGAGTCAAGAGCGAACTTCGGCATTTCTACATATAACAATAACGGCGCTCCAGCCTATTTCTGGACCGCCTACAATCCTTATCCGCAATGTCTTCCCATAGGCATTGCGGATTTTTTGTGAGCTATTGCAGATGAGAATAAGTTAGCACGGCAATAGCTATGATGTGAAGAGCGAAAAAATAGGGGAGGTGATCACCACGTCATCACTATTTCTGAATAGATCTTAAGAAGATTCAGGAAATGAAGCTTTGGCGAATATTTTCTGAAGCTTTTTTCAAAAACTTCTTAGCGAGGAAGTAGAAAAGCAATAAAGCAAGTCGTCAATATCCTTATTGCGTTTGAGAATACAATAAGGCTGTCAGTTCACATCCTTATTGCGTCAGCTCACGCCCTTATTGCGTTTGAGGTTAGAATAAGGCTCTCCGCCCACACCCTTATCGCACCTAAGAATCCCATAAGGATACGCCCCCACACCCTTATTGCATCCACCCTCCCCAGCGACATCGCGTGTTCTCCCACTGTCCCCGGCGGGGACACACTATGCTTAACCGCGGGTGATGCCCGAAGGGCGAACCCGTGGACAGACAACAGCACAACTCTCCGACGCCGGCGGCGTCGCACAGCACCCACCACTGCTCGTGCGAGCTTTCTCTCTTCACCTTTTCAGTGCGGCGGCGTCCTGCACGCCAAAGATGATAAAAGGTTCTTCTTATGCTATTCTTTAGTTAGAATAGGACTTCATAAAATGAAGAAGTCCCCAAGAATGCTGTCTGTCGACGCGCCTGGGGGCTTCTTATAGCTTCTTATACATCTAAATATTTCTTTCTGACGCAAAGATATTTTCTTATTTCATTCATCAATGCTTAAAACTCTCTTGTGGCCTCTTCGAGCCAAGCGCGATGGGCGGAGTCGGGGAGGAGAGGGAGCAGTCGGCGGCGCACTTCGGCGTGGTAGTTGTTGAGCCAGCAGATTTCTTCGGGCGTGAGCATTTCGCGCACGATGGGGCGCAGATCGATGGGGCAGAGCGTGAGTGGTTCGAATCGACAGAAATGGCCAAACGGGGTTTCGCCATCGTCGACAACGAGGAGCGTGTTCTCTATTCGCACGCCAAACTTACCCGATACATAGATACCTGGTTCGTTCGTGATGGTCATGCCCGGACGGAAACCAACGAGGGTGCAGTTGCGCACGTTTTTCCGTATCTGATGAGGCCCTTCGTGTACGCAGAGGTGAGCACCCACGCCGTGTCCTGTTCCGTGTCCGAAGTCGTACCCCTCCTGCCACATAGCGCGGCGCGCGGCATAGTCGAGCTCCAGTCCGGAAGTGCCGATGGGGAAACGAGCCGACGAAAGAGCAATGTGGCCTTTCAGTACGAGCGTGTACACTCTCCGCTCCTCATCGGTGAGCGGTCCGCACGGCAGCGTCCGCGTGATGTCCGTAGTGCCGTCCACATACTGTGCGCCGCTGTCGAGGAGTAAAAAGCCCCCTCCATCTCCCCCATGAGGGGGAGTGCTCAGTGAGGGAATCGATACTGCGGTTTGAGGTGTTGCTTCATAATGTACGATAGCTCCGTGCGGGCCGTAGGCAGCAATGGTAGCAAAACTGAGACCACAAAAACCTTCTCCCTTTTCACGTTCGGAAGTGAGCATGAAGTCGATAGACAATTCTGTGAGCTGGCCAAATTCATCTTTTGTGAGTTCAAAACGTATTTTGTTGAGAACGCTTTCAGTATTAGCAATTATTTCTTCATTGGTGAAGCGAATAATGCGGAAACCTCTGCTAATGAGAAACTCTGTTCTGTTAGCATCAATCTCTATTTGCTGTTCTTTAGAATGGTATCTTCCATCCACTTCTATTATTAAATTCTTTTTCAAACAAACGAAGTCGGCGATGAAGTCTCCAATAATGTGTTGGCGTCTAAAGTCGAATCCTAAATTTTTACCTTGTAGCATTTGCCATAAGGCTTCCTCGGCTTCAGTTGCGTGTGCTCGATTCTCTCGCGCATATTCTTTTAGTTTAGCATAAATATCTGGCGAGGCTGTTTGAAAGGCATTTTTCCCATTTGTCCTTTGCTGAGCACTCCCCCTTATGGGGGAGATGGAGGGGGCTTCTAACTTTGCCAAAAATCTCACCATGGCGCAGCCGTCTTTCTCCATGGCTCTTCTGAATCCCTGCTGTTCGGCAGGTGTTTTGATGGCGCGGAGCATGGGAACGGGGGAGGAAACGAGCGGGCATTTCAGGTGAGCATCTAATGCGGTACGCATCACCTGGATGTTTACTTCGTGGGGGATAGCGATAGAGTCCGACTCGGAGGGGATGAGTTCTTTCCAACCATCGTAGGGACGTACTTCTATGTGGTTTTCTTGGAGATATTCGCTGACGGCAGGCGTGAGTTGATGTTCATCCACGAAAAGCACACTGTTTCCCTTACGGCGCAGGAGCAGATAACTCATGAAGACGGGGTTAAACTCGATGTCGTCGCCTCTCAAATTGAGTGTCCAGGCGATTTCAGAGAGATCCGAGAGCAGAAGTGCCTGCGGCTCGGTCTCCTTTATGTTTTTCCAGATGAGTTCTATCTTTTCATCGACCGACAGACCTGTATACTCCAGCGGTTGCAATACGAGGGGGCGTTGCGGCAAGGCAGGGCGATTTGTCCAGAGTTCGTCGAAAGGATCTTCCCCTGCAGCTGTGAGTTGGTAGGAAGCATCCTCCAGCAGTTCCGTGTATTCAGCCATCGTTATTGTGCCGCCGAAACAGCCCACTGTGGCACGTGCAGGCAGTTGGGTGCTGAGCCATTCTTTCAGAGTCGGCACCCCCTCATCGCCGTCCCGCATGAGTTGGAACGGCGTTCCCTCGAGCTGTTCCGCCGCCTGCAACCAGTAGCGAGAATCTGTCCAAAGTGCCGCAGCATCCTTAGTGACCACAGCAATACCCGCTGAGCCCGTGAAGCCCGTAAGCCATTCCCGACACTTCCAATGGTCGGCCAGATATTCAGAATTATGAGGGTCGGCAGTTGGTATGATAAAAGCCTGAAGCGCATTGTGGCGTTCCATCCAGTTGCGCAGAGCGTCGACGCGCTTTGTTATGATTTCGTTGAGCATGATGATATTGTGAAAGCATTTGTTAAGTGGCAGAGAGGTTCTCCGCCTTATTTTTTCATGCCGAAGTTACGATTTTTTTAATCAAAAAGACAAAAGCGCAAATCCTTTTGGCCTTTCGATAAGAAAAATTAGAGTATTCCTTGTGAAAGTCCCGAAAGAATTTGGTACTTTTGCGGTATCTACAAACAGGAGCAGAAATGCTCATCTTTTGAACGAACAAATTTTTTAATTTATACACCAATGGCATATTTAAGTAATGAGAAACTGGTCATCGTCGGTGCTGGCGGTATGATTGGTTCAAACATGGTGCAGAGCGTATTGATGCTCGGCTTGACTCCCAACGTTTGTCTGTATGATATCTTTGAACCGGGTCTTCACGGTGTAGCTGACGAAATCGCTCAGTGCGGTTTCCCTGGTGCAAACATCACATGGACAACTAACCCCGAAGAAGCTTTCACAGGCGCAAAGTATATCATCTCTTCAGGTGGTGCTCCTCGCAAGGAAGGCATGACTCGTGAGGATCTCCTCAAGGGCAATTGCAAAATTGCAGCTGAGTTCGGCGATTTCATCAAGAAGTACTGCCCAGACGTGAAGCACGTTGTGGTGATCTTCAACCCCGCTGACGTAACAGCTCTGACGGCTCTGATCCACTCCGGCTTGAAGCCCAACCAGCTCACCTCTCTCGCAGCGCTCGACTCTACTCGTTTGCAGCAGGCTTTGGCTCTCGAATTCGGCGTTCAGCAGGACAAAGTGACAGGCGCTCATACTTACGGTGGTCACGGCGAGCAGATGGCCGTTTTCGCATCTCAGGTGAAGGTAGACGGTAAGCCCCTTTGCGAGATGGGTCTCTCTGACGAAAAGTGGGAAGACATCAAGCACCGCACGGTTCAAGGCGGTTCAAACATCATCAAGCTTCGTGGCCGCAGCTCTTTCCAGAGTCCCGCTTACAACGCTGTTAAGATGATTGAAGCTGCAATGGGTGGCGAGAAGTTCACCTTGCCCGCAGGCTGCTACGTAAACCACGACGCGCTCGATTTCAAGAACGTGATGATGGCTATGCCTACAACGATCGACGCTACGGGCGTACATTTCGTTGAGCCGAAGGGTACTGCTGACGAATTGGCAAGCTTGCAGAAATCTTACGAGCATCTTTGCAAGATGCGCGACGAGATTGTTGAGCTCGGCATCATTCCTCCTGTAGCAGAATGGAAAGAAATGAATCCGAATCTCTAATCCGCGATTCAATTCATTAAAGATAGAAGGGACACGCTTCGGTGTGTCCCTTTATTGTATCCTTTTGTCAGAAAAAGCGAAGGTTGTGCGGAGTTGCCCTATACAGCCAGCGAGGGCGATCTGCTGCGGCGCGAAAAATATCCTTATTGTGTCAGCTGACGCAATAAGGATGTCAGCTGACAGCCTTATTGTATTTTCAAACGCAATAAGGATATTTTTATGGGGCTATAAGGACGGACGAAATCTGCCTTTTTTGCTCGTTTTTTGAGCGAATAAAAACTACTTTTATATTATATGCCTCGAAAAGAAATAAATTGTTTTGTTGTGTGTAAGCAAAAGTGTACATTTGTGCACTTAATCGCAAAAATTACCTAACTAACATTCAAATACCTAAACCAAATTATAATGAAAAGAAACCTTTACCTGTTCTTTTTTCTGATGGCGGTGCTTTTTGCTCCCCAAGCTATGGCGGGCACTTTCCCAACCATCAGTACCAGCAGCAAAACTGTCTGGTATTACCTTCGCTTTACCAAAGGCGACTATGTGCTGACGGGCTCCTCCGTTGGTCAGCCTTGTATCGCGAGTTTCGCAGCTCGGCGCGAATACCAGCTGTGGAAAGTGGAGGGCACAAGCGCACAAGGCTATACGCTCACCAATCAACTCGGTCAGACACTGACCTATGCTGGTAGATCTTCGGGTTCAGAACTCTATTGTGCCAATGCTGCCAGCAACAATTCTCGCTTCGATATACCCACATTCCAGGGCGAACTGACCCTCAAGCCCCACGGCGAAACGGGCAACCTTTGTGTCAATGTTTGGGGCGGTATGGGGCTTGGTAATCCTATCAAATTCTATTCTCCCGGCGATGCCAACTCCGTAGTGGCTTTTGTGGAAGAAAAGAATTTGAACTCTACCAGTGCCACCCTTCCCCTTATTCCTTACCCCGCTTCCGTAGTGAAGAGCGAAGGAACATTGCTCGTGAATACGCTCAAAGGAATTGTGGCCACAGGCGACTCTCTCAAGATGCTCGCCCAGACCTTTGCCGATGACCTGCAACGCACGTCTGGCATCGCTTTGCCTACCCTCGAACAGCAACCCACTACTGGCGCGGGACAGAACAGCCCCGCCGTTACGCTTGCCATCAATTCTGCGCTCGGTCAGGAAGCCTACCGACTGACAATCAAGGCCGACGGCGTAAAGATTGAAGGTGGTGCATACGGTGGGGTCTTTTATGCACTACAAACCTTACGACAGTTGTTGCCGCGCAGCATCTATGGTAAGACGCTCGACAATAAATCAGCTTGGACACTGCCCTATCTGACCATTCAGGATGCCCCACAACTTGGCTACCGCGGCTTTCAGCTCGATGTGTCGCGCCATTTCTTCACGAAAGAAGAAGTGGAAAAACTCCTCGATGCGGCTTCTGTTTACAAACTCAATCGTTTCCACTGGCATTTGACCGATGATCAGGGCTGGCGCATTGAGATTCCCGAATATCCGCGCTTGACCACCGTTGGCGCAGTGCGCAATCGCTCACTGACGCTCAACGACCCAACTAAGGGCGTTGACTTCTTCGACGACACCGAGTACGGACGCGGTTGTTTCTACACCCTCAACGATTTGCATGAGATTGTGGACTACGCTCGTGCACGCAATATCGAAATTATCCCCGAAATTGACATGCCGGGCCACATGGTGGCTGCCGTAGCGGCTTACCCCTGGCTATCGTGCGACTCAACGAAGCACTACACGGTGCGCGCTGAGAAAGGTATCAGCACCGACGTTCTCAACGTGGGCGACGACCGCGTGATCGATTTCTTGAAGTGTGTGCTTGGCCACGTCGTAGACGTGTTCCCCAGCCGCTACATACACCTTGGTGGCGACGAATGCCCCACCACCGTTTGGCGTACTAACAAGCAGTGCCAAGACCGCATTAAAAACGAAGGCCTTAGTGGTGTTGAAGAACTTCAGCCCTGGCTCGTTGAAACCCTCGGCACTTGGCTCAAGACAGAATACGGCCGCGATGTGGTAGTTTGGGACGAACTTATCAACCATTGGAAAAATTCGTACACTGTAAAGCCCATTGTGATGGCATATTCTTCGCCCGAGCGCATCAAAGCATCTGTGGCGAAAGGTTTCACCAGTATCTTCGCGCCCACCTTCCCGCTCTATTTCGACATCTTGCAAGTGTCGCCCGCTCAAACCGAGATCGACGCCCCCTACATTGGTGGCTACGGCGACGGATACGTGAACAGCGTTGACAAAGTTTACAACGTGAACCCCATGGCTATGGTGAGCGGCAAGGAGAAACTCCTGCTTGGTGCGCAAGCCTGTCTCTGGACGGAGAGTTGCAACAACAATGCAGCTGCCGAGTATCAGCTCTATCCGCGTTTGCTGGCTCTCAGCGAAATGTCTTGGTTGCCACAAGCAAAGCGCAGTTTCACTGATTTCTACCTCCGCTTGCAAACTCACGCAGCTTTGCTCGATACACTCAAAATCACTTACGCGAAACATTTCTTTGAGACACCGCGACAAACGGCTGCTGAAAAAGCATTGACCGAAGCCGACACACTGTTGGCGCAGAGCCATCCAGGCGCAGTGGGCTACCCCGCACAAACCGACTTCAACCTCTTGCAGGCGGCTGCCAACGCTTTCCGTGCCGACACAGCTAATGTGGCCAAGCTCACAGCCCTCACGCAGCAGATTGCTAACTACAAGAAAGCCGACGTGAAGCTCCCCGAGGCAGGCAAGGTTTATCAGCTCGTGAGCGCGTCTACTTACTATCGCAAACGCTTTGCAGGTTCTACGCTCTATACTGTAGGTGATAATCTGAAGATCCACTACACGCCGCAGACAGAGCCCGAGGAACTCTTCCTTTTCCAGCCGCAGCAGCGCGGAGGATATGTGCTCCGTTCGGTTTTCAACGGAAAGAAACTCCAACTTGCCAATGTGGATGCGAAAGCAGCCTTGAACGCCAAGGATTCCACCGTTGTGTTCGTGCGCAAAGCCATGACGGCCACCGCTCCCTACGACTATCAAGCCGGTGTCCTGAATCTGCGTAGCAACAAGGGCGTTCTCTCTGTGAATGTAGCCGGTTTTGCCACGACAGGCACCGACTCCGCTCTTTGCTATCCTGGTTGCTGGCGCATCGTGGAGGTTACAGATTTCACGGCGCAGCTTCAGGGTCTTGTCAACAAGGCAAACCGCATTCTCTCCAATAGTCGTCCGGGCGAAGTGGGCGAACCTACCGCCGAAGCCCTCAACTTCCTCCGCTCTTCCGTGGTAGAGCCTGCTACGGCCGATGTGGCTGCTGGTAGCGTGAGCCGTGAAACTTTCCAACGCTATACAGACCTCTACGAGCAGTACAGCAAAATGAAACGCACCTCTGTGCTCGACGGCTTGAGCAGCGACTACTATTATTACATCCAAAACGGCTATTTCACCGCACAATATGCCGCCGGCGATGCCGTTGCTAAGGAAGTGAAATCCAAAACCCTCGTGGAGAATAACGATAGCTATCTCTGGGTGATTGAGAAGCAAGCTAACGGTTCGGTACGCCTACGCAATAAATTGACAAATACTTATGCCTATGTGACCTCTTCAGCAATAGACCAGGGAGTCAAGCTGGGGCAGGCTTATTCATGGGAATTGAAACTCGTCACTACGGACCAAGGCAACGAAGCCATCGCTATCGTTGTTCCGAATGCGCAGAACGGTTGGTACACAAATGTGAACACCTGGAAGAATGTCCTGCTGAAACCCTACACTTGGGGCGCAAGCGTTTGGAACTTTGTGCGCAAGGGTAAGACAACAGGTATCGAAGCTCCCACCGTGCAGACTGAAAAAGAAAATAAGATCTACGACCTGCAAGGCCGCCGCGTGTTGACACCCACTTCTGGCGTTTACATCATCAACGGCGAAAAGGTTGTGAAATAACATGAGAGCCACAAGGGCCATCACCGCTCAACGGCGGTGATAGCGCCCATAAGGCTACCGATTTGTCCCATAAGGGCGTTGGCTGACACAATAAGGCTGTCAGCTGGCGCCCTTATTGTATCCGCTGGTTTCCTTATTGCGTCAGCCAGCAGCCTTATTGCGTTTTTCGGCCGCCTTATTCTGTGCGGTAAAATCTCGCTTGGAAGGTGGCGAAGCGTAAGAAAGTTGGAGCATACAATAAGCGCGTGGCCGAAAATCGTGGTTTATCCTTTTGCTTTGTGCAGGCTTTCAAGTAATTTAGCCCCCAAATAACAAAACGCGATAATCAGAATGGATTATAACTTTAGAGAAATCGAGAAAAAATGGCGCGAACAATGGGCCAAGGATAAGACGTATCACGTTGAGATAGATGCATCGAAACCCAAGTTCTACGTATTGAATATGTTTCCCTATCCCTCTGGTGCTGGGCTTCATGTGGGGCATCCGCTGGGCTACATCGCCAGCGACATCTATGCTCGCTACAAGCGGCAGAAGGGTTTCAACGTGCTGAATCCTATGGGCTATGATGCCTATGGTTTGCCCGCTGAACAATATGCCATTCAGACGGGACAGCATCCGGCAGAGACCACGGAGAAGAACATTGCCCGCTATCGCGAACAGCTTGACAAGATTGGTTTCAGCTTCGACTGGGACCGCGAGATACGCACCTGCGACCCGCAGTACTACCACTGGACGCAATGGGCCTTTACCAAAATGTTCAATTCGTTCTATTGCAACAAATGTCAGGCAGCACAGCCCATCGAACACCTTACGGCCCACTTTGCCGAAAAGGGAACGGCCGAGCTGGATGTGGCTCAGAGCGAAGAACTCAGTTTCACGGCTGAGGAGTGGAACAGCTACGACAGCGTGAAGCAACAGCAAGTGTTGATGAACTACCGCATCGCCTATCTGGGCGAAACGATGGTGAACTGGTGTCCGATCCTCGGAACGGTGTTGGCCAACGATGAAGTGGTCGATGGCGTTAGCGAGCGCGGCGGCCACCCCGTGGTGCAGCAGAAGATGAAGCAATGGTGCTTGCGCGTGAGTGCATACGCTCAACGCTTGCTCGACGGTCTCGACACGATTGACTGGAGCGATTCTATCAAAGAAACACAGCGCAACTGGATTGGCCGCAGTGAAGGTACGGAAATGCAGTTCCGCATTAAGGGCCAAGAAGAACCCGTCACGATTTTCACTACGCGCGCCGACACTATCTTCGGTGTGACGTTCATGGTGTTAGCACCCGAGAGCGAACTCGTGGAGCGTCTCACCACGCCCGAGCAGCAAGCCGCTGTCAAGGAATATGTTGAGGCCACGAAGAAGCGCACCGAGCGCGAACGCATCGCCGACCGCCGTGTGACGGGTGTGTTCTCAGGTTCGTATGGCATCAATCCGTTCACTGGTGCAGAAGTGCCCGTCTGGATCAGCGACTATGTGCTGGCTGGTTACGGCACGGGAGTCATCATGGCAGTACCCGCGCACGACAGCCGCGACTACGCCTTTGCGCGCCACTTCAACCTGCCCATCATTCCGCTTATCGAAGGAGCTGATGTGAGCGAGGAAAGTTTCGACGCTAAGGAGGGGACAGTTACCAACAGTCCTGCCGCTGGCACTACGAGCCTCGAAGGTTTCAGCCTGAACGGTCTGACGGTGAAAGAAGCCATCGCAGCAACCAAGGAGTTTGTCACCGCTCACAACCTGGGCCGTGTGAAAATCAACTATCGCCTGCGCGACGCCATCTTCAGTCGTCAGCGCTATTGGGGCGAGCCATTCCCCGTTTACTACAAGGACGGTATGCCGCAGATGATCCCAGAAGATTGTCTCCCCATCCTGCTCCCCGAAGTGACAAAGTTCCTTCCCACCGAAACCGGTGAGCCTCCATTGGGCAACGCCACCCGTTGGGCGTGGGACGAAGTGAACCGCTGCGTTGTTGAAAACGAGAAAATCGACAACAAAACTGTTTTCCCCATCGAACTCAGTACGATGCCCGGCTTTGCAGGCAGTTCGGCCTATTACCTCCGCTATATGGATCCTCGCAACGATAAAGCCCTTGTGGACGAAAAGGTGGATGCCTATTGGCGCAACGTAGACCTCTACGTGGGCGGTTCGGAACACGCCACCGGCCATTTGATCTACAGCCGATTCTGGAACAAGTTCCTCCACGACAACGGCGTGAGCTGCGAGGAAGAACCCTACCGCAAACTCGTGAATCAGGGTATGATTCAGGGCCGCTCCAACTTCGTGTACCGCATCAAGGACACCAACACGTTTGTGAGCCTCGGACTCAAGGACGAGTATGAGACAACGCCCCTCCACGTGGATGTAAACATCGTTGAGAATGACATCCTCGACACCGAAGCCTTCCGCAAATGGCGCCCCGAATTTGAAACAACCGAATTTGTGCTGGAGGACGGCAAATATGTATGCGGCTGGGCAGTAGAGAAAATGAGTAAGTCGATGTTCAACGTAGTGAACCCCGATGACATCATTGAGCGCTACGGCGCGGACACCCTCCGCCTCTACGAGATGTTCCTCGGCCCGATCAGTCAGAGTAAGCCCTGGGACAGCAACGGCGTTGACGGCTCCGCTCGCTTCTTGCGCCGCTTCTGGAACCTCTTTGAAACCATCGAAGAGACAGAGCCCACGAAGGACAACCTCAAGAGCCTCCACAAGCTCATCAAGAAAGTGAGCGAAGACATTGAGGAATTCTCCTACAACACAAGTATTCCGGCCTTTATGGTAGCCACAACGGAGCTGGGACAGCAGAAGTGCCACAGTCGCAAAGTGTTAGAGCAGCTTGTAGCCCTTCTCGCACCTTTCGCCCCCTACATCTGCGAGGAACTCTGGCACCGACTCGGCCACACAGAGAGTGTGGTAAACGCCCCCTGGCCCGAGTTTGACGAGAGCTACCTCAAGGAGGACACCATCACTATGTCCGTCTCCTTCAACGGTAAGACGCGCTTCACCATCGACGTGGCAGCCGATGCTCCGAAGGAGGAAGTGGAGAAGCTCGCCCTCGAAAACGAGAACACAGCTCGCTATCTCGATGGCAAGCAGATTGTGAAAATTATCGTAGTGCCCGGACGCATCGTTAATATCGTCATCAAATAAAAACATCTCAAAGCTCCTCCCGCGAGGGAGGGGCTCTCTCTTACTTAAAACAATGCTATGCTAAGTTTTAATAAGCCCGTTGTCACGAAAGAGCAAGTGTTCTTGGAACTGAAAGACTACTTGTTTATCACTTTCGGCCTCGCGCTCTACGCCGTGGGCGTAAACTGCTTCATGCTGCCTTATCAAATCACGTCGGGCGGCGTTGCGGGTATCGGTTCGATCCTGTTCTATGGTTTCGGGCTTCCTATTGCCGTGACGTATTTCTCCGTCAATGTGTTCCTACTCATACTCTCGGTGAAGATTATGGGCTGGCGGTTCAGCATCAAGACCATCTATGGAGTTCTCATGCTTACACTGTTCCTCCAGTTAGGGCACGACTTCATGATCAACTTTGGTATGACCCACCCCGGAGAGTTTGATATTATCTATAAGAATATGCCACAGATTGTTCGGAAGGACGCGTTTATGAGTACCGTTCTCGGAGCGTCCTGCGAAGGTATCGGCCTGGGCATCGTCTTTCTCTCCAACGGCTCTACAGGCGGCACGGACATCATTGCAGCTATTATCAACAAATACAAAGACGTCACGCTGGGGCAGGTGATTATGTTTGTCGACATCTTCATCATTTCCTCCAGTATACTCCTCAATACCGTCAATATCTCGCAACTGCTCTACGGCTACTGCACGCTGATCGTTACGAATATATTGCTGGATTTCGTGGTGGATAGAGGTCGACAATCCGTACAGTTCTTTATTTTCTCCAACAAATACGGCGATATAGCCGATGCCATCACCTCTACAGGGCGCGGCGTGACCGTACTCGATGGTGAAGGCTGGTACACCCACGCTTCGCGCAAAGTGCTCGTGGTGCTGGCCAAGAAGCGCGAAAGCGGACAGATTTTCCGTTTCATTCAGAACATCGACCCCGAAGCCTTCGTCAGTCAGTCGAAAGTTATCGGTGTCTTCGGTTACGGTTTCGATCGTATAAAGGCCAAACGCCAAGCCATGGCTGCACCGAAACGCGAGAATCTCCCAACGCCCGAAGAGGAACACCTCGTGGTACCCGAGTGGACAACTCTCAACGGCTACGAGTCTGACAGTCAAAAATGAAACAAGTCACGATAGTTCCTCAGGGCGGACTGTGCAACCGGCTTCGCGTTGTGCTCTCCGCCCTGACGCTTTCTCGCCCCGATGTCAGCCTGCGCGTGGACTGGGCCTGCAATGCCGAATGCCGCGCCAGCTTTGCCGACCTCTTCGCAACAGCTCCACTCACGCCGCTCCTGATTGGCGAGCGGCGTTGGTGGAACGTGCCGCAGTCGCGCCGCAACCTGCACTTGCCCGCCTTGTTGCGCCGCGCCTGCTACGACCTCCAGCTCGTCAATTTCAATGGAGCCACCGATAGCCGTTTGCCGCGACTCATCGACACCTATAATAATATATATGTGTCCACGGGTTATGTCCTCCAGCCATATTCCGCCCATTTCGCGCAACTTCTGCACCCCGTGCCAGCTTTGCAGCAGCGCATCGACGACATCTGCCGTACGTTTGAGGATAGGGTAGTGGGCGTCCATATTCGCCGTACCGACAGCGTGCGCTCCATAGCCGAAAGCACCGATGCCGCTTTTCTTTCCGCCATGCAGCGAGAGGTGGACGCCGATGTCAACGTGCGCTTCTTCCTCGCCACTGATTCGTTCGCGCTCCGCGCCCATTTGGAAAAAGCCTTTCCAGGTCGCATCGTGGCGCAGCCCATTCAGAGCGTTCGGCGCGACACGCTCGCTGGTATGCAAGATGCCGTGGTCGACCTCTTCTGCTTGTCGCGCACACGGAAAATCTTAGGCAGCTATTGGTCGTCCTTTTCCGATATGGCCGCAGAACTTTCGGGCATTCCCCTCCAAATAGTAAAAACATCACACCCCTAAAGAAACAGAATATGAAACGCCTCGTTTTCGCCACTAACAACGTTCACAAACTCGAAGAAATACGCGCCATCTTGGGCAACCATATCGAACTGCTCAGTTTGGCCGACATCCATTGCGACACCGATATTCCCGAAACCGCTGACACCCTCGAAGGCAATGCGCTGATAAAGGCGCGCTACGTTTATAGCCACTACGGCCTCGACTGCTTTGCCGACGACACCGGTCTGGAGGTGACCGCGCTCGGTGGTCGCCCGGGAGTTCACACCGCCCGCTATGCCTACCCCGATCGCCACGATGCAGAGGCCAACACCGCCCTTCTGCTCGAAGAACTAAAAAATAAATCGGACCGCAGTGCAAGATTCCGCACCGTTATCGCGTTAATAGAGAAAGGGGAGGAGCACCTCTTCGAAGGTATCGTTGAGGGAACGATTGCTCCAGAGAAGCGCGGCACACAGGGCTTTGGCTACGACCCCGTCTTTTCTCCCGAGCAAACGGGCAAGACCTTTGCCGAGTTGGGCACTGAGGTGAAAAACCACATCAGCCACCGCGCCCGCGCCGTTGCGAAGCTCGTAGAGTTTCTCAACAAAGAGAAATAAAACGCCACCCCCTCCCCGTTCACCACAATCCTTATCCGAATGCGCAAACTCTCAATTCTTCTGGCCACGCTGCTGCTTGTGTTCGTCACGGCTTCGGCCACGGCCACCGATGGTTGGACACTCTTTCCGGCCTATCATAACTGCATCTTCAATCAGCCTGCGGCCGACCGCATCTACGCCCTCTATGATGGCAATTTGCTCTCTTACAGTCCAGCGGACTCCGAGGTGCGCCAACTCACGAAACTAACAGGGCTCAGTGATAAGTCCATAAGTCTGATGGGCTATTCCACCACGCAGCGTTGCCTCGTCTTGGTCTATGCTAACGCAAATATCGACCTGCTCTTCGACAATGGCCGCATCCTCAACATCCCGCAGCTCAAAACGAGCAACGACGGTACAGCACAGCTCAACGCCCTCAATGTGGCGGGCGACTGGGCGGCGTTGGCCACCAGTACGGGCGTTGTCGTCATCGACCTCAAGAAGAGGGAGGTGAAAGGTTCTTATGTTTTGAGGACCAACTGCCGTGCGGCGGCTATCTTCAATGGGGCAATCTTTGCCGCGCGGAATGGCGCACTGACTTATTGCCTGCTCTCCGACAATCCCTCCGATGCCACGCGTTGGCGGACGGCGCGCAGCGAAACGGCTCTCCAGCTGATGCCGTTTGCGGGCCGACTTTTCTATTCCTCTGCTGCTGGTCTCTATGCCCTCACGGGGTCGCCCGCTGCGGGGAACCTCGCGGTTAGTCAGCTTTCGGCATCTGTCTTCACCTCTTTTTATGCCGATGCTCAGAAGGCGGTCTTTGCCAACGCTTCCGAGGTGGATGTTTGCGAAGCCACTCATCCCGACCAACTCTCGAGTTATGCTGCCAACGCGTCGTGGAAACAAGTCACTCGTGCCAATAATGGAACGTTTTGGGTGACTACTTCGGAGGGACAACTCCAAGCTTACAAACTCAGCGGAAGTGCCCTCCAAGCTGTGGAAACGCCCATAGGTGGTTACGGCCCGAAGCGCGACCTCTGTTATTATATGTATTATGCTGGCCCGCGCCTGCTGGTGGCTGGCGGTCGTCTCGACCCTTACGATCGGGTGCATTATCCTGCCACGTTGATGGCCTATGAAAACAATCGTTGGAGTTCCTTCCAAGAAACCGGCGTTGCGGCAAAAACGGGCGTGATCTACCGCGATATAACGAGCGTCATTCAGGACCCCGCCGATGCGTCCCACCATTTCGCCACCAGCACCACAGGGCTTTACGAGTTCCGCAATCAGCAATTCCTTAAATACTATTCCAACGACAATGCCGCCCTTCAGTCGGCCGTGCCCGATGGGAATAAACGCTACATTCGTTTGGATGGCCTGAGCTATGATAAGCAAGGCAATCTCTGGATGGTCAACAATCAGGTGGACACCGTTCTGCGCGTACTCTTGGCCGATGGTTCTTGGGCAAAAGTATATTCCCCCTCACTGCGCATGGCTCCCACGCTCGAGCGTACGCTGATTGATGCTAACAACAACCTGTGGGTGGCTTCACGCCGTACGGTGAGCAATCATGTGTCAGGACTTCTCTGTTTGAATTTCAATGGCACACCCGCCAATCTTTCTGACGATGTCGAGCGCTATCGTTCGGCCGCTCTCAACGAGGACGGAACGCAGGTGGATCTCCAAAGTGTCTATGCCCTTGCGCAGGATCGCAGTGGCTGGCTTTGGGTGGGAACGGCAAACGGCGTTTTTGTTGTGGAAAAACCGGCAGATTGGTTCAAAGAGGACTTCACCATCACGCAGGTGAAAGTGCCGCGCAACGATGGCACTAATTATGCCGACTATTTGCTGGCCAATGTCGCTGTTTCGGCCATAGCGGTGGATGGCGCGAATCGTAAGTGGCTCGGAACCTACGGCAGCGGCTTGTATCTCGTAAGCCCCGACGGAACAAAAATCTTAGCGCATTTCACAGCAGCTAAAACGCCGCTACTCTCCGACAATATCTACAGCTTGGCGGTCAATTCGGAGACGGGCGAAGTTATGATAGGCACCGATGCAGGCTTATGTTCCTATCAAGGCAAAGCCACGCGACCATCCCAGAAGCTCGACGAGCAACAGGTGAAAGTATATCCCAATCCCGTCCATCCCGACTATCAAGGGAATATCACCATCACCGGACTGACAGAAAACGCCGAAGTGAAAGTGATGACCACGGGCGGGCAGGTAGTAGCCGGTGGCCGATCGATTGGTGGCTCTTTCGTGTGGGACGCCTGCAACCAAAACGGGCAGCGAGTGGCAACGGGAGTCTACTACATCCTTGTGGTCACCGCCGATGCAGGCAGTGGCATAGTGGCCAAAGTGGCCGTCATCTAATAGCTTTTGCGGAGTGCGCGTCCCTTCAAAGCCTGGGCAACGAGTACTCCGCAAAAGTTTTATCAACAAAGCTCAAAAAACTTTGTAAATAAGAGATAAAGTAAGATTTCTCACGTGAAAAGTGTATTTTGGTATGTTTTTTAGTAGAAAATATACGAAAAATTTGTGCAACTCTTTAAGTTACTTTATATTTGCCCTGTATTTAACGGAATTTATAAGTATTATTTTTTAAAATACAATAGCAATGAATAAAAGTGAATTAGTTAAAGCTATCGCCGAAAACGCTCAGCTGAGCCAGGCAGATGCTAAGAAAGCGCTCGATGCTACTCTTGAAGCAATCGCAGGTGCAATGAAAGAAGGTGACAAAGTAGCTCTCGTTGGCTTCGGTACTTTCTCTGTTTCAGAGCGTGCTGCTCGCGAAGGTCGTAACCCGGCAACTGGCGAGAAGATGACAATCGCTGCTAAGAAGGTCGTTAAGTTCAAAGCAGGTGCAGAACTTGCATTCTAAATGAATAAAAAGGCTGGAGATTTCTCTTTCTCCAGCCTTTTTTGTGTCTTGATATAACTGTGCTGGACTATATTTGATATAGTCCTAAAAAGGGGGAAGCGTCCCACCAAAAGTATATAAATAAGATTCGTCTTTTTAGAGCGTTTTTATTTCTTTCTGCCATCGTCCGACAAGAGAATATTCCCAGTTGAGAATATCCCAAAAGAGAAGTTTTTACTATAAAATAAATATAAAACTCTCGCATTTTAGATTATTCGCTGTAACTTTGCAGCGGTATATATTAAAACATGAATCTTTTTAAGTGTTAGGATAACTAAACACAAAGACTATCTTGTATGAGAAAATTTTTACTTTTTGGATGGATGCTCCAAGTGTCCATGTGCTCTTTTGCGGCACAAAATCTGAAGAAAATAGGGGTCGATGAAGGCCCGAAAACTTCAGGCATTGTCATAAACGAGATCCAGGCCTCCAATGTGGATATGTTCGTGGATCCTTCGTTTAATTATGGAGGGTGGATTGAACTCTATAACCCTACGTCTTCACCCATCGATTTGAGCCGTTGTTTCATCAGTGACGATGCAACGAACTTGAAGAAATGGGCCCTTGAAAAGTCTGTGGGGATGATTCCTGCAAAAGGATTTGCCACACTCTGGTTCGACCATCATAGTCAATATGCAGAGTCGCAAATTGGCTTTGAGTTGGAGAGTAAAGGGGCAACCCTGTATATCAGTGATGCCGATGGGACTATTATCACTCAGCAGAAATATCCCAAAGCTATGAGTCGCACTTCCTATGCACGAACAACCGATGGCGGGACCAAATGGGCTGTAACTGCTATGCCAACGCCGGGCCGCACGAATGCCACAAGTATCTTCGCCGAAAAACGTGTGAAGAAGCCCGAAGTAAGCGTGTCAAGTCAGCGAATTAATGGCCCGATCAGCTTTGATGTGAAGATTCCGCAAAACACTACGCTGCGCTACACCACGGACGGTTCAGCACCAACATGGACGCATGGTGAGACATCTACTGACGGACATTTCACTGTGAGCGATGCGGCTGTGTTCCGCTTTTGTCTTTTTCAGGAGGGTAAACTTCCCAGCCATGTGGTGACACGTTCTTTCTTTAAGGACAATAAGCAAAACTTGCTTCCCATCCTTTCCGTAGTGTCAGCCCCCGAAAATCTCTATGGCGATTCGCTCGGCGTTTTCGTGACAGGTGTTAATGGCAAACCCGGTAATGGCTCTGTAGAACCGCGCAACTGGAACATGGATTGGGATAGACCTGTGAGCATGGAGCTTATCTCTCGTGATAACAAATCGCTCTTCAAACAAGAAACAAATCTTTCTATCTGTGGAGGATGGAGTAGGAGTAATGTGCCTCATTCCTTTAAGCTGAAAGCCAACAATATCTATGATGGGGAGAATACGCTTGATTATCCGTTCTTTTCTGCCAAACCTTTCATCCGCAACAAAACCTTGCAGATGCGTTCGGGCGGTAATGATAGTTTCGGACGTTTTAAGGATCCTGCACTGCAAACTATTGTCCTCTCTTCAGGACTATACATTGATGGACAGTCCTACGAACCCGTTCTGACCTACGTCAATGGGAAATACAACGGTGTGATGAATATTCGTGAACCGAATAATAAGCATTATTCTTTCGCTAACTATGGTTTGTCTTCTGACGAACAAGACCAATTCGAGATGGATGGCTCGCTGGGCTATCAACAGATGGCTGGAACGGACGACAGCTTCAAACTTTGGCGACAGCTGGCCGAGCGTTGCACAGAAGACAGTGTGTACGAGCGTATCACTAAAATGGTCGATATCGATGAGTATTGCAACTATTGGGCTTCGCTGCTCTATCTCGAACCGCTCGACTGGGGACATAATAATATCAAAGGATTCAGAGGCAAAGCTGAGAGAAGCAAATGGCACCACGTCATGTTTGATCTTGATAGTGCTTTTGACGGTGATATGAACAAGATGCTTAATACCGTAGAAAGGTACTACACTGCAGTGGAACGCCCTGGAAGCGTTGTCGTAAGGGAACTTGCTCCAACCATCATATTCCGCAATATGCTTAAGAATGCTACTTTCCGTAAGCATTTTATAGATGCGTTCTGTATCATCTCAGGTAGCGTCTTCGAACCTAGTCGCTGTACGCACATTGTGGACAGTCTGCTCAACAATGTCAAAGATGCTATGTTTGCAGAGGGAATCTCTCCTCTGGGCTCTGCTGGAACCATCAAAAACAAACTAACGGCAGAACGTCAGGCGGCTATGATTGCCAAACTGAAAGCTCATCCTTTGATGGAACTCAATGGCGTCGAAGCTGAACAACTGAATCTTTCTACCAATCTGCCGGAGGCTCGACTGCTGATCAATGATCAACCCGTGCCAACCAATAGTTTCAGAGGTGCACTCTTTTCGCCGATTCAGATCAAAGCCGTAGCACCTGCAGGTTATCGCTTCATGGGATGGAAGAATGTACAGCCCAATTCCTCCAACCTAATTCAAACAGCCAGTGAGTGGGATTTCTACGATAAAGGCTCACTGGACGATCAAAACTGGAAAGCACCCAACTATAATAGTGCTTCATGGAAACATGGACGCGCGCCGTTGGGCTTCTCCAAAACTGGGGCGGGCTTCAATACGCAAATCAGCTATGGTGCGGATGCTGCCAACAAAATCCCTACTTACTATTTCAGAAAGACCATCACACTCCCTGCTCGACCAATGCCGACCGATGTCTTTAACTTCAACTTCAACGTGGACGACGGGTGCGTAATCTATCTCAATGGAGTAGAAGTGGGACGACACAACATGAACCCTGGAACGCCTACATACATCGACTTCGCTTCTACCTTCGCTGACGAGTACGATAGGGCTACGATAACCATCAGTCCAGAACTCTTCAAAGCTGGGAAAAATGTAATTGCTGTTGAAGTACACAACGTCTCAGCTCCTTCTTCCGATATTTATTGGGACGCATCACTCGAACTAAAATCTTCGGCAACGGACAATGATTATGTGAGTACGAATCCCGTATATGAGCTGCCGGCAGAGGGGAGCTATGAACTGGTGGCAAGTTTCGAACCTCTCAACGCTGAAGATTTGGCATACACTGAAAATCGTCCAGTGAAAGTGAATGAAATCAGTGCTTCAAACAGTGTCTTTGTCAATGAGTATGGGAAAAAAGACGATTGGATAGAATTGTACAACACCACAGATGAACCTCTCAATGTAGAAGGTATGTATCTCACCAACGACTTCCGCACTCCCGAGCTCTTCCGCATCTCTGGCGGAGATAGTATCAACACCGTCATTCCGCCTCATGGCCATCTCGTGGTATGGGCTTCTAAGCGCATTCAGAAAAAACAGTTGCATGCCAACTTCAAACTGGCGGCTGAAAAAGGCTATGTGATGCTAACTTCTGCGGATCGTACCTGGAGCGATACGCTCACCTATAAACTACACAATGGAGATCAATCTATCGGACTTTATCCTGATGGAGGCACTCAGGCCTATCTGATGGATAAACCAACCATTGGTGCAGCAAATATTTACACTATGTATGCTGAACCTTATGCCGACGATAAGAATAGTTTGGTAACTTCCCTTCCTTCTCTCATCTCTCGTATGGGAGGCTTAAGCATTGCCTTCGACGGACAGGCCTTGACCCTCAAGAGTGAATACGATACCCATTGCCGCCTGGAGATATTCAATGCCTCTGGACAAAAGATTTCCTCGAAGACCGTCCAACTCCCCGAAGGCTTCTCACAAGAATCTGTGAACAACCTACCAGTTGGTATCTATGTGGCTCGCCTGAGTGACAACGACGGCAACTACTGCTCCGTGAAATTCATTCGAAAATAACACATATCCCATTCTTAACCTAAAGCGCTGAAGTCCTCCAACTTCAGCGCTTTTTCTATGCCCCCAACTCCAATTGTTAGCACACCCACCAAGAGCCGTATCTAAAAAAACATGGATTCTCACCTTTTCCGCTACTCCTTATAATATGGCTTCCATTACAATAAGCCTGTGAGCTGACGCAATAAGGCTATCAGCTGACATCCTTATTGTATTTTCAAACGCAATAAGGAAGCCAATGCTTGCTTCTATTATTATAGTAGCCCTCTTCAAAAAAAGTTTCAATAAAAAAGTCCAGAAGCTTCAGAAATCTTGTTTGTTTTGTTAATATATACATAATCAGTGCTTTACGTATTTGTGAGGTTTATCCGCCCCTCTGAGACACCCATCATTTTCTCCCCAAAAATCCCAGATTTGAAACTTTTTTCGAAAAAAGTAGTGTATAGGCTTTGCTATTCCAAAAACTCGTAGTACTTTTGCATCCGCAACCGAGAAACGAG
>ERZ773051.123-NODE-123-length-63504-cov-20.792479_pt1 | contig 63504 bp, 76 predicted proteins | sample MGYA00580631_ERZ773051 | MGnify/ENA primary metagenome ERZ773051 (study PRJEB29015, sample SAMEA2738137) | human oral metagenome | biome: human oral; feature: human-associated habitat; material: saliva | place: China | collected 2204 ... | reverse complement strand
CAGTATTTAACTAGATCCATCGGCATTAACAGCAACACTTTTTGTCCTATAACCCCCAATCTAAAACCGGCCGCTGCAAATACCTCAATTTTCTCATCAGAATAAATACTATTACTATTAATAACTGAGGAATGATTATGGATAATAAAAACTATTATGACTTGTTAAATGTTCGTCCGAATGCCTCCTGCCGGGAAATACACGCTTCTTATATCCGCCTTTTGGAAGAATACAAAACCGATCTGAACAAAACGGAAGAAGAAGATTATTTTTTGAAGATGGCGGCAAAAATGAATATAGCCGAGTTGGAAAAAGCATACGCCATTTTATCCGATGCGGAAAAAAGGAAAGCCTACAATGACGAAATACACATCGACATAACAGCCTTGCCGATGGAACCTGCATCAGATACATCCCCGGAAACAGCGCAAGTTCCCACAGCAGCAAACGCTGTCCCCACAGAAAAGAAAACGCTTACCTTCATAGGCGCCAACAAACGATTTCTTTCCCACTGGTATTCTTTCCACGGACGAACCACACGGAAAGAATTCTGGTACGCCTTTCCTATCATTTTTCTCGGACTTTTTCTTTTCAATATAATCTTCAGTTCTATTTTATTCTTCTTTTTCGATCCCATCCCTTATGACGGCCTGATTGTATTGGTTGCTACATCCATAGTCAATTCCTATATTTTCTGTGCCGCATATACAAGACGATTCCACGACATCGGCCGTTCAGGAAAATGGCTGATTCCCTTTTACCTCATTTCCTGGATTCCTTATTTCCCCCTCTTTGTATTTTCTTTGGCATGCGGCTGTTTTCTTCTCTTTATCACTACCATTGCTTCTGACCGCGACAATAAATACGGCCCCCAGTGGGAAGAAACAAAAAAATAAAGTGATATTATAAAAATATCCTATGACAAGACTTTCCTCTATATAAGCAATATCCGATCCATAATAATTTAAAATCCATGAAAAGGAGAAATCATGACGAACTCAAATGAAAACACTCTCTTTGCGCAAAAAGAACAGGCACCAAAACATCTCACCTTCAGTGCAGGAGTAAAACGACTAAGATCCCACTGGCTCTCTCTCAAAGGACGCAGTACAAGAAAGGAATATTGGCTCATCGGTTTGTGCATTTATACCCTTGTCGGCCTTGCGCTCAACATCGCCTCTATTATCTTATTCTTCATACTGCCGGGAATACGCTATGACTTAATCACAATTACCGTAACTTTGGCTCTGATCTACATGAACTTTGCGCTCTCCGTCCGCCGCCTCCACGATATAGGCTACTCCGGCTGGTATGCCCTTTTAGCTTATATACCGCTCATCAACCTTTTCTTCCTTTACCTTACAGTAAAACCATCTGTCCCGGACAATGAGTACGGTCCCCAGTGGGAAGAAACGAAATATTGACCTGCACATATTTCCAAAAGAAAGAACACCGTTGCATTCTCGTTTCAACAAAAAGAATGGAAATTCCCAAAAAGGAATCTTCATTCTTTTTTTATTTTATTCTGTTGCAAGTTTTTTATTTTTCACTATTTTCATAAATTCATGTTCCGATACCGTCCTAAAAACATTTCCCAGTTTCAGCGCCAAAAAAGCACCCCTTTCGAGATGCTTCACAGGCATGACATATGACCGCTGTTTTATTCTTCCTCCGGATATTCACCGCGGTAGGTCACTGTTTCGGAAAGCGGTTTTCGCGGAAGCGGTTGGATTTCTCTGTCTGTGTACCCCAGAGCGATGGCCGCCACCATTTCCCCTTCCACATTCAGCCATTTTTTCAGTTCGTCATAAGCGAAGAAAATATTGCAGGTCCACAGCGTCCCAATATTCCTCGCCGTCGCTTCCAGGCACATATTCTGGATCGCCGCGCTCACTGACTGGATGTCCGCCATTTCCATCAGATGCTCGTCTATGGGAAATTCGCCGTAGTAGTCCTTCCCCTTGCTGTTGATAAAGAAGACGATGACCGGCGCCTGTTCCAGTACGCGGGCCGTATAAATCGCGGCGGGGATATATTTTTCATACCCTTTTCCGAAAATGGCCGCTTTATCGCTCCGGTTCCTTTTGATGCCTTCCTTCAGAGCGCGGACCACTTCTTTCCGCGCGTCTCCGCGGACGACCACAAAGCGCCAGGGCTGTTCATTATGCTCCGACGGCGCCCAGGAGGCTGCTTCCAAAAGAGCATGCAGATCTTCCTCTGGGATGTTCTTTTTGATGAAACGCCGTGTGCTGCGGCGCGCTTTTATTTCATGTATCACGTTTCCGACTTCCTTTTTCTATTACATATTCTTCTCATATATGCGTTTTATTATAAACAAATGTGATTTATACTGCAAGTGACCCCCGGACGGTTTAGAAGAAACATGTTTTGCTGCCGATTCCCGGTCCCCCAGTGATAAGCGCCATATTTTCCGCGGCGGCGCCGATGGCCTGCACAACGCTCAATTCATGGATTTTTTCAGCGGCGCTCCAATCCTCCCGGAGACTTCTCCCTTCGGGACGGGTGATGAAAACGGTGACAGGTGCGGCGTCCATGCATTTCATCGTGTATCTTGCATTGGCGATATACTCTTTGGATCCGCTAACGATTCCCTCTCCTCTTTCCGATCGGTCAATCCCCTCTTTCATGAGCGAGAGCATTGTTTCCTTTGATTTTCCCAGAGCGACGATCATCTTCCAGGGCTGACGGTTTTTTGGAGACGGCGCCCACATGCCGGCAAGGAGAATCTTCCGGAGTATTTCTTCGGGTATCTCCTGTTTTTTGAACAGACGGATACTCCGCCTTTTAAAAATAATATCTTCCATGGCTCCTCCTTGATTTCTTTTTACTATTATATGTTTTTACATCGCGTTCTGTCATATAATAAAAGAAACTTATCATTGGAAAGGAGAACTGCCATGCTTGAACCGATCATCCGCAAAAACGCTTTTGGAGGAAAAGGCGAAGTGACTCTCCGGCCGCTTCTGACCGATGAACAGAAAAATGAAAAGATTCAAATGTATGCGGAAGTCACCATTCCTAAAGGCGCTTCGCTTGGCATCCACCGGCATAGGGAAAATGCAGAGTCCTACTACATCCTTGCCGGAACAGGTCTTTACACCGACGACGGAAAAACCTATGAAGTCCATGCGGGTGACACGACATACTGCGCCGATGGCCACTGCCACGGGCTTGAAAATACGGGAGACGGCGACCTGAAATTCATGGCGCTCATCATTCCGTCGTGAAATTGCTGTAAAAATATGGTTTAATAAAGGAGATTCATTATGGCGTTAAAAGAATACCAACTTCCTTTCGGCCGCGGGTTCCAGACGGTCATGCTCCCTGAAGAGCATGTATCCGACGTATTGGAAGGTGTACCGACAGCTGCCTGCGATATTAAAGAAGCGACTGTCGAATGTATGCGCCGCCCCATCGGCTCCGCGCCGCTTGCCGAAAAAGTACAAAAGGGCGACAAGGTCTGCCTTATCATCGCCGACATCACCCGCGCGTGGAACCATGCCCGCGATTTCACCGTCCATGTGGTCAATGAACTGAACCTCGCAGGAATTCCTGATGAAGACATTTTCATCGTTTTCGCCCAGGGTACCCACAGGGCGCACAGCAAAGCGGAAAATATCGAATGTGTGGGAGAAGAAGTGGCGCGACGCATTACCATGTACCAGCATGACTGCCGGGATAAAAACATGCTCACCCATATGGGCGTGACCACCCGCGGCACGGAAGTATGGCTGAATAAACACGTCGCGGAAGCGGACAAAGTCATTCTCCTGAACGCTCTTTCCACCCATGACATGGCAGGCTTCGGCGGCGGACGCAAACTTGTCCTTCCCGGCGTAGCAGGGTGGGATACCATCCAGCAGAACCACTGCCACGCCCTGGGCGACGAAGTCGGCTCCGGCCTGAATCCCGATTCCCATGTCCTTAAAACCGAAGGAAATCCGGTCAGCGAAGATATGCAGGAAGGCTGCGACATGCTCCACCCCTGTTTCCTCGTCCATTCCCTTATCAACGCTGACGGCGAAGTGTCGGGCATGGTCGGCGGAGACCCCTATGAAGCATGGGCGGCAGGCGCAAAAGAAACATACCGTATGCAGAAAGTTCCCATGAAACAGAAAGCCGACGTGACCATCGTCAGCGCGGGAGGCTACCCGAAAGACACCAATCTTTACCAGGGAACGAAGTGCTACACGTCATCCGACATGGCAACAAAAAAGGGCGGCATCATCATCACTATGATCGAAGCGGATGACATCATGGAACCGCCGGCCTACCTGGACAGTTTCAAATACGATAATCTGGAAGACATGGAAAAAGCTCTCCGTAAATGCTTTACTATCCCCTTCTTTGTCGCTTTTGAAAACCTCATCACCGCTACGACCCATACTATCTACTTCGTAACAAAACCGGAAAATTTCGACATCATCCGGAAAAAAACGCCGCAGATCCCCGTCGCCACCGTACAGGAAGCCTGGGAACTGGCAAAGAAACAATTAGAGAAAGAAGGTAAGACGGACTACACCATCAATATCATCCCCCACGGCAGCGCCGTCGTCCCTTTCCTGGAATGATCCCACGTAAAAGGAGCAGACTTTTGAAAATCTGCTCTTTTTTGATGCACGAATATGAGTCCTGACAAAATTTAAAAGACAAGGGCACTGCTATATTTCTTTCATTCCGGTAGAAAGACCGCCGGACTCTATGAATCCACAGTGATCTAAAGCATACTGATATTACTTCCAAAGAACTGATTCGCTGAGCGGACGGCGGGTCTTATTCCGATGAACATCTTCTCCGCGGTAGCCGAAAACCGCCATCACGGCGATCCCGAAATGTTCCGTATCAAAAAGGCCGTGCTCTTCTCCCAAAAGCCTATCCATCTCCTTGGGTATAAATCCTTCCAGGGGGCACGAATCAATTCCCATGAGCGCTGCCACGGCCATCATATGTGCCATGACGATGTACGCCTGTTTCCCCGCCCAGTCAAAAGCGCTCCGTTCGCTTTCCAGCGTTTTGAAATCATTTTCTGAGAAATTACCGTAAGCGTTTCTGTAAAATTCATAGACTTCATCAGGTACCTGGTGGACGTCTTTCAGCATATGCCTGATGTAATCTGAGCCGAAAGTGATATCTGCTTTTTTCCGTGCCAGGAATACCACGAAATGACTAGCATCCAGTTTGTCCTTAATGCCCCATCCGAATTCCTTCATTTCTTCACGAAGCGTTTTGTCCTGAATGACAAGTATTTTCCACGTTTCCAGTCCGAAAGAAGTCGGAGCCAGACGGGCCGTTTCCAAAAGCACTTCAAAGTCTTCCGGCGGAATAGTTTTTTCGCTGAATCTTTTTGTCGCATAGCGGTACTTCATAGCGTTCAGCAGTTCTTCTTTCTTAAAATTCGGTTTTGCCGCATTGACCGTTTCAATAACGGTTGATTCTCCATGATTCATAAGGTACTCCTTCATAACTGTTATAATACTGTTTGTGCCATAAGACTATCTTCTTTTTCGAATTTTGTCAATATAGATTTTATTTCTTCTCTTTTTTCATACCCATCCCGGTTAGCATCCCATAAGTATAAGGATATATTTTTTTACCGCTTCTTTAGTTTTTCTGGAGAAAAGTATTCTATCAATTGCAAATACTGAACAAAAGGAGTAAAATGTACATATATTAAATCGACAATTTTAAAAATATTTAATCATGAGGCATATATGATCCGGAGTTACGATAAAAAATATTTAAAGATCGCATTGCCTGCGGCGCTGGAAGGTCTCTTCATGATTCTCCTCGCTTCCGCGGATTTAATCATGGTCGGCACCTTGGGGGCTGTTTCCATTGCGGCGGTCAGTATTTTCCTCCAGCCGCGGCTCGTCATTCTCTGCTTTACCCGCTCTCTTGCTTCCTCCGTGACTCTTCTTGTTTCCCGGGACGCCGGGCGGAATGACAGGACAAACGCCTCCGATATCCTGAAGAAATCTATTTTCATCGGAGCCATCGTCCTTCTGTTCATCCACATTATCTTTTATCTGTTCCTCGAAGATATTTTCTACCTTATGGGCGCAAAGGCAGAATATATGGCGGAAGCTCTCGCTTACGGAAATATTGCGCTGCTTTCCGTTTTTATTTCTTCATTCACCCTCTTTTTCCAGGCAGTCCAGCTTGGCTTCGGCCAGACGGCAATCATCATGAAGACAAATATTCTGGGAAATATAGTGAATGTCATCATGAATTTCATCCTGATCTTCGGCATGGGGCCGATTCCTGCCATGTGTGTCGCCGGCGCGGCAATCGGCACGGTCATAAGCACCATTTTCAGTCTGTGCTGGACGATTTATCTTATGAAAAAAGACCACCTTCTTGAAGGAGGTTCTTTTATTCCCGACCAAGCGTATTTCAAAAAAGTCACACCTATTTTCCTTTCTGTTTTCAGTGAACAGGGTTTTGAGCGTATAGGCATGGTTCTTTTCACCCGCATGGCGGCGAGCCTGGGCACGATTCCCTTTGCCGTCCACAGTATCTGTATGAATATTGCCGATATTTACTGGGACTACATCGTAGGATTCGGCAAAGCGAGCATGGTCACCGCAGGGCAGTCTATCGGCAAAAAATCGGAAACCGAATGGCACGCGTTTAAACGGGCAGGCATTAAATGGACTCTGATCTGTTCCACCGCCGCGTTCACCCTCACTGCCGTTTTCAGAGAAGAAATCTTTTCCTTCTATTCTTCCGATCCCGAAGCGCTTGCTATGAGCGGCATCGCTATGCTTATCTGCGCTGTCGTGAATTTTCCGGCAGGACATGCCCTCGTCTGTGCAGGTATCCTGCGCGGCAGCGGAAAGACCGCTTCTGTTGCGGCGTATGCTTTCGTAAGCATCACGATTCTCCGTCCTATCATGACAGCATTCTTCCTTTTTGTCATGGGATGGGGCCTTGTCGGCGCATGGTGCGCCCTTTTACTCGACCAATGCATCCGCGCCTCTTGCGCGACTGTCCTGCTTCACCGCCTCCAAAAAGCCGGATGGAATAAAATGATTGAAAAACTGGCGTAAGTATGCCCGCTGTCCATCGGATGGCGGTTTTTTCTTGACAGATACATTTGAAATATTTCTTATTTACGGAGACAATGATGAATTTTTCTGAAGAACTTTCTTTCAACCAAAAAATAATTACCGAAGCACGCCTCTTTGAAGCACCTGTTTTTACCCGGCTTAAACTGAAGAGTGTAAAAATCTTAGGACTGGCTGCCGCATAATATATCCTTTCAAAAGTCATTAATTTTATAAAGGAGAAATCAATTTATAGCACTATACGCTCCAAACGGCAAAATCGTCTGCGTGGAAATTAATAATAAAAAAGTCTGTTTGAAACGATTTTATAATCGGCAGGCGGTATAATGCTTGTATCGGAAAATCCAAGATGCATACCGATACAACTCAATCGATTTAACTGCCAAAGTATTAGAATTTTAGGATTAGCCGTTCTATGCAATCTGATATTCAATAACTTTTATTGAGGAGAAACAAGTATGAAAGTAATAGGTGCCAATTTCGCTAAAAAAGTTGAAATTAATAATACCGGTAAAAATATAGTTTTAGGTTATACAGATAAAATCGGGAAGTTCCGCGTTATCCGTGTCGACAAGGATCTGGAAGTCTGGGAACGAATCACTGAAGAAAATAAATTTAAATTTGGCCCATCGATGGGGTGGGGGTTCTTAGGTGCTGTTATCCTCGGCCCTATCGGAGCTATTGCCGGTATTCTTCTCAAAGGCCGAGCAAAACAGTGTACAGTGGCTTGCGTATTTACGGAAAGCCGCCGATGCGCTATTGAAATGTCTCCGGAAGAATTTACTACCTTCCAGTTTGCCGCCCCTGCCGGGTCGGATGTCGAAAGTATCCGGGCCGAGGCAGCAAAACTCGTAGAGATAGCAGAAGCCGAAGAAGCTGCAGAAAAAGAAGCCGTAGCAAACGCGGCCAATGCGGCGGATGCTCTGCTGAAGCTAAAACAGCTTTACGATGCAGGGGTTTTAACTGAAGAGGAGTACGCGGGAAAACGAGAAAAGTTAATAGAGAAATTATAATTGCAATATAAAAAAATCCCGCTATCGTACCGTTAATGCGACAGCGGGACTATACTATCCAAACCAAGACTGATTACGTTTATAAGAATAGCACACAGCCGACCTACTTTTTTAAGGAGGCTGTTTTTTCATACAGCAAAAGCCGTTATCCATACCCGGCATTCATCCGATCAGCAGCATAAAAATCTATTGAAGACCGGACTTCATATAGGAAAACTTTTTAAAGCATCACCGTACAATTATAAAAACGAACTCCCCATCTTACAAAATTCTGTAAAATGGGGAGTTCGGATAAACATATTCTGGTGACCCAAGAGAAATCATGTAGATTGCCACTTATCTTACAATTTAAAATTCCGCTTATCAAAAAAGCAATATGAGTCACAAAATTAAAAAGAGCGATATCATTACCGCTCTTTTTTGCATGTTACTCTTTATCTACGTCATTTTTTCTCACGACGTCCATATCGAGCGTGACTGTTCCGATTAGATCTTTCGTCACGCAAAACTTATGCTTTGACACCATGCAGCCTTTAAACTCCTCGTCGTACCACACGATCTCTATCGTATCGTTAGAGATCCTTTTTACAGATTTTACATTTTCTTTATTCTGAACAAAGCAATCGATATAGTCATTGATATTCTTGAAACGTCCGTTGTTTTCTTCGATGTCCCAGTCTGTACCTTCTCCGTTTACTGTAATCGCCCCCGTGTCCAACTCTTCTACATGGACATAAATCCTGTCGGAAGTTTTATATATGTTGATTCTGACCAATTCGTAGGTTTCTATTTCTTTCAAATCGTTTAGATCGTTGCCGCTGCCGATAAGAACAGTTTCACCGATCATTGATTTTTTTACCCGAGAATTGGCGGGCGGTTCAGTGCTTACATAAACATTGAATCTTGTCCTGAATCTCTCATCGACAAGTTCCACCCTTTCATTCAATCCGGGTTTCAATGCGGTAGCGACGGCGATCACTCCGTTCGGGCTCCCCTCAATATTGAACAAAATACCTTTTTTAACGTCTTGCATTCCATACAATTTAAACATTTTATTCCTCCTTGACTCATTTAAAACTTTTTTGACTTTTACTAATTCCTCATCGGTCATATTAATAGATCGGCTTCGGGCACCAGGCGGCAGTGTTCTTTTAGCGCCGGACCCTTTACGACGCCCGCCCCAGCCTGTTTTATTTTCTTTCATCCTCATTCTCCTTTTTTGTTTTCAGTATATTCCTCAAGCAGATATTTATACTGTCTTATGCTGTCTTCGAGGTCGGTATTTCCGCACTGTTCTTTCATATCTTCAATGGCGTCTTGATCATCAATTTCTTCTTCCATTTCATCGCAGCGTTCTTGCATAGCAATGAGGTTTTTCCACCAGTTATATTCATCTTCCCTCATTTCATAAGCGTCAACCTCATCATTGTACGCCGGCATCGGGCCGAATCCTACCAAGTCTTCTGTGATGTCAAGTCCGTTTTTTCGGTAATTGAGATCCTTAATTTCGTTATTTCTGTCCGTAATTGCAATTTTCATTTTTTATGTCTCCTTTTTTTAGTACAAATCGTCTGTTGTCATGTTCCACAAATCCGTATCTGTGGTTTCTTCGTCGGCATTTACTATGCCGCAGCGGGTGTATCTGTTCCCGCTTAACTCGTACATCTCGTATCCTTGGTCTACTCTTTCAAATTTTATTGTCCGGCTTCCGTCCGTTAAAATTCTTCCGCCTTCTTCGATTCCGATGTTTCTAATCATTTTGTTTTCCTCCTTAGTGGTTTTAAATAATCTGTGGGGGTGTTCCCCTTTCTTGATTATATATTATAATATCATGTTTGATTAGTCAATACATTTTCAAGATGTTTTGTTATAATTATTTTTTATATCATGCAACAGAAAAAGAGCAAGGATTTCTCCCTGCTCCTTTTCCTTTTTCAGATTATTTAAACCCACAGAGGTTTCCCTCTGACGTCTATATAATACCACTATAAATTAATTTGCGCAATAAAAAAGAAGGCGGTTTCCCGCCCCGTTAGTTACTTAATTTGTCTACCAACCAGCCTGTCGCTACAGCTCCTGCGATGTATGACCATAGGTTTCGTTGACGTTTCGCAAGCCTCACGTCATGCGTCAGCTCATCGATTTTCTTCGTCAACTTGTTTAAAGATGTTTGCAGCTTCATCAAGCTCTCTTCTGCTTTCTGCAATGAGATCTCTGCACTCCGCAATTGTTCTTGAGTTATCATCAATTCTTTTCTGCACTCTGTCAGCTGATTCTGCAGCTCGGTCAACTCTTGAGATGCTTCGGTCGAGTTGTTCTCCAGCAGATTTAATTTGCTCTCTAGCTGATCTAACCGCATCTGCTGATTGCTTGCTATACTCTTGAGCCTCTCGTACTGCGTCCTTTGCATCGTTACCGTTTCTGCCACCGGTGGTGCCTGTGCATATGAGATAGACAAGCACGGCGCAGACAGCAATGACAGCGCAAGCAACAGCGATAATCTTTTTCTTCTCATACATTTTACACCCCGTTCTCTAAATACCACTGCGCTTTCCCGCGGAGAATATCTCCGCCGGTCCCTATTTTATCTTCGTCGCACAGCTGCTCTAAATCCCAGCGGCAGTCGGGCTCTCCGCTGTACAGCCCGTAACCGTCGTCATTAGCGGCCTCGCCGTGCGTCATAAAATGTTCTCTGTCAATCGGATTGTCAAAAACCTCGGCAATGACCGCAAACATCTTCGCAAGAGTCTCGATTTGCGCCGTAGTCGGCGGGTACTCACCTAAGTCATTCGGGCGTGCATTGTAGCAGCAGCATAGAGCGATGGCAATGCTACCTGTGTTCCTATGCCAGGTTGCTTTCGGTACTTCATCGAGTGGTCTTGTGTAGATGATTTCACCGTCTCCATCAACATTAAAATGATAATCGTTAAACGTTGTAAAATATCTCCCTGCCGTCCAGTGTCCGTAAATTGCTGCTGGCCACGGGAATTGATAAAAATAATCCCGTTTATCAATGAGTTCCTGCCGAAATTCCTCTATCGTCATCTCTACGCACTTCCTTTCTTGTTTCTTTTTTTATTTCTTTTTCTGCGGCGTCCGGCCGTCCGTCGTGATTCTTGTCTACACAAAAAACACTCACAAAAGTAAAAGCACCGACTACTGCCGGTGCCGTAAACTCTTTGAAAAAATTGATGAGTAGCGTTGTATTTGCTATACCCGTTCGATAAAAATCGTGTATCCACGCCGCGATCACCATTAAAAATAAAATGATAAGCCCGGCACCGTATACGTAGACGATCTGCATCGATGTCCGTACTCGACCTTTTATCCTCGGCAAGTACTGTATAGCTGTGTTCCATATTTTTTTTAACATATCACAGCACCTTCCCGATTAATGCGATGACAACAGATACGATGGTCGATATAAGCCCCGCTACCTTGTAAATGTTGTCTATTCGATGATGCGCGGATTTAGCGCTCTGTGCTGCCCTTTCGTGCGCCAACTGCAGCTCCTGCATTTTCGGAATCATTTCAACAAGCATATCCAGCTTTGTCTCAATTCTGACGATTCGTTCCAACGCTTCCGGGCTCATATCCCCCATACTCATTATTTGCTATACCTCTTAATAAATTCAAATACCGCAGGAGCCGTTCAGGCTCCCGCAGTAAACTAACTATATTATTCGTATTTAATCGAGAAATTAATCGGGGTACCAACGTTCGCTTTTAACCGCAGGAAGTCTGCATTCGCGAATCCCCCAGATATAGTCTCCGTCATTTCACGCGTCGCATCGAATGTTACATCCACTATTTGGGCTTTGATAATCGTTGAAGTGTAAATCCCGGGTTTATTGTAAAAAGCACTAATCCCGTTTACTGTAAGAGTAGCAAGCGCGAACTCACCAATATTGGCTATTTCTACGTGAGAAACTTGATATCCGTCGCTTGTAGTATTGATTTTATCACTCGTTGCAACCAATGTATTCTCGTCGGTTTCAGTAAGCGTCAAGGTTCCTTGAATATCAAGTGTCGGAGAATCTCCTATTTTCGTGGCCGCTGTTGCGGTAATCTGTTCGCCTCCGGAGATTGTGTAGTTATCAACTTCTTTACCCATCACGGTCCCGTTGATAACAATATTCCCCGCTTCATATCCCGCCACGGGTACTGCTTTAATGCCTAACGTAGATACTATCATAGTATACGCTTTTTTATCCCCTGTTTCGTCCGGTGTGTTAAGAAATTTCGGTGTAATAACGATGTTCTGATGTTCAAGATTTTTCGGTACATAAACCTTCGGAATTTCTTCTCCTGTTCCTCCTGTCGGAATAGACAGAATAGCGGGTGCCATTTCAGCAGGTTTATATGTTGCGGTTGTACCTAATTTTTCTCTAATTGCGTTCGCAATAGCGTTCAAACTTTCGATATTTACTAATCCTTTTGCCATGATTAAAAGCTCCTTTCATCTAAATCTACATACTGTTCCGGTTTAATCTCGACGCTTCCTTTTTTGATTGCGTCTACGATGTCCTGCCTTGTGAGTTTCATAATTTCGCTCCTTTTTTAAAATGATGTATTATCTACATCGGAAATAGATTGTACGGCTTTTTGTATCGCCGCATATATAGCACCGGACGTCAGCATTTTCTCGCTGTTCTCCGTTGGCGCGCTGTCAAAAACCAATTCATCTTGCTTGGCGTTTAGTTCTGATTTTTGCGCGTATCCTGCAAGTGTCTGATTAAAGTTATTCGTCACCGATGTTATTGCGTTCGTTAATGCGACAGTAGACACTTTATCATTTAGTGCAGTTTCGTTTACCGGCATATACCCTAATGTCGTTTTTATTTTATCTGCCGTCAGAGAGTAATTCTCAAGACTCGCCAGCTTGGCTTTCTCTTCCGCCGTGTAGTCGTTTGTAGATAAGCCCTTTCCGTCTACAGACTGTACGTATTTCTGCCTATTGATGTACTCCTTGACGGTATTAAGAATGGCATTTACATCGACAATGCCGGATAGATTACCCTGTACCGCTTGATACAGCACTTCAAAGTTATTGATGATATAGTCTAAAATCCCTCGATTATCGGAAGAAGTGAACACGGTATGCTTGCCGTAAGTTCCCTCTTGAATGATTTTATCGTTCTCATCCCTAATTTCACCGTGCTGAAATACTGTGAGCTTCATTCGCCGTTTCCTCCATTTCCACGATTTCCCCGTTAATAAGTACAAGCCGGGAAATATCCGGATATACTATATCGGATTCTAAAACTGTTATATCCGACTCTCTTTGTACCGCACCGTCAGAAGAGAACCGACAAACGCCTCCACTATCAAATCCGTACCACAATTTATGCCTCCTTTATTTAATACCTATAACCATGTAACCACATAGCGGGTCGGGGTAATCCCCTGATATTTCTTTGGCATGCACTCTTCTTCCATTCATCGAAAAAGAATAAGTACTCCGTGCATTACTCATTAAAAACGCCGTCCACACGCAATCCTTTTCTTCATATCCTTCCGGGAGAGGAATTGTAAAATCTCCTTTCCCAGTACCTTTTAGAATCGAAACCGCCCTGACGTTGTAGCCGTTAATTCTTACAGAATTACCATCTATGGTACCCGCTTTAAGCGTTGCCCCCACGATGTTCCCGTCTGGATCGACAGAAAAAGTATTCGACTGATTTCGTATTGTTGCACCTATCAGGGTTGTCCCGGATATAGTTCCGCCCTTAAGATTGCCTACATTAGCTGATACCGCCTCAAGATTATTAACACTAATCTTATTCGCCGTTACCGCGCCTGCTGCTATCTTGTCTGATGTTACCGCATTTGCGGCGAGCATACCGTTTACTATGACGTTATTATCAATAGTCGTTTTACCGGTGATATGTAGATAGCCGCCGTCAATCGTCGTACCTTTCGGTGTTAAGTTAATACGGTTAATGATCTCATTATCTTTTACCCGAAGTTCAATAGCGTTGTTCAGCTGCGTTAAGGCGCTATACGTCTTGTAGCCGTCTTTTTTGTTCAAATTGGACACTATCTGATTGACAGATTTCTGGCTAACCTTTCCTGCTTCCAGCGCTTTTTTGATTGATTCGTCAACTTTTTCAAGACTGATTGCTCCATCTTTCAGCATTGATTCGTCAATAACAAGTTCCACTGTGACCATGTTCGACGGCGACCGTGCGCCTTCGCCAAACATGTCATAATAAGCGACAGACACTTCATAGATGTTTTCAGGGCAAGAGTAAGAGTAGACACTATTTGTTGTTGTTACCCGCATGATGTTTTTACCTGCGGGATCTATATATACCGCCATCCCCGCACAGTCGGCAGGGATAGGATTGGCGACAACGGAAAATCCGCCGATTGCCGATATTAAGTCGGGCTTAGGTGGAGCTAAAGGCGCGGGCTTGTTATACGATATTGTTGCAGGTGCGGAGTATTTCCCCTCCGTATTGCAAGCGAATAGATACAATGTTCCTTGCCGGTTTGTTAGAGTAACGTCAAAAGATAACCCATCAGTCCTCGCCAACAAAGCGTCTGAATCACCGCCTGCGTTGCTGTTCGTCCTAAGCTCGTAAAACTGTACGTCGGCGTTGGTTACGGGATTCCACGATAAATGCGCTACACTTCCAATAACCATTTTGAAGTTATCGGGGGTGTTTGGAATTGTGGATTTCAGCGCGACTAATTTGTCGATTTTTGGTGCATCATCCGGGAGATTAAATACACCCCGTCCATCAGCTGTGGTAATTGCTATTCTGTAGGTGTCGCCGGGTAGAGCCTGCGGAATAATCAGCTGTCCTTTTCCCTGCCCTGCGTACACCCATGCCCCGGCAAAACCAAGTTCATCGGCGCTTAGCCCATCTTCTATAATGATCGCCTCGCCTTGCACGTGGTTCGTTTTATACCAGACGCGACCGATTAAATCTTTAGATTCCCACGATACAAGAATATCGTATCTATGAGACCCGTTTGGTAATGTGCGGTACCGTGTATATGCCTTGATGTTTTTTGGCGTTTCCGCGGGATGTAGCCACGCAGATAAATCAACTCTGGCCGTAGCGTAGCTGGATCGCTTGCCGAGTTCGTTTTCCGAATATACCCGGACAGTGTATTTCTTGGTTCCGTCCGCTTCAAAGGTATAAGAGTTCTCGCTGTTTTCAAACCTTCCGCGGTGTACCCAGACATTAGCTCCGTCCTCTCTTGTCTCAAGATATACAGTATTGGCCGTTTTAGGATTAATCCAAGCGCAATGCACAGAGCAATCTGTGCCGGCTCCGTAACCCGTTTTAACAGTGCAGGTAACGGTAAGATCCGTCGGGCCGTTGACGATATTATCATATGCGACGACTTCAGGTACTTTACTCGTATCCGGACTGTACAATTCCGGATAATACTCAATCCCTGTGATGATCCGAGTAGCGTCGTCCATCCCTTTTTCGATAGCTAAAACCTTGAACATCTTAGCTATTTTCCCAGTTTTACCTGCAGCATAAACCGCATCTGCAGAAAAACCGGTAGCATCGGCAACTGTTACTTTGCTTCCGTCAATTGAGATAATTGCCGTCTCAAAGATTTTATCGGTGTCCTGGTCACGGACAAAAATTGAGCGGTAATCAATATCAATAGGCTGATCCAGAGTTAATTCTTTTCCGTTAACGCTAACAATCCGACCACCAGTGCCCCATGTCGTATTATCGGTCTGTACAAGGATAACATCACCAATTGTACAGGCGATAGCATCAACAAATGCATCAAACGAAACTGTACGAATTTCATACTTATTCGACCGAAGTTTATACCGTCCGAACGCATAGGCTTGTTTCAATGAGGTACACCCCATCAGTTCAATCTGCACAGGCTGTACATTTCTTTCCGCAGTATCGTAATCATCACCGTAGACGGTCAGCACGTCGCGTTCGTAGTTCTTGTCTTTATTCATAAAAGATATTTCAACTGCGTTTGCCCGCTGATCCCGAGCCTGAAATTCTTCTTTAAAAGAGTCCTTTTTCATGTTGGCGACGGTAAACAACTGTACAGGCGTTCCCGCGTAGTCATAGACGCAGGAGAACTTAGTGCCCATCAACAGAATAGCTCCGCGGCCAACGCGGCACGGGTAGTCTTTTGCGTCCCACACGGACATAGCGCTGTCATATAAATAATTAAACGCCATCCCGGCGTTAGCGCATGCTGCCGCCCACGCTTTGAAAGCATAATAGTCTATGTTTTCTTTTCGGACGCCGTCGGCTTCATACTCAAAGCCGCCTTCTGCAGTATCAATCTTCAAGCAGTGGTGCAGGATATCATAAGTAGCCCATGCCGGATTGTCTGCCGGCCGTTCTTCATAATGCTTTGTTGCCGGATTCCAGACGTTGACGTTTTTACGCGTAACGAGGCACGTCATAGACGGATCGTTCCCGGACAGCTGGTCTGTGGCCAACGCTTTAATTCCGATAAGTGCTTTGCCCGGATATTCGAAGTCATCATAAATAACTTGAGTAACGCCTTGCCACTGTACTTTATTCGCGTACCGAATAGATGTACCTGCTTTTTTTGTACATCTTGCGCGTACTTCATATCGCGCAGGTTCAAGATCTCGGACAGCATAGACAAGATAAAATGATTTATTGGTGTTTTTCTTAATCCGACCTACGTCAATATTCTTCCAATCGGTATCTCCTACTTTTCTGTATTGCGCTTCCAATTCGACCCAGGTTTCGGAAGTACCGCCGCTATCATTTGAATAGTACAGACCCATAGGGAATGAAAATGTTAATTCAAGCCCCTGTGCTGTATTTCCGTCTAATTTATGTGTGTGCCAACTGCTATCATCGTTGAGCTCATAAGCAAGCCCCGTATCAGCATAAGAGTCATTAAAATTCGGAATAATTTTTTGTGTATTCGTGCCTAAACGGATATCTACCTGCACATCGGCATAATTGCTTATCGGATTTCCATTGAGTTCGATGTTAGTTATTTCATCAATCGGCCCTTCGGCTACACAGTAGAGTATATTTAGATACTGCTTTTCACCTTCGGACACGACGTGCCGTGCAAGCATAATCCCTGAAGTCTTAACAGTGCCGTAAACAATAGGCAGGGGATATCCCTGCCCAGTTAACGTCGTCGGAGCACCCCAGCCGTAAGTGTTTGACTGTTCGGTATTACTCAAATCCGCTTTCGGGGTCGGCGTCAGCTTATTAACCAGTGCATTCCCCACCATACCGATTGCGAGAGACAAGCCCATGCGCACCCACATACTCGTCATGCCACCGATAATTCCTGCGCCGATTCCAGCTGATAGAACAGTAATTCCGATGGATAAAATCCATCCTAAAGCCTTACCTTCAATTTTCGGCATGACGACGAGCTCTTCCCCGTCCGCGGGAATATACTCCGCACCGCAGGGGACACCGTTAATTGCGTATACTTTCTCTCCCTCTTCGGAATGGTATTCTTTAACCGTTTTCCCACTGTACGACTCGTAATAATCTTTTCTTTGCCGCTTGTCAAACGGATTATTAACGATAATTACATGAATCATTTATACATTCCTTTCAGCCGCGGTAAAAATTTAGAAAAGCGTTCAATACACACCCCGCCTTCCGTGGCGTGCAGAAGTTGATTGTCACCAAGATATACTCCCGCATGGTCAATACTACCCCCTTTAATTGCATACACACATATACAGCCCGATTCAGGCTCCTTAATCTCTTGATATTGATTGCCGCCATTAGGAGCTCCGTCAGCAGTAAGCAGCTCACGATAATCCGGTAAACGTTTACCGTTCCGACGGTAGTATTCTTGCACTAAATCCCAGCATTTCATTTCCGAAAATGATTTTCCGATTAGATCAGTTATCTCTAACATAGAGGCCTCCTTGCGGCACTGTCGGGCACCCACCAAAACGCTTATTATTACCGCATCTGCGGCAATCTGAAAGTGTTTTATTGCAGGTTGTTACCGGCCCTTTGTATCCGCATCTGCGCCCTTTAAATTTGAACGGGCAAAAGTCTTTCAATATACGAGTTGCGGGAAAGCGTTTCTGTAACGAAAAACTTGTCCCGATGTTTAGCGTTGCGGTCTTTTTATCTGCAGATGAACCTATAACATCAAATACTTCTTCATCTAAAATCTCATCGGGGACATTTGTATTAATTGCTTTAAGAGATACTGTAACCCCATCCGCGCCGTTATATTTTTCAAGCAAAGCTTGCATAGATCCGGTGATGTTGCTGATATTCAATCTTGCCGACGGCATCTCTGTACTACTTACTTTGATTTTATCGACGCTGAATGCGTAAGCGTAGTAAGTAACGCCTTGAAAAACAATATTTTCATTGTTAGCTACTAAGTGCAGACTTTCATCTCTACACGTAATATCACAGAGAAGAAGATCAGCACCGTTAGAAGCCGTTTTATTCTTTTCAATGATTGCTGCTGTAGATAATTCCATTTACGCTTCCTCCAGTGTTACTTGTCCTGCAAACATCCCCGGATTTACGAGGTCAAATTCGAGATCTCCGGAAAATCGAACGGTAAACGTCTGCCCTGCGAATTTACACCCCGGTTCCGGCGGATACGTCCATTGGAATTTTAGAGCATTGCCGTATGTTTGATCATTAAAAAAAGTATCAAGCAGGGAATAATCAGCCGCCGGCAAAGCAGACCACTGCAGAGTAAAATGCAGCGGTTTTTTCGTAAACCTCGGCCGCGTGTTGATAGTTTCATTGTCCTGCTCCATTTTGTATGTATGATCTACCCGCTTATGCTTTAGCGGGTAGATAGGATTTTTGATATTCGGGAATTTCAGCATATTAACCTCCGCGGACTCCTGCTATGACATCTCGCATGTGATCTTCATTTGTGTAAACAGCATTTGCTACGGTCTGCAGAATAATCGTTTTCAGAATCCGACCATCCGTCTGCTGCGTTGTTTGCGTTTTAGCCTGCATTGGGGTGCCGGTATTATTCTGAACAACTACCTGCACTTCTGGCGCCTGCCGACCTACATCGACACTCGGGATAATCGTGCCGGATGTACGCGGAACGAACAGCTCCGGTCTGCGTTCTCCAACGATGTAGGCCTGCCCCGCAGATACCGGGCCGCCATTAGCGCGAAAGTTAAGCTTAGGCGCTACGGACGCAATCATGCGGTCACCCCAGCTCTGGCTAAAGTTGCCGCCGAGAGAAATCCCAGTTCCGATTCCTCCCCCGCTACCGCCCAAAAACCGACTTAAAAAACTCGTCACGACCTGTTTTGCCATAAAACTTGCAATTGCTTTTAGCATGCTTTTAAGCATGTTACTAAAAGAGCTTCCGATGTTTTTAAAATCGAGAGTCAGCACATCGGTAAACATATCTGTAAAACCGTCTGCCATCGAGGATGCGACACTGCTCATGGCGTCCTGCATCTGCTTACCTTTAGACCCGAAGTTCTCGACCATCTGCTGCAGCGCCGTATTCCAAGCTTCACTCCAAGTTTTTGGTTCTTTAGCCAATTCGTCGTCTCGCTGCTTCGTGATAAGTGCAAGCTGCGCATTATACCAGCGCTCTACCGCAAGTTTAGCTTCGGCGCTATCTTGAGTCAGTGCAACTTCTTTTAGCTTGTTCTCTTTTTCGCGTTTTAGCTTTTCCAGATCAATTTGATACTGTGCTTCCGCCTGTGCCGAAATGCTTTTAGTCATTTTAGCTAGTGCAAGGTTCGTATCATTAACAAGATCTGTATTAGCTTCTTTCCACTTTTTTACAAGTTTATCTTTTATAACACGGCCATATTCTTCAAGTTTTGCCTGCAGTGCGTCCGTATTAACTCCTGCAGCCGCGGCTTCTTCAATTTCTTTTTTTACTTTGGCTATTTCTCTATTCAGTTTGCCGATTCCTTTTTCGTAAGCTGTTCCCGTTTCGTCAAGGATTTTATCGGATAAATCCGAAACGGCATCGGCGATCTTTTTTGTCAGCTCTTCAATTTTCTTTTGCGCTTTGTCTACAGCACCAGCGCCACCGCCTCCTGAACCCCCGACGCTTCCGCCACCACCAACAGAGCCACCACCTTGATTAACAAAATCAGTAGGCCCCTTCTCCACTTTTGAAGTAATATTTCCGTCAATTGTCACGAGATTGGTCAGTGCTTGAAACGTTTTAGAGTTTGTAACTGCGTCTTTTGCAGATTCGATTTCTGCGCCGACCATACTTGCGATTTTTCGGATGGCCGTACCGACGACCCCGAGTTTGTCCAAGCAGGCATTCACGAAATCGACAATAGCGTTATATGCTTGCGACAGCCAGTCACCCACAGTCGCTAAAAATCGATTAGCCAGCTGCACAATTCCGCTAAGCAATCCGTTATACAAGGTGTCAAATGCACCACTTATACCGTTCAGTACGCTTACGATATAGGATTCTACCGAACCAATAACGGCCGCAATGTCTGCGATAACACCGCTTACCACGCGCCACACATTAACCGTCACTGTTGCGACAGTGTCTAGCATATCTAAAAATAGTTTGCTATCCCTCTCTAAAAGAGGTTTAAACAAGTCGCCAAGAGCTGATGACAGATTATCAATGACCGGCATAACCGCAGAAATTCCCTGTCCGATTGAGTTAAAAAGGTGGCTGATATTTTTTGCAAGCCCGTCGGGCACTAGGTCGTCAAAAATGTGTGACAGTCCCTTTGTATTTACGTTTTTAAGAGCTGTATTAAACACATCACGGACTTTGCCGATCGCATTTTTCATGCTGTTAAAAAGCGGTTCTCCGATTTTACCGAGTATTTGGCTTGCGTTGTCCTTAATGGTGCTCAGCATACCGGAGAAAGAATTGGACATCTTGGCCATCATGTTCGGAAACCGTTCATTCATGCCTTCCGTGAGCGCTTTTATGGCCGCGTCGGCACTGATGCCCTGGTTCCCGATATCCGACAATTGATCTGCGGCAAGTCCTAAGTTTTTAGCTAAAATATCTTTGACCTGAATCCCCAGCTGGGACAACTGCATGACATCCTGCCCCATCAGTTTTCCCGTTGTTTTAATCTGCCCCATGACGAAAGCCATCTGCTTCAATCCTTCGGCGCCTCTACCAAGACCTGCAGATGCATTTCCCACCGCGGTTAAAGTAGGGATAATATCACGCGCCTCGAAGCCGAACGCTTTTAACTGCTGCGCCGCGGGAGCGATATCCTCAAATTCGAATGGCGTATCCGCCGCAAATTTACGCAGCTGGTCCATCATAACCTTGGCGTCTTGCGCAGAGCCGAGCATAGAAGTAAATGCGATATTGGTCTGCTCCATCTTAGCGTTGTAGCCTATAAATTTATCACCTGCGGCACCGAGAGCTGCGCCTAACCCGGCAACTGCCGCAGTTACTCCCGCAATCGCCAATCCTGCGGGACCCGCTTTTGATAGAATCCCGGTAAGCCCCCCGGACGTTCCTTTTCCTATAGAATTGATTTTTTGCGCTATGCTCGAGATCTTAGATTCCGCGCCCGATGTATCCACATTTACATTGATATTTTTGTCCCTGAGCTTATTCAGTTCCGCCTTAACTTTGCTGATAGACCCCGAAGCATTATCCTTTGCTTCAATTCGCGCTTCAATCGTTTTAGTGCTGCTTGCCAATTTTCCTCACCTCTTCCCGCATGATCATTTCCATCGCATTTATCTTTTTCAAAATCCCCGGAGTTACTTCAATCCCAAGTACAATTGCAACCTGAAATAATACGTTATAATCAATTCCGATAATGTCGCCTAATCCGCTGGTACGAACTTGCCCCGCACAGTAGCTCCACAGCTCCCACGTTTCAGTGTTTTCTTCTGACAAAAAAGGCCTCCTATGCTCGCAGTCGGCACAAGGAGGCTTCTTATTCAGTTTTCTGTGCAGCTTTTGACAATTCTCACAGTATTCCCGGTGCGGTGACCATTCCCAGCGGTAGGCATCTGTTAGTTTTTTACTTCTGCATCCGTTCCGTATGTCTTTTCAAAAGTTTTTGTGGCAATCCGGATCATTTCGCGATAAGAAAGTTCTTCGTCATCAGCAAGTTCCGGATAAACGTGATCAAAAACCCATTCAAGAGCTTCAATTGTCTTTGTTTTATCTGCCTCGCCAAGCAAAACTAAATCAAGACCCGCTTTACGCAGGTCTTTGACTTGCTTTCTCGTCATTGTCTTTATTTCAACCATCAGTAAGACTCCTTGTCATTCTTCAATACAACCTGCACAGTACTTTTCTGCGCATTGCTTTCGTAAAATGCATTCCACGCAAATTTCACAGAAACCCCCGCGGGTCCATCGATCGGCGCGTCGTGCGGCTCAATCTGCACTTCCGGGAAAGTAAATGCCAAGCTGCAATTCTCCGACATTTTAAAGCCGATTTCAAGTGATGTTTTCGCGCCGGTATCAGCAAGTGTCATCATAGAAGTATCCATAAACAGCGCTTCAATGTTCCCGCTTGCTTTAAACAGCCCCTCCGGGATGTCTCCTCGAATACCGCCCTTGCCTACAACATACTGATCACCATCAAGCCCTGCGTCCAAAGTAAAATCGCCCGTTTTAACGATTTCGCTTTCCGTGCCGCCAATCTTGACATATGTGTGATTCTGCGAAATGGGGAGCTTCGCTACTGATGTAGCCGACGCGTCATATGTAGCGGACGCAATTTCACGCAGAGCGCCCATGATAGCCAGTTCAACAGTCATTTCGCTATCTTCGCCGAAGCCCCATTTCAGCGTGTTTACTTTGCAACCGCGATACAAAAAGTACTTACCTGAATCGGGAAATGCTTTCTCTAAAACGAAAGACGGCTGCGTATCGCCAACTTTATACGTGTGTGTATTAACGCCCGTGCCTTTTACGCTTGTAGGCGCGCCAAGTAATGCTTTCAGCCAGTATCCGATAGCACGGAAATCCGCGGGAATAGTTACGTTCCCGTCAACGCTTACACGCCCCAAACTGGAAATCGTGTTATTACGACTCCCGGTAATCGTATCCGAAGAGATAAGCGTCTGCTTTTTCTCCATTTCATTTTTATTAATCGGCAGCAGTATTCCTTTTTTCGCTACCGGCGCCTTATTGTAAGCACTTTCAAAATCTATTGTGGTAGAGGCCTTATAGCCCCTCGCTTGCACTGCCATATTCAATCCTCGCTTTCATATACAGTAACTGTTATCTCATATTGCACGCCGTACAGCGGCCGCAAACCACCGGGGTCTCCTGTCTTTCGGCTAACTCGGATATCCATCAACTGGATATTGTTTTTTACCATCCCGGATATGTCACGGATTTTCTGCAGAACGTCATCGACTTTCTTCTCCAGCGCGGCCAACTTTTCATAGCCGACCGACAATTCCGTGCCGTCATATCGGATCCAGCATTCCAGATACAGCGTTATATTTTCATAATCGACCATGTCTGAGTCGCTGTCCGGTTGTTCGTTTCCGCGCATAAGCAGAATAATTCCGTCAGTATTTTTAATCGTCCGTGGATCGTACGCACCCAGTTTTATTTCCTGCGCTGCTTTCTGTTTTTTTAGTTCAGCCTGCAGGTATTTTAAAATATCAAACCAAGCCATACTTACCCCCGAAAGATTTTAACTGCCCGGAAACCGGAAGACTGCGAAGCACCGGTAAAGGCCTCCGCAGTCTGCAGCCGGTTCTCCAGCATTTTTACTTCATCGGAATATATCTGCACTTTTTTCGCGTAAGCATCGATATCCTTACCGTCGCTATACATACTGCCCGGCAAGCCGAACGATTTATTAACCGCCGTCGCACGGAAAGCATAAGCGGTAATAAACCGTTTGACTAATACCATAGCCTGCACTTTTGATTTCTCGACGCCTACTTGTGACGCCAAATAATATAAATAGTCATGCGCATCGGCCAGTGTCTCTTCGGTTAGAACCGGCCCCAGCAGTTCATCTTTTGTTATTAAATCATCGACTGTTAAGAGCATTTTCTACCTCCGATTTAGCTAATTCCACATAACGGTCAAAAATAGAGTCAATCTCACTATCGCACGCGTCCAAAGCGTTAAAAACAAAAGGATCTCCGGCAAATCCGGGGTGGCGGACGCTTTTAGCGAAAGCAAATCTACCACCCGATGGCCACCGAAGAGCCTTTTTGTTTTTAGGGCGAATATTATGCGCAGGAAATCCGTGATGTACAAAATACCCATAATTTGCACGATTTAAATCCAGCGTGATAACACCAGTCAATCCGCCGGCCCTATAATCCGTCATTACCGACTGCTCTAATGCGCCAGTTCTTGATTTAAACCTGTGGTTATCCTGTGCGTGCTCTGCCACGGTTAAGGTGCTCTCTTTAACCGCCTGTCTTAGCCGCCTCTTGAAGATATCCGCGGTGCTCATTCTGCGTCAGCTGCTTTTGCTTTTGAAGAACGTGTTCTCTTCGGTTTCTCCGGTGTCTCTTCGACCTGTTCACCGGCCTCTGGTTCAGATTCGACCTGTTCAGCTGCATCCGCTGCCTCTGCTTCGGTTTCAGGAGTTTCCGGAGCTTCAGAAGCTTCCTGCGATACTTCTGCAGCCTCATCCTCAATTACGGTATATCCGTGCTCTTTGAACCATTCGATTAAGTAGGCGTCAGAAGTTTCTCCAACGCCCTTAACGAATGTCACAGAAGCACTTTCACCCGTATAATCTTTATTCGGTGCTATAATCTGTGCCATGTCGACCCTCCTTATTTAACTTTGATGTTTCTAAGAACTGCTGCCGCTTTTGTTGCTTTCAGTGCAACCGCGGCCACCATTTCCACCTCACCTGACTTTACTGCCCCAGATGTCTTGAAATCAGGCAGCCATGTCTGTACCGGAGCTACCCCCGCCATAGAAACGGCATGGAAACCATCAATGCCGAAGCGTACGGCGTAGAGAGACGTTGTGCTCTTAGCCGTGTCAATCGGCACAACGGGATCATTAGACCCGGATTTTGCGCCAAGATTGACAATCGGAATGCCGTTATAAGTAAGCACAGGACGCCCGAAGTCATCCTTCGTCTCGGTATAAGCTACCGCGCGGCGGACAACAGCTTTGAACTTCGTGAACAGTGCCGCATTCATCAACAGTGCGGACGGTTCACCGTCCATCAATCCCAAGCATTCGTCGAGTGCATCGAGAAATGTCTTATAGTTGCTGTCGATAGCAGACCCGGAAGACAAGTCAATAGCCGCGGTAGGCTTATATTCTGTAGAAGACCCGGTCAGCGCTTTTTCAAGCCCGTCAAATGCTTTGTTGTTCGTTCCGGTATCACCGTTGATAACGGTATCGTTCCAAAGTGCGGATGCCGCTTTGATTTTCTGCTGCATCTGGAAAGTTACCTCATTCTCGACACCACCCATCTTCGCGATGACGCGGTCCACTTTGTATGAACCGCCGAAAATCGCCAGATTGACGGATTTCTGTTCTTTTTCGGCTTCCTGTGCAGTGTACTCTTCGTTAACGGCGCGGAAGTCAGCTTTCGGCTGTGTTTTCACGCGGTTATATGAGTAAGTCAGAGTAGCTCCACCGCCTACCGGAGATACTACGTCATCAAAAATAATATGATTCCAGATAAAATTGGATTTTGCGTACTCATCGATGGTCATTGCCTGAAGATCATCCAGTACGTTGAGTTTTGCCTCTGCTAATGTTACCGGCATGTGTTTTTACCTCTCTTTTCTTAAAAAAATTACTTACTTAATGCTGCCGCAACTGCTGCATGCAGTCCCTGCGGCTGTGATTGTCTCCCGTTACCTCCGTTACCTCCGCCGCTCCCCGGATTCTGCGTGTCTTTTACCGCCCACGCATTATCTTTCAGCCAGCCTGCAGCACCGTCTTCGATTGAGACTGATTCATTTTTGGCATTTGTGAATTTGTAAGTACCATCTTCATCCGCTTTAATAGAACCGACCAAGATTTTTGCGATTTCAGCAGGATTAGCCGCGTTGCCTTTCGTAAGAGCCGCTACAGTCTGCTGCATAATGTCAGCCTGCACCCGCTTAGCCTGCTCTTCTTTCCGAGCGTTTTCGGCTGCCTCGTACTTCTTGTTGAGTTCGTCCAACTGTTTCTGCATTTTCTCGGCGGCAGTCTGGTCTCCTGTACCTTTTGCCGTAAGTTCTTCCACTTTCGCGGTGAGCTCGGTAATTTTCGCGTCAGCTTCGTTTTTTGATGTACGGAACTTCGCGGATTCACCATTTAAGCGGGAAATTTCCGTTTTAATGGTAGATACCATTTCCGCCCCGTTTTCTAACTTACCTAACGCCTCATACAATTCTGCCAATGTCATAATAAGTACCTCCTGTGTACCTTGAAATAATGGGCTCCTGTCCCAATAAAAAGACCGTTCTTTAACGCCTGCGGATGGGTTCCTGCCCCACGAAAAGGCAATATAAAAGCACTCGTTATGAGTGCTTTTTAGCCAAACTTGCCAAAATGTGCTATAATAAAATCAAATAAAAAGCTATTCGGTAGCCCCTTTAAAGATATTTTATATCAAGGTTGCCGGATGGCTTTTTATTTTTCGTATTTCTTTAATATCTTCATATTTTTTATCAGCGTGATAGATTTCACGAAATCCGTCCTTTCGGATTTAAACACTCTTTCTATCTGTGCATTGATATCTGTTTCAGACAATCGGGTTCTATCTGCACAAATTATGAAGTTCTCGGCTTGACCTTTGCTTTTCTTAATCAAATCAAAAACGGTATTCTTTCCTGCGCCTTCCGGCGTTTTCAAATCATACCACTTGTTACAGATAATGTAATCGGGAGTTTTAACTCCTTGTGGAAAGTTAACCCTCGGTACTAACCCAACGGTAGCTTTCAATTCTTTCGCCAAAGCATGCGCGATTTTTTGTTCGTATTCAGTATGATCCAGCACAATGTGCTTTCCATCAATTTTATACACGTTTCCATTGACAGTAATCGAATCTAATTCAATTACTTGAAGCAGCGGTATTCTGCTTTTCATCTTTTCGCCGCTATATCCGCGTGCTTTTTCTGTCCAGCTCCGCCCGGCTTTGACATCTTTTTCACCGTATACGCCGAGTATTCTTTGACGGTTCGGCAGTGTCTGCTTATTAAGCCATTCTCTGCCGCCATCTTCTATTCTTGCGCGCGGCGTTTCGCTTTTTAGCAGCTTAGATCCTACCATCACAGGCCGTAAGTGGCACATGCAGTTCGGGTGAACAGGAAGAGTCGGTACCTTATCTTTCGGAAATATTCCCGGACCCATACCAAACAAATCAGCCTCGGCATACATGTCACAAATATCGCAAAACGGATGCGCGGTAGACATTTTCCATTTAAACGCTATGCAGTCCTCATCATTTGCCCACTTTGCAATAAAACCGTCATTATACGCTCTTGCCATTTCGGTTCGGGCGATACGTCGTGCAAAGTATCGAGTGCGCTCCTGTGTCGCTGTATAGACTGCTTTTTCAATGCGTTTTTCATTTCCTGACAGTACAGCATTCTTTACCTGTGCATACGCGGCTTTCAATCCCTGCACATTCAGTTTCTTCAGGTTTCGTTCTACCGCCCGGACCGTTTTATGAAACTCTGCACCACCGTATTCCTTCGCTTTCGCAATTTTCGTTAGTTGTTTCAGAAAGTCAGGGATATCCTGCTCGGGCAATGTGTGTCCGTAGCCGTACCCATCGAAAAGTGCCAGCGCCGCCTTTTGTACAGCCTGTCCTTTCTTCACCGCTTCGGCGATAACCGCGGCGGCTTGTTTTGTAACTTCCTTTGCACCTTGCGTTGTTCTTTTTGACAATGTCAATCCGTCAGCTGCCCATACCGCAGTAGACGCCTTTTTTAACAGCGGTTTAGCAATGCCGATCGCACCACCTCTTTTCATTTCGCTAATTAGCTGCGGCTCTATCTCCCCCTGCATGGCTTTCATGACGGGATACAGCTTGTAAGCTTCATCAACGGCCTGTTTCGGTGTCTTTCCCGCTTTCAAAAGCCGTTTTATTTCTTCTTCGAAAGCTTTAATCGTCTTGTCCGTTTCCGTCAGGATCATCTACATCACCATCTTCAAACGCGCTGTTTTGTTTGCTCTCTTCGATAGCGGCCGCGACTTCTTCAATCATTTTGTCATAAGTTTCCGGCGGCAAATTCGGCATATATGCTTCCAACACTTTTTTCAAGACTTCCAGTTTATACGTCGGACTGTCAAATCCAAGCTCAAGTGCTGCTGCCGCATTTGACAACGAATCAACAACATCGTTAATTTTAAAGTCACGTGGATATTCGCAATTATAGTCAACCGTCTCGCCTGACCACATCTCAAATAATTTAACGATGGCTTCGTCGGCATCCTCGCAGCGTACCGCAAAATCTGCCAGCCGCTTATTCGTTTTTTCAAAATCCCACTGCTTAGCCACCCCTGATTTACTTTTGTCACTTTGCACCCCGATAACTGAATCTAAGCCGGACATTCGGAACATTTCTTTTATGATCCTGTCCATCTGTTCTGTCAACATTTCAGCGGGTGCTGCAGGCGGTGCTATGAAATCAGGCGTGTGTGTAGCGTCCGCCGGGTAAATGAGTGCGTTATTCGTACCGACTGTTACTTCACCGGTGCCGTCATCGGGCATTGTCAGAATGCCAAAAGCCTGATCTCTCAAGAGTTGAGTATGCCAGCTGCAAAGTTGATACAAAAAATAATTCGCCTGTGCTACCGATAAATACTCCGACGGCGGTTTAATAATTTTCCTATCCGTGTTTCTTGCGAGCCATTGCACAACCGGAACACAACCGATATTATGGCTGCCTGTCGTTTTACCGTCGCCACTCCCGATTGCCCACAAATCCTGCGTCCACGTATACGTTTCCGTACTTTTTGCGTTCGCCCCGACCTGCGATGTTTCGGTGTACTGAAACATCGTTAAACGGCCGTATCGGTCAATTGCCCAGTTTTTAATCTGTGCGGGTGTGACAATTTTTAGAAACGGCAGCTTACGTCCTGCGACAGCGTCACTTCTGCGTTCAGCCAGTTCATCGCTGTTATCTACAACGATGTAGACAACACCGTATAGTTTCGCTTGCATAGCTGCTGATTTACAAAAATCCTGATAATCCGTGCCGGTTCGGTCGCAGTCATCAAGAAATGTCTGAAACAGCGTCGAACCGTTATAATCACGTTTGATGTCATTTTTAAATATCGGGTCTACTGCAGCATTGACAATCGGCCCGGTGTAATTCAAATAGTAAGCGAGCCCCTGTCTGTCTTTATAGTTTGCCGGGTCTTCCCGCGGATGTTGCCTAAGTCCGGCTCCGTTCTCAAAAAGCCCTGTACCGAAATATGCATCTGTCAAAAGACTGTATTTATCCATGTGTCACCTCAATATAAATTACTTCTTACCGCTTTCACTTTAAACCGTGCCGGCATTAAATCCTCACAGCCATAGCGCACCGCGTCTATCGCGTGATTGTTTTTGTCCGGATAAGCACTGATATATTGCCCGTCGCGCGTTGTTTCGTATTCGTACGTCACAAATTCTTTGTATGTATTCGGGCACCGCCTCTTATCTATCACGATAGCCGAAAGCCCCTGCAACCATCGAATACCAAACTCGACACTGTCGGGACCTTTTTTAGCCGCTATAACTCTTAAGCCTAATTCGTTTAACTCTTTGATCGACTTCGGCTCTGCGCTGTCCGCGCGAATTAGCGCCGTCTCTGTGATTTTCTTTTTTATTTTTGCCGCTGCATGCCTGTTTGTCAGCTTCGGTTGATAAATCTCATCAAAGACATATAAAATTTCCCGCTTGGCGTCATAGTACATAGAAACAAAAGCCAAAGGATCCACTGCGAAGCCAAAATCTAAGCCGTAGCGCCTGCGGTCAAATTGCTGTATTTCTTCATCAGTAATCCGCTTTTCTATAACATTTTCAAAAACAGCTCCGCCAGTACCTGTAATTTCACCAAGATACTCGTGTCGGTATGCCGTTTCGTTCTTCGCCTTGAGCTTGTCAGCTTCGTAAATAAATTGCGGACCTAACCAATCTGGATTGACGCTTAAGTAATCTGAACGATGAACAAGTCTATCCTGTTCATCAAGTAGCATTTCTTCGTTTACCCAATTATTCGCCGATTTTGGTGGATTGTACGATGAGAAGCACCAGAATTTAGATCCGCCGCGCATGAGAGACTGGTTTAGATTGCGGATTTCTTCCATTCCGGCAAACTGATCAAGTTCCTCATACCAAACAACGCCTACATAACCGAATGGCAGCTTGATAGACTTGATTTTCGCTTTATCGTCAACACCAAAGAATAGAATCTTCTGTCCTGTCGCCTTTCTGACCATCTCCATCGGACTAACCGTCATTTTCCATTTATCTGATATATGTAGTGAGTCAAGCGCCCATTCCATTTGCGTATAAACAGAGTTTCTAAGCGTATTTGCAACTTTACGCAGAATAACGGCGTGGCATTCCGGGTTCTGCATAAGCAGCAGCGGAATTTCAAGCGACACATAAGAAGACTTCGTACTTCCGCGGCCGCCCGCCAACACATAATGCGTATGACTATGCTGCTTAACGTCCTGATGTACAGAGAAGAACGACGGCGCCATTTTATCACTGAGTTTAATTTGTATCGTCAATAATTTGCACCTCTTCTTCTCCGGTCTTAACGTTCTGATCTTCGAACAGGTGGTGGCGTTTCCCCATGAGTTCCAGTGCTTTTATACGGTCTTTCGCAGATAAATGCTTTTTGATAATTTGTGCTGCACTAACGCCGTCGCCCAAGCCTTCGACGACGACAACCTCTTCTTTGAGTTCGCCCCTGCCTGCCTTTGATAACAGATACTCGACTTCTTTAGCCGACATAATCGTTTTATCGTAGTATTCATCACGCATTTTCTTAATACGGCTTTGAATCTCAAGTTTTCTCAAGTTTTGATTAGCAATTCTGTCAGCCGTTTTCTTGCTGTATCCGGCTCGTATAGCCGCTTGTGTTGCATTCAAATCAATCAAGTACTCAACACAAAATTTCTCTTGCCTTGGTGTCACACCACCACCTCCTTTCTCCTGGACAAACGAAAAGCACACGCCGGGGAGTGGCATGTGCTTTTCAAATTGAGGAGGAAAGTATCTCGCGATATTTTCACAGTATCATAATAACACGTTTTATAGTGAATTATAATGAATTTTAGTGAACTCTTTTTCTAAATCTTGCAATGCCTTTCCGTGTAGTTTATAGACCCACCTTATCGTGTAATTCATCTCTACCGCTATCTGCTCCCATGTCTGAATCAATATGTAATACCGATACAATACACATCTGCCGCTCTCGTCTTCTACTTTGTCGATCAGTGCTTTAGCTTTATCTCTCTTGTCAATCAGCTCATCCCATGCGGCATTCACCTTTTCGATCTGTGAATCCAGTTTATCCACAATTTCATCAAGAGTAGCTAAATGATTTGATTGTATCTTGTCACCAAGCTTCGGACTTGAGATATTATATGCTCTGCGCCTTAGATCTTCTAATTCATGCTCGTATGCACGCAGAAGGCTATCTTGTTCTCTGACTGACCGTAAAAACTCTTTAACCGTCATTTCTCCTCCTGCCTGCCGCGACGCACAACGCTATTGTTACGACACCGACGATAGCACCAATCCACGCGCCGATTACGAAAATCAAAATCTCTGTCATTTCTCGTCAATCCTTTCTAATAGATGCTCGATATACCATCGTGCTTTCTTCAAGTCTTCTGTTCCGTTCTTCTGTTTCCAACGCCATAGATACTTAATTGCGTTTGCTGCACACACAGCTTCAATACCGCTTAAATCGCTTGTCGCTACCTCTATTGCGTCAATACATTCTATGCGGCCTTTGTTATAATGCGGCGGCCTGTTCACCATGTCCGCGCTATTCATCGCACACCTCAATGACCAAATTACCATCCCCGCTTGTCACTGCCATAACCTCAAAATCCACAAGCCAGTACGGGATTTTTTCACATTGGCCTTCAAACATCACTTTGTACGTTTGACCGTATAGCCCCCTGCTTTCTCTGATAACTCGTGTTGTGCTAACAACCGGAATGAATTTCAGTAACTTCTTTAATTTCATTTTCTGTCGCTCCTTTCGACTAATAATTTAACTGCGTTCATCATGGCTTCCTGCCCGTTTTCTTTTCGTTTCAGTGCCTGCATAACCAATTCATCCACCGTACCTTTTGCCACTAAGTGATGTATGACAACCGGCTCTTTTTGTCCTTGCCTTTCCAGTCTTGCGTTAGCCTGCTGATACTGTTCTAAGCTCCATGTCAAACCAAACCACGCGATAATATGCCCGCCTGCTTGCAAATTGAGACCGTATCCCGCGCTTGCGGGGTGCGCTATGAGTAGTTTTACCTTTCCTTCGTTCCAAGCCCGTATATCAGTTGAATTTTGCAACTCCCGCGCATTCGGGAACGCTTTCTTGATCCTATCTTTGTCGTGTTTGAAATTGTAGAAGACTAAAATCGGATTTCCGTCATTTGCTTCCACTATTTCTTTTAACGCGGCAATCTTCGCGTCGTGAACCGGTATAACTTTTTTATCGCCGTCGTACACAGCTCCGTTTGCCAGCTGCAGTAGCTTGTTACTGACCGCTGCTGCCGACAAAGCTGTTATCTCTTCGCCCTGCAATTCTGTAACATATTCTCGCTCAAGTTCCCGGTATGCTTTTTGTGATTTTTCATCAAGTACCACAGGAACCGTAACCGGCGGGAGCTTATCCGGCATCAAACGGTAATCTTCAGCTTTCAAGCTGATACAGATGTCTGATATCTTGTCATAGATTTCTTTTTCAGCCTCCGGGCTCCGTATCCGGTAGCTGTAAACCACCGGGCCGTTCTGCTTATCCGGCACAAAGTAATTATTCCGATACTCAGTCAAAGTCCGTCCCAACCGTTTACCGCCGTCAAGCAGGTACAGTTGCGCCCACAAATCCATTAATCCATTCGGCCGCGGTGTACCTGTCAGCAAAACAATTTTTTTGAAGCACGTCCTGACTTTTCGTAACGCTTTCCACCGTTTCGTACTCGCATCCTTGAAGCTTGTGCTTTCGTCGATCACAAGCATATCGAAATCCGGTTTATACTTCATTTGTTCAAGTAACCACACGACATTCTCGCGATTAATGATGTAGATATCTGTTTTTCTTGCCAGTGCCTGCAGCCTCTGCGCCCGTGTTCCCAGAATTGCAGAAAACGTAAGACTCTTAAAACAATCCCACTTTGACGCTTCATCCTGCCAAGTCGCTTCGGCCACTTTCTTTGGCGCCACAATCAATACTTTGTTAATCGATAATTCGTCAAACATTGCTTGAAAAATAGCCGATAGAGTCGTCGAAGTTTTGCCGAGGCCCATTCCAAGATAGACGCCGGTACCTTGATTTTTCAGTATGTGCTTAATCACGGCCTCCTGATATCCATGCGGTACATACTTCATTTTGCAAGTCTCCTGACAAATCCTTCGGCCGATTTCAGATTATCGATTACCGCCACACGGCAACCACACCTATACAGAGCTCGGATAACCGCTCTCTGCCGCAACCTCGGCCTTCTTCCCGGTGCTTTCATCTCTGCAAATCCGATTTTCCCGCCGGGAAGAATAACAATCCTGTCCGGCGCCCCTGCAATTCCGGGGCTAATAAACTTGAGGCACATCCCGCCGCAAGCCTGCGTCACTGATATCAGATGATTTTCTACTGTATATTCTTTCATTTTCACTCCTGTCTCCTCTGTCAACAAGTCAACAGATTTTCTCCCGCGCGTATACGCATACAGAATAGAAAATATAATACCTATATATATCTTCTAATGTACCTAATTCATACTACTACCATTAATATTTTGTTGACTTGTTGACACCATATATTTTTATCAGTAATTATCGGGTGCACCGCTGTCAACAAAGTTGTCAACTAACTTTTTATTTAGTTGACACCTACTGAAAAATTTCGTTGACACCGTCAGGTGCTTTTTCGATATTTTTCTCATCTTTGTTGACGCGAATGTACGCTCTTTGCCTCCCGTATAAATTCCCAAATCTTACAGTACTTACGAAATTCCAACCATCGATTTGCTGCATAATAGCGTTGATTTCGCGAGCCTCCGAGTTTCTAAAGTTTACACGGTTACCTTTAAACACTTCGCACCAGATCTCCAGTGCGCAAACTCGATCGCGCTTTACTGCGTTTTCCGGCGGGTTATCCGAATCGTAATTATCGAGATATTCTCGTCTGTCATAGATATCCATAGCTTGCCAATCCCGCGGCAGAAGTGTGTTCAAATACTCAAGCACCAGTCCTTTTTTCTCACTTCCTTCGGTAGATAGCTCTTGCAGTGTACGCGCTACTTCTGTAGATGCTTCGGAGATTTCAAGATCCTTATCTTTTTGATACGTTTGAAAAACTTCTGCCCATATCTGGTCAATAAACTCATTTGTCAGCTTTTTCAAAATCCTTCTGCTCCTGCCGGTACAAAACACAGGGAGAAAACGACGTCCGCCGGTCCGGTCCTTGAGAAAAACGCGATCGTTCGTTGTCGCGGCAAAAACACACTGCCTCGGAAAATCTTCCATGCGCCGGCCATATGCGGGTCTAAACCGATCTATACGCCTGCTCAAAAAGGCCTTAATGCTGTCGTTCTCTGCTTTAGTTACCGCTTTCATTTCGTCGAGTTCAACGATCCAGCTGCCGCGGAGCTGCTCCATAGCATCCTTCGTTTGAATATCAGTAATACTGCTGTTGTACCACCGTCTACCCAGTGCGTTTAAAAGAGTACCTTTACCTATGCCTTGAGGCCCGCTGAGCACTACGCAGCAGTCATACTTGATTCCGGGATGCATTACACGGGCTACAGCGGCCTTGAGCCACGTCAGCGTAACATCCTTTACATATTGCGAATTTTTGGCGCCTAAGAAGTCAATAAACAGTGTTTCTGCACGTTTGACGCCGTCCCACTTCAGTTCCTTTAGATACTCTCGTACCGGATGATACGCGTTATCGTGAATGACCTGTGTAAGAGCATCATCAACAACTTGTCGCGCAGATAAGTCGTAGATTTCAGACAGATAGTTGCGCAGACCTGCGTCATCTTTGTCCTGCCAGGGTTCCCCGGTGTTATCTTCTTTACGCCATGGTAAACGCTTGCGGATCATTGCCCGGTGGCTAAAAAGGTCAAAGCCCACGCATTTTTTCAGCTGCGGATCGTTCTCAAGAATAGCGATGAAATTCCCCGCCACCGGAAGTATAGGCGCGTTCTTCCCGGAGCCTCTTGTCAGATCACTCATCCAGTCCATGTCGGCGTCAGCGGCATTAAATCCGGATTCCTTGAAACTCTTTTTGATATCTTCAGCTTGTTCGGCGCTTATTATGCGTCTTGTTGCTTCATCTTCCCCTGCCAGCTTCACCATTGCGACATAAGACGGCAGTTTGTTCGGCGGGGTACTTTCCGATGCATCCGCGTCAAGCGCTCCGAACTTGTGAAGCCTAACCAAATCAAAAGCATTACAGAGCTTTCCGCCGGCAGGGTCTGTCGAATGGTGCGAATAAGCGAACTTGTCATCGTACACGACAAGCCCTGCGCTTGTGCTGCCTTTCGTGTACGTATACCGCCCTTCTACCGCACAGGCGGCGTACTCATCAGACAGGAATGTCTCTATAGCGTCTTCGATCGTGTGTGCCCGGCAGAACGCGCCGATAAGCCCCGGCTTAGTCAGCGGGTCTCCTTGCTTTTTTGCCGCTGATACCGTGATACTTGCTTCTTTTTTCGAAGTCGGCCACAGTGACGTGTCGTGCCAGTCTTCGTACCTGTTCAAAACGTCATCAGCACTAAGAATCGGTGCGGCATTATATCTAAAGATGGACTCTCCGTCCTGCGGCTTACTCGGCCAATACATCAACCGTTCCGGCTCATATGTCGTAGAGTCCATTGCTTCAATGCTGATGTCTTTTGCCAAAAGCCTTGCAATAGCTTTGTACTCATCCGCCGTTACAGGCCTGTCAAGCGGGATAAGCACGCGGTAGCGCGGAGCAGCAGCAGTGTGGCTGTGCGTTGTGTACAGCCCCCACGCTACATTGCCCATCCCGATATCCAGATCAGTCAGAAAGTCGTCGTCAGGACTGTCGGCATCAAGGCAGACAACTTGCCTATATTCGACGTTCTGCTTGAGCCGCTGGCCATTCTTGAGATATCCGCAAACAAAGCCGCCGATGTCTTTACGATTGTCTCTGTCGGACTTCTTCATCGCTTTATACTCTGCGACGGTCTCACCTGTCACAGTCGGTTTAGATAGTCTTTCAAGCAGGTGCGACCATGTCGTTTTCGTGTGTTTCCACTTTTTAGCGAAGCGCTGCGGCGCTGTCGCTATCGTGAACTCAATATCATACTGCAGCTGCAACGCCGGTCACCTCTCTTTCTGTTTGAACGTCATAAGTATTTATTGTTAATTTCCTTGACTTCGCCCACGCCAGCAAGGCGCGGTTGAGTTCCGCGTCATCTCGGACAGGCTGGTTATTGACCAGTTTTGCCTGCACCACCACGCCATTTTTGATCTCGATACAGATGACCGGCTTTCTATTTTTGAAAGCGGCAATAATGCGTACTTTATCCGATAAAACACGGTCGCGGTAGGTGCCGACGCAGTTGTGCATAGCGCGTCCTAAATTTGCTAACTGTTCGGTATCCGGCGGCAAGCTGAAGATTAAATCATCGACTTTGCCCGTCAACGGGAAATCCCGCAGAGACTTGTATTTGATACGAACGTTCTCGTGCTGCTGCTTGTCTGCTAAGCGCACAAGATAATCATGAATATCCCGGCTGCGGATTTTCGCTTTGATAAAAATGCGCTTGTTCTGTGGAGTCAGGAGATCCCACATATGCCCACAATCTCGTACGATATAATCATTCTCGCGCTCCACAAGCCTAACCGCAGCCGCTTCGCCCCGGGTATACCTGATTATTCGTAGGGATCGGAGATAACTGTCTAAGCTGTGGTAGAAACCGATATCATACCGTTTCTGCAGAAGTGTATCTAAGAGTTTGTATTTGTTGTCTATCTCGTGTAAAATCGGCCACGCCGTCCGGATTATATTTAAAAAATTAATTGGGCACTTGACCAGACGGGCATTCAGCCCAGGCATGTCCGGGAAACGGTAAATTTCACGCGCAGTCTGCAGATATGGCTTTCGTTCGTCAAACAAACGTACTACCGGGTCATCTGCATGTGGACACATCCTGATTTCTTCCGTTGTCAGGTTTCTTGCGTCCGGATAACGCAGGCGCCATGCGAAATTTGAAAAGCAGTAGTCAAAAACGCTGTGACCGTCCTGTAAGCTGGTCGGCATATACGCGGATTTAACAGTATATCCGACAGTATCAGACAGCTTTTGATTAAAACATCTGACAACATCTTTGAAAAAGCTGTTTATCAGGATCCTTTCTGTATGATGAATATTGCTTTCCGCGTTCAGGTAGTGAAAAACCGTATCTTTCATGCAAAACTTCGTTTTATCGCTTGCTATCCTGTTCAGCGGCCATAAGCCCCTTGTAAGTACCGCGCGTCCGCGGGCACCATGTTCTATGTAAACCGCTTCCCGGCTTTTGAAATCAAAGCGCAGAGTGTATTTTTTGACAGTATGTACGGACACGTCAATCGGCGACTCAATATCGACATTCAGCGTTTCCGCACGGATGTCCAGATAATTTTTGTATTCTTTCGCTTCCAGCTCGATACGGTACGGTACGAGTACACGTTTACGCCCGGATTCGGACAAATCGAGCCACGGAGTGTCATATGTGCCTTTCCACAAACGTTTTCCGCACTTCGGACAAGTATATGCGGACCCCTCGTCGCTGAGGCCGCGCATGCTGCACTGAAAGCGCCAGCGGCAATGAAAGGCGTGCCCACAGGCAGTGTGTACCTGCAGGCATTCCTGATCACAATACTGCGCACCAGGGATTAACTCCCCGTTGTTGTAAAACGCGCGCACGACTTCGAATAGCCGATTGTTCTGATATTGGCTGATAATTCTCATAATCTGCCTCAGAATAGGTCATCTAAATCATCTGCCGCAGTAGCCGGCGGGCAAGGTTCGACAGCAGGTTCTTCTTTCTTCTTAGCCGGAGCTCGTCTACGCTTCGGTTTTTCTTCTTTCTTCGGTTCTGTTGCTTCAATAGCTTCAATAAGTGTTTGCGACGCATCTAAGCAGTCTTTGCAGTAATCTCTTGCTTTTTCTATCTGTTCACGCTTTTCTTCCAGTGTTTCAACGTCAAGCGTTTCGGCCCACTTATCGAGTACTTCAATTCCTTCCTTTGCGATTTTGATTTGCTGTTCCATTTGCATTTTGTTCATTTTTAGTACCTCAATCTTTCATATAATACTGACCTTCAAAGCCGTCCGCGGTTTTAATCAGACCGGCCTCCCACGGCTCATTTTTTGACATAATTTCTGTAACTTCGGCAAGGCTTCCTACGCCGTCCGGCACTTCCATCACGACTTCATCATGTATGTGCATGATGATTTTGTATCCGGCTTCCGTGAGCCTTAGCATAGCTGCTGCCAAGCAGTCGCGGGCAACAGCCTGCACGATGTTTTCGACAAGCTTGCCGCCGTAGGTCTCCAACTTGCCCCACTTCCGGCTGCCCTGTTCGATGCCGTGGTATAAGATAGACTCCCCGCCGAAACGGTTCTCTCCAATTTCCGGCTTGATATAGACTAAGTGCCTGCCCGATGGCAACTCGATAAACAGCGCGCCTTGCTTTCGGCAGAAAGCAAGATGTCCTTGCTTGATTCGAACGGTGCCTCCGGTCTTGATTGCTTTTTTAGCCGCGCTGTCTACATCCCACCAAAACTTAGTAATCGCCGGTGACGCAGCGCGCCATTTCGTCACAATGTCTTGCAGCTCATCATCGGAAAGCCCCATCTTATCGGCGCCCATCTGTTTTAGTGCGCCGACGGAGCCCCCATAACCAAGCGCCAGTTCGGCGATTTTGCCTTTCTGCCGCAGGTGCCCGTTCTCGCCGTGTTTGACGACGGGAACGTCGAACATGGCCGAAGCAGAAGCACAGTAGATGTCGCCGCCTTCGGCAAAGACGTCCTGCCGCCACTTCTCCCCAGCGAGCCATGCGATGACACGTGCCTCGATGGCCGAGAAGTCGTCAACGATAAATCGGCAGCCGGGCTTTGCTGTAATTGCCGTCCGGACAAGCTGCGATAAAGTATCCGGTACATTGTCATAACAGAGTTCCAGCATTTCTAAATCGCCGTTTTTGACGAAAGCCCGGGCGGTATCAAGCTCTTCTGCGTCCATGCTGTTCCGTGGCAGATTGTGCAGCTGTACAATACGTCCTGCCCAACGCCCGGTGCGCATCGCGCCGTAGAACTGGAACATGCCATGCACACGGCCGTCTGACGTCATCGCTTTCTGCATCGCTTCGTACTTCTTGATTGATGTTTTGCCGAGCAGCTGACGCAGCCGAAGCATAACGCGCACATCATCCGGAATGTCTTTTTTCAAGAGTTCCGCAATCGCTTTTTTGTCTATTGATTCGACGGTCTCACCAAGCCGGTTTTCTATCCAAGCCGTGAGCTGCAGCGGACTGTTCGGATTCTCGAGTCCGGTAAGCTCTTTTGCTTTTGCCAACAATTTTGCTTTGTGTTCTTTGTTTATGCGGATAGCGTTTTCGACAAGTTTTATGTTGATACGGGCGCCGCGGCTGTTAATAGCCTGATCCATAAGCCAATATCGGTGTTCCAGCTCTGGAGGTTTTAACGACACTAACTTCTGCCGTATGGCTTTTTCGACGATAACGTCCTGCCGGTTATACTCGATGTATTGCGCCCACGCTTCCGGATTGTGTTCCGGTAAATTTCTTGTTCTGCCGCCGTTTGTTTTCGTCGGTTTGCAGGGTTTTGAGAAGTAGTTAATTAACGCCTTGCCCCGCGTGTCTTTCTGCTTATCTGCGCCGAGGTGCAGTACCTCCGCAACATCAGCAAGCTTTGTCGGCAGTGAATTGTACAGCGCCAGTACGCTTGTACACTCCCACTGCTCCGCAGGCAACGCGGGATACAGCTTTTTGAAGCAGGTAATTTCAAAGTTCGCGTTAAACGCCGTCTTTGTGATGCTGCTATCGAAAAGAGCCTGTGCAATCCGCACAGGCATCTCCTCTTTAGTAAGATCTATTACCTGCACCGGCCCGTCATCGAAACTGTATCCGAGCAACAAGATTTCAAAGTTCGGCGAGTCTACATATTTATAGACTCCGTACTTGATGTCGTTGTCACTGTACGTCTCTAAGTCAATTGCCAGTGTAGCCATAGCACTTACTCCTTAAAAAATATCATCGTTATCATCACTTTTAGCGTCAGCGCCTAAAAGATCATCATCGAAGTCTCCAGCAGATACACTGCCGCCGGACAGCGGTGTACCTTCTTTAATCTTCTTCAGACCACTCAAGCTGACTCCTACACCGCGGTGGCCGCCCTGATTGTACACAAACAGGTACAGAACAGCCTGACAGTAGCAGCCGCTGTAGACTTCCGATTTATCAAAAGTTTCTTCGCCGTCTGAGCTGAGAATCTTCGGCGGATAGTCTTCCGTTGCTTTTGCATTCAGGAAATAGTGCCCTGCATAGTTGTCATCGCCTTCACGTTCCGTATCGCCGTCACGAAGAGGCAGGTCGATATCTTTACCACGCGTGCCAAGAATTTTCTTAGCTTCTTCGTCGTTAATAAGCTCTTTGATTTTCGCTTTCAGACGTGAGATCGTCTTTGTGTCGCTTTTTTTGATAAGCAGACTTGCCGAGTAACGCATACGGCCGCTTAAATCTTCTTTCGGCGCCCAGATGTTCGCATAGGATAACCTAACCAAACCTGTAACAAATTTAATGCTTTTCATTGTGTTTTCTCCTATTCTTTATAAAAGACTTTCGTCAAAATCATTTTTAATGTTTGCTATTTCTATTGCCTGCCGCTTGTCATCTGCAGAGACCAGCGTCGGTTTGCCCGGTGGCTTTTCTATGACCCCGGACATCAGCTCGACGAACATTTTCTTTCCACAGAGCTTTTCGAGTTCTGTCATAGATTTAAGCTCTTTCGGCTTGTAAATTACTTCTGCGCCAAATCCCGCATTTAAGAGCTGATATGCGGCCAGTTCGCTATCAGTAATTTTTCTGGTACTTCGACCTTCCACAAGCTTCATTCCGGGCCATTCGTAGCCATCAAGCGCCTTGCCGAGCGCATATGCTTCTAAACCGTCCAGCCAAGTTTTGATGTTTTTAGCACGAAGCAGGATGTCAGAAATTTCAAAGTCTTCCAGCTCTGCCGTCTGCAGAGCTTCTTTGACATTTTTCAGTTCGTATTCCGCGTGCGCTCTGCAGGTATTTCGTGCTTTACAGAATCGACAGTGGCTGCCTGCGCAGAACTCGCCTTCGCCTTTAAACGCGATTTTTGCTTTCTTCTTAACCTCTTCGCCCCAGCTAAGCAGGTCATCAACCGAGATGGTTTCAGTCGAAACGCTGTCAAGCCGGGGTTGTACGATGGTCATTCTGACTTCATCGGCACCGTACAGATAGCCGAACGCTTCGTACATCCCGAGTGCGTACAGTCGCATTTGACTGTTGTTGATAGCCGAGACCGGGACACCTTTGCCGTACTTGAGATCAACGATTTCGAAGTATTTATCTGAAACCATTACCATGTCGCCTGTGCCAAAACCTTCCGGCACCCAGCGGGAGAAGTCCAGCCGCCGTTCAACTTTGATCTGTGCGTCCGGAGAGGCAGTTCTCGCTTCATTGATCTTTTCAACGCAGATGTTGACGTAAGCCTGTACAGCCTCCTGCATCTCTGCGTTGTCTTTTATCACAACGGCAGTCTTGCCTGTCTTCAGAAACAGATTCAGAAAGCGTTCGGCGTAAGCGTGTGCCTGTGTGCCCTCTTCCGCATACGGACTCGACGCGTCCGGAAACTTCCGCTCCAACCTCGCCGATGGCGTGCAGTGCAGCCATCGTGAACTGGCGGATGCGCTTAATATTGCATGCGCCATTAGATCTGTACCATCGCTTTAAATTCCGAAAGATCGGCAGGCTTGAGTTCGGTCACTTTAGCGAGTCCTTTATCTTTCAGGAATTGCTTGATTCGTTCTTTGCCGTCGGAAACCTTATGCGTATACTCAGCGCAAAGCGTACGCAGTTCGGTCTTCTGGTCTTCTGTTAATTCATCAGCAGCTACGGCTGCTTTTACCGATTCTTCTTTTTTTGCCTTAGGTGCTTTGACCTCTCTAATCTGCGGTGCTGTAACGCTTTCCGGTGTAACTGTTACTGTGCTTTTAACCGGCTCGTTCAAGAGGCCTTTCAACTGTGCTTTCAGTTCTGCTACGTCTGTTACATCAATTTCAATTCTGATCATTTTTCTGTCTCCTTCATTTGTGTTATAATAATTTAGAGTATTTTTGTTTTTGCCGTTCGACTGTTCCAGCAGTTGAGCGGTTTTTACTTGTACCGACAATCAATTTACATCACCGCCTTTCCTTTCTTTCTGCGTATCGGTGCGACGACGCACACCAACTCGTTGTTTTCGAAGATGTAAAACACCGATATTTTTGCAGTCAAATCTGCCTTAATCTCCGCGTCACGGTTGAAATATCCGAAATAGCTGTCATCGAGAAGATACTGATATTCGCTGCCGTCCGGTTTTTCTAACACACGCCCGCATGGCCTTTTTCCGATAACAGTGCTTGTCGGCCGCAAATTTGTGAGTACTGTATCTTTTTTCGGAATGAACTTGCACACAGCGTGTGCGGGTAATGATGTTCCGACATGCTTCGCGAAGATATTTAGCTCTTTCGGTATGAAAAACAAGCCGTAATTATCAAATGTGAGCAGGTCCTTACCGTCTGCAGATTCTGTAAACTGCCTGAGAACTACCCCTTTTCTTCCGCCTAAAACGGTTTTAAGCGCTTGCGAATAGATCTTTTTATAATTCATCTCTTTACATAAACCTCCTTGTGCTGTCTTCCAAATTCGATAGCGTCTTCGTAGCTTTCCATGAAAATATCTATGCAATTATCTATCCCGCAGCGGTCGTTTACGACGTATTCCACGCCGTCAATAACGACGACTGTACCGAACGGCAGGAAGTTGCAAGCCACCCCGCCGACGTGGACTGTTTCGCCTGTCGCAGTGATAGTACCGCAGTCGTATGGCGTGTAAGCGCTGCACTCGGAAACAATCCATTCCGCGTGTGCCGCAAGCGGCGCTAACAATGTGAATAAAAGGGTTAATAGTCTTCTCCGCATTCATACATCTCCTCTCTGTAATTCATGTCTTCGACAGCGGCTGATAAAGTTTCTAAGTGATCCGCTAACATTTCAAAGAAATCCATAGCAGCTGTCACTTTTTCTTTCTGTTCATCAGACAGGCAGCCATCAAAATCTTTAAGATATCCGCAGAGTATATTTTCTCCGCTGCGCGCAATAGAGACTATCTTTTCTAAATCTTCAGTATCGACGTCTCCCCTACAGGCCATCTTTATTTCACCTCTTTTACTCGAATAACTAACTCCGTACCCGGTTGAACGCTCCCCGGGTTACCGATGTGGTTTTCTTTCAGTGCGTTGTAGACCACTTCCCTGATGTCATCTTTGCTGCTTGTGACTTTCGCGCAGGCATCCCAGACGTTCTCGCCGTTTCGGAGTGTTACTTTGTACGGTACCGTCTTTTCCGATGGTTGTACTGCGTAACCAGCTAAGAGAACAACTGCCGTAAAGGCGATTAAAAACGTACGCATGACAGCTTCTCCACGACTGCGATAATCATCGTGATAAACACGAACAGCCATAGCCAATTCATCATTTTATCTACCATGTTGAATCCTCCTGTTCTTTCGACAAACTCATAATCCACTTCGCCAGCTTGTACTCGTGAAAATCTGCTTCTTCTCCCGGCGGTTGATAACTGACTTCGATAACCGACGGAAGCTCGTCTGAAACTCTCAAATTTAATCACCTCGCTTTTTTTCTGTTCTTCTCTCCGTTGAGCCGCCCGGCTTATTAGTTGTCGAGCATAACACAGTTCACAATGGATATAGCAATAACAACCTGTTATTTACGGGCAGCTCAACGGAGAGAAGAAATTGATTTGAATTAGTCCCTATAGTTCATATACGAAATTCGAGAGGGTCTTTACCCGATTTTTGATATTGAATTTTTTTATACATGCTACTCCTCTTTTCTTTCTTGGTACTCTGATTCGCCATAAATCAGGGTATCCAGCGGAATTTCGTAAACTTTCGCGCATCCCTTTAGTACGTTGAGCTTCAGATCCTTTTGCCTCTTCCCGGTCTCAATATCAGACAAGTAGTTTTGAGAAATTAGTAGTTTCTTCGCCGCTTGCGCTTGAGTTAAACCGGCTTTTGTGCGCGCCCGAATTAAATACTCTCGCAATTTAATCCTCCTTTCTATCTCAATATGAGATTTATTGTGACCTTAGTTTATCCCTTTTTGAGATATCTGTCAAGTGCTATTTGAGATTTTTCTTGACAATAATCGCAAATAGAGATATTATGATCTTATAAAGTACAGGACTTCGGGGGTGACAATTGTGAAAATTAAGCAACTGAGACTGATGCACGGCTTGAGTCAGAAAGAGTTTGCCCAGCAATTCAATCTTGCTCAAAACACACTTAGTCAGTACGAAAATGAAATACGTAAACCTGATATTGACTTGATTAAAGCGATTGCGAACGTGTATAAAGTTCCTATTGATTACCTATTGGACACAGATCAGATATGCGACGATCGAATCGGCGATGCGTTGAAAAGTGAGCGGCTACAGCAGGGGCTCGATTTAAGCGAACTTGCCAGTATAACAAAAATCCCCCAAAAAGATTTGGAGGATTACGAAAATGGTATAGAGCCTATTAATTTATATCTTTTAAAAAAGATATGCGAGGCATACGATAAAACTTTATACGAATTTTATGTAGATAATGAGATGTACGATGAATACATCCCCGAAATTTTTAACGGTGACGTGGATATGTATGAACGTTTCAAGAAGGCGCGAGATGAAGACGCTATGCGCGAAACGGCTATCCCACCGGGCGCCCATCAGCCACAATTTAAAAAAGTCCCCATGCTGGGATACGCCGCCGCTGGACAGCCGCTTGAAGATCTCAACCAAGATACACCGTACTATGATGTGGATAATAAATATGATGTAGATTTTTGTATCACTGTCCGCGGGGACAGTATGATCGATGCAAATATCAACGACGGCGATATAGTCTTTATAAAGTCTATGCCGGAAGTGCCGAATGGCCGGATTGCCTGTGTTGAAATAGATAACGAAAAAGTCTGTCTAAAACGTTTTTATAAGTCTGGTAAAACAGTATCTTTGGCGTCGGCCAACAGTAAATATGCGCCAATGTTTTTCACCGAGGATAACTGTGAAAATATAAAAGTTTTGGGATTGGCCGTACTGCGGCAGTCAGAAATTATGTAGTTTTATGGATGGGAAAGTCAAATAGAGACATTATTTTAAAGAGAAAGGAGTATAAGGCATGTCACATTTTAAAATCATAGGTGGAGATCTTCCGAAAACAACAACACTGATAACGGTGTTCGGCGCCCTTCAACTTTCTGCGCCGAGACCCGGATTCACCCTCCGAGCAGACACATATGATTTAAAGAACAACATATCACAGATTGAGCAAATCACAGAAGATAATAAAAATAAAGTCCTATCTAAAGCGGGCTGGAGCACACTTGGTGCCATCGCTCTCGGACCAGTTGGACTTCTTGCTGGATTACTTATGGGCGGGCGCACGAAATACGTATGCATGGCGGTAAAACTGAAAGGCGGTGAAGAGTTTATAGCTGAATGCGACTTAAAGACATATCAAAAATTTTATGGTGCTTTCTTAGAATCAAGAACGTCACGTGATAATGAAGTTGAGGAAGAAAGAGAACTTGCAGCAAAAAATAACACTACAAGTGATCCTGCTGCACTTCTTAAACAGTTAAAAGAACTCAAAGATGGTGGAATCATCACAGAAGAAGAATACAAAGAAAAAGCACGGAAAATTTTATGTGCTATTTAACAATATAAAAACCGCCATCATACTGCTAATATGACGACGGTTATCTGAAGCCGTACCGCTAATACTCTTCAGAACGGTAATATACCCAACCGCGGGCTGATTACTATTATATTATAACATGATCAGCCCATTTCTAAAAAGGAGCTGATTTTTTTATGCTTAGAGCCGCTTTATACGCTCGATTTTCTTCTGAAAACCAACGTGAAGAATCTATTCTTGCGCAATTCAGAGACAGTACTGAATACTGCAAAAAGCACAATTACGCTATTGTTGCAAAGTATGCTGATGAGGCAAAATCAGGCACTACGACCATCGGCCGTGAACAGTACAAACTCATGCTGAAAGACGCACAAAAAGGGAAATTTGATATCGTCGTATTTCACAAAATAGACCGCAATGCCCGAAACGAACTTGACTATTACATAACAAAGCACAAATTAGAAGAAGCGGGTGTTAAATACGCATACAGTCGTCAGGATATCGACAGCACGTCCCCAGAAGGGCAGATGATGGAGACTATGCTGGTCGGCATGGCAGCTTATTACTCACGAAACCTCTCAAATGAAATTAAAAAAGGGCTCCGCGAAAATGCAATTCAAGGTAAGTGCACTGGTGGGAGACTGCCGTATGGTTTTTCTATTGATGCTAATAAAAAGCTAATCATCAATGAGAACGAGGCACCCGCCGTCCGTATGATTTTTGACTGGTACTCCGCAGGTGTCCATTACGGCGTTATACGCAAGCGGCTTTTTAATGCAGGGTATCGAAATCGTGCAGGAAAAGAATTTACCATTGCTTCTATTTATGAAATCTTGCGGAATCGAAAATACGTCGGCGATCTTTATATCGGTAAAACGCTATTTCGGAAGGGGAAAAGAAATACACACCAGACAAGCGCTAATGTGCAGTATTTTGAAAATGTTATTCCGGCCATTGTTTCAAGAGAAATTTTCGAGGAGGTGCAGGTTAAATTGGATCAGAATAAAAGAAGATCAGGTGCAGGAAATGCAAAAGCAATTTATGCATTGTCCGGACTTATACATTGCGGACAATGTGGCTCTGCCATGGTTGCGCACTCGACGAAAAACAGCCGTGGTATAAAAAACTATTACTACAGATGTCCGAAAGGGCGTCTTGTCGGAGATGAGAAATGCCCGCAGAAATTTATCAATCGTGATGATATAGAAGAAACAGTATATCAATTAATACGCAAATTATTTACGGCTCCGGATGCACACGACCAGATAAAAAGAATTATTGCTAAAAACAACATGGGCGTCAAAGTTCCGGACTATACAGACCAGGTAAAAAGGCTAAAAAAGCAGGAGAGCGATGCTTCTAAGCGGCTTGATAAATTATATGATTTGTATATGACCGACCGGGAAGATGAATTTACATCCGCAAAAATGGCGCAAATCAAGGAAGAAATACTGCGGCTCAGGACGCAAATTAAAGAAGCCGAAGACAGACAGGCTATCGCACAGTCTACAACCTTTGATATTGATAAAATCATTGATACTTTTCAAAAACAACTCAAACAAAAACAGAGTCCCGAATTTATCAAGACCCTGTTTGAGCTTGCCGTTAAAAACGTGACCGTTTATCCCGACAAAATAAAAGTGGTTTTGTTGGTGACCCAAGAGAGATTCGAACTCCCGACACCTTGATTCGTAGTCAAGTGCTCTATCCAGCTGAGCTATTGGGCCGTATATGGCAGGGGCAGAGGGACTCAAACCCCCAACCTACGGTTTTGGAGACCGTTGCTCTATCAATTGCGCTATGCCCCTGTATTTTTACATAGATACCATCTATGTGACTGCAATATAATAACAAATATCTTCGGAAAAAGCAAGCAATTTTCTAAAATGATCCCTCTTCTTCCTTTCTTCAACAGGCTCTTTTCCTTATAGATAAGTGCCCGTTGAATAGTATAAAGTGATCCCGAGGAGGGTACATCTTGTAAATGACAGCGATAAGACAACATGGTACAATAAAATTATTCACAGGAATATTAATTTTTTCCTTTTCTTACTTTATCCGATAAAATCTGATGAGTATGTACATATTTATAAAGTTGTGCACAGTTATTCACAGTTATTCACAGATTTATTCCTCTTTTAAACAGACCGGGTATGAAAGGATGTACAAATGGAAATTTTTGAACTCTGGACACATGTCTTAGAGGAAATAAAAATAAAAAATCCCGAATATTATAATAATTTTTATAGTTTTGTTTTTCCCATTTCTTTTTCCGACGGTATTTTCACAGCCATGACTACCGTCCCTTATATGATTCCCTGGATTAACGCTGTCTACAAGACAAAATTGGAGAAAATTCTTTCTGAAAAAAGCGGAATGCCTGTAAAGCTGGTTCTTCAATCTCAGGAAAACAGCGAGGTTTCCGCTGCTGATCCGGTACCGGAAACATCTGCTGCTCCTGAAACTTCCGGAAATTTTGGGATTCCTCCTGTTTCTTCTCTACCCGATAAGGAGAAAAAGGAAAATCCCGATATATCTTTCTCTCCTTATAAGACAGAAGAAAACCCGGAAATCTATGAGGAACCTGTAATACCTGATTTCATGAATATCAAACCGCAAAATCCGGAAGAAGTTAAACTTCCCAGTATTTTAGATAATCCATCTTCCATCAGGCCTTCTGCCGTTCCTCTTCCGGCCAAATCTCCGGAAAAGAAATTTCCTTATAAATTCGACGATTATACTTTCGATAATTTTGTCCATGGCAACTGTAATGAAATTGCTTTCCAATCAGCCCATGCCATCGCTCTTTCCTGTGAAGAATATACAGATTCTCCCGATACTAATTATTCTAAAAAAAAGCCGAAAGCCAGTAATTATAATCCACTGTTCATTTACGGCCCTTCAGGTTTGGGCAAGACCCATCTTCTTCTTGCCATTTCCAATTATGTAAAAACTCATCGTCCTGATCTTTCCGTTCTCTTTGTAACAAGCGAAAATTTTACGAATGAACTTATTGAATCCATTCGCAGCGGAAAAATGCAGGAATTTCGTGAAAAATACCGCACTGTAGATTACTTACTTATTGACGATATTCAATTTTTCAATGGTACGAAAGAATCGTCCCGTATGGAAATTTTCAATACTTTTAATGCGATTGCCGACAATGATAACTACATCATTACGACAAGCGACCGTACACCGAGTGATTTGAAAGATTTCCATGAACGCTTAATAACACGATTCTCCAGCGGTATGATTGCCCATATTTCTCCTCCCGATTTTGAAATTTGTTCCATCATCCTGCAGAAGAAGGCGGAACGCTCCCATATCGATATGCCTGAAGAAGTAATTTCCTTTATCGCGGGAAATGTCAATTCCAGTGTCCGCGAGCTGGAAGGCGCTTTCAAACAGGTTGTCGGATATTGCCAGATTAAAAAGGTCCCCCTTACTTTGGAAAATGCCCGGGACGCCCTTGCCGATATTATCAAGGTGGATCTTTACAGTCATTTATCTGCTGAAACGATCATCGATACTGTCTGCAAGTATTATAATGTAAAAAAGGAACAGGTTTTAGGCAAATCCCGTCCAAAAAATGTGGTCATTCCAAGACAGATGGCGATGTATATTGCCCGCGAGGAATTGAATGATTCTTTTCCTGCTTTGGTAAAATATTTTAATAAAGACCATAGTACAATTGTCCATGCTTATGAACGCGTACAAAAAGCGCTCAAAAATAATGACAGGACGAGAAAGGAATTGGAAGATATCTTAATTCTCCTAAAAAAGAAAAGGTAAAAGACCTGTTTAAAAAACAATTTTTTTTGTAAATAAATTGTTTATAACTTGTGAATAAATCATTTTTTATAAAAAACTGTTCATTCCGTGAATAAAAATTTTCACTGTTCACAAAGTTATCCTATTCAAAAAAGAAAGACAGAATAACCTTTGCACAGACTTATTCACTTATTCACAGAAACTACTGCTACTGCTTTTATTCTTTATTATTTATATCAGTAAAGGAGCTGCCATGAAAATTACATTTCAATCTCAGGATTTATGCCGTGCTTTAGAAAGAGTACAACGCGCAGCACAGACAAAAGTCACATCAAACACAAATAATGGTTTCTTTATTTCCGCTGAAGACGGAAAAGTCGAATTTCAAGCTAATGATTATTCCATTGGCATCCGTACTTTTTGCGAAGCTGATGTGGAAGAGCGGGGATCCGTTCTCATTTCGGCACCCCATCTTTTGTCTACCATAAAAATGATGCCTTCTGGTCCGGTTGTTATGGAACAGAAAAAAGGCGAAAGTACTGTTTTCTTTAAGGCGGGCCAGTATAATTCTCATTTTCCCACAAGAGATACGGCAGAATTTCCCCTGGTTACGGAAATTGATCATACGTTCCATGTAAATATGAAATGCAAAGATTTTGCAGAAATGGTGAATCTCGTTTCCTTTGCTGCCTCTACGGACGCGAAAAATCCTATCTTCACCGGTATTCTCTGTGATATTAATGAAAACGTATTTACTATGGCCGCTACGAATTCCCACCGTTTGGCGGCAAGAGAGATATCTCTTGAAGAAATACCGACAGGAAAAGGGAATTTTATTGTTTCCGCTTCTGTACTTCAGGATGTGATCCGTCTTCTTCCTGTCGGGGAAGATGATATGATGGAAATATCCTGGGCGAGCCGGCATGTTGCTTTTTCTTTCGGGGAGACATACTTCCTTTCCAATCTTATTAATGGCGTTTATCCCGATTATAAGAGAGTATTCCCGTCAAGTTTCGATTTAAATGCGACTTTGGATCTGAAGGATTTTGAAGAGGCTGTCCGTTTTGTCAGTCCGATTTCCAGGGATATGAGTTATAAGACAATTAATTTTAAATTTGAAAACGGAACGCTGGAAGCTTTTGAGGAAGATCCCGATATCGGCCGTTCTGAAACATCCATTCCGGCAGAGTTGGACGGTGCTGATGTGAAGATTACTTTTAACTGCACTTATGTGGAAGATATTCTGAGACATTCGAAAGGGGAAAAGATCATTCTTCATGTAAAGAAAAATGGACCTATGGTGGTAGAACAGGAAGAAGATAAGGCGTATCGCTATGTTGTAACGCCCATGAGAGGCCGCTGATGAAAGAAATAGAAATATATGGAGATTATATTCAGCTGGATCAATTTTTAAAAAAAGAAAATATGATTTCTTCCGGTGGTGAGACAGGAAATTTTATTGAAAAGCATGAAATTTTTGTAAATGGAGTTATTATTAAGGAAAAAAGAAAAAAAATCCGTATCGGAGATGAATTATCTCTTGATGGAGAAGTATACAGGATAATCGGGGCGAAGAAATGAGATGCGGAAAAACCCATCTCATTGAGATACGGAATTTTGAAGATTTTTCTATTGAGCCTGCCGGAAACATGACTTTCCTTACAGGAAAAAACGGTGCAGGAAAAACGAATATCATTGAGGCGATTTATTTCGCCTCTGTGGGAAAGTCTTTCCGTACAAGCAATGATGAGGAATTAATTCGCCTCGATAAAGAAGAAGGAACGATTCTTCTGGATTTTAGCGTTCGCGGCGTAACGCATGAAATCAAAATCAAATTGTCCCGGAACAAAGGTAAAAGAATTTTGATTAATGAAACGGCCACGAAAAAAAGAGATCTTATGGGAATGTTCCGTACGGTGCTTTTTACGCCGGATGAGCTTCAGCTGATTAAAGGAGCGCCGCAAAACCGCCGCCGTTTTATTGATTTGGAAATTTCCCAGGTCAGTCCGCGGTATTATGAGGAAGTACTTCGTTATGGCAGGGCCGTACAGCAGCGGAATGCAGCATTTAAAGAAGCCCGTTTTCATGGATTTACGGCGGATGTGGATGTATGGGATATGCAGATTGCCAAAGGAGCATCGTATATCGTAAAGAAAAGAATGGAAACCATAGGAAAGATAAATGAAATTGTTTCTTCCATGGAATCGCTTTTGACTGATGAGAAGGAAAATATTTTAATCAAGTACAGGAAAAGCGGAAATCAGGAAGAACGGTTTGATGAAGAATGGTACTTGGAAAAACTGGCCCTTTCCAGAGAAGAAGACAGCCGTTTTTGCCATACTTCCATTGGTCCGCATCGGGATGACCTGATTTTTATTATGAATGGAAACGATATTTCTTCTTATGGTTCCCAAGGGCAGCAGCGGACAGCTATTCTGTCCGTGAAGCTGGCGGAACTGGAATTTGTGAAAAAGGAAACAGGTGAATATCCTCTTCTTTTATTGGATGATGTGGGGAGCGAACTCGATAAAGAACGAAGAGAGGCTCTTTTTTCTTATCTCATAAAAAAGGAAATTCAGACTATCATTACAACGGCTGATGAATCTTTTGGCGCTTATGGAAAAGAAATAAAAATAGGGATATAATTTGTTTCACGTGAAACTGAGTAAAAAAGATAAGCATTTTGTAGAAGCTTATCTTTTTTACTCAGTTTTATTTTGTTTGAAACAGGGATCATGGGATGAAAATGGTATGAAAGGAAAAATGTTTCAAGTAATTATTTTTTATTGATAACGTCAAATTTGGTTTCCGGCATATTACGGAGGGCGGTTTCCGCTTCTCTTAAGGAAATATCTTTCAACGGTTTGTGAAGAATCATGGAAAGAAGGACCCGTTTGTTAAGAGGACCGTCAATTTTCCTGTAAATGTTTTCCCGTATTCTCTGTATGAGTGTTTCTCTGCCTTCTTCGTAAGCCGTATATTTACAGGGAATCTTTTTATAAATTTCGTTGTAGGAAAGATGGGGGGTTTCTTTTAAAAGAAGTATGATTTTACCGATCTGGGACTGTTCTTTTTTATTTTCGCAGACAGTGCAGGTATTTATGCCGGGAGGGATAAGGTCACCGCAGACGGCACAGGAATGCCAGCCGGCCCGGATTTCTCCTTTCCTTTTTGCCGCGGCAGCTTTCATCATTTTTGTAAAAAGGCTGCGGGTATTATCATCGGAGATGTAAGCGCCGGTCCATTTATCGATAGAGTTCCGTTCTTCTTCCGAAAGGGGAACGGAATATATCTTTTCTTCTTTTTCCCGCCGGTTGTTTACAGGGGCAAGAGAGGATTCCGGAGGGCGTTCGATTTTCGCCCGGCCCGCAACGAAGCGTATATCTGTGTACTTTTTCCCGTAGTCGTCTTCTCTGATCCGTTTGAGAAGATCCGCTTTCATCATATAGAGGTGGTTCATCCAGACGGAATTGGTGACGGTAATATAAAGTGTCTGTTTCTTTTCAAAAGAAATATAGGATTCCCGTGCGATCATGGGACCGGCGATATTTTTCCATTTGTTTTGCAGCTGCCAGAAACGAAATGACGGATTGGAAAAGAGAGTTTTCCCTTCCTTTGAAAGTTGGAATATTTCCGACAGGTTTGATAAGCGGCCTGTTCTTTTTTCATTATTCTTTCTTTCCATCAATCCAATCCTCCTTTTCTGTTTTTTTCTATTATACTAAATAATTCAATTCTATTTCATATAAATGGTTCAAAAGGAATATAATAAAGATATAGATATTTTTCGTAAAGGAGGATGCCATGGAAAACATAAAAAAAGTAAAAATTGATATTGACCGGTATCGTGTAAAGGAAAATGAGAAAGTGAACTTGAAAAAGTTCCCTACGAAGCGGGATGTGGATATTGATAAAGAAGAAGTGAAGAGCACTTTTTTTCCTGAAGTGATTGAGCAATTGAAAGTATATCAGGAAAAACTGTATGCCCAGAATACATACGGGCTTATTATCGTACTGCAGGCGATGGATGCGGCAGGAAAAGACGGTACGGTCAATCATGTTTTTGCAAATCTGGATCCCGGCGGCGTTTCCGTGGCATCTTTTAAGCAGCCGACAACGGAAGAAAAAGATCACGATTATATGTGGCGCATCAATAAAGCACTTCCGCCGAGGGGAAATATCGGTATTTTCAATCGTTCCCATTATGAAGATGTCATTGTAACGCGTGTTCATAATTTAATCAGCACCGGCCAGCTTCCAAGAGATTTGATTGACAGGAATATCTGGATGGAGCGGTATGAGCAGATTAATAACTGGGAAAAGTATCTTCACCAGAACGGTTTTTACATGGTCAAGATTTTCCTTCATGTATCCAAGGAAGAACAGCAGAAAAGGCTTATCGATCGTATTTTTAACCAGGAGAAGAATTGGAAATTTTCTATGGGTGATATTCATGAAAGAGAACATTGGGATGAATATCGGGAGCTTTATGAAGAACTTTTGGAAAATACGTCCAAGGATAAATCTCCCTGGTATATTGTACCGGCGGATAATAAATGGTTCACCCGTTATGTGGTGGCGCTCATTACTCTTGATGTACTGAAAAAGATAGATCCGAAGTTTCCGAAATTATCTCCTGAGGAACAGAAGCAGCTGGAACGGTTCAGGGATATGATAAAAAAGGAAACAGACAAGCCGTTGGAAGAAATAAGAAAAGAAATGGAAAAAGAAGAAAAATAAGAAGAGACCGTATTTTTTAAGGGGGAAAAAATGGAAGAAGAACGCATAAATACGGAGAAAATTGAAAAAACAGAAAAGAAAGTAAAAATTGATATCGACCGGTATCGTGCAAAAGAAGGAGAAAAAATCAATCTGAAAAAGTTTTCCACGAACTGTGATATGGATGTGGACAAGGAGTATGTGAAGACAGTTTCCATGACAGCAGCGCTGGAAGAATTGTCCCTGTACCAGGCGAAACTGTATGCCCAGAATACATACGGGCTTATTATCGTACTGCAGGCGATGGACGCAGCAGGAAAAGACGGCACGATTAAGCATGTATTCTCTCATCTTGACCCAAACGGTGTCCATGTCGTTTCTTTTAAGCAGCCGACGACAGAAGAAAAGGATCACGATTACATGTGGCGTATCAATAAGGCGCTGCCCCGCCGGGGAAATATCGGTATTTTCAATCGTTCCCATTATGAAGATGTGGTGGTTACCCGTGTCCATGATCTGATTGAAAATGATAAGATTCCCAAGGATCTGGTAAATAAAAATATTTGGAAAACCCGGTATCGCCAGATCCGTGACTGGGAAAGATACCTGGCGGAAAACGGATTCCATATAATCAAGATATTCCTTCATGTTTCCAAAGATGAACAGCGTGACCGTCTGGCGGAACGTATTTTAAACAAGAAGAAAAATTGGAAATTTTCTATTGCCGATATCAATGAACGCCGTTTCTGGGACAAGTACCAGGATCTGTACAGTGAAATGATTGAAGAAACATCAACAGAAAAAGCGCCGTGGTACATCGTACCGGCAGATAATAAATGGTTCACCCGGTATGTGGTGTCTCAGATCGTTTTGAAAGCAATGAAAGATATCGCGCCGAAGTTCCCTGAAATGTCGAAAGAAATTAAGGAACAGCTGGAAGAATTCAAAAAGCTGATTGAAAGCGGAAATATAGGAATGATTGAGGAAATGCAGGATGTAATGAAAGGAGGAAATAAATAGCAGTTCAAAAAAGCGAGGAGAAAGCTGTTTAATTGATTATTTAAGTCGGGAAGGTTTTTTCCTTATCATTGTCATGGCTTTCTTTGCATACTCCTTTTCTGCGGAATAGTACTTTTGAATATGAACAGAGGAGATCTCCGTTTTAATAATAAGAAAAGAATGTTTATGCTATAATGAAACAAATTAAGTTGATTAGAATGAAGGAGGAAAAATATATGAAAAAGATAGCGGCAGTTTTGGCGGCTGCAGCGGCGCTTACCATGAGCGTCTATGCGTCACCCCAGACGGAATTTACAAAAGGGCAGTGGGAAATTAACGCAGGTATGTGGAATACAAAAGCAAAAACCCGTACTTACAAAGACAACAGCGCATGGAATTTCAACGGCGGCGTGACATACGGACTGACTGACAAGGCGGCGGCGCAGTTCCAATACTATGGTCTTAATAGTGATGATACGGACGGCCGCAGCCACGAATTAAATCTGCTTTACAGCGTTCATCCCCAGGTAGCTGTATACACCGGATATAATCACATTACGATGTCGGACTTTCCTATCGGTGCTTTCGGGGCGGAAAAACGGGAGAATGACATCGCCCAGCTCGGTATCATCGCCCGCCAGCCGATTAATGAAGTTCTTGATTTGTATGCAAAAGGCGCGCTCGGTTCAAAGAATACATCCATCTGGGAAGCCGGTGTGAATTTTGCACTCGATGAAAACATCGACCTCAATGCGGGATACCGCTATTTGAATACGGAGGGAAGCAGGAATAAAAATGTTTCCTATCAGGGATGGCTGGCAGGTGTTTCCTATCGTTTCGGCAGCGGAAGTGACGGAAAAGCCGTTTATTCTGAAAATGATATCGATTATTCCGCATTGGACAATAAAGGACAAAAGAAAGAGGAAAGCATGGTAACCATCACTCCGGCGGAAGAGGAGACGGCGGTTCCGGAGAATGATTATTACTTTATCAGTATTCATTTCGGAAATGATTCCGATACCCCCCGCGCTGATCAGACGGCGAATCTGGATGCTTTTGTCAAGGCGGCAAAAGAAACAGGTCATACTTTCAAGCTTGTAGGACGGACAGATTCCAACGGGTCTAAAGAGTACAATGATGATCTTGCTATCCGCCGTGTAAAGAAGGTGGCGGACTATGCGGTCGCTCACGGCGTGGATCTGAGTCATCTGGTGGGCATGTATAAAGGAGAAGAAGCACCGGTAGATACGAACGATACGGAAGCCGGCCGTGCGAACAACAGGCGCGTGGATATATTTGAACATAAATAAGGGATAAGCCGACAGCTTTGCTCTTCTTTGGGCAAGGCTGTTTTTTCCGGGCGGAGTCTTTTTGCCCCGGAGTGTCTATGACGGACTGTCAGCAGTATCCCCTCCCCTTTCTCTGTGGCACGAAAAAAGACAGCTTTATCTTTTATAGGATAAGGCTGTTTTTGTCTGTGCTGGATCATTTATAAGAACTCTGATCAGATCCCGGCGGCATAGAGCGGAATGACGTTAATGACCGGTTCCTCATAAGGATGGATCTCTTTGATGGCGGTCATCGTTTTTTCCAAATTTTCTTTTTTTATGGTGACTTCCACTTTATACTCTTCTTCTTCACTGATTTCATTTTTTTTTCCGATGTAAGGAGTCGTTCCTTCCAAAGGACGCCATGTTCCCTTGACGGGACTGTAAGAAAGGCAGCTGTCATAGTTTCCTATATGTCCGGCATCCACCGATTGGAGTGCTTTTTGCAGGATGCGGAAATGGGTAGCGGGAATAAATATTTCCAGTTTCAGATATTGTATAGTCATTATTACCTCCCTTTTTGGCTTATAAAGAAAGAATCATTTCTATAAGTTCATCAGGTGAAAAAGCGATCCGTTCCGCTCCGTGGTTTTTAAGAAATTCTCCGGTACGGAACCCCCAGGCAACGGAAATGCTTGGGAATCCCCCTTTCTTTCCTGTCATGATATCCACTTCCGAATCACCGATATAAACGATTTCTTTTGCTTTTATTCCTAAACGGCGGGCTATTGACAAAATCATTTCCGGATCCGGCTTAATGGCCATTTCCGGGTTTCTTCCGATGGAAATATCAAAAAGACCGGGGAAAAGTTTTTCTGAAAGGATCTGCACATGGTCATCGTCTTTATTAGACGCTACGGCACAGCGGATACCCTTTTTCCGGAGGGTGCGAATAACTTCAGGTATACCGCTGTAAGGTTTCGTTTTGATTTGGTTATGGCTTCCATAGTAAGAAGTAAATACGCGCATGAGTTCATTTATTTCTTCTTCAGTGGCTGGAATGTCTTCCACCGGAATTTTGTTCCCCGCCAGTTCCAGATCTTTTGCTGAAAATCCTTTTGCCATAGCGAGGGCTTTAATCATATCAAGGTTCAAGGCCCAGCCGAAGCAGAGTTTTACCATTTCTTCCGGATGTCCCCCTTTATGTCCCGTTTCCACAAGAGCATAGTTCAAAGAATCAGTAAGGTCGCCGATGGTATTTAAAATGGTACCGTCCATATCAAAAACAGCAGCTTTGATCATTTTATCCCCTTATAAATGTTTCACGTGAAATATGAGTTTAGAAAGTTTTTTTCAAACGGAGTCCGGGAAGGATGAAAAGGAAGCTTACGGCAAGTCCTATGAAGAGCGGATCAAAAGGAAGCTTTACCAATGCGGCGGTGATAGCGGCAATGGTACTTCCCGCCATAGAGAACACTGCCCAATCCGCATTGAGATGACCCGGCCAGAAAACAGCAAGCGTGAAAGGCAGGAAGATGCCTCCTCCCCGGAGTCCCATGGAAAGATAATTCCAGAAAAGTATCTCCGTCCCCCTGTTCATGATGGCGATAAGGGATGCCAGAATCATGACGGCAAGGACAGTCAGCTTTGTCAGGCGGAGAAGCGTTCTGTCATCAGTAATTTTCAGCAGAGGCGAAAGAATATCATGGGAAATCATAGTACCGATACCCAGCGATAGTCCCCCGATACTTCCCAGTAGGGAAAGAATGATGCCGCTCATGGCAAGGCCGCCGATGAGGACCGGCACATGATTGACCAGAAAAGTGGGCAGGACCAAGATCGGTAAGGTTCCGGGCTCTGCGGCGTGCATGTACATGCCGACAGCTACTGACGGCAGCCCGATGGGGATGACGATAAGTGCTGCGATGAAGCAGCCGGAAGCCGCTTTCAAAGGGGTGCCTGCGGAGAAGATGCATTGGATATAAGTCTGTGTGCAGAGTACGCCAATGATGACGGAAAATAAATGAGCCATGGCGGAATCCGTGCCCTGCCCCATCAGATCAAAATGAGAAGCGGGAAACGAAGAGAGAATATTATTTTCCTGTAACAGCAGAAAAGCAATGACACCGGATATGAATAGAGAAATCCAGATAATCACCATTTTCAGGATACCGCTGACGGCGGCGCTTTTCATGCCTCCGAAAAAAGTATAGGCAATGACGAGAGCCATGAGGAGAAGGGCGGACAGAAAAGGTGTCAGCCCGAAAAGGGCGGAAATGATCTCTATGCCCGGCAGTGAACTGGCAACAGCGGACAGGAGAATACCGATGGAAGAAATAATGGAAGAAAGAGCCTCGGCCTTCTTCCCGTAATAAAGTTCCAGATATTGAGGAATTGTTTCCAGTGCTGTATTGCGAAGCCGTTTGGCATAAAAAATACCCATAAGGATAAAAGCGATGCCGCTTCCCAGGGTAAACCACCACGCGGAAAGGCCAAAAGAGTAAGCCAGCTGTGCCGTACCTACCGTAGCGCCTCCCCCGACGACCGTTCCCGCGATGCTTCCGGCGACAAGAGAGGCCCTGGCGCTTCGTCCTGCCACACTGTACCCTGCAGAGGATCTTACGGAACGGGAAACATAAAATCCGCTTCCAATGACGGCAAAGACCGTGGCGGAGATGATCAGTATATGTAAAAAGGTCAGAGACATAAGAATCGGCCCTTTCGTAAGTGTTTTTGTAATCCTATTTCAAAAGTATAGATAGATTATAACAGAATACAGAATAAGATTGGAAAAATGCTTTATATGTTTCACGTGAAACATAAGGAGATAAAATAAATCGTCTCCTTATGGTATAATAATATGAACTATCTGTGAAAGGATGTAAGCTATGGGGAAGATCATCAGTATCATTAACCAGAAGGGCGGCGTGGGAAAAACCACAACAGCGGTAAATCTGGCTGCGTTCCTGGCGGACAAAGGATATAAGACGATGCTTGTGGACGCGGATTCCCAAGGAAACGCCACCAGCGGACTCAGCAAAGATGTGGAGTTCGAGGAAACGCTGTATGATGTGCTTTTAGATGATGTCTCCATCGAAGAAGCCGTCGTCAAGACAGACATAAAGAAATTATCCATTCTCCCCGCTTCCATTGATTTGGCAGGGGCTGAAATTGAAATGGTTTCCATGGAAAAACGGGAATTTCTTATGAAAAGAAAACTGGATCAGGTACGCGATAAATATGATTTTATTTTGATTGACTGCCCTCCTTCTTTAGGTCTTATGACGCTGAACGCTCTTGTAGCATCGCAGGAAATACTTATCCCCATTCAGGCGGAATTTTATGCACTTGAAGGACTTTCCCAGCTGGTGAAAACCGTACAGGTCGTGACACGTAAGCTGAATCCGGGTTTATCTATACTGGGCATATTACTGACGATGTTTGACGGCAGGACGAATTTATCCCTTCAGGTAGCCGATGAAGTGAAGAAATATTTTGGAAATAAAGTCTTCCGCACGGTGATTCCCCGATCGGTGAAATTATCGGAAGCGCCGAGTTTCGGTGAACCCATACTTACATACGCGCCGAAATCCAAGGGGGCGGAAGCATATAAAAAGTTGTGCCGTGAGGTGATTAAACGTGTCTAAGACCAAAAGACTGGGAAAAGGATTGGGAGAGCTGCTCGGAAGAGAAGTGATGGAAGAAAAGAATACCGAAAGTATTTCCATTTCCCTTGTTGTTCCCAATGAATGGCAGCCGCGGCGTGAATTTGAGCCGGAATCTTTAAATGCTCTGGCGGAATCCATCAAGGAACACGGCGTCGTCCAGCCGGTTATTGTAAGAAAAAAAGACAGCGGATACGAACTTATTGCCGGCGAGCGCCGTTTAAGAGCGGCCCAGCTGGCAGGGCTTGTGGAAATACCTGCTCTTGTCCGCGATTACAGTGATCAGGAAACAGCGGAAATCGCCCTCATTGAAAATCTGCAGCGTGAAGATCTGAATCCTCTTGAGGAAGGACTTGCCTATCAGCGGATGATCAGTGAATATCATTTTACACAGGAAAAGATGGCAAACCTTATCGGTAAGAGCCGTTCCTATGTGACGAATATGATGCGGCTTCTGGAGCTTTCTGAAGAGGTAAAAAGCCTTCTTTTGGAGCGGAAATTGACGGCGGGACAGGCGCGTCCCCTTTTAGGATTGGAAACACCTGCCGAGCAGATCGCGCTTGCGCGCCGAATTGTGGAAGAAGATCTTTCTGCACGTCGTATCGAGGAAATCCTCCGCCGTGAAAAAGACGGACAAAAGCGGAAGCCTGCGGATAAAGCGGATGCGTATCTCCGTGCGCTGGAAGAAGATCTGGTGAATGCCGTAGGATCCCGTGTAAAAATTAAAGTGGGAAAAGGGAAAAACAGTCACAGAGGCACCATTTCCATTTCTTTTAAAAGTGACAAAGAATTTGAACGTATTACAAAACTTCTCAAACAGGGAGAATAAATGAATCCATGGATATCTTAGAATTCAATATCAATTATCAGCTCATACTCTCCGTAATCGGCACGATTCTTGCGGTTTTACTGGTATTTCTTATTCTCCAGTTTTTTTGGCTCCGGGCTAAGGTGAATCGTCTGTATAGGAAATATAAATATTTTATGATGGGTGAAGACGGCGGTTCCATCGAAATGAAGTTGTCCACAGAAGTGCGGGAACTTCGGGATATGGTGGAATCTTCCCAGGGTATGCTTCATCAGCAGGAGCTTCTGGCTACGATGCAGCTGAAATCTTTTCAGAAAATCGGTCTGGTACGGTATGATGCTTTTGATGAAACGGGAGATAAACTTTCCTTTTCTCTTGCCCTTCTGGACGGCAAAAATAATGGCGTCGTCCTTTCTTCTCTGGCTGGTCATGATGCGTCCCGCATTTATGCAAAAGCTGTGACCGGTGGTGAATGCAGGGAAGCACTTTCCGCAGAAGAAGCGGAAAGTATCGGTATAGCGCTGAATACGCTTATGCCTGATGTGGCGAAAAAGGCAGAAGATGCAGTCCGTGCCGACAAAGAGAAAAATGATGAAAATCCATCTGCCCGGCGTATCGACCGGACAGAAAAGAAATAATGGAAAGTAACAGGAGTATTTCCTTGAAATAGATTGGCAGGTGAGTGGATGATTAAAGAAAAAAACGAAGAAACCGGTGAAGTGAAAGTCATATTTTCATCTGAAGAATTTAAAAAGCTGAAAATTTTTGGTGGTGCGGCAGCGGTACTTCTCATTCTTTCTGCCGGCTTGGCGGGATGGGCTGCATACAGTACGACCGCTCTCCATGCGGAAAATGAACTTTATCGAAGCCAGCTTAAAATGGCGGATGAGAAAATGCAGGCCCTTGAAAATAAAGCCAAAACCGTAGAAAAAATCAGCGGACAATTGCAGGAGCTCGTTCGTACGAATGGCGGAACCGTGCCTGAAAATACAGGGATCGGCGGTATTGGCGGCGCTTCCACTGTTCCTGACATAGCAAAAACGGCAGGCAATAAGAAAAAAGATGATGAGAAAATTGCTGTTTCGGAAACGCCGGGGGAACTTTTGAAAGAAATGCGCCGCCTTGATGAACGTTTAGATAAGCAGATACGTCTTGTCGTCGCGCTCCGTTCTGAATTTATGAACCAAGCCTATGGAACAGTCAGCTCTGTTTTGAATCCCACGGCGGAAACGCCGAACATATGGCCAGTTGCGGGTCCTATTTCCAGCTACTACGGATACAGAACCAGCCCTGGCGGTATCGGATCTACTTTTCATGAAGGAGTAGATATTGCCGGCGATTACGGCACACCTATTTCTGCGACTGCTGCGGGGACTGTCACGCAGGCAGGCTGGGTCGGCGGCTACGGATACCTTGTGGAAGTAAAACATGCCGATGGTATTGTTACGCGGTATGGGCATAATTCCGCTGTTCTGGTTTATGAAGGACAGCATGTGGACCAGGGAAGCATGATTGCTCTTATGGGGAGCACGGGAAACAGTACCGGTCCTCACTGCCACTATGAGGTCCGTATTCATGGAGAAGCAGTGGATCCCATGTATTTCCTGCCACAAAGCTATTGAAATAAATCGGTTAAGAAAATGAATACTTATTTTTGATAATAATTTTGATAATAATAAAATTTATTTCATACTATAAATAGTTATTTACGAAATTGAAAGCCTGTAAACTTATTACAGGTTATTTTCCTGTATGATAAAAATAGGGATAGATCTTATTTTATTATAGATTCCAATGACCGCATCTTGTGACTTTGCCAAAATATCTTGCCAAAATATCTCATTGTGGCAGTGTCTGATAATTTATTTTACGTCTTTGACAAGGCAGACGGTGCATTTCTTGGAAAAGTAAAAAATGAGGAAATGCTTGGTAATGATATGCATATCGAAGGGATGATCAAGATAGATAATAATGCGTTTGCAATCCAGTACCGTACGGACATGATACTAAATTGCAATATCAAATCGGACAGTCACTCAGAAAAATTATGTAGCAGATGAAAGTCGGGCAATCTGCTCCTTGAAAAGCTCTT
>ERZ773051.121-NODE-121-length-63935-cov-8.250783_pt1 | contig 63935 bp, 53 predicted proteins | sample MGYA00580631_ERZ773051 | MGnify/ENA primary metagenome ERZ773051 (study PRJEB29015, sample SAMEA2738137) | human oral metagenome | biome: human oral; feature: human-associated habitat; material: saliva | place: China | collected 2204 ... | reverse complement strand
GCCAGGGGGCTGAGGTTCGGCACCATGGAGGAGCCGGTCGGACCGCACGCCGCGGCGGCCGCGTTCGCCTTCGGCTGCGACACCATGTGCGCGCGGGAGAAGCGCTTGATCTGCTCTGCGGTCGGGTAGGTGAAGGACACCTTCACCTCGCCGTTAACGAGCATGAGCGGCAGCACCTCGCGGCCGTTCATCTCAATCTGCTCGGCCACCGGGGCGCACTCCTCAAATGCAGAGGGGTACGAATCGGTGGAGTACACCTCAATCTCAACGCCCGAATCCAGGGCTTCCTGAGCTGCCCCCAGGAAGATGGAGCGCTCCATGTCCTGCGGGTCCTCCGGGTTCTCGCCCGGGCCGGGGATAAATACTTCAAGAACGGTCTCGGTTGCCGTTTCAGTCATCGTGTAGCCTTCTTACTCTCTCGGCGCGCACCTGTTCGCGGCGCCGGTTCTTCCCTAAGTGTACTCGCGCGCTACCCGCGCATTGAAGCGAGGCTAAAATGCCAGATTTGCGGAATATTTGCAGAAATTCGCTGAAACCGATTGCGGTTCATATGTAGCGGCCCCGGGTGCGGTATTCTGAGTTCATATGCACCGGAGTGTCTAGAGCGGCTTCCCTCAACTGGCCTCCCCGGGAGCCCCGGTGCGGAATCCATCAGGCAATGACGCCGCATCCGTCGCGGACGAGCCTGCGCTACGAAAAATACGCTACCCCTAGCGCTAGAGAAGGAGCATACATGTTTGGTTTCGGCAAGAAGAAGAAGGAAGCCGCCGCACAGGAAGCCGCATCCGCAGACGTCTACGTCGCACCCGTCACCGGCGAGTACCTGCCGCTGAGCGAAGTTTCCGACCCGGTCTTCTCCCAGGGCGTCATGGGTGACGGCTACGCCGTGAACCCCACCGCAGGTACCATCGTTGCCCCCGTCGCGGGCACCATCGCCCTGATTCAGGACACCCTGCACGCCTTCATGCTCCGCACCGACAACGGCGGTGAGGTGCTCGTACACATCGGTATCGACACCGTTGAGCTCGGCGGCGAGGGCTTCACCAAGATTGCAAACGTGGGCGACAAGGTGGAGGCAGGCGCCCCCATCATCGAGGTGGACTGGGCAGCCATCGAGGGTCGTATCCCCTCCAAGGAAACCATGGTGATGATCACCAACACCGCCAAGTTCAACATCTCGAAGGACTCCGAGGCACGCCGCCCCGTCAACGCCGGTGACCGCGTGGCCCAGGCTACCAAGAAGTAATCGAGGCCCCTACGTTGGGTGAAGGCCTCGTGCAGTGACCGCACGAAAGGCCGCGTTCTGCAGGCTCGCACGAGTCTAGAACGCGGCCTTTTTCGTTATTCGAGAAATTTTTTAACGACCCCGGGGTGTTAAACCCGAAAAGCGGCGGAAAAGGTGAAACGCCCAACCGCCCCTTGTGCCGAGGGTAAAAAGGAGGTGTGCATGGTACCCCAGAATCCCTAAATACCCGTGAAGAAACGTTAAAAAATCGTTATTCTACTTAGAGTTACAGTTTGAGTTGAGAGATTCCGGCTTCTCAGCTATAAACGGAAACTTTGAACCCAACCACACACATAACGCTCAACTCACTACAGAAAAAAGGACCACTACGGTGACCGTACTTTCGAACACCACCAAGAAGATGAGCCGCCGCGGCTTCCTCGGTGCCTCCGCACTCGTGCCCGCAGCCCTCGCGCTGCAGACCGATGAGGCCCACGCAGCCGCCAACACGACCGCACAGCTTGCCGCCGTGCGCAGCGGATTCCCCGCGCACCAGCTGCTGTACAAGACCGATGAATTCTTCATCGCACACCGCGGCGCGGGCAACATCAGCCCCGAGCACACCGCCTACGCCTACGCCGAGTCCGTACGCCGCGGCGCCCTGGCCGTCGAAATTTCCGTGCGCACCACCCGCGACGGCAAATTTGTCTGCATGCACGACGCCAGCATCAAGCGCACCACCGGCGCCAACCTGGTCGTCCGCGACACCAACCTCGATGAGCTGCGCCGCCACCAGGTCGACATGCGTGAAAACCTGGGAGATAACATCGGCCTGTACGACATCCCCACCCTCGAAGAGGCCATCGAAGCCATCAACAACGTGCCCGAAGGCGGCGAATACGCCTCCATCGGCGGCAAGAAGGTTGTGCTCTTCATCGAGGCGAAGGACGGCCCGGCACAGCAGGGCCTGCTCAAGTTCATCACCGACCGCGGCCTGCAGCGTCGCACCGTCATCAAGATGTACCGCGACGGCAGCGGCGGCTTCAACCCCACTTCTCGCTACCTCAAGCTCGTGAACGCCGCGGGCTGCGGCACCTGGTGCTACTTCGACGGCGGCGACCCCATCGACAAGATTTCCGCCATGGCCCGCCACAAGAACGTAGACGCCCTCGGCGTGCCCTTCTACGAGAAGCCCACCGGCGCGGGCTACGGCTCCATGAGCGAGGCCGCCGTGCGCACCCTCACGGGCCTCGGCAAGGCTGTCATCGTGTGGGAGGTCCACCGCCGCTCCGTCTACGAAAAGTACAAGGCGCTCGGTGTGAAGGGCTTCATGTGCCCCGACCCCTACTGGGTGATCGGCGACCCCTTCGACTCCAGCGTGAAGATTAACACCGGCCGTCGCCAGCACGGCATCCTGCCGGCCGACCCCTCCATCGCGGCCGACATGCCCGAACTGAACGGCAAGGCCATCGTGCACCGCCAGCGTTACGACGAGTCCGTGCTGCTCGGCCCCCTGTCTAACTTCACCACCCGCGATAAGTACACCCTGGACTTCTCCATGAAGTGGACCGGTGAACTGCCCAAGCAGCAGAGCCACTACGGCTACGTTGCCTTCGGCCGCCAGCACGATGGCGCCTTCGGCATCGGCAAGAAGTTCGCCGCCAAGCAGGATGACGGCACCTACCTGCTCGCGGTGCGCCCCTCGTACCAGGGCGGCTCGGTCGCGCAGATTCTCTGTTTCGCCCCCGGCCAGTCCACCCCGCGCGTGCTGCACACCATGAAGCTGCGTCAGAAGGTCACCACCGGTCAGGCGCTGAACTGCAAGATCGTGGTGAACAAGAACAGCTTCTACTACACGATCAACGGCCAGTATTCCAGCCCGATTAACCACAGCGCCTACCGCGGCCCGTACGTGCACTTCGGTCGCTTCCACGGCACGAATGACGGTGGTCCTCTGGAACTGACCCGCATCGAGGCACGCCAGTCCTGGGTTTGAGAGCGCAGGTGGGCTTAAACCACCGCCGAGCACCCCGCCACTCGCGGCTCACCACCGCGGAGAGCGAGGCGCAGGGCTTCGCGGATGCACACCGAGCATCCCTTCCGGGCTAGGCCTCCCATAACCCCCAGCTGCTCGCGTACCGAGTGGGAATTCACCCCGAAGGGGGCTGCATCCGTGGCGGATGCGGCCCCCTTCGGCGTGCTCGGGCTGGTTGGCGGGATGATTGGAGAGGGGCAGCGGCGGCGTGCGAGGGCACCCTGTGCGCGTTTTGGGGCGCGTAGCGTGCCGCGGGGTAGGGGAGAAGCGCGGGACTAGAATTAAAAGCGTCAGAGTCGACCGCACCGGCCGCCCCAACCCGAAAGGCACGCCATGACCACCTCACCCGAAAGCTCCGCCGCAAACACGGCACCAGAGAGCCCCACTTCCGAAAAGCCCGCCGCGAAGTCCGCCCAGCTGCGGGGCCGCACCGAACCGCACGTGCACAGCTTCAACATGCCGCAGCGCGAACCCATCGACCCCTACGAGCGGCCCTCCTACCCCTTCTTCTACGTGCCCACCGACCTGCTCATCGGCGGTAGCTGGGTCACCGGCGACAACGGCTCCTTCCCCGTGCACAACCCCTCCTGCGGCCAAATCCTCGCGCACGTCGCCGACGCCAGCGTCGAACAGGGCATCGAAGCACTCGACGCCGCCTGCGACGCCCGCGCCTCCTGGGCAGCAACCAGCGTCCGCGAACGCGCCGACATCCTCAACCGCGCCTACACGCTCATGACGCAGCGCACCGAAGTCATCGCCCGGCTCATGACCCTCGAAATGGGCAAGCCCCTCGACCAGTCCCGCGGCGAGGTCGCCTACGCCGCGAACTACCTGCGCTGGTACGCCGAAGAAGCTGCCCGCAACTTCGGGCGCACCGCCACCGCCCCCGAATCCGGGCTGCAGATCACCACCGTACGCCGCCCCGTCGGCCCCTGCCTGCTCATCACCCCCTGGAACTTCCCGCTCGCCATGGCGGCACGCAAGGTCGCCCCGGCGCTCGCTGCGGGCTGCACCGCGGTGCTCAAGCCCGCATCCCTGACCCCGCTCAGCTCCCTGTACTTCGCGGGCCTGATGCGTGAGGCGGGCCTGCCGGACGGCGTGCTGAACGTGGTGACCACCTCCCGCACCAGCGAGGTTGTCTCCGCCCTGATGGCTGATGAGCGCCTGCGGAAGGTCTCGTTCACCGGCTCTACCGCCGTGGGCCGCACCCTGCTCGCGCAGGCCTCGCAGAACGTTCTGCGCACCTCCATGGAGCTGGGCGGCAACGCCCCGTTCATCGTCTTTGAGGATGCGGACATCTCTGCCGCCGTTGAGGGCGCCTACGCGGCGAAGATGAGGAACATGGGCGAGGCGTGCACTGCCGCCAACCGATTCATCGTGCACGAGGACATTGCCGAAGAGTTCACGCGTGCCTTCGTGGAGCGCATGGAGGCGACCGTCGTGGGTGATGGAGCCATCGACGGAACCGAATGTGGGCCGCTAATTCAACCTTCAGCGGTTGAATCCATGCTTTATATGGTGGAAGACGCCCTGGGTAAGGGTGCGCTCCTCGCCTGCGGCGGTTACATTCCCGAGCTGGACTCGAAGGTTTACGGCAACACCGGCGGCATGCCCAGGAACCTCAACAAGGGCAACTTCATTCGCCCCACCGTGCTGACCGGCGTGACCGATTCAATGCGCGTGTGGCGTGAAGAAATCTTCGGCCCCGTCGCCCCGATTGCCACGTTCGGCGGCTACGGTGAGGAGGGCGAACGCGCCGCCCTGAAGCTCGCCAACGACACCGAGTACGGCCTGGCGGCGTACGTGTACACGAGCAATCACCCGCGCTTTACGCGCATGGCGGCTGGCCTGGAGTTCGGTCTGATCGGTTACAACTCCGGTGTCATTTCGAATGCGGCAGCGCCCTTCGGTGGTGTGAAGCAGTCCGGTATGGGCCGCGAGGGCGGCCCAGAGGGTCTGGAAGAGTACACCGAGCTGCAGTACATTGGCGCGCCGAACCCGTTTGCCGGGTAAGTCTGAGGTTCCGGCTACGACGAGCTCTGGATGATGAGCTCTGGATACGGCGAATTTTGGATGCTGTGAACCCTGGATACAGCGAAGCCCCGACGGGTACCCGAGAAGGTGCCTACCGGGGCTTCGTGCTGTCTAGATTATGCGCGGGTGCTAGAGATGACTCTGTCTAGAGCTGACGCTGCCTAGAGCTGGCGCAGCGCGAGCAACTCGCGGCTGAAAGCATCTGCGGGGCCCTTGCCGCAGGAGTTGGGGCGCGGCTCAAGGGTGACCCGCTCGAAGAAGGTGACCCAGGTGCGTCCGTCGTGCAGCGTCACGCGCGCCGCTTCCAGGGTGGGGTTCTCGGTAGAAAGCTCGGGGGAGGGGCCTGTTGCCGGGTTGATGCCCGCCGCGTTGAGTGCGTTCAGCGCCTCCTGTCCCGATGTTTCACGTGAAACCAAACCTCCAGAGGTTACTTCTTCGCCCTTTTTCTCCAGTTCGAGGCGTACGGCAACCTCCGCCGCCTGCTCCACCGGGGTATCCGTGCTGCGGCCTCGCAGGCCGTGCAGCGACGGAATGGAACGGCCCGCCAGCGACAGGTACGCCGCCAGCGCCGAAGGTTCCGAGAGGCGACCGTAGGTGTAGCCGGTGGGCAGCATAATGCCGACCGGGGCAAAGCGGTGACCGCCCGTATGCGAGCACTCCCAGACCACGTTCGCGGGCAGGATATCCGCCAGGTGCGCCGCAATGGGGCGACCGCGCAGGGCGCAGCAGCGGTCACGCTTGGAGTGGGTGCACACGAGAATAGCGGGGGAGTCCATGAGCTCCGCACCGGTCGCCTGAATCAACTCCTGGGGGTTGCCTAGGGGTAGGTCGAGGAGCTGTTCGGGGGTGCTCACGCTGAACGAGTAGAGCTTCTCCTCGCCCGGGGTGCAGAGCGCGTAGAGTACCCGGTGGGTCGGGTTGCCGGATGCATCCGGCGCGCCGTGCAGTACACGCCCCGCCCTGCCCGCCTGGCGGATGAGTAGGAACTTCAGCCCCGCCTGCGAGACTGCCTCGCCCAACGCCTCCGAAAGCTCTTCGCCGAGGGCGGATCCGTCTAGCACGTCGCGGCCCCACTGGCCCTCGTGTTCGAGTGCCAGCCAGGCGGTGGCGCGTCCGGCGGTGCCGCCGAGAGCCTCGTCGTCGTAGAGGGAGCAGGAGTCCGCCGGGATGCTCGTGGCGCGGGTACGCGAGGAGAGTTCGTCGGCGTGCGCGGCGCGCAGGTTCTTCAGCTCGGCGGAGTTGGTGGCGCGCGGCTCGGGGGTTGCGGGGGTGCAGGATTCAGTCATGGTTTCTCGATTCTACGCCTGCAGGATGTGAATGACCTATGTTGCCCCTGCGCGGTCTAAATGCTGAAAAACAACCGTTAAAGGGTGATTTTTAGGGTTTATCGGGGGCAACTACTCAGGAAGAAGCGCCAAAGCGACGTGGTAGAGACGATCCTTCTCTTCGGTGTTACCGAAGAAGGAGCGGAGCATGTACCCCTGGAAGACCATCATGAAGGCGTCCGCAGTATCGCGGGCGTAGTCGGCGATGAGCGCTGACTGTTCGGGGGTGCGCTGCGCCGGATCGGGGTTGATTTCGTGCAGAACGCTCAGCTGCTCAGTTGCCCAGGGGGTGAGGGTCTTTACGATGATGCCCTGCAATAGGGGCATGACGTTTGCGGTTGCCCTGGCGATTTCGGGCGCGTGGAGCGATTCGAGGCGGATGCGCAGCATGGCGGAGAAGTTCTCATTAACCATCTGGTTGGTGTAGATGGTTTCGAGAATGTCCTGGGGGCCTGCGCCTTCGGGGAGCGCGGCGTAGAGATTTTTGACGTTTTCGAGGCGTTCGTTAATAGCGCTGACGAGGATGTCTTCTTTGCCGGTGAAGTGCGAGTAGATGGATCCGGAGGATAGTCCGGAGGCTTTGATGATGTCGCTCATGGAGGTGTTGGTGTAGCCCTTTTCGAGGAAGCAGCTAACGGCGGCTTCGATGATTTGGGCTCGGCGTGCGGCTTTGGTGGCGTCTGTTAGTCGGGGCATGGTTCCAGTCTAGGGGGTGGGCGTAAAACTCACAAACACAATGGAAGTTCTTTTTGTGACTTTATAAACAAGGAACGCCGCCCCGCAACGGTGGAGGCATAAGCGCCGCGGGTTGGACCGCCGGTATAACGTAGCCGACGCAATATAGCCGGTGCAACGTAAGAAGGGTGTGTGCCTTGTTCACTGAACACGGCACACACCCTTTCGGCATACCGACTGGTACCGACTGCTATTCGCTGTTACTGGTTGTCGAGAACGTACTGCTTGAACTGCTCGTCTCGGCGCTTGAATTCTTTAAGCTCATTCTCCAGGGCAGCCTGGTTCTTGGCGACGAGCGGTTTCTGGTACTGCGCCTCCAGGTCGTAGAGTTTCTGCGAACGGCCCACATCCTGATTGCACTGCGCCTCGATGACGGCGATTCGAATTTCCTCTTCGGAGGGGGTGGTGCTCTGAGGAATGTTCTTTTCTTCCTTGACGGTCATCTCGCTATCGGGGGTGAGGCCCTTGTCCTTGACGCATCGCTTCCATTCGTCGTCGAGAGATTTTTTGAGCTGCCTATCGCCCGCGGCGTTTCGAACGTCGTTCTCCACACGCCTATACGTGGCGGAGCCGAATGGTATCTCTCCGATTTTTGCCATCTCATCGCTGGCGCGCTGATAGCATTCGGTGCTGACATCCTTCCCGGGGTCGGATGAGGGCGCAGGGGAGGACAGATCCAGCGTATTCGAGTCTTCGCTCTTGTGGAGGCCGTATTTTTGGGCGTACTCAACGTTCCAGATTCCGTAGGTCCTGCCGAGGTTCCTGCCGGCCCCCTCGGTGCGGACAAACATCTTGTAGTGCTGCCCGTGTTCGGCAAAGCACTTTTTGCGGGCGAGCTCGAGGGCCTTGGTGAAGTATTCGTCCTTACCGGTGGTGTCGTATGCGTCCAGGGGTAGGATCACCCGGTCGTTTTCTACGTCGAAAATCGCGCGGGCGCTTTCATCCTTCTCCAGCGGAGGACCGAAAGAGCACGAGGAGAGCGTGAGGCCCAGCAGGATTGCGGCGGCAGCTCGTGCAAAGTTACGCCTTGCGCCGGTTGATGCTGCACGACCGGTAGGCGCTGTGTTGCGCGTAGACCCTGTGCGGTGGTTAGACATGGTGTGTCTCCAATCTGTTACGGGGAGCCCGTGGCGTCGCGGCCACAACCCCCCCCGTAGACCACGCGAACTAGGTGGCCTTGAGAACACTTCTTGAGAAGGTGACTTAACAATACCCCTAGTGAATGCGGGTTTGTGCTCAATAGGCTGGTGCGTGCAATAGGAAATTTTCTGCCGTATGGCGGTTCGGCGCGGGTCACGGCTCAGCCCGGCAAAACCATGACGGGACCCCGGCAAAAATACGGCGGAATCACCGCAGAATCACCGCAAAAACAGCGCAAGCGCAGGACGGACGGGTGGGCGCACCTGATTTGGTGCCCCGCCCGCCTCGCGCCACAATGAACACATGACCGCAGAAGACACCACCACACTAACCAGCGCCAGGCTCGACCTCTGGCTCTGGTCGGTGCGCATCTTTAAAACCCGCTCCCTCGCCGCCGACGAATGTAAAGGCGGCCACGTGCGCGTCAACGACGCACCCGCCAAGCCCTCCCAAAAACTCAAAAAAGGCGACGTGGTGCGCGTGCGCTACCCCGGCTGGGAACGCGTCTTCAAAGTCGAAAAACTACTCGTCAAACGCGTAGGCGCGCCCATCGCCGTCACCTGCTACGAAGACCTCTCCGGCCCGCGCCCCGCCTACCTCTCCATGCCGCCGGTCGCCAAACGCGAACGAGGCAGCGGCCGCCCCACCAAAAAAGAACGCCGCGCCCTCGACGAACTGCGCGGCCGAGGCGCCTAAAGCGCATCTCGCACACCCATCTCGCAGAGTGCACCCCGCCCCGCGCTCCGGTATCCGCCGCGGCGGTGGGGAGTAGCCTAGAGGGATGAGCACACAGAAGCACCAGAATACTGAACCCGGTAGCACCGAACCCAGTAACATCGCGTCCGGTGGCGCTGAATCCGGCGCGCCCGCGAATACCGCCGCGCCTTCGCTGAACCGGCGCATCCTCGCGCTCGCCGTACCCGCCTTCGGTGCGCTCATCGCCGAACCCATCTTCGTGCTCACCGACTCCGCCCTCATCGGCCAACTCGGCAAGGCAGAACTCGCGGGCATGAGCATCGCCGCCACGCTCGTCACCACGGTCGTGGGCCTCATGAACTTCCTCGCCTACTCCGTCACGCCCGCCGTGGCGCGCGCCTTCGGCGAGAAGAACCTGCGCCGCGCCTGGCAGATTGGCGTGGACGGCGTGTGGGTCGCCTTCGGCCTCGGCATGCTCCTCATGATCGCCGGATACGCCTTCGCAGACCCGCTGCTGCGCGGCCTCGGCGCGACCGACGAAACCATGAGCTACGCCCTCGACTACCTGCACCACTCACTCTGGGGCATTCCGCCGATGATGATTATCCTCGCGCAGGTCGGCACGCTCCGCGGGCTACAAGACACCGTCACCCCGCTCAAAGTCGCCACGGTCGGCACACTCGTAAACATTGTTCTGAACTGGCTGCTCATCTACCCGGTCGGCTGGGGCGTTGCCGGTTCGGCGACCGGCACCTCCCTCACCCAGTGGGGTATGGCTGCCGCGCTCGGTGTGGTCATGATGCGCGGCACCCGCGAACACGCCGTCCCCTGGGCACCCGACGTCGTCGGCATGCGTTCGGTGCTCTCGCTCGGCTCCTGGCTCATGCTGCGCACCCTGTCCATGCGCATCGCCTCCCTGCTGACCGTGTTCGTCGTGGCACGATTCGGCACCGAACACACCGCCGCCTACCAGCTCGGCATGGGCGTATTTAACCTCTTCCTCTACGCCCTGGACTCCCTCGCCATCGCCGCCCAGGCGCTACTCGGTAAGGAACTCGGCGAACGCGACCTGGCTGTGGAATCCGAGCGCGCGAAGGTGCGCCAGCTGAAAAACCGGCTGCTGCGCATGAGCCTCATCTACGGCGTTATCACCGGCCTGATTTGCCCGCTCATCGGCTTCTTCGGCTCCTGGCTGTTCACTCAGGACGCGCAGGTGGCGTTCCTCTTCACCATCGCCACCGTCATCATTGCGCTCGGCCAGCCCATCGCCGCGTACGTGTTCACCCTGGACGGCATCCTCATGGGCGCGCAGGACGTGAAATACCTGGCAATCGGCTCCTTCATCATGCTGGTCATGTACGTGCCCGTCATGCTAGGCCTGCACTGGGCGGTCGGCAACGGCACCATGGATGCGCTCGCCGGGTATTGCGGCTTGTGGGCGGCGTATATTCTGTACTTCCAGGGAATCCGCGCGGTCATTTTTGGCCGCCGCGCCCGCTCGGATGTGTGGATGAAAGCCGGTGCCTAAACCCTTCGAGTCTGACTGCTTCGAACATACGTGCTCTGGGCGTAATGGCTCACAATTAGACCGCCCGCACCCTCCGCAGGTGTAGCATGACAGGATATTGAAACCCTCATGCAAAGGATGAAACCGTGACCGTAACCCGCGAAGAAGCCCTCGAAATTTTCGCCCGCCGCCGCGCAACCCGCGCCTACGACCCCGACCGCCGCGCAACCCGCGCCTACGACCCCGACCGCCGCGTCAGCGACGAAGACTTCGCCGCAATCCTCGAATTTGCGCGCCTGTCGCCCAGCTCCGTCGGCACCGAGCCGTGGAAGTTCCTGGTCATCCAGGACCCCGAACTGCGCGAAAAGCTCAAGCCGATCGCCTGGGGCATGGTCGGTCAGCTTGATGCCGCAAGCCACCTGGTCGTACTGCTGGCGAAGAAGGGCCTGCGCTACGACACCCCGTGGATGCGCCGCACCCTCGAGGGTCGCAACCTTACCGAGGAGCAGATGGAAGCCGCACTCGAGCGCTACAGTGACTTCCAGAAGAACTGCATTAAGGTTCTGGAAGACGACCGCGCGCTCTTCGATTGGGCATCCAAGCAGACCTACATTGCCCTGGGCAACATGATGACCGGCGCCGCTATGCTCGGCATCGACTCCTGCCCCATTGAGGGTATGGACTACGATGCAGTGAACGAGTTGCTGGCTTCTGCTGGCTTGTTCGACCCGGAGGAGTTCGGTGTGTCCGTGGCTGTGACCTTCGGTTACCGCGCCCGTGAGATCGCGCCGAAGAGCCGCCGCTCCATCGAGGACCTGGTCACCTGGGCCTAATGTTCTGCCGGGCTCTCGGCGAGGTTTTTTGCCGGGGTTTAGGCTCGGGCTTTCAGGTGGGGCGTTTGAGCTAGGCGCTCGCGCTAGATGTTTGAGCTAGGCGTTCAAGCCGCCGCCCGTGAAAACTGAATATAAAGAAATGCACCGCCTTTACACGGGCGGTGCATTTCTTTATATCTTTACCGCGCGAAAGCACGGTGAGATGCGCTTTTGAATTTTTCGTTTGAAATCGCGCGGGGCGATTCGACCCGTATAACGGCGCCGGCCTGTGTGACCGGCCCGTATAGCGGCGGAACGCTACTTCCTAAACGCCGTCAGACGCATAGAATTCAGCACCACAAACACCGAACTAAACGCCATTGCCGCAGCCGCAATCATCGGGTTCAGCAGGCCCGCCACGGCGACCGGAATAGCCGCCGAGTTGTAGGCGAACGCCCAGAACAGGTTCGACTTAATGGTGCGCAGCGTAGCGCGGGAGAGACGCAGTGCCGTCACCACCGAAGCAACGTCCGAACGGGTCAGCACAATATCGGCTGCCTCTGCGGCAACGTCCGTGCCTGAACCCATCGCAATGCCCAGCTCAGCAAGAGCCAGCGCCGGGGCGTCATTCACGCCGTCGCCGACCATCGCCACGCGGTGACCGGCCTCCTGCAACTGGCGCACCACCTGCGACTTACCCTCGGGGGTCACGCCGGCGTACACGTTATCTGCCGAAATGCCGACCTTCGAGGCGACCGCCTGCGCAACCTGCGGGGCGTCACCGGTGAGCAGGATGGGCTCCAGGCCGAGCTCGCGCAGCTGCGCCATGGTCTCGGCGGCCTCCGGCTTGGGGGTGTCGGCAACCGAAATCATGCCGACCGGCTGCGGGGCGGGAGCGTTTTCTGCGGCCTCGTTATTCGGAGCCTCGCCGCGGGCGACAACCACCGTCGTCAGACCCGCCCGGCGAGCCTGGTCCAGCAGGGCCAACTGAGCCTCGCTCAGCTGCGCACCCGCCGCCTGCAGGTACTCGGGAGTACCCACAACAACCAGCTGGGAGGTGCCATACTCGGCGCCGCTCTCAGCGCCTTCACCCGCGCCGCTCAGCACGCCGCGCACGCCTCCGGGAACACCCTCAAAGCCGCTCACGCTCGGCGCCGAAGCGCCCTCCGCCAGCACGCCCTGCTCACGGGCAAAACCGGCAATCGCGCGAGCAATCGGGTGCTCACTCAGCGCCTCCACGGCGGCGGCATCACGCAGAACAGACAGGGAACGCTCGTTCTTGGAACCGGCAGAATCCGGCGAAATACCGGACAAATCACCCGCCGACTCATAGTCACCAAACGTGCCGTAGAACGCCACAGACATCTCGCCGGTCGTCACCGTACCGGTCTTATCCAGCACCACGCGATCAACCGTGCTCGTCGCCTCCAACACCTGCGCATTACGAATCAAAATGCCCAACTGCCAGCCGCGACCCGTACCCGCCAAAAGCGCCGTCGGAGTAGCCAAACCCAGGGCGCACGGGCACGCCACCACCAGTACCGTCACCGCCGCATTAAACGCCGCCGCACCGTCACCAGAAACCAGCCACCAACCGACCAGGGTCAGCGCCGAAATCGTCAAAACCACCGGCACAAACACCGCAGAAACACGATCCGCCAAGCGAGCAATCGGAGCCTTCGTCTCCTGCGCGCTCGCCACCAGCTCACCCATCTTCGCCAGAGTCGTCTCGGCGCCCACGCGGGTGGCGCGCACCGTCAACGAACCAGACGTATTCACCGTCGCACCCGTGACCGCATCACCCGGATGCACCTCCACCGGCACAGACTCACCCGTCAGCAGGGACGCATCCACCGCGGAGGTACCCTCGACCACTACGCCGTCCGTGGCGATCTTCTCGCCCGGGCGCACCAGGAACAGGTCGTCCGGCATGAGGTCCTCTACCGGAACCTGCACCTGCTTCGTCACGCCCTGCTTATCGGTGCGCAGCAGAGTCGCCTCCTTCGCACCCATGCTCAGCAGGGTGCGCAACGCCTCCGAAGAACGGTTGCGGGTGCGGTGCTCAATCGCGCGGCCAATCAGCAGGAACAGCGTCACCATGGACGCCGAATCGAAGTACAGCGGCGCGTGGTGGCCGGTAAACATCGACCAGAAACTGCCGCCTGCATGGTGCACGTGCGCCGTCAACGCCGGGTTCATGAGCAGCTGTGCCAACGAGTAGAAGTACGCCACGACCACGCCGAGGGACACTAGCGTATCCATTGTGGAGGAGCCGTGACGGGCATTGATGAGCGCGGCGCGGTGGAACGGCGCGGCGCACCAGAACGCGACCGGCGCGGTCAGAATCGCCACGACCCAGCCCCAGTTCGGGAACTGGAACGCCGGGAACATGGAAATCAGGAAGATGGGCACGCCCAGAATCGCCGCATAAATAATGCGGTCGGTGAAGCCGCCCTTCATGCTCGGGGTGGTGTGCTGACCGCCGCCGTCGGATGCGCTCGCGTTCGTTCCAGCGCCCGCGCGCGGCCCGTTTTTGAGGTGCGCCTTGTAGCCGGCGTTGTTGATGGTCTCAACGATCTGGTCGTCGCTCACGCCCTCGGGTACGATGACGCGCGCGGACTCCAGGGGCAGGTTCACCGCCGGGTCAACGCCGGGGATTTTGCGGAGCTTACGCTCCACGCGACCCACGCAGGATGCGCAGGTCATGCCCTGAATATCCACGTGGATGATTCGGGTTGACTCCGTTGATTTTGCGGTCGTTCCGGCGGCATTAAAAAGAGAGCGCTCACTCTGTGATGAGGGCTTCTGGGGCGCCGTTGAAGGCTGTGTAGAAGACACAATACTTCCTCAAAAATAAAAACGGGAGGGTAGAAAAGCGCACACCGAGTGGGGGAGGGGCCTCAAAGAACCCCGCCCGGGCGGTGTTTGGCGCAATGTTTAGGGTGCGGCGTCGAGAGCGCGCGAGGGGAAAATCAACGCGGCTTAGTGGTCGCCGGGTAGCCCATCCGGGCGGGTCGTGTGCGGGCGAACACCGGTCACCTTCGCGCCTCGATCGGAGACGCCGTACGCGCGTTTCACAGCGGCCCGCGGGAACGGCGAAGCGTTCGCCTTCTCGCGAGCCTTCAGACCCTGCTCGTGCTCGGCGGAACGTTTATTTTCGCTGGTGCCGCCGCGTCGTGAGGCGCCCTTAGCCTCTTCGCGGGTCTTGTATTCGGGGCTCTGCTTGACCCAGGAATCGACCAGGGCGGGGTCCAGGCTCATCTGCCGGGCGACGCGGGCAATCGCGTCGCGCAGGTGCATGTTTTCGACGCCGACGAGGGTGCGAACCGCGCCGACGACCATCGCGATGTAGTTAGCCGGGTATGCCATGGTGACTCCTGGGTGTGGGTTGCTATGTCTAGCGTACCGGTTTGAGTTGTCCCGGGGCTGTTGTGTGGCGGTCGATTAGACGGCGGGGGTGAAGCCAGCCTCGACGATGGCGTCTGCGACGGCCTGGGTGTTGAGGGTGCCCTCGTGCTCAATGGTGACGGTGGAGACGCCGTCCTTGACGACGTCCACGGTCACGCCGGTCACGCCGGGAACTTCGCTGACCTCTTCGCTGACGCTCATAGCGCAGTGGTTGCAGGTCAGGCCGGTTGCCTTAACGGTGGTGGTGCTCATGATGATTTCCTTTCGGTAATGGGTTGAAAACTTGGGGCCGCGGGGCGTTGAAATGCGGGGCGTTTAGCTGCGCATGAGGCGGGAGATCGCGGCGGTTGCCTCTTTGACCTTGGCTTCTGCGATGGTCGGGTCGCCGGTGCGTTCGGATTCGACGGCGGCACCGGTCACGCAGTGGCCGATGTGCTCTTCGAGTAGGTTCAGGGAGACGGCGTGGAGCGCCTTGGAGACCGCGGCAACCTGGGTGAGGATGTCGATGCAGTACTTGTCTTCGTCGACCATGCGGGCGATGCCGCGGACCTGCCCTTCGATGCGGCGCAGGCGCTTGAGGTGCGCCTCTTTGTTGGAGGCGTAACCGTACTGGGTTTCGGGCGCCTCACCGCCGCAGCATGCGCCGGTGTGCGCCTCGGTAGGTTTTTTGGCGGGTGCGTCGGATGCGGTGCTGACCTGGGCGGATGTGCTGTGGCAGCACTGGTTGCTAGTGGTTTCCATGGCTCCAGTATATACCCTAGGGGGGTATGCCGCAAGGGGTTGTTACGAGTTGTTACGCGGTGAGGGCGCGGGGGCTTGTCGATAGGGGGATTCTTCGATAGGTTACGGCCCTGTCGATAGGTTAGTGACTTTAACGCGGGTTTAAGACCCACGGCGAAGACACTAACCTATCGAAAGTTCTCCCGACCCTCCCCTTATGAACGGCGAAAAGCCACATGTGTTTCGAGAAGCCACCAAAGAAGTGGCTTTTCGAAACACATGTGGCTTCTCAGCATAAGACCCACGGGAGGGGCTTTACATGTCAGGCCAGGAACGATGCAACGCATACTCCGTATCCCCATCGCCATTGTCATTCAGGTGCCAGCGTTGACCGGTACGAATATCGGCCTTACGCAACCTGGGGTTCGGGTTATCTTTTTTACCCATCGTCGGGTCATTCTGGCAACCCCAGCGGGTGTCGTCTTCATCGCAGGTGCCGCCGACGCGTCCCACATCAACCCACCACACACGCACCAGCAGCGGGTCAACGGTATCTTTCGTCAACACGACATCCAACGCCTGCCAATCGCCGCCGTTCACACGGAAACGACCAGAGTATGACACCGTTGCGTAGGCATGGAAATTACCCGAGCGCTTATACACATAACTGGTGGCGGTCTTGCGTGGCTCTTCGCCGCGTGCCCTGCTAACCGGCTTGCCCATGGTGTAGAAAGTATCCTCGTCGCCGTTGCCGTATTGGATGGTCATTTGGGTGGGGTAGGATTCTATTTCTACGTGGCCGATCATGAGGTCGCCTTCCCAACGTGCGGTGGGTGCGTCGACGTAGAAGTTGACGGCTTGGTTCTTGTAGACGTTGGGGTTGTCGTTACCCTGACCAGAGCCAAGGTTGTAGGACTGCTTCAAAACAGGGGCCTGGATATTGGTGTTAGCGAATTGGTCCTCGATTTCTTGGAGCATTTCTTCGACGGTGGGTCCCTTGGGTTCGGCGGGATTATTTGGTGTCAGAGTTTTAGCGTTGAGCGCCTGACAATAAGTTCCCAGTCCCGTTTTTGAATTGTAATTTACCTCTTCATCACCAGCAGGCATCTCTCGGATGCGGGCGTATTTGCCAGGCTGCCTGCCTTCTGCAAGACATTCCGCCTCTCCTGGCTGGCGCGCATCGCCTTTGGGGGTGAACATTGGTTGACCCAAGCCATCTTTTACTTCATTGTATTTTCTGCGGAATTCTTCTTCTATTCGCTGGTTCTCTGCTTGTATTTCAAGCGATGACTTAGAATTGTTTGATTCTGTAGTGGCATCCATACTGCCTCGCCTCGCGAAATTCCGTTGAGGAGTTTTTTCCTTCGTGAAGCATACAGCATGGCCTTTATCGCTGTTGCACTCCTGGCTCCCCGCAGGAGGAATATTACTAAAAATAGATGATGCGATAAGTGCAAAAGTAAGCGAACATGTACTTCCTATTTTCCTAACACGTAGCATACTATTTCAACAACCCTTTTTCTTTCAGCTGCTCTTGGGAGAGTGAACCAACGATTGTCCAAAATCCTTCTGAATACTTGAGAATATAAGCGCCGTTATCATCGCCCTCTGCTGTATTGGCGTCCTCGGTATATGACCCATCAGGTTCAACATACATTGCATATTCCCAAATATGCTTTAGCATGAGGGTATATTCTTTAGATTTTTCATCATAGATAAACTGGCCCTCAAGCTGGTATTTATCAAGCCCGTTAATAATCCATCCACCACGCTTATAAAGACGCTCGACATATCCATAGAATTTATCTTCATCAGTTTCTTTTTTCACATAAGATTTGGCATATTCGCAATTACCCGTCTGAACCGCATAGTTATGAGATATGGTCCAGTCGTTCATCATGTCGAGAGCCCCTTCTTGAGTTTCGGGGTATTTTTTTCGATTCGGGGGCTTCGGGACATTTTGGGCAGGGCCATACGCGTCAGCCTTACGGTACTCACCGTCAGGTGCCTTTGAGCCGCCGGAGTAGCCGCGGGTAATGACCGGACTCGGGGTTGCCGAGCCCGAAGACGCATCGGTAGCCACAGCAGTTGCCGAAGCAGTCTCACTCGGTGCGCCGGAAGAAGTCGAGCCGGCAGCCTCATTAGCGGCCTGCTGGCCACACGCCGCAAGCAGTCCGGTCAGGCCGAAGAGTGCGCCGCCGCTCAGCAGGGTGCGGCGGGTCAAAGCGGAATCAGGTCCCATTGGGTGCTCCAATCGTCGGTGATGGTGTGTATATGTACTAGTCGAGAAGCTTTCTTTAGGTACAGCAACGTATCCAAAAGCACCCAGACTAGGTACCTCGCATTATCGATGCACCGGTGCATCGCTTTGGGCCCCGAGACCACCTTACAGGATGTTTGCCATCTTTTGCAGTCTTTTGAGGTTTTTGGTGGTGAGAGTTCGTTGTTCGAGCGTCTTCGTCTGCCGGGTGGTGTGTGCGGCTTCTCGTGTTGGGACTGGTCGATAGGGCGCCTTCACCGCGGGTTTAAAACCCGCGGTGAATACACGATCTATCGAAAACATCCACCTAAAAAAGCAGGCGGCCCCGGACACATCCGTATCCGGGGCCGCCTGCTGCGGTTATTCACTCCCTACGAAGCAATCTTCGCGATCTGGAACATGGCCGCCGGCATCGGGCGGTCCAGCGCCCAGCGAATATGCATCGGCTTAGAGCCCTCGTGAGAAATGTATTTCACGGTGCCCAGGCACATGTATGGACTGGTGCCTAGATCGTCTGTCTTGACGTGGCGAACAAAAAGAACGATGCGGCGCCCCAACTCTTCATGGTGTTGGAGGACCTGCCCTATCTCAGTATTAGCAGAGGTCTTGTTATCCGAGTCCCATGCGAATTCAGACCTGCTGATGGCATAGTCCTTGTACATGGTGGCCGGTGAAAAGTGCTTCTCGGATTTCTCCAACGTCACCAGTAGTGCTGTAGTGCTTGACGAGCTGAAGGTCCTGACACCCTGCTGGAAACCGGCTGGTACACCAAAACTTCCCTCTTGACCACCCAGACCAGCAAATAGTTCCTCACGGGAGTAGTAGGCGTGAGTGCGCAGAGGAACGCCTTCGCCCTCAAAAAGCGGCAGGGTGGAGACGGTATCCGTAGCGGCATTGAAGTTCCAGACGCTCTCCAACTCCTGCAGCATACCGCGGTTCTTGCGCAGGGTTGCCAGGCCCTCGTCGAGGGTGAACTTCTTGGTGGAGCCGTCCCACTTGGCCTTCGGCCAGATGGAGAACAGTAGCATCCATGCATGGCGGCGTTGTTCATCGGTCATGTCCTGCTCCAGGATGTCCGTGTTCAGCAGCTCCAGGTAGGCGTTAATGCGGAACGTGTCGTGCACGTGCGTGAGTGCCTTGACGCGCTTATTCGTCTCGACGGCCACGTTGTCATGGAAGGGAACCACCAGGTCGGGGTACAGCCCAGTTGCAGCCTGGAGGCTAGTCCAGGTTGTTGCGACGGGCTTAGCGACACCGGGCAGGGGCACCTTACTGCTACGGCCGTAAATATGCGGCAGTCCCAATCCGTAGTGGTTGATGAAGTCAATGACGGTGGGACGAATATCGAGGTCCGTGGAGTTTCGGTGCATATCTTCCAGGTAGCTCTTTGCGGTGCCGATGAGGGCGCTCTGATTCATGCGCAGGGACTCGCGAATCTTCTGGATGACCTGCTTCTGAGTCAGCTCGTCCAGGTGGAAGTGACAGCCAGCCGGCAGCTCAGGGCTCTTAATATCATCCACAGTCAGGGTGCCCTGCCGCGCAAAGGCGCGGTACTTGCTGTGAATCATGAAGTTCTTGTTCTGATGTCCCACAAAGTCGAGGACCGTCAGAACAGACTTCAACGGTGCACGGCGCAGACCGCGGCCCAGCTGCTGCAGGAAGAGGGTGAGCGACTGGGTGGGGCGCAACATCAGGAGCGTGTCGATGTTCGGAATATCGACGCCCTCGTTGAACAGGTCCACGGTGAAGATGGTCGTCAGCTCGTGGTTGTCATCCGCAAGATTCCCCATAACCTTGGCACGACGCTCGGCGGAATCCGTACCCACCAAGCAGTCTGCCGGGATTCCTATTTCGTTGAACTTCTGGGCCATGTATTTGGCGTGCTTGACGCTCACGCAGAAGCCGAGCGCCTTCATGCGCAGGGGATTGTCGACCTTCTCGCGTAGCTCCTCCACAATGATGCGCAGGCGGCGTTCAGCATCCTTGTGGTCGGTGTACCGCTTTTCCAGGTCGGTTTCGTCGTACTGGCCACCCCGAACGTTGATGCGGCGCAGGTCGGTGCCGTCGGCAATACCGAAGTACTGGAAGGGCACGAGGAGGTGGTCTTCGAGCGCGTCCCACAGACGGATGGAGGTTGCCACGTAGCCGCCAAAGTACTTGTCGGCGATGTTCACTCCGTCTTCTCGCTCCGGGGTCGCGGTCAGGCCGATGAATTCGCGGGGCTCAAAATAGTTGAAAACTTTATCCCAGCTGGCGGCCTCAATGTGGTGACATTCATCCATGATGATGACGTCGAAATAGTCCGGCGCGTAATTCTCGAGAGCGGCACCCGATAGGGTTTGAATAGTGGCAAAAACGGCCTCGTTATATTCGGGCTTTTTACCACCGGTCAGAAGCTCGCCGAAATTACCTTTATGCATGACGTCGCCGAAAGTGCGGCGCGCCTGGTCAAGGATTTCTTTGCGGTGCGCGATGAAAAGCAGCTTCAGCTTTTTACCGGACTGCTTGCAGAGGCGCCTGTAGTCCAGGGCAGAGAACACGGTTTTGCCGGTGCCGGTTGCGGCCACGGCGAGGTTGCGGTGACGCCCCTTAGAACGAGCGTTCTGCATCTCTTCGAGCATGCGCTCCTGGTGCGGGAACGGGTGCACATCCAGCAGGGACGAGTCGATATCGTACTCCAGGCCCTTGCTCTTGCGGCCGGTAATATCAGCCTTGGCCAGGGCGGTGTCGAGCTCCTGTTTCTCCTGGTCAGAGGCGGTGTAAAGAGTGAAATCGCCGCTCTTCCAGTAGCTCTCGAACAGGCCCTCAAACTGGCGGATCAGGCCGGGAGTAATCGGGCTGGAGATGCGAACATTCCACTCCAAGCCGTCAGTGAGCGCGGCACTGGACAGGTTCGAGCTGCCCACATAACCGGTGGACATACCCGTATTGCGGTGGAACAGCCAGGCCTTCGCATGCAGGCGGGTGCTGTCACCCTGGTAACTGATTTTCACCTCCGCGCCGTACTCTTCGACGAGGCGGTCAATAGCCTTGCGGTCGGTCGCGCCCATGTAAGTGGTGGTAATAATGCGGAAAGGAATACCGCGATTTTTAATAGCTTTAAGCTGCTCACTCAAACTATTAACGCCGGACATTTTAAGAAAAGAGCAGAGCAAATCTACACGGTCTGCACTTTCTAATTCTTTCTGAATTTCAGTGTTGAGATTTAGGTCTTTAGAAGTATTCGTCATTAGAGCGACGTCGCTCAGAGGAATATCGGGGCGCGCGGTTTTTGCGTCAGTGAGGGCGAGCTCGCGCATCTGAATTACGTTGCTGTCGTCGTCGGTCAGCAACGAATCGTTCTGCTCGTCGGCCTCCTGCGGCAGGAGCGCCATCATGCGGTTGACGAGTTCCACCTGGTCAGCAGGGGTTTTGAGGCTTTCGAGGGCGGGGGTCAGCTGGGTGGCAAAGAACTGGGTGAGCAGTTCGGGGATGTTGTAGTCGTCCTTTTTGAGAATTTCTTCCTGCCATTGCGCGCCTTCGGGGATGGCGCGGCCCATGAGCGATGCGCTCTTGAGGTGTTCGTAGAGCCCCAGGGGGAGAGTTTCGTCAGTCGTGGTCATAGCAGCAGCCTAGCAGCCCGGGCGGTTTGCCGCTGCCTGGGTGGTCACCGACTCACGGGGCAGGGGTGGCGGGATCCTGTAATTACAAAAATTCCGGCGGCTCCTCCATAAACCCTTCCTCGAAAAGCCACATGTGTTTCGAGAAGCCACGTAATATGTTGCTTTTCGAAACACATGTGGCTTCTCGGCGCATAAATTCGGTGCAAAAGTTCGGTGCCCGCACAAGCAACATGCACCAGCCCAAACGCTATTGATTCGCATCACACGCCGGTATTTTTAGGTATCCTTGGGGTAACACTCAGACAGAAGCCCGCCCTCCACCTCGAAAGGGGCCGCATGAAAACCTTCTGGACCACCCTACCCCTCACCATCCGTGCGGCAGTCATCTTCTGCTACGCCTACGCCGGGGTGCGCATCCTCAACCTCTTCGCTGAGGCAGGCACCGCACCGCTGACCCCGCGCACGCTCCTTGACGGCGCCCTCACCGCGGCTGTCGTCGTCGGCGCTCTCGCCCTGTACCTGGGTAACGCCCTGGGTGCCGCTCTGCGCGCTCGGCGAGAAGGCTACGAGCCCCGCCCGGTCGGCATCATCGTCGCCTACGCCCTCTTCGTGGCGGCGTGCACCTACCTTGCCTACCGCCTCATCGCTTACACCGTGGAGGCGGGGCTCACCTGGCTCTTCCCGCCCGCCCTCGGCCCGGTTGTGACTGCTGTGGGTATGGCTGGTCTTGGCGTGATTAACTATGTGCGCCTCCGCCGCACCCGCAAGGACTAACCGGGGAGTTGCACCAAAAGAAATCCCTGTAATTACAAAAAATCTCCCGCACCGGGTGGAGCACACCTCCAAGGCATGCCCGCCCAGTGCGGGAGATTTCTATATCAACGGAACGCCGCAGCCTTCACGCTACAGCGCCGCGTGCACCTTACAGGCTCTGCGCCTGAATTGCGGTGATTGCAACGGTGTTGATGATGTCCTCAACGGTGGTGCCGCGCGACAGGTCGTTCACGGGCTTACGCAGACCCTGCAGAACCGGGCCCACAGCGGCAGCACCCGAAGACTGCTGAACAGCCTTGTAGGTGTTGTTACCGGTGTTCAGGTCGGGGAAGATGAACACGGTAGCCTGACCAGCAACCTCGCTGCCGGGCAGCTTGGTCGACGCAATGGACATGTTCGAAGCAGCGTCGTACTGGATCGGACCCTCAACCGCGAAGTCAGGGTTCGAAGCGCGCACGATCTCGGTTGCCTCGCGCACAACGTCCACGTCTGCGCCAGCGCCGGAGGTACCGGTCGAGTAGGACAGCATAGCAACCTTCGGCTCCACACCGAACTGGCGTGCAGTCTCCGCGGATGCCTTCGCAATGTCGGCGAGCTGCTCTGCGTTGGGGTTCGGGTTCACTGCGCAGTCGCCGTAGACCAGAACGCGGTCTTCCATCAGCATCAGGAAGACGGAGGAGACGATCTTGGTGCCGGGGCGGGTCTTGATGAACTCGAGCGAGGGGCGGATGGTGTTCGCGGTGGTGTTCACAGCACCGGAAACCATACCGTCGGCGATGCCCTTGTAAACCAGCATGGTGCCGAAGTACGAGGGGTCGGTCATGCGCTCGCGAGCGGCCTCAATGGTGACACCCTTGTGTGCACGCAGCTCAGCGTAGGTTGCTGCGAAGTCCTCGGAGTACTCGTTGTTCTCGATGTCGATAATGCGGATCGAGCTGGGCAGCTCAATGCCCTCAGCCTGGCAAATCTCTGCAATCTTGGCGGGGTTGCCGAGCAGAATCAGGTCGCAGAAGTCGCGGCGAGCAATAATCTCGGCGGCACGCAGGATACGCACGTCGTAACCCTCGGGCAGAACCACGGAGCGGCGGTTTGCGCGTGCGGTCTCGATGAGGTTGTGCAGGAAGCGCAGCGGGGTCATGGAAGCCGGGCGCTCGATGGACAGGCGGGACAGCAGCTCGTCCTTGTTGACGTGCTCGTCCCAGCCACCCAGGGCGGCGGCCAGCTTGCGCTGGTGACCGCTCTCGAGGGAGCCGTGCACGCGGGAGACGGCGCGTGCGGACTTGAAGGTGTCGTGCTCGGTGGACAGCACCGGGAAGGGTGCGTTCTTGATGAGCTCGCCCACGGCGGTGTGCTGGCCAGAAACGTCGTCCAGGCCGCCGGTGAGCAGCACGCCCGAGGGAGCGGGGAAGGACGGTGCCAGCGCGGAGGCCAGGGTTGCGGCCACGATGTCTGCACGGTCGCCGGGGACAATCACGAAGTCGCCGTCGACGAACTGGCCCAGGAAGTTGGAGACGGTCATGGCGGCGACCTTGATGCCGTGGATATCGCGGCTGAGGTCCTCAGCCTTCACGCCGGCGGTGTCGAGCTTGAGGGCCTCGGCCACCTCACCGACGGTCGGAGCGGTCAGCTCGGAAATCTCGGGCAGCACGTAGACGGGCAGGTCTGCCTCGCCGCGCTTGACGGACTTCTCGATGTCCTCGCGCAGGGTGGGCTCTGCACGGTTGACGATGACGGCGAGCAGGTCAGCCTTGGATGCGGTCAGCTCGGTGCGGGCCACGTCAACGGCGGTGACTGCCTCTTCGACGGTGGCTTCCTGCGCACCGACGATAGCGACGACGGGCAGGCCCAGGTCGCGTGCAATCTGGACGTTCAGGTCGAATTCGACTGCGAGTGCGTTGGCGGGCAGGTAGGCGCCGTCAACAATCACGACGTCGCTGTTGGCTGCGACCTTCTCGTAGGCGGATACCGCGCGGGAGGAAATCTCTTCGGTGTCGCCCTCAGCAATGAGTGCGAGTGCGTCGTTCATGGAGACGGCGCCGCCGACCTGCTCCTCGGAGAGGTTGAAGTGCTCGCGAATCAGGCGTGCTACGGGGTCGTCAGCGATGGTTGCGCCGTCGAAGACGGGGCGGAAGAAGCCGACGCGGTCCGCGCGCTTAATCAGGGAGTCTGCCAGGCCCAGGGCAATCAGGGACTTGCCCGAGTTCGGGGACGTAGCGGAGAGGTAAAGACCGGTGGTCATATTCTACTTTCCTTCGGTGGGGTGGCGTTCGGCGCCGGTACCGCGCGTGCGCAGGGGTTCCCTGTGTCTGTGCGGTGTGCGTCGAGCGTAGGTCACTTTCTATGTTAAGACTTTGCGGGTGTGGCGCCTAACAGCGTTCAGGGTGCGATGTGTCGCACGGCGTCCCGGGCGGGGCCGCCGCGTGCCTCGCGGTGCCCGCAGCTGCTGGACTAGCCGTCTGGCCCGCCCGTTTACGGGTTTTACGGGTTGAGGATGCGCGCGTACCGTACGCTGTGGCCGGGCGCCCAGATGCCGCGTGCCTCAAATTCGATGCTGTTGCGCTGGTAGCCGAGGCGCTCGTAAAAAGAGAGCGCCCGTTCGTTTTCGGCCATAACCCACAGGTAGGAGTTTTCGCCCGGGTAGATAACGGAGTCGTAGAGTGCCTGCCCGAGGCCGGTGCCGTGCGTGTGGTCGAGGGTGTACAGGTGCGTGAGCTTGCGGGTGCCCGCGGGCAGCTCGGGGAGATCATCGGCGCGTTCGAGTTCCCAGGAGGAGGGCTCGCACAGGGAGAGCGCCATGCCGACGGGCTTCTCCCAGTCGATCTGGGTGCCCACGGCGCAGGAGAGTCCACCGTTGGGGGTCCAGCCGGGCACCTCGTAGGCGAAGAAGCCGCGCACGGTGGGGGAGGAGATGTGGCGGTGGAAGTCTTCGAGGTATTCGTCGCGTTCGGCGCGGTGGCGGGCGGTGAAGCTTTCTCCGAGCGCGTCGAAGTAGACTGGATCGTAGGTTTGCTCCATGCAGTCCAGCTGCAGGTTGACGTATTTTTCGGCGTCGGTCGGTTCAATCGGTGCGAGCGCGTAGCGGCCCTGACATACAAATCCCATGGGTCCCAGTCTACTCAGCCTGTTTCTGCGGAGGCGGTTCCTCGCGGGTGCGTACGCTAGGGGCGTGCAGGAGCGGCACCCCGGGATGCGAGCGCCGTCGGGCGGCCCGCCCCCGATTAGGTGCGGCGCTGACCGGGGGCGGGTCGTCGGCTAGGCTAGAGGGTATGGCGAAAAAGAGCAGGGCACCGAAGAAATCCCAGAAGGCGCAGAAGAACCAGAAGCAGCAGAAGAACCGGGCTGACGATACCGAGAACACCCCCGTGCAGGGTGCCGCCGCTGGTGTGTACCCGATTTCTACGGGTGAGGCGGAGCTCGTCCCCGACGGCTACCACGCCGACGGCTGGCTGCTGCTCATCAACGGCGTGCAGTCCTCCCACGTAATCGTGGGCGAACCCCGCCAGCTGGATTTTGAGTACATGCGCTGGATTGCCGCGGTCGTCTCCTCGCACGTGGCAGAGCACCTGGACGCCGCGAAGCTGCGCATCACCCACCTGGGCGGCGGCGCGTGTTCCATGGCGCGCTATTTCGCCGACCTGTACCCGACCAGCCGCAACACGGTTGTCGAGCTGGATGCCAAGCTCGCCGAGTACGTGCGCGCCTGGTTCGACATCCCCAAGGCGCCGCGCGTGAAGATTCGCGTGGGTGAGGCGGGCGCCGTCACCTCCACGTTTGCCCCGGCTTCCCGCGACGTGCTGATTCGTGACGTGTTCGCCGGTGACACCACCCCCGAGGCGCTCACCACCGTCGAGTTCACCCGCACCGTCGCCGAGTCGCTGGCACCCGGCGGCCTGTACATCCTGAACTGCGGTGACAGGCCGGCGCTGACCGGTGCCCGCGCCGAGGCCGCTGCCCTGCTCGAGGTGTTCGAGTACGTGTGCATCGTGGCGGATTCCGCCATGTTGAAGGGTCGCCGCCGCGGCAACGTCATTATTGCCGGCTCCCACGCGCCCCTGCCGGAGGCCGGTTCCGTGCAGGCTGCCGCTATCGCCCGTGAGCTCATGGGCGGAGGCGTACCCGCCCAGTACTGGGACACCGCGCGGGTGCGCCAGTTCGCGGGTTAGGGGGTTAGGCTTCAGTCATAGGTTAGTGACGTTGGGGGTGGGTCTTAACCACCCCCAACGTCACTAACCCACCCCTAAAATCGTCAACCTATGACCGAAGCCATTCCGAGATGCATACAGCACAGGCGAAACCCCACCGATACCGACCCCAACCCGATACCATGGTGACCATGCGATACACCTATCTGGGCCCCTCCGGCACCTTCACTGAATCCGCCCTGCTGAGCGTTCCCGGCGCATCCGACGCCGAACGCATCCCCGCCACCAGCGTGCCCGACGCGCTCGCACGCCTCAACGCGGGCGAGGCGGACGCCGCCATGGTGCCCATCGAAAACTCCGTAGAGGGCGGCGTGAGCGCCACCCTGGACGCTATCGCAGCCAGCGAGGGTGTACGCATTATCCGCGAGGTGCTCGTGCCGATCCGCTTCGTGCTGGTCGCCGCGAAGCCCATCAGCATCGAGGACGTCAAGACCATCTCCACGCACTCGCACGCCTGGGCGCAGGTGCGCGGCTGGGCGCAGGAGAACGTGCCCACCGCGGCGTACCTGCCTGGCTCCTCCACCGCGGCGGCGGCCGTCGGCCTGCTCGAAGAGGGATGCACCTACGACGCTGCGATCTGCTCCCCGGCGCTGCTGAACTACCACCCGGAACTGCACGTCATCCAGGACAACATCGGTGACAACAAGAACGCCGTGACCCGCTTTGTGCTGCTCTCACGCATCGCCGACATCCCCGAGCCGACCGGCTCCGACAAGACCACCCTGACCGTGCCGCTGCCCGCCAACCGCGCCGGCGCGCTCATGGAGCTGCTCGAACAGTTCTCGGTGCGCGGCGTGAACCTCTCCCGCATCGAATCGCGCCCCACCGGCGAGGGCATGGGATCCTACTCGTTCAGTATCGACGCCGACGGCCACATCTACGAGGCACGCATGCGCGACGCACTGCGTGGCCTGCACCGCGTCTCCCCGACGCTGAAATTCCTCGGCTCCTACCCGCGCGCCGACCACGAAAACACCGAAGTCGACAGCATCCACTCCGACGCCTCCTTCGACGCCGCACACGAATGGGTCGAGTCGCTATTCCCCAACGGCCGCCCCGCACATCTGCAGCGCCGCTAGACACCCCCGCACCTACCCGCGCCCCACCAGCGCAAACCCCGCCCACAACCCACCGCAAGATTAGGTAGGATAAAACAGTGATTGATATTAACCTCCTCCGCGAAAATCCCGACGTCTTCCGCGCCTCCCAGCGAGCACGCGGCAAGGACGAAACCCACGTCGACCGCATCCTCGAAGCCGACACCGCACGCCGTGCACTCATCGGCGAATACGAGAACCTGCGCGCTGAGCAGAACGCCTTCGGCAAGAAGGTTGCCAAGGCACCCAAGGAAGAAAAGCCCGCACTCGTCGCACAGGCCAAGGAACTGGCCGCCCGCGTCAACGAGGCGAAGGCAGCCTCCGAGGCGAAGACCGCCGAATACGAGGAACTGATCAGCAGCATCGAGAACCTCATCATCGACGGCGTGCCCACCGGCGGCGAAGACGACTACGTGGTCGTCAAGAAGGTCGGCACCCCCCGCGACTTCTCCGCTGACGGCTTCGAGCCGCGCGACCACCTTGAGATCGGCGAGCTCGTCGACGGCATCGACATGGCACGCGGCGCGAAGGTCTCCGGCGCACGCTTCTACTTCCTCAAGGGCCAGGTGGCCCGCCTGGAGCAGGCACTCATGTGGATGGCGCTCGACCTGGCCACCCAGCACGGCTTCACCATGATGACCACCCCCACCCTGGTACGCCCCGAAATCATGAACGGCACCGGCTTCAACGTCAAGCACGACGACGAAATCTACCGCCTGGAGCGCGACGACCTGTACCTGGTCGGCACCTCCGAGGTGGCGCTCGCCGGCTACCACACCGACGAAATTCTCGACTTTGAGAAGGGCGCGAAGAAGTACCTCGGCTGGTCCTCCTGCTACCGCCGCGAGGCTGGCTCCGCAGGTAAGGACACCCGCGGCATCATTCGCGTGCACCAGTTCAACAAGGCTGAGATGTTCGTCTACTGCCCCGTCGAGCAGGCAGAAGAGATGCACGAGAAGCTGCTCGCCCTCGAAGAGGAAATGCTGCAGCGCTGCGGCCTCGCATACCGCGTGATTGACACCGCCGCAGGCGACCTGGGCACCTCCGCAGCCCGCAAGTTCGACTGCGAGGCGTGGGTCCCCACCCAGGGCACCTACCGTGAGCTGACCTCCACCTCGAACTGCACCACCTACCAGGCGCGCCGCCTGAACATCCGCGAGCGCACCCCGGACACCGTGGACGAGGCAGGCAACGTGCGTAAGGGCCGCACCCGCTCCGTGGCAACCCTGAACGGCACCCTGGCAACCACCCGCTGGTTGGTAGCCATCCTGGAGACTCACCAGCAGGCTGACGGTTCTGTCCGTATTCCTGAGGCTCTTCGCCCGTACATGGGTGGTGCCGAGGTTATCCCCGCAGTAGCTGCTGAATAGAGGATTCCTGCTGGAGTGAGTCTCCACTCCGGCGGGGGATTTGGTGCCTCGCGCGCTCGCACCCGGCTCCCTCATCCGTACATGGGTGGTGCCGAGGTTATCCCGGTCGTAGCCGCTGAGTAATCTCAAACTCGGTCGAAAACCCGCTCACCGCGTAACCGGTGGGCGGGTTTTTGCGTGGGCAGGTAGTCTAAGAACTATGCCTCTTTACCGTAAACTCCTTGGTGTTTCTGCGGCGGCGGCGCTGACCGCCTCCGCCACTGGTGCCCGCAAGAAGGCGCGCCGACGCGCTATCGAGCTGGGTGCGCCCTTCGGCGTTCTGCCGACCCTGCCTGCTGGCCCCAGCCGTCACGTGGGCCTGGTGTATAACCCGAGCAAACCGGGTGCCGCGGCCACTGTCGAGATTCTGGAACGTATCCTCGCGGCGAACGGCCACCCGAAGGCGCTGGTGCGCACCACCCGCGTGGACGAGCCCGGCTCAGAGGCCGCCCGCGAGCTGATTGCCGAGGGCGTTGACCTGCTGATTGCCGCAGGTGGTGACGGTACGGTGCGCGCCGTGGCGGCGGCGCTGGCGCATCACGAGGGGCGCAAGCCGCGCCTGGGTATTCTGCCGATGGGCACCGGTAACCTGCTGGCGCGTAACCTGTATATTCCGGTCAGTGACGTGGCGGCGTGTATTGATATTGCGCTCAACGGTGCAGGTCAGGCCGTTGATGCGATTGAGATGACGACGACGAGCGCCCCCGGCGAAGAAACCGAACACACGTTCTTTGTAATGAGTGGTGCCGGCTTCGACGCGCTGGTCATGAACGACACGAACGAGGAGATTAAGGCGAAGTTCGGCTGGGTTGCATACGTGCAGTCCGGCATGAAGCATATGCTGGGCAGGTCGCATCCGGTGCGCATCAGCGTGGACGGTGGGGAGCCTCGCATCTTGCCCATGCGTTCGGTGCTGGTTGCGAATTGCGGTCGCCTGCAGGGCGGTATTCGCCTGGCGGATATGACGGATGTGCACGACGGCAAGCTTGAGGTGATTGTGGCGTCTCCGCGTGACCTGGTGGAGTGGGGCCTGCTGATGGCGAAGGTGATGCGTCGCACGATTCTGGGTTCGCCGCGCGTTGAGCTACCGGTGATTCGCCACCTGGTGGGGTCCGAGGTGGTGCTGGAGTTCCCGGATGGTGCGCAGCCGGTTGAGGTGGATGGCGATCCGGCGCCGTCGGCGCACCGCATTAGTGCGCGGGTGCTGCCTGCCGCCGTAGAGGTGGCGGTCCACCCGGACGTGCTCTAACAGGTGTGGTTTGCTTGCTCGCACCCGTTTTAAGGAATCGCCCAGGTGGGTGACGTATTCTCAGGGGAGTTGATGTATACACCGAGTACGTCAGGAGACAACCACCTATGAGCAACCAGCCCGCCCTTCAGCACACGTATCTTCCGCATCCCGCAGATTATCTGCAGGAGAAGCCGCGCCGCGGCTTCTGGAAGACCATTCTGCGTATTACCGCCTGGGGCATGTACGTTGTGAGCGTGCCCGTGTGCCTGGTGGTGATGGGGGTCGTCATTGTTGGCCTGGTGCTGCTTGGCAGCTCGATTGATAACGTGATTCTTCACTTTGTAGTCATGCTGGTGATGCCTTTGGTGGCTCTGGCCCTTGGGGCTGTCGGGCTGTATTTCTTTGGTGTGAAGATTATTGTCGGCCTTTTCACGTATTCGCGGGCTGATAGCGAGGTGGAGGACGGTGGCGAGCGTTTTGTGCTGGGCACGTACGAGCTCTTCGTCAATATGTTTATGGGCCTCCCCGACATTGACTTCTTCTGACGGAGGCGGTGTCTAGGGTCTGGGTGGAAGTTGGTTCTGCACCCGAAATACTTATATGTGACCTGGATTATGAAAAAAATCGCCGATTTTTTCACTATTTTCTGAAAATCAGAGGGATAGTGAAAAAATTAGCGATTTTTTACACTATTTTTCTCGCCGTCCAGTCCGGTGCAGTTCTCGCTTCTAGACGCTGTGAGTCGGCAAAAATCCCGATAGCTAGAGGACTAAACCTCAAACGTAGAAACAGGGGAGGGGCCGCACCGGAGTGCGTCCCCTCCCCGTGTAGAGCTTGCTGCTTTTCGTAGCGCCTAGTAGTGGTAGTGGTAGTGATGGCGGGGGGCCGATGCGGCCACCGCCGTAGCCGTAGTCGCCACCAAAATGCCGGATAGCAGAACGTTGGCCCTGCGCTGCTCGTACAGCTGCTTGTCCATCATGTCCTCCACGATAGCGTTGTGAATTCGCGTCTCGCGGGCCTGCTCCTCCATGCTCAGGCGCACCCACAGCTGGTGCCTCTCCTGCTCGTACAGGTTCAGCGCATCCTGCAGGGTGTAGGTGCGGCCCTGGCGAACGTACTTGTACAGGGTGTCCGCCGCGTTCGGGTACAGGTAGTCTTCCGGGAACCAGTGGGAGAAACGCTCCATGTACTCGTTGTGTACCTTCGAAAGCTCGGCGATGGCCGGCTCCTCATAGTCGCTCCACACCGAGTCGTTATGCGCGCGACGCTTGTTGTTCTCCCGCTCGACCTTCGCCGCCGCCAGCGGGTATGCGACAAAGTACATCAGCGACCACCAGAGAGCCGCAATCACAATCGCCGAGACAATCGCCGGCACGTGAATGGTGTGCCACGGAATATCGCTCGAGTGAATCTGCGGGTTGGCGTACAGGTATCGTAGATAGGCGATCAGCATGATGATGGAACTGGCAAGGTACGTCCACGGAATCAGCTTAAAACAGGCCACGAAGAGCCGCTTGAGCTTAATCCGAGGAGGCTCAGGTACGGCGGCAACGTACGCCTTCTGCGCGCTCTTCATCGAATCGGCCCAGGGCGCGGCGCGATCCACCAGCTGCTTGACCTGGCGGAGGTGTTCCAGCAGGTCCTGACGCTGATGCATCTGTTCTTGAGGAATTGGCGAGTTAGTGGAGGGGGCTGGGATGGGAGCCGGACTACTGGCCGACATGGGGGTCTGCGACATCGGGGTGCCCTTTTCGTAGTGTAAAAGTGTGTATCTGCGTGCTACTCGTGCGGTGCGGCGAACGTGAGGAACCTACGCGGCCGTCCAGGTGACGTACTTGTCCTTGGCGAATTCGTCGGTCACCTGCGGCTGCTCGGCGGGTACCCACAGGGCCCAGTTGCCGTTGTGCCACTCCATGGTCGTCTCAAAGTAACGGTAGGTGCCTGACGGGGTCTGGAAAAGAATACGGATGACGGCGCGTTCCGGGGTGTACGACATGTAGCGGTACCCCATGATGCGTACGACGGTGCGGGTCGTCGTGTCCTGCAGACGGTCCTTGGTGATTTGCTCCGCGCCGGGGCCGATGACGGTCGGCAGGTACGCCTCCGGGCTGTCATTGACGTGGATGAGTGCCCACGCGGATGCGTACAGGGCACCCTGCGCCGAGTGCTCAAAACAGCTACGAATCGGGGATTCCACGACGGGGCCCGCGGTCTGCGAGACGGGGCCTATCCATCCCGATTCGGTGGTCACCCACTGGGTGTCCGTCGGTGCGGTCTTTAGAACGGTCTTGTCTGCGGATGCGCCGGCCCCGCAGGTTCCGGGTTCGGCCGCAGCCTGATTGGGGGAGCCTAGATGCTCGACCGGGGAGGCCCCGCCTCGCGGCACCATGAACAGCAGGATGGCGAGGACGATGAGGCCGAGGATGTAGAGGAAGACGTAAACTCCGCGTGGGATGCTCGAATGGGGTGTTTGCTGCAACGTGTCTCCAATCTTTGCGCTCCCAGCGGTGGGAACGTGGCGTGGCCCGGCCCCTTGGTGCGGGGGCTGCGTTCGTAGAGTGTGGAGTGAGTGAAGACGGCGCGAGGCTCCGCGTGCCAATCCACGGTAGGAATTGATGATTCCGGATGGACTGTTGGTGCCCCGGTACAGGTGTCAGATTTACCCTATCACGCCTGCCGTCAGGGCGCTGAGTGAACGGTCGTTCTCTCATGAAGAGAGCGTAGAATACGGCAAAAGGCGCACCCTGTAGGGTACGCCTTTCTGAGGCAAAATCCCTGTCTGACAGCGTGGTGGCTTCTATATATTTCACCACCTGCAACCCAGGAGGGCCCATCCATCCAACCTAGCAACTCGGGGTCACTAGTGCCGCCTTCAGGTTTTTGATGCACCATCAGACTACCATCCGTCGGAAACCGGTATCCAGAGGTTTGTCATGCCGGGCGGCACCCTCCCCAGAATGACCGTGGGCAGTGCCTGTTTTCGGCACCTGGGTTAGGCTGGAATATACGAGGTGCCCCACAAGAAAATTGGTGAGTGGGGCCGCCGCCGGCGCCCTCGGGAAGCAGAGGGCACAAGAAGTGAACTCTTCCACCGAACCCGGCGCAACCGCCAATGTAACCGAGCGATACCAGCCCGTCGACTACCTTCCGGAAAGGGGATAACCGTGGAAGACAACACCCCCGACTTTGATGCGCTTTATGAGTACATCACGAATAACGGTTCTGAAGTGTTCACCCCGCTAATTCGCGCAGAAGAAGATGAAGAAAAGCGTTATTTCTACTACTCTCTGCAGGACTATTCTCTGCAGCAGAAGCAACGCGTCATCATCGCTGATGAGAAATTCGTCATCTAAATTGTTGAAGAGCGCTCTCCGCTGCACCAGCCCGCAGGCGCTCGCCGCTAATCAATTCTGAATAGGTAAAGCAATGGCAAAAACCGCCCAAACCCCCGACTTTGATGCGCTTTATGAGTACATCACGAATAACAGTTCTGAAGTATTCACCCCGCTAATTCGTGCAGAAGAAGACCAAGAAAAGCGTTATTTCTACTATTCTCTACAGGACTATTCTCTGCAGCAGAAGCAGCGCGTCATCATCGCTGATGAGAACTTCGTCGTCTAAATCGATAACACCCGTTGGTACGAACCAGTGTACTGGCGTGCCGGTTCAAAGGTGTTGCTCAACGAGCCGAGATACGGTCTGCACCTCAGCTAACCGTACCCTCCCACCCTCACAACCCAGCCGTGAGGCCGACCCGTGAAGGTCAAGAAAGGAACATACAGTGTCAGATCATTTTGACCTGCACCTGCGCTACCCCGAACTATTCGAGCCGCTCACCGAAGAGCAGCGCCGCAACGTCATGCAGCCCCTCGCCTCATCCTGGCTTGAGGGCGACAACCCCACCCGCGAAGACGTCGCGCTACTCATCGACTACGAGCTCGGGCGAATCACCGCAGAAGAATACGACCGGCAGGCACTAGCGAAGGCGCTCGCCCACCAGGTGCTGACAAGCCAAAACGTCGACCAGCAGGGCGTAGAGGAGGGCGAATAAACCGTGAGTCAGCAGCAGAACTGGGCGGCGTACTTCTACCCCGAACCCTACCAGCACGTCATGCGGAATATCCCGGGTATCAAGGACCCCGCGGCGCTGTCGCTCTACGAGCACCGCATCGTCACCCGACGAGGCTACGAGCTCACCAAGAACCCCGAGCTCATCGCCCACACCTTCGACGCGGAGCACCTCAAGGCCATTCACCGCTACCTCTTCCAGGACGTGTACGACTGGGCGGGGGAGTACCGCACCGTGGACATGTCCAAGGGTGTGAGTGCTTTCGCGAGCGTTCAGGACGGGCCGCTGAGCATTGACCGGTACCTCGCCTACGTTTTCACCACTAGCCGTGCGACCGACTGGGCGAGCCTGAACCATCAGGAATTTGTGGAGGTTGCCGCCGCGATTTTTGCGCACCTGAACCATGCGCACCCCTTCCGTGAGGGTAATGGTCGTGCGACCCGCATTTTCATGGATCACCTGGCGGCGCGTAGTGATTTCCGGTTTGATTATGTGCGTGCTGGCCGCCGCGGCTGGAATCAGAGTTCGATGTTTAGCGGCCCGGATCGCGGGTATTTTGAGGTGCATCCGGAGGAGTTGCATCAGCTGTTCAGCATCATCACTGTTCCGCGTGATGCCTAGTCACGCGACTAAAACACCTCGGGAGATACCCGATGAGGGCATTAACGCGCGGATGTCCGCCACCTTATTGGTAAGGTGGCGGGTGTTCCCCGCACGCGCGGGGATGAGCCCGACAGACACGCTTATATGTTGGATTTTGGTCAAATTGTTGTATATTTGCCTCGTACCCAATTTCAGTGCGTGCCCGAGAAGGCAACTGTCAGCCGACGTTGGCTGTTCATTATAGACGGTTGAGCTCGACCCAAGCATGCCTGAAGCGCACCAACTTCTCGGGTTCATCCTTATGCAATTAGGGGCCCCGCGTCGCGCAAGAGATGAGTATGCGAAAGCAGCAAATCTTGGGGATGATGAGGCTGTCCTGGACATGCTGCGCGCATCATATGAGGCGGAAACGCCCGAATGGACTGTGCAAGCCAGATCCCGCGCCGCGCAGGCGCAACTCGATGCGAAGTCGAAGGCTGAGGTAGAGCTTTTGCTCATGCAGGCTCGGACTGCTCTCAATCCGAGCACAGACGTCCAGGTAGCTCCCAACGACCTCCAAGCCCGTTTTCCGAACGACGAACTTATTACCGAGGCCGTACACCTGAACTCGAATACCGAATGACTGGAAGAAACGTAATGGTGATTAATCACAAGCGACGGGGCGAAGCACAGAGCGCTTCTGGCCTGCATCTGAGAGACATGCCCATCGACCACTTGTATGTGCGCTATCAAAGGATAGCGCGGAACCTGCCGAGACGGATCCGCTGGCTTGCTTTGGTATTCGCGCCAACGAGCACGAGTTTCACCGTCTTCACCGCTGGCCTACTGAATATTGCAGGGGCTCTGATGATTACGGCAGGTATCGGCCAGGTAACGTCAGGTGAGAGGACCCCAGGCAGTGCTATTTGGTTACTCATCTTCGCTTTCCTGGCTGAAAGCCTAGGGTACTGGGTGAAGGAACGCCAAGAGCTTATTCTCACGATCGCGGTTCGACAGCTTACATACCGCCGTTTCCGGGACATCTTTGGTAGGTCATCCCATCCGCCGGAAGCTCACGGGCATGTTCTCACATACCCAGGACAGATCAGCCAGTTTGCCTTCGTTGTTGATTTCGCCGTTTCAACCGTTCAGATTATTGCCTTTCTCGCGGCTTCGCTCGCGCTATATGGTGCAAGCGGCGCCATCGCTGCGTTGCTCATCACTGGATTGGTATTCGTCAGCGTCCGTCTCATCAACTTGGTGGGCCGACTATGGGAACAGTACGTCGCTCTAGAGGGAGAGCGTAGGCAGTGGATCCAGCGTGTAGCAAACGCGCTGCCTCGAGGGCGAAGCATCCCCAGCTGGGGTACCGCCCTGGACAAGGTCGCTAGCATCCGAAACACCGAAGAGCAGCTTCTGCACAGACGAGTCCCGTTGCAGATCCTGAATGGATTCCTTGAACGGGGAGCACTAACTGCGGTGCTCGCTGTGGTTGCGGTTCTCGGCGCGTGGCTCTGGCCATCCGCTCGTTTCGGTATTGGAATTATTTTGGCAGCCCGCTACCTGTACGCGGCGGTGCAGAACAACATCGTAAACTATCGGGTTATTCGGCTCGCTGTGCCAATGATGCGTGAGCTCGACAAGCTCGAGTCGTCTCCAAATTGCACGGTTAAACAGCAGGACTTGGTGGGGCAGCCTTCAAATTCTAGAGAGGTGCTTTCATCTACGTCTGAGCGCGCTGAAGCATTGCGCACATCCGTGACCACCCCCGATTCTGCTTTCGTACCACGCAACCCGGAAGTGTCCCATTCGGTGTTGTCAGCGTGGCGAGCTTCTGCTTCGCCACATCAGGTATCCCGGTTCACTAGCCTCGCTTTAGATATGGGGCTCACTGAGGATGTGATCGGGCGGTTCTGGCAAGACGCAACAACCTTGTCGTCAGGAGAGAGACACCGTGCTGCTGTCGCAATCGTTTTGGCAGACAAACCGGACTGGCTAATTTTGGACGATACGTTCGCAGCGCTTGATCCTGTAACACGAGAAGTGGTTGCCGAGAGGATCTTAGAGTGCGTACCAACGTGCACACTTCTGGCAAGCTCGGAGGAGTACGTACCGAGTGCCTTCACCCCCGGCAATGATGTGAGGGTAGACCCTCTTGAGTTGCAGGCTCATAGCCCCGGGGCAGCTAAGGAGGCAGATGCTGGTTCGACGGATGTGAGCGAGGGACAGAACCTTCCTGACCCTGAGCCGAAGCGTGCCACATTCCGACGATCGGCCCTGTTGTTGTTTGGACCGCATTTGGTGTGGATTACGTGTGGCGCCCTACTCTTGAGCGGATCCGAAGTTGCTTTTGCATTGACGATTGCTCACAGTGATGGGCTGTCTGCTCAGGTTGCTGGAGTGTCAGCTGCTTGCGCACTGGCAGCAATTGTTGGGTCCGTCATGTTCTTTGGCCCGCTCTACTGGGCTCCCATCGCTAGGCTGAGCGATTTGCACGACCGGATTATACGGAGGCTCGATCGATTCGCTAGTCCTAGAACAAGCGGTGCGGTCATGGGGCGGATGGGTGAAGACTTCTCCGACCTTCAGATGTCGGTGCCTAGCGCCCTGGGTTCGGTATTTATGGTCATTCTACAGACCTTTATGCTCATCGGAGGTGCAGTGGCTGGCGCCCCGCTGTTCATAATCGTTGTGTTGGCGGTAGCACCCCTAGCGATGCTTGCTATGCGTCAGGGTTCAAAGTGGATTCTCCCTGCCTCGACGACGGCTGCCAATCGCCGAGGTGACTTCATCGGGGTGGTTGGTGCCCAGGCTGGCTTACACGCTGCGCCCGTCAGTGCAGGGCTGCGTCGGGCTGGAGAAGAAGCCTACGCTCATTCGGAGGCTGCATACGTCAGCAGCTCGATTCAGTTGGCGAACGCCTACGCACTGCGTACGGGACTGATTCAGTTGCTTGTGTCGTCACTGAATGTTTCTGCAGTGGTATTGGCACTGATGGTCGAAGGATCGAACTCAGTGGTTGCTCCCGCGGTCGTAATATATTTTGCAGTAACTCTGTCATCTGGTATCCAATCTACGGTGGAGACGCTGCAACAGGTTGGTGTAGTCAGCTTGACTGCGGAGCGTGTTCGGATGCTTGAAGAGTACCGGGCCGACCGTTCTTATCCGCCCGTGCGGTCTGCTGACCTGGCTCTGCTTGAGAGTGTTCTTGACTCTGGGTGTTCTACGGTTGCCTTGATCGGACCAACTGGCGCGGGGAAGTCCGTCATGCTTGATGCTCTATACCGCCGGTATCCTCAAGGCGAAGTGGTGATCGTACCAGATATCGATCCGTTCGCATCTGAAGCATCGAATTCGAGCGGGCTCATGCTTGCGCGTTCCGTGTTACGTGAAGGCGCTGCCCGGCTTGTGTTGCTCGATGAGACCTTGAAGGGTCTCACTCCGTCAGAGGAGCGCGCTGAGCTCGAATCGATGGCGTGCGCTATCGAGGGCAGTGACAAGCAGGTTGTGATTGTCCTTCACTCGCGCTCTAACCTTGATTGTTTCAAAGAAGTGGTGAATTTAGATGCGTGAGCTGACTCAAGTACTACGTTTTTCTCCATGAACTATCGAGGACGAAATGTGAATCTATAGGGCCAAACCCATAGCGTGGACCGATTCGTCGGTGGCACTTCTGAACGAGTACGGCGCCACACTGTGCACACCTGACCGCGAGGCGACACCGCTGGACTTACCCGAGGCGGATGAGATTGTATTGAGCCCCGACGGTGTGATGTACGCATGCTGGTTTGAGAACGAAAGCTTTCGGGTCCAGGCGTATCGATTTGAAGCTGAGACATTCAAGCCTGCTGGGCAACCGTGCGTGGTAAATGTTCACAGCCTACACGGTGAGGACCTTGTAGTTCTCGGTATCCCTGGCGGTGTAGAGCTGCGGCTGGACACCGCGGAGCAGTGCCAGAGAATCTGGACGATCTCGAACGGCGGTGCAAGAAGGAACCCAGCGACGGTGGACCCAAGACCCAGGGGTGAACTGTTGTTCAGCTCCGGCACGGTCTCAGGATTCGTGGAGGACCTTGGTGGGGGAGAGGCGGTAGGATAATGCCTGATTCAGTAGCAGGAAGAGCGAATAGTTGCCGGGTTGAACTTTGGGCGGTGGCGATGTCGGCGCGGAGTGCTTGGGTGAGGGCGAGGTCGTCGGGAGCCTCGCGGATTGGGGAATAGAAAAGGCACCCCGTGGGGGGTGCCTTGGTGCAAAAGCCCAGTCGGATAGCGTGGTGGCTTCTGTATATTTCACCACCTGCAGATCCTCAGGGCCCATCCGGCCAACCTAGCAGCTCAGGGCCGCTAGTGCTAGTTTCAAGTTTTTGATGCACTACTATTTTAACATAGCCACCATACTTCCGGAAAGAGTATCTATGTCTATAAATCGACTTTTAAGTCCTTTTATCCTTAAACTTGGGTCTCAAAATGACTACAATCAGGAGCTCCAGCGGCACTCTGACGCAGAACGCATCGCTTTTATCGACGAAACCTTCGTTGAACCATCCTATGACGATGATGGAAAGCTTCACCCCGGCTACTACTCCATCGCAGCCGTCGTTGTTGAAGCCGACGACATCGCCAAATTCCGCGAAGACTTCGCCTCCTCTTTCGGAGGCATTAACTATTGGCACACCACCGATGCATATAGTAATCAGGGACTCCGAAAGAACCCTAACCCTGACAAACCCTCCCGGAAACGTTCCCCCTGGCATGTCCGCAAGAATATCCGGTCTATGCTCAATACCCTGGGCCGCAATACCAAGGATGGGCAGAACATCGTTACCCTCAACTTTCATGTTCCCTATGATGCGGACCCTGATGTGAGGTTAAAACTTCGCGAGGCTGCACGCGCCGAGGCCATCACCGCCATCGCTACACACCTTACTCAGGCTAACCCACCCACCACCACCTTCGTCTTCGAAAAGGTTAAAGATGAGAACCAAGAGGAGAAAGATAAGAACCAGAAAAGCGAAAACCAAGACCCCAAAGAAGATAATCAAAAAGATATAGACACGCTCAATCGACTCGAAAAAGCAGATATTATCCCGCGCATTACCAAAATTTTTGCCCATCCTAGTGAAGAGCCTCTTCTCTGGGGCGCAGATCTTCTCGCCTGGGCATCCCGGCACCTCGTTAATGAAACTAGCCTCACGTGGCTTGACGACGCCAAAATCAAGGCACGCTTCCTTGACTCACATGTACAAACCGAGCTTAAAACCCTCAATGTTCGGCCTCTCAACCAGCCTTCTCCTCATAAGAGGCTATACGATGAAAACACCTACCGAGAAGCAGGAACACCAGGTACCCGTACCGAAATTGAAGCCACCTACCGTGCCGCCGAAGCCAACGGGGACCAAGTCTCAGCAGGTCCCGATAAAAAGTCTGAACGTAAAAACATTGCCTACCGCAATGCTAAAGACGAGTCTATGGGAACCCCCATGCCCGCGGAAAAGGAGTTCGAGCTTGCCGTTGGTCGAGGCTATCTCACCGAAGGACAAGCCGAAAAATTTGACGCTGAGGTAGCTACCTCTTCTGAGCAGATGGATTCTAAAACTCAGAAGTTCCTTGAATTCTTCGCTGCTCTCAGGAAGGGAACAGGAACCAAAACTCCTGTTAAGCCGGAGCAAATTCAGCAGGCGGCTGCACAGCAGCAAGTACACCGCCCACAGATGAACCAGTCCCACGGCGGAGTCGAACTCTAACCCAAAGAGAATATGCACAATGAAGGGGGGGGCTCACGACAAAACTGTCGTGAGCCCCCTCTATCAGTTAACTCAGCAAGTCAAAGACTCCCCGCGGCGGATCCTGAATCGGGAACGCCTCACGAGAATACCGTGACGCATTATGCTCCCCATCCTCGCAGTACCTAAACGGGCCAGTCGAAGACATCAACACCGACATGTGGTAATCCATGTGGTCACGCCACCACGCCGAAAGACCCGTCGGGTCCTCGCGGGATGCCTCCCACGATAGCCACAACGCCGTCAAACGGCACACCGCCTCCGGGTGCTTCCACCACTGAGCACACCAGAACGTATCCCTGCTATTGACCTTACGGTTCATCACCTGCAGCAACCAGGAATGTACGAACTCGCCCGCATTCGGGAAAATCGTTGCAGGACCCTGCTCCTGCTGAACTTCGTTCTCGCCCATGCGCTACGCACCTCCATTCGCCAGCTGCTGTGCCGGGTCATACTTAGCCAACGACGCCTTCACCGCCGCAGCATCCGGGCCGGTATACCACGGAATCGTCTGAACCATCGTCGCAGGCGCACCGGAAGCAAAGACCACCGCACGGCCACGAGGCAGCGCCGCCAAGTCAGACACATCCAGGATCTTGTCCTTACGATCATTATCGACGCTACGAGATGAACCCGACTGGCGGCTACTCGAAACAGACACATTCGAGTAGACGTAATCACCAATCAGCTGGCTCAACTCGCCCAGGAACTCAGTCTCAGAGACACCGCCACCGTAGACCTTAATATTGGCCGCGCTCCAGAGCTTACGCATGCCCTCACGACCCCAGACAACCACACCCTGGGACCAGGACTGCAGAATCGTGCAAATCACGATACCGCGCGAGCCATAGTGCGAGTAAAGATTCGGAAGTTCCTTCCAACGGCACACGTTCGCCGCCTCATCCAGCATCGCCACCATCGGCAGACGCAAACGTCCACCCAGCGCAACCGCCAGCTCCTCAGCAGCCTCAACCACCGCAACCGTCAAAGCAGTCACCAGCGGGCCAGCAGTACCAGCGCCCTCCTTCGACAAAAGGAATAGAGTGTTGCGGCCACGCACGAAATCGCGGGCGTTAAACTCTTCGCGCCTCTCGCCCTCTTCCGGCGGGGTCACCCACTTAAGCACAGCCGCCGACGTCAAGCAGTTCGCCATCTGACGAGCCACACCGAACACGCCACCACGCTGCTTATCAGGAGCAGAGATAATACCGTCAACGTTCTGCGCAATCTGCGGGTAACCGGCATCCTTGAGGATTCCAACCGCCTCATCATCAGTCTCACGGGTCAGCCAACGGTAAACACGGGTAATGGGCTGACCGTCCTTAGCGGCCGCCAGCAAGAACGCCGCCAGCAGATCCTTCGCGGCAGAATCGAAGAAAGCGTCCGTGCGGGCGCCTTCCTCACGCGAGCCAGAAGCAAAATGCTCCGCCAAATTCTGCGCCTTCACCTCATCAGTCACATAGGAGAGCGGGTTCCACCACCAGGTTGCCGGGTGAGCGGCCACAGCCTGCGGGTCAAAGATCCACACGTCACCGACCTGCTCACGGACACCGCGGGTAGCATCCACCACATCCCTCTTATTTGAGGTAACCAGCACCGCGCCGGGGGCAGCCAGGATACCGGGGATAGCACGCGAGGTAGTCTTACCGGTACGCGGACCCCAAATGTCCACGCACACGTTCTCCCAACCGGAATACAGCATCTGACCCGACAGAGTCTTGGCAATCGGAAGACCCGGCGAATCCACACCCAGACGGCGGGCATCATTCAACGCCGCCTTCTCACGCATGAACGCAATGTCGGCGCCAGAGCCCATCATTGACCCGGCCTTATCCACGCGCGTCGAGGGGGTGCTGTTCGCCAGCTTGCGCCACCAAAGGCCTACCGCACCGCCCAGCAGCAGAACCGCCACCACGATAGAGACCACCGTGGAAGCCACCGACCAGGGCGCGGTTCCACGAATCACGCCGATCATGGCAGCGACCGGGTTCCACACGGTAATGCTCTGACCGGTCAGAGCGGCACCGACCGCGTAGCCGGAGTAGAAGATAATGCCGGCGACCAGGATGAGGGCGATAATGCCCCAGATAACGAACGCTTCAGTGTTGAAGCCGCGCTTATGCGGAGTGCTCATAATAGCCGTATCCTTCCGGGCTCGGAATCAGGTGTGCAGACTCAGCAGGGGTCTGATTGTGCTGCGGGGTGGGGGCAGGTGCCGCATCCGTGGAGGAGAAACGTACCGGCGGCTGCTCAGGTTCCTGCTGTGCAGAGGTCTCTGACAAGCCAGAAGACTGTACAGAAATATTGAAATCCTCATATACAGATTCCTGTATTTCTACATTTCCGTATGTGCCAGCGTTACCAGCAGGCATACCCACCAGTGCGTTCGTCACCTCATTACCACTAGCCACATGCACCGAACCATCCGAGTTACCCCAGCGCTTGTTCGTGTTGTTCATATCAATTTCGACCTGAGTCAGACGCACCATCACACTAATACCAGGGCGTCCACCCACCTTCACCATGAACTTACCAACGCCAGGTGCCTGACGGGGCGCACCATGCGCCGAACGATTCTGAGCGAGACGCGACCACGAACCAGGATCAGCCCAAGACACCAGACGCGCCGCCTCCGCCTGACTCAGAGGCATCACACGACGTAGCTTCGCCATCTCAGACTGCGGCAAGGCGCCAGTAATCACCAGACCAGAGCGCTCAACAAAACCACGAGCCTTCTCACGCTCAGACTCAGTCGCCAACGCGTCCAGGTCACTCATCGTGTGTGTAATCATCGCCTGACCCACACCATCACGACGATTCAGACGAGTCAGCGAGTCAATACGATCCACCATATCCGCACCCGCACGCAACGCACGCCAAAGCTCATCGAGGACCACGAAATAGTTACGGCGCGGCGCCAAACCCTCATCAGCCAGCGTGTGCGCAATTTCCACCGACGCGAACGTCGTAGACCAGCACGCCAGCAGAGCAGCAGCCTGCACGTCACGGTGAATATCAGAAATCTGGCTAATGTCGAACACAGCCGGGCGGTCCATTGCCAAACGTGCCGTAGTCGGCTTAGAGAACATATCACCAAAGCGGCCCTGACCATTCAGAGACATCAGCGAGGACACCAGCGCATCCGTCGCATCCCTATAGCGGCCCTCATCGCCACGATCCAGCGCCACATCCTGCAGAGCCTGCGGGCGAGCCACAATCACATCCAGCAGATCCTGAACCACCGGCACACCCTCATGATGCTCTTCCAGATACGTCAGGGCAGCATCCAGAATCGTCTCCTCATGCGGGGTGATGTGGCCCTTACGCAGAATCGAAATCAGCGCAGAAAGCATCTGAAGCTTGCGTGAGTGAGCGTCCACCATCAGACGCTCACGAGTCTTCGGGGGAAGAGAATCAGCGATGGTACTAAGCTCGCCCGGGTCCAGAATGTTCAGGTGTCCACGGCCAGGGGCCAGCTGAATGACCTGGCCGCCCATCGCGGTGATTTCGTCCACATAGTCAGGCTTGAGGTCACCGGGAATCAACGGAACAATACCTCGGCCGTTCATACCCAGCAGCATATGACGGACGAACGTGCTCTTGCCGTAGCCGGGAAGACCCAAGATGAAGACGGACGGGTTATTGATAATGCCGTCCACAAACCACGCAATCGGGTCACAACCAACCGGCGCATTCGTGTCAATGTCGATACCCATAGGGGCACCAGAGAACGGGGTGGACGAGCCAGCCGCAAACGGCCACATGCCGCAGACCTGACGGGTAGAACCACGCCATTCGCGAGGAGACTCAAACAGGTGCGAGGCGCCGCCACCGGGAATCATGTACCCACGGGAGCGGCCATAGGCACCCGAGTGAGCTTCGGTAGACGAGACGAAGAGAGACTTGAGGGACGAGAACAGGCCAGCTCGGCGCGGAGCTTCCGGCTGGTCAGCCTCGGCGGCGTTATAGGTGACGACTCGACGACGACTCATCAGAACCTCCATACAGAAAAACAGAAAAGCATATATACAGAAATGCTGATTTGCAGAGACCTGGGAATCTGCATCCACAAATCCCCAGGTCTACGCAACATCACAAGGGCTACAACGCCGACTTCACCGATTCCGGCAGAACCGTATGGCGACCCAACACCACACCCAACGGCAACGTCGCAGCAAACACCGCATCATGAGCACCCCACGCACGGCGCAACATAATACGACTCGACGGAGCAAGCTCCTGCTCCACCACGGCTACCGCATCAGCCATCTCTGCAGGAGCCTCAACCGTCGCGCACACTACCAGACCCACATAGGTCAAACCAGCACCACGCGCCTCATCAGCTGCCGTCGCATTAGCCGCCTCCAGCTCAGCCGACAGACGAGCCGAGCCATTACGAGTCGAGGTCAAACGGGTACGGGCAGTGTTCTGATCCTGCTCAACCATCGCCGCAGTCAACGCCGAATCCACCGGACGATACAGCATCGTCACACGCTTACGACCAATCATCGCGTGCGGCTCCAAAAGACGCGCGAACACGTTCGAGAACACGGCACCTCGCGGAGCCTCACTCATCGTCCAGCACACAGACAGGCCTGAATCATGCCGATAATGGCTCCACTCAACCACCGCAGTACTCGGACCAGCAGAGGACAGGTCAATCTCCGGACTCTCACCCACATAGGCGGCCTCATCCAGCAAGCGAGATACGGCTGGATCATACGCAGTACGCACAATCTGACCAATATCACCAGCCACCATCGGGGTGGCCACACCCGCACCGGTAGCTTCCAAATGCGAGCACCAGAAGACAACCTTGGAGGAAAGGTCACGGAGCATCTCATCCGGGGTACGGCGACGCATACCCGCACGAGCTGCAGCCGAGAAGCTCAAAGTCACCCACGCACGTGTCTCAGAGACACCCGACGGGTAGGTCTGAGCAGCCTCCGCCAGCATCTGCGACGCAATCGGCGACGCCGTATTGGACATGGACGACTCAATCTCACGACGCAGACGGATACCTGAACCGGGGGAAGTTTCCACGGTCACCGAGGCACCTACCAGGCCGACCTCACGGCCCAGCTCGGCCAAAAAGCCGCCCCAGTTGGCGACCCACTGGTCAATATCGGCCTGGTCGACCATGGCTGCACCGTCCGGCTCAACCGCCAGAGAGACGGAGAAGATACTAACGGCAGGCATGTGAATCAGCGCGAAAGGGCGCCCCACGCTGTCGGTACCCTCATAGGTCACCGCAGAGGAAGCCACACCGGGCAGGCGGAACTCATTCGTGGGGGTAGCGCCGAGCGGACCCGAGCGGAAGATATTGAGCTTCCGGAAGCGAGCGAACATGAAAATAAGCCTTTCGGAGAGGCGCTCCATGAGCGTGTACCCGTGCTTGTCCTTCAGAGCGAAGGAGCCCAGGAAAAGCGCGAGGATAACGCCGATGATGAGGCCGGGGATAATACCGGCCAGACGCATGACGAAGATGGTGATGATAATGGTGACAAACAGCAGAGCAGTGGCAAGGCCGGAGAGTCTGCCAATACCGGCACGTTGAGGGAGCCTCCAGTTACCGTATGTGGGTTCAACATACTCAGTATCAACGTGCGCCACTCGATCCTCCTTCCGGCTTCTTCTGCTCGGGCTGCGGCGGCTTAGGCTTTGCTGAGCCGCCGGATCCACCACCACGAGCACCACCGCCCTGAGAGGGAGCAGGCCTATGAGAGCTTGAACCGCCCTGCGGAGGCTGCTCACCAGCAGCATCATGGACAGCAGCCTGCACAGCTTGAGTACCCTTCTTCGCGGCTGCTCCAACAGCCATCAGAGCCAGAGCAGCTCCACCAGTGGCCGCACCAGCGGCAGCCGTACCAGCGCCCTTAGCAGCTGCGGCACCGGATGCACCAGCACCACCAGCGCCACTTGCACCAGCAGCGCCACCGCCACCTGAGCTACCACCCTTAGCGGCCATACGCGATCCCATATTGACCGCGCCAGATGCCGCACTACCAACAGCTGCACCAGCGAACATTGCGCCGCCGGCTGAGGCAGCTCCAACCGCGGGCACAATGAGGCGCATCATGGCGGGTAGAGCAAAGAGGGCAGCGACCATGAGAACGAGGCCACTCATGAGGCCGACAATCGATGCAGCCGCGCCCTCCTTCAGCTGGCCAGTCAGTGCTGAGCCGGTAACTTTGAAGGCCGCAGCATAAATTGTTGCTGCCACCGGCTTATAAAGCACAAAAGCGATAAGCCACGAGGCGTGTTTCTGGGACCATTGCTTACCCCACTGGGTATTGGTCGCGGAGTAGGCCAGCGGTAGAGTACCTGCCAGCAGCACGGATAGCGCCGAGCGGACAATCAGTAGGCAAATCTGGACGAGAGAGACCAGCATCGCAATGATGCCTGCGACAATCATGAAAATCTGCAAATCTGAAGCGCTTTTAGAGCTCATGATATTTTGCAGGCCTTTAGTAAATCCGCCTTCAACAGATTTGTCAAGAATCCATGTGGAGTAGCTGTCGCCAACCTGTAGAAGAATAACCACAGCTCCAAGCCCTGCCGAGGAGGCAAGGAGTGACCGTATCAGCGCCGCCACAAGCTCCATGAGTGGCTGGCCTTTTCGGCTCCATATCATCTGTCCTGCAGCATAGAGCACGCTAAAGACCATGAGTGTGGACCAAATCCACCAGGTGTGTCCCTGCAAGAATCCTACAGGATCAGAAGGATTTCCCTGAGTATCTCCGAGAGGAATAGTCGGAACAGTAACCCAAAAGCTTCCTAATGTTTCAATCGTAGATGCCATCGCAACACTGACGTTGTGCGCTAGCTGATCCATGAGGCTATCGCCTACCGTTTGAGCGGCTTCCTTAGCCAGACAGCTAGTCTCCCAGAACCAGCACATTAGACAGTACCCCAACGAATGAACTTGGTAGTGTCAGAGACAGGACCAATACCCAAAGGGTTTTTCGCGTTTCCATCCGGAACACGCAGACGCCAGTCGCCATCCTGCCAAACCATAGTCACATCAGCGCTGATCCATCCGGTGCCCCTCTCAGGAATAACAACAGCAAGCCTTACTACAGCACGCTCAGGGGTATAGGAGAGGAACTGGTATCCAGCCACCTGCTGCGGAGCTGAAGCTGACGGAGTACCCCATCCCGTTCCATTAATTACGTAGCGTTCGTAGGTCTGCTGAGAGACAGCAGGATCATTAAGTTGCAACATAGTCCAAGTCGCCGCGTACAGTGCACCCTCAGCAGAGTGCTCAAAGCAGCTACGAATCGGGGAATCCACCATAGGCCCAGCAGTCTTAGATGAGGGACCGGTCCAACCTGAATCGGTGGTTACCCACTTAGTGCCCTTCGGGGCAGCATCCATCACAGACTCATCGTCCGAGGCGCCAGCACCACAAGAGCCAGCCGCAAGAGATGACGTGGCATGAGTCAACTGCTGCCCGGAACCCGCTGATGCACTAGAGCCACTCGATGCTGACGAGCTCGAGCCGCCACGTGGAATCAGCACAATCAACAACAGGACCAGCAGCACGCCAACACCGGCGATAATGCCGATACCCCAGCGGGGAATGGTCACGCCAGACTTTTTCTCCATGATGTCTCTCCATGTCTCATCACCCCGGATTTCGGGGTACACCAGATAGCCCTACCCAGTGTGGGGAAGAGCTTGAGTGAGTGATAGTGGGTAATGGGGGGATAGGAGACCCAGTGACGGGTCTCGCTTGAGATTAAAAGGGTCACGGGGTGCGTGAGCGCACCCCGTGCAGGGCTTCTAGCCCATGAACATGCCGACCAGACCGCTGGCTGCGGAGGCCAGGATACAGCCACCGAACACCCAACCGAGGCTGGCAGCGTGCTCGCCGCCCTGACCGCGGCGGTTGTTAATCATCATCGCACCAGCAGTCACCAGCACACCGATAACAGCCAAGGCGAAGACGATCCACGCAATCCACTTAACGATGGTGGTAACGCCGTCAGAGCCGGGAGGTGCCTCGCCAGCACCCGGATCAACCGGGCCAGCCAGCACAGCAGCGTTCAGGAAAAAGGAATTTGCAGCAGCGAGCATCTCGCGCCTCCTCGTGGTTGTAGGTGTGTGTAACCCCCAGCGCTGGGAGTAAAAATATTACCGGTATTAGCGATTACCATAGCACACGCACCTGATGTACGTGCCACGCGTTGTCACTAGTCCACCGTATAGAGCCTCATGTCTCGACACCGTGTGCCGTAGCTAGTGATGAATAGCGGACCCATTCGCCACTAGTGTCCACACCGTCCAGACGGGACAGGTCAGTCAGGCGGGCACGCACAGCACGCCAGCATTCAGTCGCAGTAATGACGTCAGTGCCGGCTACCTTCAGCTCGACCGCGCAATCACGGCAGACCAGACGTAGGGTCCCTGCGCGAGCGGGGATGAGCCGAGCTAGCCGCCACCGACGAGGTAGCATGACTCCTGGTCCCCGCGTGAGCGGGGATGAGCCTGCGCTGACGGCGCTGTTGGATATGGTGCGGGTATGTTCCCCGAATGAGCGGGGATAAAGTTTTAAATAACGCATATACAGATATGACCAGCCAGCTGTAAAACCCCTACAGCCCCTGTTAAAATGAGATGCGAGGCCACCCCCAGGGGCGGCCCCAGGGCACACAACATCACTCACACCAACCACACATACCCTTCCACACACCAGGAGCCAAAAAGCCATGCAAAAAAGTGCCCTAGTGGTCTCCCTACCTATCATCTTTATCTTCGGACTCATTCTCTCGTTAGTTCTCGTTATCGGCGGGTCAAGCGCGGATGCCTGCACCACCAACAAAGCAAAAACCGGCCAAAACGCCGTTTCTGCACCAGACCCCGCCCCCGTCACCAATATCGGCGACCGAGGTGACACCATCAAGGCTTACCTTCCAGAACTCCAAGAAGCCTCCCGCGTCAGCGGCTTCCCCATCTCCCTCCTGGCAGCCACTATTCAGCAAGAATCCGGCTGGAACCCCAACGCTGTTTCCGAAGCCGGAGCCATCGGACTTTCTCAATTTATCCCTGACACCTGGGCCTCCTTCGGAAACGGGGAAGAGCCCACCGACCCCCGCGCCGCAATCAAGGCCATGGGTCGATATATGGCATACCTCAAAACCACCCTCCGCAATGCAGGTGTCGAGGGAAATGAAGTCGATAACGTCCTCCGTGCGTACAACGCCGGCCCTGGTGCTGTCATCTACCAAACTGGCGGGGACAACGACCCAGAAAATATCAAATACGCCCCAGCTATCCGTGACTACTGGCCTCAGTACCAGACCCTCATCAAGGACCTTGGTATCGACGACTACCCTACAGGCGCCGAGCAACCCTCACTGAGCAATGCTGCTGCCAATAACGCAACTCCTGAATCCACTGGCAGTGCTTCCACCTCAGCATCGGCAGGGAAGAACGATAAAAAGGCATCCAGTAAAGGAAAATGCAAGGATAACAAAAACCAGAAATCTTCAAATACAGAAAACCAGAAATCTGGAAATACAGATAAATCAGGCGACGACTACCCCTGGAAACATCTCCCCCACTGCTCCGACGACTACACTTATTGCCCTGAAGTAACCGATCCCACTAACGCGTTCCCCGGTGAATGTGTAGCCTTCGCAGCGTGGCGCGTCGTCCAACAAACCGGTGGCAATGCCGACAACATCACCTTCCACTCCCCCGGCAACGCCGCCGAGTGGCGAGGGTACTGGATTGCCCAGGGCTGGGAAATCGGAGATAAACCCGTCATCGGCGCCGTCGTCTACTACAACTCTGGCGTAGGCGGAGCCAGCCGATATGGACACGTTGCCATAGTGAAAGAAATCCGCGATGACGGCACAATCGTCGAAGAAGGCTACAACGGAGACTACGCTCCCAATGACCACCAGTACTACACCCGAGTCGTACCAGTTGATCGCCCGAGCGCATACCTCTACATCCCCAGCCACTAAGAAAGGAAGCACCATGACCCGCAAACTCACCGCGCTTACCGCAACCCTCGCCCTGCTTGCTACCGGCTGCTCCGCATCCACCGACAACACCGCCCCCACCGGCTCACCCGTCGCAACCTCCACCTCCAGCACTACCGCTGCGTCCGCGCCTACGCCCAGCACCGCAACGCAGACCCCCACCGTCACCGAGGTAAACCCCACCACTGCAACCCCGACTGTGAGCCTCGACCCCTCACCCCTGGCAGGAACCGGCGGCGGCCGCCAGCAACCCTCCAGCGTCCCTACTCTCAACACCATCACCGACGAGGACCGTGCTCGAGCAATCGACGCTGCAAAAGCAATCGTCACCGCATACACCAGTGGCAAACCCTACAAGGAGTGGTCCGCAGATCTCTTCCCCCTCATCGATGCCGAACTCCAGAATCAGTACAACCAAAATTTGCGCGTTGACCTTCTAAAAGGGAACGTCACCAGTGCAGAACTTGTTGATGACCCCACCCTTAAGATTCCCGGAGGAGATAACCCCTACTGGCTCACCGTCCATGTGAAGGTTGATGGAGGAATTAGCCCCGCTTACTACGTACGCCTTCACCGCACCGCTGAGCGACCCAACAAGTGGAAGGCCTCCCACATCCTCGAGCCCCAGGCCTACAACACCTTCGTCAACAGCAAGACCAAGAACAAGAACTAGAATATGGAAGCTCTCGACTACCCCCGCATCGATGCCACCGTTGAAACCGACGGCATCATCAACCTCACCATCCAAGACCACAACCCACGAACCTTCCAAGACACCACCACAGACAACGCGCTTGCCCATGTCTGGGACCATTGCGCCCGCCTTGCCCAAACCCTCGGCCGCGACGTCAAAATCTACGTTCAAGAAGGTACCAAGACTAGCTACTACACCCTCACTCCAGAAGGCGAGCCTACTCTCCAAACTGTGACCGAGGAAGTTGAAAAACCGTCCATTTGGCGACGCAAAGCAATCCTCATCCCCGCCGCAGCCCTCCTAGCGCTTGGACTCGGCGGCGGAGCCTTCGCAGTCGTCAACGCCCTCAACCACCCCGCAACCACCACAGCAACCACCCCGACCGGAGTCACCATCACCCTCGACAACGGCACCTACACCACCGGCGCCCTCAGCGGCGATGGCCAGCGTATCTCCTACATTGACGGATCTACCCTCTACGTTGTTGATGCCACCAAAGGCACCCTCGTCAGCCAGACAGACCTAACCAAAAACAAGATTGAAGCTGCAGGGCTGACTATCCACCCCACTGGTGACGGTTTCCTCTACACCGCACCCGGTAGCTACTTCATGTGGTCCGGCGGAAAATTCTCCAATATCAACACCATTACCACCAAAGCGCAAACCATCATCACCCGCGCTGGGGAATCTGTCATCATCTCCCGCAATGACCCCACCCCCGGAAGCGTCCAAAAGATTAGCGTTAACGGAACCGAACGGTACCGCTCCCCAGCTGAAGGCGCAGCCTTCATTGCCACCTCTAAAGGCAACGGAATCTGGGCGTCCACCCGCGGTAACGGCACCATCATCACCGCAACCGCCAACGGTGCCGAAACCGGAGCCCACTCCCTGGCAACACCCACCGAAGGGGCCACCTTCACCCGCTGGGTAGGAGCCACCGCCAACGGTGAGATCGTCACCCTCTGGCATGCCCCCAACGGGCAGGACATCCTCGCCCTCCAAGCCCCGGAATCTGACAGCGTCAGCCGCACCATCGCCATCACCGGAGCAGCCGACAACGTAAAGATCGACGGCACCGGTACCATCGCCATCGCAGGAGACCAAGTCCATTACCTCAGCACCGAGGGGTCCTATGCTCTACCGGCTGTGCCGACCAAGGTCACAAGCCGGCCCGCGGGAGGATTCAGCCTCGAATTCGGTGACGGCACCACTGGTGATGCAACCCCCAGCGGCTACATTACCTCCACCGATACCCCTGTTCTTGGCACAACCGCAGACGGACACCGTGTAACCGTCAGCCCCGACCACCACAGTATCGTCATTAACCCTTAATCAAGAGGAGTAAAAAGTGTACCGCAAGGCTCTCATCACCTCCCTCACCCTCGCCGCCGCAGCCGGCGCCATCAGTTGCACCGCAGCGACCGCAGCAGAAACACCCACCCAGAGCGGCTCCATCACCATCAGTGATAACGGCCAGCCCAACCGCGACCAGACCCGCTCCCTGACCGTTGCCCTCATCACCAAGAACGGTGCCGGTAACGCAGCCACCACACCCGAGCTCGTTACCGCATCCCCTGCCGAAGCGGAAGCACCCGCCGAAGAACCTGCCCAGGAAGCCCCTGCAGAAGCACCAGCTGATACTGCACAGCAGGAAGGGACAACCCCCGAAGCGGAAGCGCCCGCCGAGGCAGAGGCACCTGCTACGGAAACGGACCACTCCGAACCTCGTGAAGAGACCCCCGCTCCGAGCGAAGCAGCTTCGGGTGAAGTGGAAGTTGTTATCGCGCCCAGCGCCGAACCCACCCATGAGGCACCTGAAACCCCGGGCAATACCGACGTGCCCATCAACCCCTCCCCTGAACCTACTACCCCGGCACCTGAAACCCCGGGCAATACCGACGTGCCCATTGCACCTGAGCCTGAACCGGCCCGTAGCGAGCACGATGAAACCCCCGCCGACCACCAGCCGGCTGACGACACCGCACCTGTTATCGAACCGGAGCCCGAGCCTTCAACTCCGGCACCCGAGGCTACTGAAACCCCCGGCGAGGTTGAAGTCGTCATCGCACCTACCCCCGAGCCGAGCCAGAAAGCACCTGCGGACACTGCGGATAATGAGACACCCGATAACTCAGAGGTAGTCAGTACCGAGGTGCCCATCGCACCCGAGGATGCCCAGGCACACTCCCGTGCAACCTCAGATACTGGAGACCACGCAGTAACCGGTAGCGACGAGGTGGGCATCGCTCCGCAAGCACCGGGCTCCAAGACCCCCAAGAGTAAGAAGGGATCATCAGCTCAGCCTGCTGCAGATGCGAAATCCCCCACTTCGGTGCCGTCTGCTCAATCCACGGCGCCGGCTACCGCCCGCGACGAGTTGGCTTACACCGGTATCAGTGCCGAGACTGGCGGAATCGCAGTCGGCGGTTTTATGCTGATTCTCACCGGAGCCGCTGGCGTATGGTCTGTACGCCGAAAGGCCTCTAATGCCTAGCATATAGCTGAGTGGGGGTGAGTGAATCGTAACGGTTCACTCGCCCCCTTTAGTTATGTCTTGACAAGGGATAATTCTGTATAGAAATAAAGAAATATTGAAATCTTCATATGCAGATTTCTGTTTTTCTGCTGAACTGTATATACAGAGAAATAGATTGGAGAAGCCATGAGCCCCATCATCGGCATCATCAACGCCAAGGGTGGCGGCGGCAAGACCGTCAGCACCATCTACCTCGCCCACGCCCACACCCGCCTGAAGGCACATGCAGCCATGACCGGCAAGACCATGACCGACCTGCTGATTGAGTTCATTAACCAGCTCGATGACTAAAGAACCTTGTCGAACACGGAAATATGGATATACAGAAACACAGATTTCTGCATATCCATATTTCCGCCTCAAAAGAAGAGGTGCAGGTGGCAGGCGTAACCTATGGGGCCATGCCAAGTTGCTTGAAGTTGCAGTACATCATGCGCGAAAGCGTAACCAACGTATCCTAAAAATACCCGTAAGGTCATTCTGATAGATTTAGAATGACCCCGCGATACACCACCGATATCTAAGGAGAACTACTCATGGCTGAGTACTTTGACCTTCCTGACCGTTACCCTGAACTATTCGCACAGCTCAACGAAGAGCAGTACCAAAACGTTGTTGAACCTCTCATCTCTTCCTGGCTTGAAGGATATGACTTCAGTCGCAAGGAAGTAGCCCGCTTCATTGACCATGAATTAGGGCGTATCAGCGATGATGAGTTCCGGAAGCAGATTCTGGAGGAGGCCCTCGCTCTCCAGGAGGCTCTTGCGCGGCAGGAAGAAAAGTAATGAGCAATCAATCGGAATGGGATTCATACTTCTTCCCGCCACCGCATAATGACGTGATGCGCAATATCCCAGGGATAGATAATGCTATCGCCCTCAGCCTGTTCGAGTACAACTCGACAGCATTTTTTGCGAAGAAGCTGAAGAGAGACCCAGGGCTTATCGCTCACACCTATGATGCCGAGCACCTCAAAGCAATTCATGGGTACCTCTTTCAGGAAGTTTATGACTGGGCGGGGGAGTACCGTACCGTCAATATGAGTAAGAATATGACCATCTTTGCAGATGCGAAGAATGGGGGTATTGACCACTACCTGAATCAGGCAACCCGTAAAATTCAGGCAACGGAGTGGGGGAGTCTCAATCGGAGAGAATTTGCTGAAGCCGCCTCTGAGGTATTCGCAAACCTAAACTATGCCCATTGCTTCCGTGAGGGTAACGGCAGAACTAATAAGATTTTCATGCAACACGTGGCAGAAATGAGCAACTTCCAGCTCGACTACGGTCGTGTTAGTAAAGAAGTCTGGAACCAGCGGTCAATGTTTAGTGGGCCAGATAGGGGGTCCACAGAGCTGCATCCTGAAGAGCTGTATCAAGTGTTCGAGGCGATTGCAACACCACGCGAAACCTCACATGAGACTCAACTCGATGCTGAGGATGAGAAGTCGCAGCAGATTTACCAGCAGATTATGAATGGCTTCACTGGGCCTACTGGAGCGAATCAGCAGCAGACACCCCAGACACCTAACCGCAATATCAATCACGGCTTAAACCGCGAATCCGGCTATGGACTCGGAGACTAAAGAAGGTGGGGGACTCAAGATGTGTATCTTGAGCACCCCACCTTTGCGTGTTTTTAAGGTATGCCCGAAAAGGCATGGTGACTCATCATGTACAGCAACCGAAGCCTTCGACAGTACATCCAAAGACTAATAAAGGCATGGAACTTTAGGAATAACGTAAGAGGGGGGACACACAATGTGTGTCCCCCCTCTTCTGAAATATGGGTTTGTTCCTTTAGCGTCTGCGAGCGGTTGCAGCCGCCGACTGCCCCAGGCGGTTTGTTCGCCTTGTGGACGATAACAGTACAGGTTTCTAGCTAAGGTTGAACCCCGCACAATAGGGATTGAAACAGGTTAGGGGGAGAGATAGCATGGCTGAACGGACCCCAAATAATGTTCTCACGATTATCTTAGAGGGGTAAGAAAGCAACAAAAAAGGCACCCTCATCAGGTGCCTTAAACTAGGAGCGTTAAGTTCGGCCGGTATCCCCCAGCAGACCCCTCAACACCTTCACCCCTGTACCCTCGGGCGGTGGTCCGTCGTTTTATCCTAGCGGTATAATTCTAGCACATATACAAGCACGATACAACAAGGTAGAAATGCAGACCCAAAAATACCATTCCCTTCTTAGCGACTACATGTTCGACCTAGAGTCCCCTCACTCAAAAATCAACAATTTCTACCGCAACAACTACAAAGCCCCACGATTCGGTTTCATCGATGAGACATACTGGAGCCCCAAATACACCAAAGACGGAGTACATCAAGGTTTTTATTCTGTTACAGCAATCATCCTAGAATCCAATAAACTAAAAGAAATACGAGACGCTCTTATAGATGATTTTGGGCATCATTACCATGCAACAGATGAAGATCAAGAAGAAAATATCAAGATGCTCCGAAAAATTAAGCCGTATCTTGATTTAGATTCCTCGATTATTACCGTTAACACTTTTATCCCCTTTTCAGAAAATAAGAACCTTTCAGAAAATAAAAAGGAGCAGGCTAGATTTATTCGCCAAGCACGCAATGAGTGCATCTTAACTCTTTTAAAATTCTCCCAGGATGCCGACAAGCCCCTCAGTCATTTTGTTATCGAGCGTGTAAAAGCTAATTCTGAGAACCGTGCATTGGATGACAATAGGTTGGATCGTGAACTTATTTCCCACCTGAAAGATCAAGGCATCATTGGCAACATCAAGCTAACTCAGCGTTCCCCTAAAGCCGAGCACCTTCTTTGGATACCTGACGCAGTCGCTTATGCAGTCGGTAGGGCACTTCGCTACTCAGATTACAGGCTATATAATGAAATTTCTGATGCTATAAATATTTATGATGCTCATACACAAGGGTATATCAGACTAGACGCAAAACTATCTCCAACAAATAAACTTATCCAAGGAATTTCTAGCGCACCAATTGAGAAACTAAAGACTGAAGATTTGATAAATATAGCACTTGGAAAATATGTACGTGAAGAAACTGCGCATCAATATGGAACCTCCAAACGCACCTTACCACCAGAAGGAAGCAAAGATGGTACAGGTCTCCGCCGCGCCAAGTCTCAAGGCGTTCAACTCCCTATAGAAAAGCAACATGCTCTAGACCTAACTGTTGCTCGTAATAATTTAAGTTCACAGCAGCAAGAAGCTATCACAGAGCTAGGTAATCGACCGTCAGAGCTTGACACGGAAGTGCAACAGTCACTCAGTTTTCTCCAGCCCATGATGCAGAAAAGCGGTATGGCGCAGACAGGCCGGTCTCAGGATGAGGCTCCGCGTCGAGGTCCTGAACCCCCAGAGCGAGGTATCGAGCTTTAAAGAAGAGGTATGGGGTGAGAAATCCAGTAGTGGATTTCTCGCCCCATACCTCTTTAACGTTCTCGACAGCACGCAAGATGGTGCTCTGTTAATCTGGAATAAAGCACTGATACCCCCGTGAGGTCAATGATGAACATTCACCCCTTCGACAACCACAGCACTGACATTGAGCAGGAACTTGCCCGTGAATTGCAAGCTATCGCCCGGCAGATTCGTCAGGCGTTGCAGAATCATAAGCAGCAGGCTGCTCGTGCAGAAACCCAGGAATCTGTAAATGCAGATGTACAGATTCCTGCATCTCCGTATGCGCGGCTCTGGGAAGAATCATGGTGGGCTACCGCAACCAGCCGCGACCTAGCTGAATGGGCCACCGCGGCAGATCAGGAAGCACCCTACCGCGCTGACGCCGCCGCAGCCTACCACCACCTCGACGATAAGCTACGGAACGAATACGGGCTCACCCTCGCCGACTACCTGGCATACCTGAAGGAACACGGCTGGGAAGAACGCTACGAACAACACCAGGCCCAGGAACGAGCTGAAGAACGGGAGAATCTCTCCGATTCTGAGCGTCAGAAGGAACTCGACTCTAACGACCCGGCTGAAGCTCAAGAGCACGAGAACCAGTCAGAGCAGGCTCATGCCCAGGCTGGTCATGAGTGGGATCAGGCTGAAGCCCGCGGTGAACGCGCCGCCTACTACGAGGCCCACTACGATTCAGAAACCGCACACGCGGCCAAGCTCAACGACCAGTCCCTCGGTACGCACCCGCACCAGGCTGTAGCCGCTGCGAAGTCTCGAGGACCTCAGCAGCAAGCCAAGCCTGCCCGCGCCGTGCAGCAACAGGTGCATCAGCAGCACGAGCTATCCCATTAAAAATGTTCTCTTAGTAGGTGCGCTTTGCCAGCTCACGACGAACCGACTCACGCACACCCGCATCCTCAACCGACGCCAACACCGACGCCAGAGCACGCGAGAGAATATCCTCACGCATGAACGGCTCCACACGAGTCACCTTGTACACCGGCACCAGTGCACGCGAGAGCATCGGAATGAAGTTCGGCTCAGCCCAAGACGGCTCCAAAGCGATTACACGTGCCAGGGCGGGGGAGTACTCTTCCATCCAGTGCTGGAAGTCCTCTTCGTTGGAGAAGTAGGATCCGTCTTCCTTGAGCTCGAACGCCTGGGGGACTTCGGTGTTGGCGGCCTTTGCCTCATCCAGTTCGCGGGCGAAGTCGGAGACGCGTTCGCGTAGGGCTGCCATCTGCTTGAACTGTGCGGGAATGTCCTCATCATCGAGGGCTGCCACGTAGTTTTCGACTTCGCGGTCATCGGGTTCGCGTAGGGTGGTGCCGGGGGTGGGCAGAGTGGGGAACTGGTAGCCGTTGTTGGTGAGGTGGTTTGCCTTCTCTTCACCCTTGACTGCCAGTTCGATGGCGGTGTTGAGCAGGTCTTGCTTTGCGTCGGCGTCGATGGGGTAGCGGCCGTACTGGCCGGGGGTGTACTTCTTGAGCAGGTTGTACAGGGCGATGCAGCGCAGGCGCAGGTTGTAGAGGAAGCCCTGCCAGTTGCCGATGGTGGCGAATCCTTCGTTGATGAGGGTGAGCATTTCGTCGATGGGTTCTTCGTCGGCTAGTTCGGCGGTGAGGCTGTCGAGGAGGTGGTTGATGCTTTGGGCGGTGGCGATGTCGGTGCGGAGTGCTTGGGTGAGGGCGAGGTCGTCGGGGTAGGAGATGTAGTGGCCGCCGTCGATTTGGATGAGGTCGGTGTGGGTGATCCATGCGGGGGCGGTGGGGTTGGTGTTGATCATGGGTGTTCTTTCTGTTGTGGTTGGTGGTGTGGTTGTTGTGTTCCCGGTTGCTTCGGTGCAGGGGGTATAGGAAAGGCACCCCGTGGGGGTGCCTTGTGTGCAAAAGCCCAGTCGGATAGCGTGGTGGCTTCTGTATATTTCACCACCTGCAGATCCTCAGGGCCCATCCGGCCAGGTCCAAAGCGTATGCTATGGAGCTAGTTTCAAGTTTTTGATGCACCTCTATCAGTTTAGCATTTGTGAGCTTCTGTGGCTGGAGGTTTGGTCACGGCGACCGAAAAGAAAACCCCACCAAACCCGCCGCGCGCGGCGCCCGCAGAAGTGCGGCGTAAGACACTGCACCCGCTGTCTCGCACGTACGCCCGAAAAGTGCGAGAATGGAGCGAAAAAGAAAACTACGAAAGAGACACTTTCATGCTTATTCTCGTTGTGAACGCTGGTTCTTCCTCCCTGAAGTACCAGGTGCGTGACACCTCCCTCCCCGAAGCAGAGCAGATGCTGGCCTCCGGCCTGGTTGAAAACATCGGTACCGACGTGCCCAACCACGAGGTCGCATTCGACATCATGTCCGAGAAGCTTGAGCCCGTCCTGGCAGGCCGCGAGCTGCAGGCAGTCGGTCACCGCGTGGTGCAGGGTGCGGAGAAGTTTACCCACCCCACCCTGCTCACCGAGGAAGTTGTCCAGCAGATCGACGACCTCTCCCCGCTGGCACCGCTGCACAACCCCGCACACGCTCAGGGTATGCGCGCCGCAATGCACAAGTGGCCCTCCCTGCCGCAGGTTGCCATCTTCGACACCGCGTTCCACTCCACCATGCCCGAAGAAGCATGGCGCTACGCAATCCCCTACGACCTGGCTGACAAGTACAGCATCCGCCGCTACGGCTTCCACGGCACCAGCCACGAGTACGTCTCTCACGTTGCAGCCGACATGCTCGGCATCGCCCGCGACAAGTTCAACGGCATCGTGGCACACCTCGGTAACGGCGCATCCGTGACCGCAGTGAAGGACGGCAAGTCCGTCGACACCTCCATGGGCTACACCCCGCTGGCCGGCCTGATCATGGGTACCCGCTCCGGCGACATCGACCCCTCCGCACTGACCACCATCCTGGTTCGTGAAGGTATTGACGGTGCACGCCTGGACACCATCCTGAACAAGGAGTCCGGCCTGCTCGCACTGGCTGGCTCCAACGACATGCGTAAGGTCGTTGAGGCTGCACAGTCCGGTGACGAGCGCGCACAGCTCGCACTGGACATGACCTCCTACCGCCTGATGAAGTACATCGGCGGCTACAACCTGGTTGTTGGCGGCGCACAGGCTCTGATCTTCACCGCAGGTATCGGTGAGAACTCCGGCGACTTCCGTAAGCTGGTCCTGGACCGCCTCGGCCCCCTGGGTATCAAGTACAACGAGGAGGAGAACGCTAAGCGCTCCCCCGAGCCCCGCGTGATTTCCACCGAGGATTCCGCCATCAAGGTTCTGGTCATCCCCACCAACGAGGAGAAGGCCATCGCCGAGGCTACCGAGGAACTCGTCAAGAGCCTCTAAGCCCCACGCACCCCGCCGTGTAGGCGGCTGAGCGTAAAGTTATCCGCCGTGGCGCCCATTCCGTATGGGTGGCACGGCGGACTTGTTTTATGGGCATCCATTAGCATGAATATATATGATTTAACTTACTTTACAATGCAATATTGCGGCAATGTGGTATGTATTGCATGTATATTATTCGTCACTTAGAAAACAAGAATGAAAGTTAGTTAAAAGTGTGGGTTTAGATGCTACATGGAGTGTAAACTTATTGCTTGCTTGGGAAAGTTGTGCAGGGGGGGGGGTGAGTGTATCGATTCACAACATTCCAACATTGATGGCAGTTAAGGTTGAGGGTGAAAAAAGGTTGATAATCCTAGATTAATTCTGTTAGGAATTTTTTATCGACCCAAGTTGTTGCACAATATGAAACAATAAATGCAAATTTTTGTGCTTCCATATAACGAGTGTTCATATAACGAGTGTTCATCGAAAAGAACTGAAGCGGACTTATAGCCGCAAAAGAATTCTGAGAGCACACTCTGAACTGTACGTTAAACACATACTGCGATAACCTTTATATCTGTATTTTTGTGCAGAAATAAAGTGAATCAATGTACAAAACTCATTCCAATTGAGAGAGACTTGGTAATGGATATTCACTCGACTAAGAACCACTCCGAACAGAGTGGAAAGCTGATGGGTCGTCGTTCCCTGGTTAAGGGTGTAGCGTGGGCAGCTCCTGTTGTGGCAGCAACCGCAGCGGTGCCCGCCTACGCCGCATCCAAGAACCCTTGCGAATACGGCACCATCGTATCCGTGCCCTGGGGTGAACGTGCCGAACGTCGCCGCTACAAGGGCACCGTGAATGAAGAATACGAATGGGCAGTGATGCCCACCTCCAATTGCAGCCCCCAGCCGCAGACCTACTTCATCGACAACACCACCCCCGAACGTAAGCTTGCTTACCCCTGGGGTCGTTACGAGGGTGTGAGTGACTTCCCGCCGATTTACCCCCCGAACGGCAAGGACACCCCCGACTACAATTCCAAGGACGGCGTTGGCGGTGTTGGCGGCGGCGTTATCATCAACGTTCGTGTTGAGAACGTTGCAGGTGACGTCTCCTACGCACCGACCCCCACCGGTGAGGACCGTTTCGCATTCGGTGAGGCCGAGGCAAACCGCAAGAACAACATGTACTACGCCGAAGGCTACAAGGGCAAGGGCGCAAATCCCCCGGTTGTCCGCCTCAACGACAACTACAAGGGCAGCCGCTCTACCTACATTGCTCACGGTAAGTACAACTACCTGCACTTCCCGGATGGTCCCCGCCCTCCCAAGGAAAATAGCCCCCTGTGGACTTACGCATACGGTAAGCACTACACGACCGCTGAAGGCCGCGACGGCTGGTCCTGGGACATTCAGGTGATGGCTAACATTACCCACCCCAATGCTGGTCAAGACGTTGTGTCGTACATGACCTACCTGCGTAAGCACACCTACGGTGACCCCGCACATCAGTCGGCAAAGGTCATTCCGGTGCAGTATCGCGTTATTGTGACTTCCCCCTGGGGTACCGTCACTTATCTTTCGGCAGCTGTTTAATATCAGCTTGCATTAGGTCTAAATGGAGTAGTGACCCATTCGACCTATTTCAATCTTGGATTGAGATTTATATATTTGTGATGTCTATTTGAGTATAAAGTTGATAGATTTTTAGTGTATTAGGGGGTGGTATCCCTAATAAGTAGACACTAGTCTTCTGTCAGCTTTTTGGAGGGGCCGGGCCGCGCCACGTGTGCGGAACCGGCCCCTCTGCATGCATCCATAGGGAGAAAAACCACGCATTGCATCTCATGGTGGGCTATTGCGGGAAAGGCGAGAGGTGGTGGGCATTCTGTGAGAAAAACCGTTCTCGTATTCACCCAAGCGTGCCCAAACCCGATAGAGTGGAGTCAGACAACACTCGATACGAAGTGGACGAGATATGACTCAACCTCCTGAAAACCACCAGCCCGGCGGGCAGTTCAACGCCCAGCCCGGCCCCCAGGGGCGCCCCGCCCCGCAGGGCACGCCCCTTCCGCAGGACCTCTCCGCGGGTTGGCTGCCCGAAGATAAGCGTCAGAAGCCGGTGAGCCCCCTTCCGGAACCCAGGTTCTTCGCCTACCAGTCCATACTGCCGACGAAGGTGCTGCACGCGCTGCGTCACCCCGCCGAAATCCCGTGGCTGGTCGCCGCCTACGCGGTCACCGCGGCCGGCTACATCGTGCTGTTCATGTCGATCATTACGCTGTTTGGCCGCATGGGCCAGTGGCTCTTCTCGTCCGGTTCGGGCGACTACACCGGCGGCACAAGCAGCCGCGTGGCAAGCAGCGTGCAGGACATCGTCATGCAGGCCGTGTCCATGCTGGTTCTGGGCCCTCTCGTGCTCTTCATCGTTCGTGCCCTCTTCTACGCCCAGCAGCGTGTGACCGGCGTGCGCATCACCCCGACCCAGTTCCCCGAGGCGTACCAGATGCTCGCCGAGGCCGCCGAGGCAGCCGGCCTGCGCCGCGTACCCGACGCGTACGTTATCAGCGGTAACGGCACCATCAACGCCTTCGCATCGGGTCACGGCTTCCGCCGCTTTATCTGCATCTACTCCGATCTTTTCGAAATCGGCGGTAAGTCCCGTGACCCGCAGGCCCTGCGCTTTATCATCGGTCACGAGGTGGGCCACATCGCGGCCGGTCACGTCAGCTACTTCCGTCTGATTTTCACCACGCTCTTCAGCCGCATCCCCCTGCTGTCCAGCGCGCTGTCCCGCGCTCAGGAGTACACCGCCGATAACTTCGGCTACCGCTTCTGCCCCGAGGGTGCCGAGGGCGCCATCAAGGTCATGGCCGCCGGTAAGTACCTGAATAAGCAGGTTAACTTCGACGAGCTGGCCGACCGCGCCGTCACCGACCGCGGCCTGGCCGTCTGGTACGTGAACCTGCTGATGAGCCACCCTGTGATCACCTGGCGTGCCCACGCCCTGCGTGACCGCACCCAGCCGGGCCGCCTCGTCTGGCGCCCGACCGAGAACCCCACGGACAACGGCACCCCGCGCGTGCCCGTGCTGGTTCCCGCTTCGGAGCCCGTTGGCATGTGGCCCGACCCGATTCAGTCCACCGAGTTCATGCAGGAAAACCAGAAGACCTGGGAGCCCTTCAACCTCGAGACCGTGGACGTGGTACAGAAGCCCGAGGAGGACCTCGCATACCCCGAGAACACGGCCCTGTTCAGCGGTTGGCAGACCGAGCAGGCTCGCGCGTTCCACGCTCAGCGTTGGGATGCGTACGCGGCCGCCGGCGGTGCACC
>ERZ773051.120-NODE-120-length-64267-cov-4.289650_pt1 | contig 64267 bp, 65 predicted proteins | sample MGYA00580631_ERZ773051 | MGnify/ENA primary metagenome ERZ773051 (study PRJEB29015, sample SAMEA2738137) | human oral metagenome | biome: human oral; feature: human-associated habitat; material: saliva | place: China | collected 2204 ... | reverse complement strand
GGGTCGGGGGTTCGAATCCCTCCTGGGTCACCAGTTAGAAAAGACAGGCATCGGCATACGCCGATGCCTTTTTCGTTATTACTATTCGTAAGGAGATTGTACCATGTCCATGCCTTTTGATGCATTGAAAGAAAAAAAACATGAACTCAGCATCATACTTCTTGCTTCAAGCACAATTGAGCAAATATCTTTCCAAATCGAACAGATAAAACATCTATTTTATAATCAATCATATGAATTAATTATTACCTCTCCAACCTCAACCGATGGATTAAATACTAGACTCAAAGAATCTGGAATACGAAATATTATTTCTGAATCTAAACTAAGTAAGGCGGAATGCCTAAACAAAGCAATAGAAGCTAGTAATGGAACCAGAATCTTAATCTTAGAAGATAGCTGTATACTCGCTCCCATCAGTTTCCAGTGTCTACTTGATGCCTTACCGCATGATATTCCTGCTATTGCAGGTCCATTGGCAAATTTCGGACGATTCACTTCCTTATCACAAGCTTTGAGAATCCCCGCACCTTATAACTATCATGATTATAGCGGCTATTGCACCTTTGCAAAAGACTGGGCTGCAGGTGTTTATGGGAAGCATCACATTAGAAAAATGCTAATGATTGATGCTGGTGCCACCCTTTTAAATCGAAACGCCATAGAAAACATCGGTCTTTTTGATACTGATTTTAAAAATGACCTCAATCGGATGGTTTGGGATTATTGCTTACGCATTCATCAGAAAAATGGAGCTGTCTTATTGGCGGAAGATTCCTATATGCACTGGAATTCGACTGACGCATTGATTCTTGGTGATGAAAGCATATGGGATAATAAATGGGGATTTTCTTCCACATATTCTTGCCATGTGCGTATGGACATTATCCAGCTTATCGACTTCAGTAAAAAACCTCGCACCGTACTTGAGGCAGGATGTGCGTGCGGCTCAAACTTTATCGAGATAAAAAATCATGTATCAGATATCAAATGTACTGGCATTGAACTCAATGCGCACTCTGCTGCCATTGCAAAACTTTTTGCGGATGTCTATGCGATGGATCTTGAAAAACTTGACCGACCAGAATGGCATGATAAATTTGATATTATCGTGATGGGCGATATTTTAGAGCACCTCAAGGATCCATGGCAGGCTGTACGCAATATGTTCTGCCTACAAAGCCCTGGGGGAGAAATCCTCATCAGCGTGCCAAATATCATGCATTTTTCAATCTTCAATCAGATGTTTCATGGGGATTGGGAATACGAAGATGCCGGCATTTTAGATCGGACACATTTGCGTTTCTTCACAAAGAAAACAGCTCAAAGACTCTTAGAACAAGCTGGATATCAAATTAGGAGTATAACTTCTATTCAGTGGTTCTCTAATAGAGGACCTCAAATGCAAGAGTTTATCAATAAGTTAAGACCATTATTATCTAACGGAATAGAGATGGAACAAATTCTATCCGAGCAATGGATTATCGTTGGAGAAAAACCTAATGAAAAGTAATGTATTTTACATCTATGACATAAAATGCAAATAAAGGAGTGGGAAATGTGATTAAATACATTTCCCACTCCTTTTTAAGATACCAAAAAAGCGCCGCAAATGCGACGCCGACTTTTATAATGGTGGGCAGGGATGGATTCGAACCATCGTAATCCGAAGATGACAGATTTACAGTCTGTTCCCTTTAACCACTCGGGCACCTACCCACAATGGTGACCCAGGAGGGATTCGAACCCCCGACCCTTTGATTCGTAGTCAAATACTCTAATCCAGCTGAGCTACTGAGTCACTTGAATGCTTTCACAATCAACAAACTGAATTCTAGCATCTTTTACCGTATCTGTCAAGGGGAATTTGTTCATAAATCCTTTTTCACTGGGTGACGATCTTACTGAAGTCGGCAAGGCTTAAAGCGAGAGTATCGATGGCTTTCAGAAGACCAAGGCGGTTGTTCCGTATGCTTTCGTCCTTATCCATGACCATGACGTCGTCGAAGAAGGCGTTGATTGATGGGGCAAGTGCCATGAGGGAATGAAGTGCTCCCTGATATTCATGGACACTGGCTTTTGCCGTGACGTCGCCGCGAACATCTTCAAATGCTTCGTAAAGGTTGTGTTCGGCATCCAGGGTAAAGCGCGCAGAATCGACGCTCGCATCTTTTGGCGTCTTTTGTGCGAGATTGTGGACGCGGGTGAGGGCGTTCATGCCTTTTCTCGGATCGCTGTCGCGAAAGAAGTTGCTGAGCGCTTCCGCGCAGAGCTTTACACTGTAGATATCGTCGATATCCTCAAGAACGGCGTCGGCGATGTCGTAGCGGATATCTTCGAGGACGTTCTTCAGACGGAGACGGATGAAGTCGCAGACATCTTTCTGCATCTTGCGGCGCTTGGTATCATCGGTCATAGAATAGGCATCCATGGCGCTGTCAATAAGGCTGCTTAGACTGAGGCTGTACTTTGCCTCGATGATGGTGTTGACAAGACCGAGTGCCTGGCGGCGGAGGGCGAAGGGATCTTCAGAGCCTGTGGGAATTTTGCCCAGGCTGAAGGTACCGACGATGGTATCTATCTTATCGGCAAGGCTGACGATGCGGCCAGCGTCGGTTGAAGGCTGGGTATCACCGGCAAAGCGAGGTTTGTAGTGTTCGTCAATGGCAGCTGCAATGGCGTCGCTTTTGCCGTCTAGCTTTGCGTAGGCGCGTCCCATGATGCCTTGCAGTTCGGTGAATTCCTGTACCATGCCGGTGGTAAGATCCGCCTTCGATAGGAGGGCGGCTTCTTTTGCAGCGGCGACCGTGTCTTTTTCCATGCCGAGTGTGCGCGCGATGATTTCTGAAAGCTTTGCCATGCGCTCGGTTTTTTCGTACATGGTGCCGAGATCCTGTTGAAAGACAACGGTTTTCAGTTTTTCGCGGTGCGTTTCAAGACTCTTCTTGCGGTCTTCGTCAAAGAAAAACTGCGCGTCGTCCAGGCGTGCGCGGAGGACGCGCTCGTTGCCATGCTGCACGACGTCGAGGTATTCTGAACCGCCGTTGCGGACAGTGATGAAGAGAGGGAGGAGCTTGCCAGCTGCGTCCTTGACAGGGAAGTAGCGTTGATGGTCGCGCATCGGCGTGATGACGGCTTCCGGCGGCAGCTCGAGATATTTTTTGTCAAAGGAGCCGCAGAGTGCCGTTGGGTACTCGACGAGGTAGAGAACTTCTTCAAGCAGGTCTTCGGTAATTTCTGCCTTGCCGCCGTTTTCTTCTGCAACCTTTTCAATACCCTGGATGATTAACTTTTTGCGGCGTTCGGGGTCAACAATGATATAAGCTTCTTCACAGGCTTTTTCATAGTCGGCAGCGCGTGCGATTTCAAAGTCGCCGATGGAAAGGAAGCGGTGACCGCGTGAGATGCGTCCGCTCTTGATGTTGGCAAGTTCGAAGGGAATGACTTCGTCCCCGTAGAGTGCGACGAGCCAGCGAATCGGGCGGATGAATTTGAAGTCGAGCGTACCCCAGCGCATCGTGTTTGGAAAGGAAAGTTCCGTGATGAGGGCGGGGAGGATTTCTTTCAGGAGTTCGGCCGTTGCTGTTCCTTCTGCGTGAACCATCGCATAGACATAGTCGTCTTTTACTACGAGGTCTTTTGGATCGATGCCTTGGCCGCGTGCAAAGCCTTGGGCGGCTTTTGTCGGGTTGCCGTCGGCATCGAAGGCGATCTTGACGGAGGGTCCACGGCTCTCACGGTTTTCATCTGCCTGACGATCCGCGAGTCCCGAGGCGATAAGCGCGAGACGGCGTGGGGTGCCGACCGTGCGAACAGCACGATAGGCGATGCGGTGTTCCTTCAATGCTTTTTCCGCATTCGCGGCGAGCGCTTTTAAAATGCCGGGCATGACATGCGCCGGGATTTCTTCGGTGCCGATTTCGAGTAAGAGTTCTTTTTCCATGCTCATTCCCCCCTATGAAGCATCGGATAGCCGAGCTCCTCACGTTGTTTTAGATAACATTCGGCGCAAAGACGCGCGAGCTTTCTGACGCGGCCGATGAAAGCAGCGCGCTGCGAGACGGAGATAGCGCCGCGGGCATCGAGGAGATTAAAGGTGTGCGAGCATTTCAAAACGTAATCGTATGCTGGATGCACATAGCCTTTCTCGATGATGCGAACGGCCTCCGTCTCGTATTTGTCGAAGAGTTCGAAGAGCAGCTTTTCGTCGGAGAGTTCGAAGGCATAGGCAGACTGCTCGTATTCGTTTTGATGAAAGACATCGCCATAGGTATAGTCCTTTGTCCACTGGATGTCATAGACATTTTCGACGCCTTGAATATACATTGCGAGACGTTCGAGACCGTACGTGATTTCCGAAGCGACGGGGCGGATGTCCTGACTGCCTACCTGCTGGAAGTAGGTGAACTGCGTGATCTCCATACCGTCGAGCCAGACTTCCCAACCGAGTCCCCAGGCGCCGAGGGTCGGAGATTCCCAATTATCTTCGACAAAGCGGATGTCATGTTCTTTCGGATTGATGCCGAGACTTTCCAAGCTCTTAAGGTAGAGTTCCTGGATGTTGTCCGGTGAGGGTTTCATGATGACCTGGAACTGGTGGTGCTGGTAAAGGCGGTTCGGATTATCGCCATAGCGTCCGTCTGCTGGACGGCGCGACGGCTCGACATAAGCGACGTGCCACGGCTCAGGTCCAAGGACGCGCAGAAAGGTCGAGGGATTCATCGTGCCGGCGCCTTTTTCAACGTCGTACGGCTCGGCGAGGATGGCACCCTCGGCGGACCAGAATCTCTGGAGCGCGAGGATGATTTCCTGAAATTTCATATACATTCCTCCAAAGACAGCAGGGCGTGGGATTTTTATTAAAAAAAGCCTCATCCCTGCGACAACCGTCACAGGGACGAGACTTCAGCATTTCGCTTGTCCCGCGGTTCCACCCTGATTGGCGCCATAGACGCCCTCTCTTTTAGGTTCAAGGGGTGCTCCAAAGTGCCTTCGCCTCTATTGACGCCTTTCACCATCGCGTCTCGCTGCTTTGCTGCGGTATTTTCCTGTGTATATCGCGCACAAGAGGAGGTTACTAATCTTCTTCATCGCTGTTTTCATTCTATCTAAAAGCAAAAGGCTTGTCAATGTTTTGAAGGACTTTCGGTTGTTTTTCATGAAAAAGCGATAAAATTTCAATTAGAAATGGAGAGAAAATTGTGCTCTCTAATGAAAATTGTACCTATGTGATGCATGCCGCAGAGCGCGTGCAAAAGGAGGAACTGTGAGTCATTTTTATAGACAGGTGCAAGACCATACAGCAAAATTCAGTGCATGGCTGTTTGCCCTAACGTTCTTTTTTACGTTTTTGACGGCGGCTTCTGCGTTTGCACAAGAGGCACCTGAGATTACAGCAGATGCCGCGATCGTTGTCGATGCAGATACAGGCAAGACGCTGTTTGAAAAGAATGCGAATAAACCGGAATACCCTGCGAGCATGACAAAGGTTATGACGGCGGTACTAGCGCTGGAAAGCGGAAAGACGGATCGCATTATCGAGGTAAGCGAAAACGCGGCGGATGTCGAGACGACGCGTCTGCATGCGGGCGACCAGGCACGTATGTCTGAATTCCTGAAGCAGATGCTGCTCGTCAGTGATAATGGCTGTGCAACGGCTATTGGCGAGAGTCTCGCAGCGGGTGATATCGACTATTTTGTAAAAAAGATGAACGATAAGGCGGCGAGCCTCGGCATGACATCGACACATTTCGTCAATGCGAATGGCATGCCGAATTCCAATCATGTGACGACGGCGGCGGATATGTCACGCCTGATGATGTACGCAATTCGTAATGACGCATTCCGCAAGCTTATCGCCATGCCGTCGGCAACGGTCACTTACATTGTCCCGGAAGGTCGGACAGAATACTGTGTTTCAACAGATGAACTTCTCGGAAAATATCCAGGAATTCTCGGCGGAAAGACCGGTTGGACGAGCTCGGCGCGCAGTTGTTTCATGGCGGCTGCGGAGCGCGATGGACATACGCTCGTCGTCGTCGTTATGCACTCCGCTGACGATGAGACGCGCTTTTCAGAAGCGGCAAGTCTCCTCGATTATGGCTTTGCCGTGCGCGCACAGAGTGAAGAAGCGAAGCCGATAGAGACTGGCACAGAAAAAGTACAGGTGCCGAAACGTAAAAACTGACGCTTTAGCAACTTATAAGATGTCATAGCGAGCGGATGGGGCATGATGCACTGTCCGCCCGTTTTTTATGTTTCCTGTAAGGCGGCAGAGCCATCGTTTCATGAGCATGAACCTTTCAGAGAATAGTTGCGCTATATGCATGACAAACAAAAGATTCTGTAGTACAATGAGGCAGTATGTAATGTATCTTTGTGCGGAAAGAATCGTGCGAAGTTTAAGGATCGATATGTAGGTGATAAATTTGTCAACCCCCATGTTTGATGTGATCGAGAAGGACCTCGAGAGGCTCGAAGAAGGTCTCTACAAAGCGATCGAGGCACCGGAAGAGCTTGTGACAAAAGTGGGTGAACACCTTGTAGCGGCGGGGGGAAAGCGTATTCGACCGGCGCTTGCCATTCTCTCTGCACATGGAAGTAAGGGTTTTTCTTTGGAACGCATTCTGCCGCTGGCGATAGGACTTGAACTCATCCATATGGCATCACTTGTTCATGATGATGTCATCGATGCGGCGGATACGCGCCGCGGTGCCGCGACGGCAAATGCAAAGTGGGGCAATCAAGTCGCGATCCTTGCAGGGGATTATGTCTTTGCTCGTGCCTTTTCCTTGATCGCGGGAGCCTCCTATGGTGAATATGTGTCAAAGCGGCTCGCAACGCTTGTCTGCAATTTAAGCGTAGGTGAGATCATTCAGGATCAGGCAGCTTTTCAAGCTTCGCGCGGCATGGCGGATTATTATGACCGCATCCAAAAGAAGACGGCGGATTTCCTCGAGATCAGCTGCGAGCTAGGCGCGTTTGTCTGCGGTGCATCGAAAGACGATGCCGACAAGCTCGCTGACTACGGCCATTCGATCGGCATGGCGTTTCAGATAACAGATGACCTTCTCGATATCGAGCAGACGGCGGAAAAAATTGGAAAGCCTGCGGGCAACGACATCCGTCAGGGCATCGTAACACTCCCTGTCATTCGTGCGATTGAGATGAGTCCTGACAGCAGCGAACTCGAGGACATTATCAAAAATCCTGAAATGGATGCAGCAGATGTCAAGCGGGCGCTTGCCATTGTCAAGGCGTCGGACGGCGTTGCTTTTGCCAAGGCAAAGGCAGACGAATATCTCGCACATGCAAAGTCGGTCATACCAAAGAGTTTTCCCAAGGATGTTCGAGAAGCATTCGAGATGGTTTCCGACTTCATCGGTGATCGTGACTTTTAAGGGAGGGGCGGTCTATGTTTGGCATCGGAATGCCGGAGCTCATCCTTATTCTCATCGTCGGGCTCATCGTCTTCGGTCCTGGAAAGCTTCCTGAGGTAGGGCGCATGCTCGGCAAAGGCATGCGTGAATTTCAAAAAGCATCGAATATGCTTTCGCAGGCGATAAATGAACCTGACCCACCGCCGAAGGAGAAGCGCGAAAAGCCAAAGACTTTCGATAGAGGCGAGAGTGTGGATAAAGAAGCCGTAGAAAAAGAAAAGACAAAGGGAGAGGTCGTGCCCGCGACAAAGGCGGCAAAGGAGAGTGCAGCCGGCGAACGGCTGGTATCGGTGGATTCTTCTGCTGATCCTGCAAGTAAGAAAAGCTCACTTGCACCTGACTATCATCCGCCGACGCAGGAGAGTGCCCAAAAGGCGGTAGAAGCGGCAAAGATAGAGAAGGAAACGAAGGCAGAAAAGAACGTCTGACATTTGTAAGAAGGAAGAAGGGATGATATGTTCGGTCTTGGTGTACCGGAATTAGTGCTGATCCTGATCATCGGTCTTGTGATCTTTGGCCCTGGAAAGCTGCCGGATGTGGGGAAAGCGCTGGGAAAGAGCATTCGCGAGTTCAAATCGGCCAATAAGGGCGTGACGGATGCAGAGCCGCCGGCCATCGATGTGACGCCGAAGGACGAAGCCGAAGCAAAAGGAAGAGATACAGCGAAAAAAACGTCAGCAGGCGAGGGCGGCGACCGTGGAAAAGCATGAGGGTGAATGCGAGAACATGGCGGATGATGCGGAACTTGAACGCGCAAAGAGCGCGGAGGCGGTAAACGATGCACCAGAAGCAGACGATGCGGACGAGGTAGAGGAAGAGGATGACAGTAAAGAGATAGAGGCAGAAGATGACGGTTCGATGACGCTTATCGCGCATCTTACGGAACTGCGCAGCCGCCTCATAAAGAGTCTTATTGCCGTTGCTGTCGGCAGCGTCGTCGGCTACTGTTTTATCGGCGACATCATGCACTATCTGACGCTTCCCGCGGGTAAACTTTACTATATGCAGCCGTCGGAAGCTTTTTTCACCTACATCAAGGTCGCTATCGTCGCGGGGTTCCTGCTTGCATTGCCTGTCGTCTTTTACCAGGCATGGCGTTTTTTCCTGCCGGCGCTGACGCGGAAGGAACGGCTGGTTCTTGGTCTTGTCGTGCCGATTTCTGTCCTGCTCTTCTTTGCAGGGCTTGCCTTCTCCTTCTTCCTCGTGCTGCCGGCGGGCATTCGGTTTTTCATGAGTTTTGGCAATGGAGAGCTTGAGGCTCTCTTTTCTGTCAATCGCTATTTTGACTTTGTCATCTCATTTGTCCTGCCGTTTGGCTTTGTCTTTGAACTGCCGCTCATCATCACGATTCTCGGCAAAATTGGCATTCTCTCGAGCCGTTTCCTCGGCAAGTACCAGCGCATTGTTATCTTCCTTTCGTTTATCCTCGGTGCCATTATTACACCGACGCCGGACATCTTCACCCAGTCGATGATTGCCCTGCCGATGATCGTCCTATATGAAGTGGGATATCTCATCGTCCGCTTTGCTTTGAGAAAATAGGAGAAAAATATGGCATATAAAGATTTGCGCGAGTTCATAGAATGCCTGGAGGATAAAGGCCTTTTAAAGCGTGTCAAGGCCGAGGTCGATCCCTATCTTGAGATCACGGAGATCACCGATCGCATTTCAAAGGAGACGGGCGAAAAGAACGTCGCGATTCTCTTTGAGAAGGTCAAGGGTTCCAAGATGCCCGTTCTCATGAATGCCTTTGGCAGCTACGAGCGCATGGCAATGGCGCTCGGTGTTGAAAAGCTCGATGATGTCGCAGATGAACTCCGTACGATTCTGAAGCTTCCGTACGTTTCGCTTCAGAATAAGATGAGCGTCGTCACGATGATTCCAAAGTTCAAGAATGCGATCAATTTTCCGAAGTATGTCAAGCGTGCGCCCTGCCAGGAAGTCGTGCATACAGACGATGCAACGCTCGATGATATTCCCATCCTCACCTGTTGGCCGCAGGATGGCGGCCCTTTTGTGACGCTTCCCCTTGTCTTTACGAAGAATCCGACGACGGGAAAGCGCAACGTCGGCATGTATCGCTTGCAGAAATACGACAGCAAGACGACGGGGATGCACTGGCATATCCATAAGAACGGTGCGGAAAATTATCAGGATGTGAAGGCTGCGGGCAAGGAGCGCATCGAAGCGGCGGTTGCCATCGGCACGGATCCTGTGCTGACCTATGCGGCGACGGCACCGCTGCCACGCGATATCGACGAGATGGTTTTCGCAGGCTTTCTCCGTCACAAGTCGGTTGAGCTTGTGAAGTGCAAGACGGTTGACCTCGAAGTCCCGGCGACGGCAGAGATTATCCTCGAGGGCTATGTTCTTTCCGATGAAATGCGCCGAGAAGGGCCTTTCGGCGACCATACGGGCTATTACTCCCTGGCAGACGACTATCCGGTCTTTCACATCACAGCGATTACGCACCGAAAGGATCCGATTTATTGTTCAACCGTCGTTGGAAAGCCGCCGATGGAAGACTGTTATCTTGCAAAGGCGACAGAGCGCATCTTTCTTCCGCTGCTGCAGCAGATGCAGCCGGAAATCATCGATATCAATATGCCGCTTGAAGGGGTCTTTCATGACTGCTGTATCGTTTCCATCAAAAAGCGCTATCCGATGCAGGCGCGCAAGGTTATGCATGCGCTTTGGGGGATGGGGCAGATGATGAATGTCAAGATGATCGTCGTGGTCGATGCCCATGTCAATGTGCAGGATATTTCAGAGGTTGCCTGGCGCGTCTTTAACAATATTGATGCAAAACACGACCTTGAAATCATCGAAGGGCCGCTCGACGTTCTGGATCACTCGTCACCGATGGCGAAGTGGGGTGCGAAGCTCGGGATTGATGCGACGAAGACGTGGCCGGAAGAAGGGCACAGCCGCGAATGGCCGGATGAGATTCGCATGTCAGACGAAATCCGCGCGAAAGTCGATGCAAAATGGAAGGAGCTTGGGCTCGGTTGATTTCAATCAAAGCGCATATCAGCAATGTGGCACTTCACCACACGATTTTTGACCTGCCATTCGCCTTCATGGGAGCGGTGCTGGCTTCAAGCGGGCATCCTAGTCCATGGGTTCTGCTGTGGGTGGCTGTTGCTCTGACAGCGGCGCGGGCGGCAGCGCTTGCGATTGACAATCTCGCCGACTTGAAATTTGACAAACAGCAGGCGCGCATGGCACATCGTGCGATGGTTACGGGGGCGATTTCGAAAAGCGAAGCAAGGATCTTCATCGCGGTCTGTCTTATCGTTACGGTTGCGGCAGTTGCACAGCTCCCGCGTATCTGTCTTTACCTGCTTCCAATAGCAGCGGTTCCCTTTATCATCTATCCTTTTATGAAACGCATAACCTGCTGGGTGCATGTGTTCCTTGGCGCTGCCATTGCGATGGCGCCTGCAGGCGGCTATGTCGCAGCAGCAGAAGAAATCACGCTTCCCATGGTCACTTTATGCGTCGCTGTTGCCCTTTGGATGGCAGGGTTTGATGCCATTTATGGCTCGCAGGATGAGGCCTTTGATCGTGCGCATGGGCTGCACTCGCTCTCTGTGACCTTTGGTGCAAGGGGGGCATTCTATATCTCCTACGTCATGCATGTTCTCTGTATCGCAGCGTTCTTTGCCGTCGGCATTCTGCTCGGTCTAGGAAGTATTTACTTTATTGGCGTCGGCATTGCAGCGGGTACGCTCTATTATCAGCATAAGATTGTCAGTCCAACGGATCTCTCGCGGGTGACACAGCGGTATTTTATGCGCAACGGCATTGTCAGCGTAGCGATCTTTGCCTGCACTTGGGTGAGTTATTTTTTTTAAAGAGGTAAGATTATGTCAGCAAAAATCCTAGAGGGCAAGTTCTTTGCACAGAAATTTCGAGAGGAAGCCGGTGTGCGTGCCGATGCGCTGCGGGAAAAGTATGGCGTGACGCCGGGACTTGCGGTCATCATCGTCGGTGAGAATCCTGCGTCTAAAGTCTATGTTTGCAATAAACACAAGTCCTGCGAGGAGCTTGGCATTTACTCGGAAGTCATCGAGATGCCGGAGCATGCGACGAAGGAGGAACTTCTTGCAAAGATCGATGCGCTGAATGAAGATGAGAAAATCCACGGCATTCTTGTCCAGCTTCCCCTGCCGAAAAATATTCAGAAAGATGAGGCGGAAATTCTCGAGCGCATCGATCCGAAAAAAGATGTCGATGGTTTCCATCCCGTCAATGTCGGCCGTCTTGTGACAGGTGGGGAAGCACTGATTCCCTGTACGCCGCACGGCTGCCTGAAAATGCTCGAGCTTGCGGGCATTCCGCTGGATGGTGTGAATGCCGTTATCATCGGCCGCTCAAACATCGTTGGCAAACCGATGCTTCACCTTCTCCTCAAGAAGCATGCGACGGTGACGATTTGCCACAGTCATACAAAGAACCTGGCTGAAATCACAAAAAAAGCCGATATTCTCGTGGCTGCTGTCGGCAGGCCACAGTTCGTCACAAAGGATATGGTTAAGCCCGGAGCTGCCGTCATCGATGTCGGCATCAACCGCATTGCTCCGAAAAAGCTCGTTGGCGATGTCGCCTTCGATGAAGTAAAGGAAGTTGCCGGTGCCATTACTCCGGTTCCAGGCGGCATCGGGCTTTTGACTGTCGCCATGCTGATGGTCAATGTGGTATGGGCAGCAGAGATGCAGCTTGCAGAAAAATAAAAGCCTACAGGATAGAAGTCAGCAGGTGAATAAAGATTGACAAGTGATAGACCATCTGTTACACTAATAAGCAATAAAATTCTGCCGTGCTGACGGATTTGTGGAATTGACCACATGTACAGCAGAATAAGTTCTGGAAGCCGACCGTCTGGGCAATGTGTTTTGCTCGGACGGTCGGTTTTTTACAGATTGCCCGCGTGTAGTCGTGTAATTATGTGGGAGGTAGCACATGAAAACAGACGTTGAAATTGCACAGGAAGCACAGATGAAGAAAATTTCTGAGATTGCTGCAAAGCTCGATATCACAGAAGATGAACTCGAGCTCTATGGTAAATACAAGGCAAAGGTCAGCCTTGAAGCCTGGGAGCGCGTGAAGGATAATAAGGACGGCAAACTCATCCTCGTCACGGCGATCAACCCGACGCCGGCAGGCGAAGGCAAGACGACGACGAGTGTCGGGCTTGCGGATGCACTTACGAGGCACGGGCATAAGACGGCGGCCGCCCTTCGTGAGCCTTCGCTTGGTCCTTGCTTCGGAATGAAGGGGGGGGCAGCTGGCGGCGGCTATGCGCAGGTCGTGCCGATGGAAGATATCAACCTGCACTTTACAGGCGATTTTCATGCGATTACGACAGCGCATAATCTGCTGGCAGCGGCGATTGATAACCATATCCAACAAGGCAATGCGCTGGACATCGACGTGCGGCGCATCACATGGAAGCGCGTCTTAGATCTCAATGACCGCGCGCTTCGCCATGTCGTTGTCGGACTCGGCGGAAAGGCGCATGGCGTTCCGCGCGAGACGGGCTTTGATATCACGGTGGCTTCTGAAATGATGGCCATCTTATGCCTTGCCTCAGGGCTTACGGATATGAAGGAGCGGCTCGGCCGCATTGTCATCGGCTACAGCCGCAGCGGCCGTGCCATTCGTGCGGATGAAATCGGTATTACGGGTGCGCTGACGCTGCTCTTTAAGGATGCGATCAAGCCGAACATCGTTCAGACACTTGAAGGCACGCCAGTCTTTATTCACGGCGGACCTTTTGCCAACATTGCGCATGGCTGCAACAGCGTTATGGCGACGAAATTTGCGTTGAAGTTTGCAGACTTTATCGTGACGGAAGCAGGATTCGGTGCCGACCTCGGCGCTGAAAAATTCCTTGACATCAAATGCCGCTTGGCGGGGCTTCGTCCCGATGCCGTCGTCATTGTCGCGACGGTGCGCGCTCTCAAGATGCACGGCGGATTGAAGAAGACAGCGCTTGATAAGGTGGATATGGCAGCGCTGGAGGAGGGCATGGAAAATCTTGAAAAGCACATCGAAAACGTACAGAAATTCGGTCTGCCTGCCGTCGTTGCCGTCAATGCATTTCCAACAGATACGAAGGAAGAGCTCGACTTTGTCGAGAAGAAATGCAGGGAGCTCGGGGCGGAAGTCGCCCTTTCGGAAGTTTGGGCTGAAGGCGGCAAAGGCGGTTTCGCGCTTGCAGAAAAAGTCGAAAATGCCATCGAGAGAGAAAATAACTTCCACGTCCTCTATGATGAGAAGGCGCGTATCCCTGAAAAAATCGATACGATCGTCCGTGAGGTCTACGGCGGTAAGGGCGTGATATTTACAGCGGCGGCGAAGAAGCAATTGGCAGAGATCGAAGAGCTCGGTCTGGATAAGATGCCGATCTGCATGGCAAAGACGCAGTACTCGCTTTCCGATAATCCCGAGCTTCTCGGTCGACCGACGAACTTTACTGTCACCGTGCGCGAGCTTCGTGTAAACGCAGGTGCAGGTTTTATCGTTGCTCTGACGGGAAACATCCTCACGATGCCCGGCCTTCCCAAACACCCTGCAGCAGAAAATATGAATATCACGGAAGACGGAAATATTACGGGACTTTTCTAAGCCATCCTTTCTTACCAAGGTTTCGAAGAATTTTATCCGTGGTGATTTTTTGTATTTTCGAAGGAAAAGCTATTGACAAAACGGAGAATAGGCACTATAATACATCCTTGTCGGAAGTGCATAGCATACTGACGATATCGCGGGATGGAGCAGTCGGTAGCTCGTCGGGCTCATAACCCGAAGGTCACAGGTTCAAGTCCTGTTCCCGCAACCAAAGATAATTTTGCTGATATAGCTCAGTCGGTAGAGCGTATCCTTGGTAAGGATAAGGTCACCAGTTCAATCCTGGTTATCAGCTCCATTTCTGGCGGCATAGCTCAGTTGGCTAGAGCATGCGGTTCATACCCGCAGTGTCCGGAGTTCAAGTCTCTGTGCCGCCACCAAGATAACGATGAAGCTCCGCTAAGCGGAGCTTTTTATTTTCTTTGCACCGATGAAGCAGGAAGCGCATGCTGGCATTTGATAGGGTTCCTTAAGAATCTTGTTGACATGCTTTTCCTTTTGTGCTAAATTGTCATAGTGACATTGTGAACGAGTCATATTTTTTGTGCGATAAAGGGAAAGCGTAAGGGGTGTAAAAGATGCGCAACAATATCACGTTGGAATGCACGGAGTGCCACAGCCGCAACTACCGCACCAACAAAAACAAAAAGAATAATCCAGATCGTCTTGAATTCAACAAGTACTGCAGGTTCTGCAAGAAGCATACGGCTCATAAGGAAACAAAGTAATCCTTTAAACAGGCTCTTGTAGAGAGAAGGGAGGCGGAGCGGTGAAAGCGAAGAGATTTCTAAGCGAAGTCGTGGCGGAGATGAAGAAAGTCTCTTGGTCAACACGTGAAGAACTCGTGCGCTATACGGGCGTTGTCGGCATCGCAGTCATAGTCGTCTGTGCGCTGATCTGGGTCTGTGATACCGTCTTCGCGCGCCTCTTCAGCATCATCTTGCGATAAGTCGGGGGAGCGTTATGGCAGAAAAAGACGAGATGGATCTTCGCCAGGGGAATCCCGGCAGAGCCTGGTATGTCATTCATACCTACTCGGGGTATGAAAATAAGGTCAAGGCGAACCTCGAGCGCCTCATCCATACGGCGAATATGAAGGATATGATCTTTAATGTCGTCGTCCCGGTGGAAGACGAGGTCGAGGTGAAGGACGGCAAGAAAAAGGTCGTTCCGCGCAAAGTCTTCCCCGGCTATGTGCTCGTTGACATGATTGTTGATGAACACTCTTGGTATGTCGTCCGCAATACGACAGGAGTCACGGGATTTGTGGGTTCGGAAAAGCATCCGATTCCGTTGACAGATGAGGAAGCACAGCGAATCCTTGCTGGCGAAGTAACAGACAAGAAAAAGAGTGCGGAGATCGCAGAAGGCGAGGTTGTCCGCGTGAAATCCGGTGTCTTTGAAGATTATACCGGTAAGATTCTCTCCATTGACAGGGAGGAGAATCGCGTGAAAGTCGATATTGAAGGCACAGGCGTCGATGTCGGCTTCGACCAAGTAGAGACCATCTGACGATTGTCAGACCGCAGATATCACTGATAGGAGGTGAGTACATTGGCAAAAAAAGTTTCTAAGATTGTTAAGCTTCAGGTCATGGCAGGCAAGGCGAATCCTGCGCCTCCAGTTGGTCCGGCACTCGGTCAGGCAGGCGTCAACATCATGGGCTTCTGTAAGGAGTTCAACGAGCGCACGAAGCAGCAGGCAGGTCTTACGATTCCAGTCGTCATCACCGTTTATGAAGATCGTTCTTTTACGTTCATTACGAAGACGCCGCCGGCAGCTGTTCTCTTGAAGAAGGCGGCAGGTATCGACAAGGCATCGGGTGAGCCGAATAAGACGAAGGTCGCAAAGATTCCCCGTGCTAAGGCACAGGAAATTGCACAGAGCAAGATGCAGGATCTCAATGCAGCGGATCTCGAAGCAGCTACGCGCATGATCGAAGGCACGGCACGCAGCATGGGGATCGAAATTGTCGACTGACCCATTGTTGTGGGAGGGAATCCCCGCTTGTACCACAAAGGAGAAAAGATAAATGGCGAAATCCGGTAAGAAATACCAGGACGCTTGCAAGCTTATCGAAGATGGCAAGCTCTATTCCGCAGAAGAAGCAATGGAACTCGTCAAGAAGACGGCAACGAAGAAGTTCGATGAAACGATTGAACTCCATGTTCGTCTCGGCGTTGATCCGAAATATGCGGACCAGCAGGTTCGCGGCGCTATGGTTCTGCCGCATGGCACAGGCAAATCCAAGCGCGTTCTCGTCTTTGCAAAGGGCGAGAAGGTTAAGGAAGCTGAAGAAGCCGGTGCAGACTTCGTCGGCTCCGACGAGATTGTCCAGAAGATCCAAGGCGGCTGGCTTGACTTTGATGTCGCTGTTGCAACGCCGGATATGATGGGCACGGTTGGTCGTCTTGGTAAGATCCTCGGTCCTCGCGGTCTCATGCCGAACCCGAAGCTCGGTACGGTTACGATGGATCTTTCGAAGGCTATCGGCGAGATTAAAGCAGGTAAGGTCGAATACCGCACGGACAAGGCAGGCAATGTACATTGCCTGATTGGCAAGGCATCGTTCGACGCTTTGAAGCTCAAAGAGAACTTCCAGGCTTTGATTGATACGCTGAACCGCGTTAAGCCGGCAGCTGCCAAAGGTCAGTACATCCGCTCCATCACGGTTGCGGCTGCGATGGGCCCTGGCATTCCTATCGTGCTTAACTGACAGCGGCTAAGCTCTGGCTGAAGGATACAATCAAATATTTGGCTGTAGACAGCAGGTCTGAAGATAACTTCACCTAACGCATATGCGCCTGCCGAGGCCGGAGTCACTGACTTAGAAAATGTGACCTCCGGCGGCAGCCGGGGGTCTTTTTGAAGTTATTGCTTAAAAATAAGCTGCCTATTTTGGCAGAATGAAAGGAAGGTGTAAGGATGAGTATAAGTCCCGCAAAACAGGCGATCGTAGCGGAACTCAAGGAACAGCTTGAGAGCGCAAAAGGCGTTGTGCTTACGAGCTACAAGGGTCTTACGGTCGCACAGGATACGGAACTCCGCCGCGAGCTTCGCGCTGCAGGTGTTTCCTATCATGTGGTAAAGAATACGATGCTCCGCCTCGCAGCGAAAGAAGCAGGTCTCGAAGGGTTCAATGAACACCTTGAAGGCACGACGGCTTTTGCATTCTCCACGGAGGATGCTGTTGCTCCGGCGAAAGTCATCTGCAGTTATATCAAGAAGAACAAGCTTGATGAAGCTGGTGTTCTCACGCTGAAGGTCGGTACGGTCGAAGGCAAGGTTATTGATGTCGATGAGATCAAATATCTCGCATCGCTCCCGTCCCGCGAAGAGCTCATTGCCAAGATTCTTGGCAGCATGAATGCGCCGGTCAGCAATACGGTCAATGTCCTTCAGGGCGTTATCCGCAATGCGGTTTATGTGCTTGAGGCAATTCGTGCACAGAAGGCTTCAGCATAATCGTATACCCAAAAACTAGCTCTGGCTATGTGAGTATCAAAAATTCAACAGATATTGGAGGAACAATAAATGACTAAAGAAGAAATCATGGAAGCCATTGAAAACATGACTGTCCTCGAGCTTTCCGAGCTCGTCAAAGACATGGAAGAGAAGTTCGGCGTCAGCGCAGCAGCTCCGGTTGCTGTCGCTGCTGCTGGCGGCGCTGCTGGCGCAGCTGGTGCTGAAGAAAAGAGTGAGTTCACGGTTGTTCTCACAGCTGCTGGCGACAAGAAGATCAACGTCATCAAGGCTGTCCGTGAAGCAACGGGTCTCGGCCTCAAGGAAGCAAAGGCTCTCGTTGACAGAGCTCCGGCTCCGGTCAAGGAGAACGCACCGAAGGCTGAAGCAGAAGAGCTCAAGAAGAAGCTTGAAGAAGCAGGCGCATCGGTCGAACTCAAGTAAGTTTACGCTACGAGCCACCTCAAAAGCCATCTCTTTTGGGGTGGCTTTTTCTAATGCAAAAATCAGATATCGTAAAAAGACCTTGACAAAAGAAAGGAGTTATGATACCGTATCAGAATACAAGTAAAATGATAGATATATACTGTTTTTTAGGGAAAGGAATGCAAGGCCGCTCGAGTTATCGAATTTCGCCTTGTACTTTTTATGTCTCTTAAAATAGAAGGCACGTATTTGCATCAGAATGCGATAACAGATAGGTTAAGGGGTGTGAAGGATTTCATGTTTAATCCTGTGCCGGTGGGCAAACGCAAGAGGTACAGCTATGCGAGGATCAAGGAAGTCATGGAGATGCCGCATCTCCTCGATATCCAGCGTTCCAGCTACCAGTGGTTCATGGAGACCGGTCTTAAAGAAATTTTCCGCGACATTTCTCCCATTCAGGACTTTTCGGGAAATCTTGTGCTTTCCTTTGAGAATTTTTCTCTTGGAACGCCAAAGTATGAGCTTGATGAATGTAAGGAACGCGATGTCACGCTTGCAGCACCTCTGCGTGTCAATGTCCGCCTGATTAACCGCGAGACGGGCGAGATTAAGGAGCAGGAAGTCTTCATGGGAGACTTCCCTTTGATGACAGATACAGGAACCTTTATCATCAACGGGGCGGAACGCGTTATCGTCAGCCAGCTTGTCCGTTCTCCAGGGGCGTATTATGGCGTTGACATCGATACGACGGGCAAATCTCTCTTCAATGCAACGGTCATTCCGAATCGCGGCGCTTGGATTGAGCTTGAATCCGATGCCAATGACATTGTCTCGGTTCGCATTGACCGCACGCGCAAGATGCCGGTTACCTATTTTATCCGCGCACTTGGCTTTGATAGAGACCAGGATATCATCAACCTCTTCGGTGACGACCCGCGCATGATGGCAACGATGGAGCGCGACGGCGAGGAAGTAAAGACGCAGGGCAGGGCGACGATTGAGATATACCGCCGTCTGCGTCCGGGCGAGCCGGCGAACGAAGACAATGCGACGCAGCTGCTCAATTCGCTTTTCTTTGATCCAAAGCGCTATGATCTTGCGACAGTTGGTCGCTACAAGCTGACGAAAAAGCTTGGCTGGAAGCGCCGCATTCTCGGAAAAGTCCTCGCAGAGCCTATCGTCGATCCATCCACAGGAGAAATCATCATCGAGAAGGACGTCATCGTGACGGAAGAGATGACGGATGCCATCGACATGGCACGTGAAAAGGAAATCTTCGGTGATGGCGAACTTATCAAGCTGCACCTCTTGAAGAAGGACGGTACGAGCGTCATAGCGCTTTGCACGCCGACGCTTGATATTACGTCGCGTACCATCACGAAGAACGATATTCTCGCATCCATCAGCTATCTTCTCAACCTCTTGGAAGGTTTTGGCACGGTGGATGACATCGATCATCTGGGCAACCGCCGCGTTCGCGCCGTCGGCGAGCTCTTGCAGAATCAGTTCCGCATTGGTCTTTCACGCATGGAGCGCGTTGTCCGCGAGCGCATGACAATTCAGGACGTCGATGTCATCACGCCGCAGGCATTGATCAATATTCGTCCGGTCGTGGCTGCGGTCAAGGAATTCTTTGGCTCCTCGCAGCTCTCACAGTTCATGGATCAGCACAACCCACTTTCCGAATTGACGCATAAGCGCCGTCTTTCGGCACTTGGACCGGGCGGTCTATCGCGTGAGCGCGCAGGCTTTGAAGTCCGCGATGTTCATAACTCACACTACGGCCGCATGTGCCCGGTCGAATCACCGGAAGGTCCGAACATCGGCCTTATCGGTTCGCTCGCAACGTATGCGCGCGTCAATCGGTTTGGTTTTATGGAGACGCCATATCGCCGCGTCGATAAGGAAAGACATGTCGTCACCGATGAAGTTCGCTATCTGACGGCGGATGAGGAAGATGATATTGTCATCGCACAGGCCAACGAGCCTCTGGATGAAAATGAATGGTTCGAGAACGAGCGCGTCACGGCACGTTTCCACGAAGAGACGAGTCTCTTTGACCGCGACCGCGTCGACTATATGGATGTCAGCCCGCGCCAGGTCTTCTCGATTGCGACGGCGATGATCCCATTCCTCGAAAACGACGATGCAAACCGTGCGCTGATGGGCGCGAACATGCAGCGTCAGGCAGTCCCACTCTTGCGCACGCAGGCACCGCTGGTCGGTACCGGTATGGAGTACAAAGCGGCCTGCGATTCCGGCGTCATGGTTTTAGCGAAGCATGCGGGCACGGTTGAGGAAGTCACGGCGAATGCCATCAAGGTTCGCACGGATGCCGGTGAAGTCGATAGCTATAAGCTGCAAAAATTTATTCGCTCTAACCAAGGTACCTGCATCAATCAGGTTCCTATTGTCTACAAGGGCGATCGTGTTGAAGAGCATCAGCCGATCGCCGATGGCCCTGCGACAGATCATGGGGAACTCGCCCTAGGCTATAACATCATCGTTGCCTATATGCCTTGGGAAGGCTATAACTACGAGGATGCGGTTCTCCTCTCTGAGAACCTCGTTAAGCGTGATATTTACACCTCGATTCACATTGAGGAGTACGAGTGCGATGCACGTGACACCAAGCTTGGACCCGAGGAGATCACACGCGATATTCCGAATGTTGCAGAAGAGGCGCTGAAGGATCTGGACGATGAAGGTATCATCTCCATCGGTGCCGACGTCCGCCCCGGAGATATTCTCGTCGGCAAGGTCACGCCGAAGGGCGAGACAGAACTGACGGCAGAAGAGCGCCTGCTGCGCGCAATCTTTGGCGAGAAGGCGCGTGAAGTTCGGGATACGAGCCTTCGCGTACCGCACGGCGAGCAGGGCAAAATCGTCGATGTCAAGATCTTCAGCCGAGAAAACAATGACGAACTTCCGCCGGGGGTCAATCGTCTTGTGCGCGTCTACATCGCACAGAAGCGAAAGATTTCCGTCGGCGATAAGATGGCAGGCCGCCATGGAAATAAGGGTGTTGTCTCGCGCATCATGCGCCAGGAGGACATGCCTTTCCTGCCGGACGGCACGCCGGTTGACATCGTGCTGAATCCCTTGGGCGTTCCGTCTCGCATGAACATCGGGCAGGTGCTCGAGGTGCATCTCGGTATGGCTGTTCGCGAGCTGGGCAAGCAGATTAAGGCGGGCGATCCGACAGTCGAGCAGCGCCTCCGCGATGCGGGTTATGACTTTGACAAATATGGAATGCCGGAGCCGGATGTCGCAGGTATTCACATTGCAACGCCAGTCTTTGACGGTGCGGGCGAGCACGACGTCTTCGGTACGGTAAAGCTCGCCGGTCTTCCGGAAGACGGCAAGACGATTCTTTACGACGGCCGCACGGGCGAGCCTTTTGAGAACCGCGTCACAGTCGGCTGCACGTACTTCTTGAAGCTTCATCACCTCGTCGATGACAAGATCCATGCGCGTTCCACGGGGCCGTACTCCCTCGTCACACAGCAGCCGCTCGGCGGCAAGGCACAGTTCGGCGGTCAGCGCTTCGGCGAGATGGAGGTCTGGGCATTGGAAGCATATGGCGCAGCCTATACGCTCCAGGAAATCCTTACGGTAAAATCCGACGATGTCGTCGGTCGTGTCAAAGCATATGAAGCCATCGTCAAGGGCGAAAATATCCCTGAGCCGGGTGTTCCGGAATCGTTCAAAGTTCTCATCAAGGAACTGCAGTCCATCGGACTTGATATCAAGGTACTCAACGAAGATGCCAAGGAGATCATGATTCAGGATGATGAGGACGAAGATGTCGCCGAGACGGCAAAGACGCTTGACCTCGATATAGAAGGTGTCGACCCGACGGCGGGTGCACCGCAGCAAGAGGGCGGCGAGGTAGATGCCATGGAGCCTTCGGATGACGAAGCGCCGGACGACATCATCGCTGACCTCGGCAGTCTGGGCACCATTACAGAAGCTGACGGTACGGCAGTCACACCGGAATCGAACGATACGGAAGAATAAATCGCAGGAAATCGTCCGCTGCGAAAGAGTGGAGGACGGAGGAAGGGAGTGTCATCTCTTTGCTGGATGTAAATAATTTTGATTCGATGCGCATCGCACTCGCATCACCGGAGAAAATCCGCGAGTGGTCGTATGGCGAAGTCAAAAAGCCGGAGACAATCAATTATCGCACGCTCAAGCCCGAGCGCGACGGCCTTTTCTGCGAGCGTATCTTCGGACCAACGCGTGACTGGGAATGCCATTGCGGCAAGTACAAGCGCATCCGTTACAAGGGCATTATCTGCGATCGCTGCGGCGTTGAAGTCACACGCGCCAAGGTTCGCCGCGAGCGTATGGGACATATCGAGCTCGCCGCCCCTGTGTCGCATATCTGGTATTTCAAGGGAATTCCGAGCCGCATGGGGCTAATTCTCGATATTTCTCCGCGTGCGTTGGAAAAAGTCCTTTACTTTGCATATTACATCGTTCTCGACCCGGGCGAGAACACTGACCTTACGAAGAAGAGCCTCCTTTCTGAGAAAGAATATCATGACGCTCGCGAAAAGTTCGGCAGTACGTTCCGCGTGGGCATGGGAGCAGAGGCTATCAAGGAGCTTCTAGAGGAGCTGGATCTCGACCAGATGAGCGAGACTCTCCGCAAGGAAGTTCACTCTTTCTCGGGGCAGAAGAAAATTCGTTCGATTCGTCGTCTCGAAGTCGTTGAAGCATTCCGCAAGTCCGGCAACAAGCCGAGCTGGATGATTCTCGACGCCGTTCCGGTTATCCCGCCGGAACTTCGCCCCATGGTGCAGCTTGACGGCGGTCGCTTTGCGACAAGTGATCTAAACGATCTCTATCGCCGCGTTATCAACCGCAACAATCGTCTGAAGCGTCTGCTCGATCTCGGTGCACCGGATATCATCGTTCGCAACGAGAAGCGCATGCTGCAGGAAGCCGTGGACGCCCTCATTGACAACGGTCGCCGTGGGCGTCCGGTCACAGGGCCTGGCAACCGTCCGCTGAAGTCGCTCTCCGATATGCTGAAAGGCAAGCAGGGGCGTTTCCGTCAGAATTTGCTTGGCAAGCGCGTGGATTACTCCGGCCGCTCGGTTATTGTTGTCGGTCCGGAATTGAAACTCCATCAGTGCGGCTTGCCAAAGGCAATGGCACTCGAGCTTTTCAAGCCGTTCGTTATGAAGAAGCTTGTCGGTGAGGGGACAGCACATAATATCAAGAGCGCAAAGCGCATGGTTGAGCGCGCACGTCCGGAAGTCTGGAACGTCCTTGAAGACGTCATCAAGGAGCATCCAGTGCTCTTGAACCGTGCACCGACGCTGCATCGCCTCGGCATTCAGGCCTTTGAGCCGGTGCTGACGGAAGGTCACGCGTTAAAACTTCATCCGCTCGCCTGTACGGCATACAATGCGGACTTTGACGGTGACCAGATGGCGATTCATCTCCCGCTTTCGACCGAGGCGCAGACGGAAGCACGCATCCTCATGCTCGCAGCCAACCACATCCTGGCACCGAAAGACGGCAAGCCGATCATTGTTCCGACGCAGGACATGGTTCTTGGCTCCTACTATCTGACGAAGATTAAGCCGGGAGCACTGGGAGAGGGCAATGTCGTCACGAGCATTGCCGAAGCGCTTCTCGCTTATCAGCAGCACGATCTGCACGTTCAGGCAGAGATTCGCTGCCGCATTGAGGGGTATGGAGTCGTCAAGACCTCGCTTGGTCGTATGATCTTCAATGAGATTCTGCCGGAAGAGCTTCGTTACTATCATCAGGATAAGGAATCCGGTGAGTGGACACTTGGCATCCTCATGAACAAGAAGGAACTTGGAAAACTTGTTGCCAACTGCTATGACCACTTCGGTGCGACGAAGACTGCGAAAGTCATCGACGATGTCAAAAACCTCGGCTATCACTATGCCTGCATCGCCGGTATGACGGTCGCCATTTCCGACGTCATCGTCCCGCCGCAGAAAAAGGTCATCATTTCCGATACGCAGCAGCTCGTCAACAAGGTTGAACGTCAGTTCAACCGCGGTCTCATCACAGAGGATGAACGCTACCATAAGGTCGTTGCCCTCTGGTCAAAGGCAACGGATGATGTCGCGGATGCCATGATGGACAATATGGACGCCTTAAACCCCATCTTTATGATGGCGGATTCGGGCGCTCGCGGCAATAAGCAGCAGATGCGCCAGCTCGCAGGCATGCGTGGACTTATGGCAGATCCGTCCGGCAAGATCATTGACCTGCCGATTACGGCGAACTTCCGTGAAGGTCTTTCGGTTTCCGATTACTTTATTTCTTCACATGGTGCTCGTAAGGGTCTTGCAGATACGGCGCTTCGCACCGCGGATTCGGGTTACCTAACGCGCCGTCTTGTCGACGTTGCGCAGGATGTTATCGTTCGTGAGGAAGACTGTGATATCCGCACGCTGAACCTTGTGCAGGCACGTGCACGCGTTGCGCCTTCGACATTCGATGCATTGGAACTCTTAAGCGAGAGCCTCGTCGGACGTCTCCTCGGTGCAGATGTCCTCGATCCAGAGACAAAGGACGTTCTTTTTCCGCGTGACACCATCCTCGGCGATGAGGAACTGATGACGATCGGTGAGAGGGATGTCAAGGAAATCATGGTTCGCGGTTCTTCGCTCTCGTCGGAATCCGCGCTTTCTAATGCCATGGTGACGGAAGTCGTTGCACTTGGTGAGCCGGATGGCGAAGCGCGCGAAAAGATCAAGGCTTCCATGTATCAGGAAATGATGGGGAAGGAAGTCACAGTCGCTGTCGTCAACAGCGAAGGCGCAGAACTCGCGCCTGCCGGAACGCACCTCGATGCAGAGACTATCCAGCGCATTCTTGAAAGTGATGCCACTGAGATGCGCGTTCGTGACAATAATGTGCGCGGCATCGAAGTCGAGGCCATCATGGAAGGAAACGGCGTCATCGAGTCGCTGGCAGAGCGCATTGTCGGCCGCTTCCTCGCAGAAGATATCGACGATCCTGCGACAGGTGAACGCATTGCCTCTATTAATGATATGGTGGATGAAGATATGGCAAAGCGCATTGAAAAGGTGCGTAAGCGCGTCACTATCCGCAGTGTCCTGACATGCAAGAGTCAGTTCGGTGTCTGCGTCAAGTGCTATGGCCGCGACCTTGCCAATCAGACAGAAGTTGAAATCGGCGAAGCAGTCGGCACGATTGCAGCACAGTCCATCGGCGAGCCGGGTACCCAGCTCACAATGCGTACGTTCCATTCCGGCGGTGTCGCAGGTGACGATATCACACAGGGTCTTCCGCGCGTTGAAGAGCTCTTTGAGGCGAGAAAGCCGAAGCATCATGCGATTATCGCCGAAATTGGCGGCCGCGTCACCATTGAGGATTCCGGCAAGGGAATACGCCAGGTCATCATCACGCCGGATAAGGGCGGGGCGCGCGAATATGCAATTCCGTATGGCGCGCGTATGCACGTTCATGACGGCGCGGAGATTGAGGCGGGCGATCGCCTGACCGAGGGTTCTGTGAACCCACATGACATCCTCCGTATCAACGGCTTGCAGGCAACGCAGCGCTATCTTGTCTATGAAGTTCAGAAGGTCTATAAGAGTCAGGGCGTTGAAATCAACGACAAGCACATTGAGGTCATGGTTCGCCAGATGCTTCACAAGGTCAAGATAGAGGAGAGCGGCACGACAGAATTCCTGCCAGGTGAGTATATCGATATCAACGCCTTTGAGACGGCGAACACAAAAGCCATCGAAGAGGGCGGTAATCCAGCCGTGGCAAAGCCGATTCTTCTCGGCATCACAAAGGCATCTCTTGCAACAGACTCCTTCCTTTCTGCGGCGTCCTTCCAGGAGACGACGCGCGTCCTTACAGATGCTGCCATCAAGGGGAAGGTTGACCCGCTCGTAGGTCTCAAGGAGAATGTCATCATCGGCAAGCTCATTCCAGCTGGTACAGGCATGAGCCGTTACCGGAGCTTGAAGATTCAGGATAACGATCCAGATCCGGTTCCTGTGGCCGAAGTGGAAGATGATTCCCCTGAGTCAACGGGCGCGTAAACATAGAATATGAGTGCATACATGCTTTTAAAAGAGGTATGTGTGCATTTTTTATTGTCGAATCTTGGCGGCATTTTATTCGTAAAAGATAAAAATGATACGCTTGATAACGTGTACATAAAAATCTTTGATAAATAAGTGTTGACAAGCATTTTTTCATTTGTTATAGTATACACGGTCTCGAATAGAGGCTTAGGGAGAGTGAGCATATGACACTTGATGAACTAAAGACGACCAATCGGGTCATTGGAATCAGGCAGACACTGAAAGTCCTGAAGCGCAATGAAGTGCATCGGCTCTTCCTTGCATCGGATGCGCAGGCGCGCCTTGTAAGCGAGATTCTCGCACAGGCGAAAGAGCGCTGCATTGCCATCGAGCAAGGGCATTCGATGAAGGAACTGGGCGTAGCGTGCGGCATCAAGGTCGGCGCAGCAGCGGTTGCTGTCCTGAAAGAAGTTCGTTAAAAACCATGGTTATGCCTTGGTTTGATAAATCCTAAATCTCAAATTGAAGGAAGGAGGTGCATGTATGCCTACCATTAACCAGTTAGTTCGTAAGAGCAGAAAGAGCATGCAGGAGAAGTCCAAAGCACCAGCACTGAAGAATTGCCCGCAGAAGCGCGGCGTTTGCACGCGTGTCTACACGTCGACGCCGAAGAAGCCGAATTCGGCTCTGCGTAAGGTTGCCCGTGTTCGTCTGACGAACAGCATCGAGGTGACTGCATATATTCCGGGTATTGGTCACAATCTCCAGGAGCATAGCGTTGTCCTCATTCGCGGCGGTCGTGTCAAGGATCTGCCAGGCGTTCGCTATCACATCATCCGCGGTTCTCTCGATACCGCAGGCGTTGCTGAACGCGGTCAGGCCCGTTCGAAATACGGTGCTAAGAAAGCGAAGAAGAAATAACGGAGTGCGTTCCTAAGGAGGTTCACTAATGCCTAGAAAAGGTTCCGTGCCGAAGCGTGACGTACTGCCGGATCCGGTGTATCACAGCAAGACGGTTACGAAATTTATCAACAAGGTAATGCTCTCCGGTAAGAAGAGCGTTGCTCAGCGCGTTGTCTATGACGCATTTGAAGAAATCCGTGCAAAGACGGGCAAGGATCCTCTCGAAATCTTCGAGACGGCTCTGAAGAACGTCATGCCGGTTCTCGAAGTTCGCGCGCGCCGCGTCGGTGGTGCGAACTACCAGGTTCCGGTCGAGGTTCGCCCCGACCGTCGCATGACGCTCGGCATCCGCTGGCTGGTCAACTACGCTCGCATGCGTGGCGAAAAGACCATGGATGCACGCCTCTCCGGCGAGCTCATGGACGCTGCGAACAACACGGGCGCAGCCATCAAGAAGAAGGAAGATACGCATAAGATGGCAGAGGCAAACAAGGCCTTCGCACATTATCGCTGGTAATCTTCCCAAAGGAATTAAGGAGAGTAAAAAGTGGCAAGAGAGTATTCCCTTGAAAAAACGCGTAATATCGGTATCATGGCGCATATTGATGCCGGTAAGACGACGACCACGGAACGCATCCTCTTCTATACCGGTGTCAACCACAAGATCGGCGAAGTGCATGACGGTGCTGCGACGATGGACTGGATGGTTCAGGAACAGGAGCGCGGCATCACCATCACGTCTGCTGCTACAACCTGCCATTGGAAAGACCACCGCATCAACATCATTGATACGCCGGGTCACGTTGACTTTACGGTAGAGGTTGAACGTTCTTTGCGCGTTCTCGACGGCACGGTCGCAGTCCTCACGGCACGCGGCGGCGTCGAACCCCAGACCGAGACGGTTTGGCGCCAGGCGGAGCGCTACAATGTTCCGCGCATGGCATATGTCAATAAGATGGATATCACGGGTGCGGATTTCTTCAACGTCATCAAGATGATGAAGGAACGTCTGAATGCCAATGCAGTCGCCATCCAGCTGCCGATCGGTGCGGAAGACGACTTCAAGGGCATCATTGACCTTGTCAAGATGGAGGCTATCGTCTATGAAGACGATCTCGGCAAAGTTGAAGACGAAGTCGCTATTCCCGATGATATGAAAGAACAGGCGGAAGAGTACCGCGAGACTTTGCTCGAGGCTCTTTCTGAGCTGGATGATGCGTTCATGGAGAAGTACCTCGGCGGTGAGGAGATTACGGAAGACGAGATCAAGCGCGTCATCCGCAAGGGCACGGTCGAATGTGAGCTCACGCCGGTCACCTGCGGTACGTCCTATCGCAATAAGGGTGTTCAGCCGCTCCTCGACGCTGTTGTTGACTTCATGCCGAGCCCGCTCGACATTCCGCCGATTCAGGGCGTTGATCCGGAAACCGGCGAGGAAGCCAGCCGTCCGGCCAGTGATGACGAGCCGTTCTCAGCGCTCGCGTTTAAGATTATGACAGATCCGTACGTCGGCAAGCTCGCGTTCTTCCGCGTCTACTCCGGTGTTCTTGACGGCGGTTCTTACGTCTATAACTCGACGAAGGGCAAGAAGGAACGCATTGGTCGTATCCTTCAGATGCACGCCAATAATCGCAAGGAGATCGAAAAGGTCTACTCCGGTGATATTGCTGCAGCCGTTGGCCTTAAGGATACGACGACGGGCGATACACTCTGCGATGAAGATCATCCGATCATCCTCGAGTCGATGGAATTCCCGGATCCGGTTATCTCTGTTGCGGTTGAACCTTCGACGAAGAACGATCAGGAAAAGATGGGCGTAGCCCTTCAGAAGCTTGCAGAAGAGGATCCGACCTTCCGCGTCCGCACGGACCAGGAGACGGGTCAGACGATCATCAGCGGCATGGGCGAGCTTCATCTTCAGATTATCGTTGACCGCATGCTCCGCGAATTTAAGGTGGACTGCAAGGTCGGTGAGCCGCAGGTTGCTTACCGTGAGACGATCCGCAAGACGGTCGAGGCGGAAGGCAAGTTCGTCCGTCAGTCCGGTGGTCATGGTCAGTATGGTCACTGCTGGCTCAAACTCGAGCCGCAGGAGCCCGGTGAAGGCTTTGTCTTCGAAAACAAGGTTGTCGGCGGTGCAATTCCGAAGGAATTCATCAAGCCGATTGAAGAAGGCGTTCGTCAGGCGATGGAAGGCGGCGTTGTCGCCGGTTATCCGATGGTCGATATCAAGGCGACGGTCTATGACGGTTCATTCCACGAAGTCGACTCCTCGGAAGCTGCGTTTAAGATTGCCGGTTCGATGGCATTCAAGAACGGTGCAGAAAAGGCAAACCCGGTTCTTCTCGAGCCGTATGTCAAGGTTGAAGTCGTTGTCCCGGAAGAGTATATGGGTGACGTTATCGGTGACCTTAACTCCCGCCGCGGACGTATCGACGGTATGGAACCGCGCAATGGCGCACAGGTCATCAATGGCTTCGTTCCGCTCTCCGAGATGTTCGGTTACTCGACGGATCTGCGTTCTAGGACGCAGGGACGCGGAAACTACTCCATGGAAGTTTCCTACTACGATGAAGTTCCTAAGAATATTGCCGACAAAATTGTCGCAAAGAACAAAGGTGAATAAGGGAGGAATTAACTCATGGCAAAGGAAAAATTTGAAAGAACTAAGCCGCATGTAAACATTGGCACGATCGGTCACGTCGACCACGGCAAGACGACGCTGACGGCAGCAATCACCAAGGTTCTCTCTGAGACCGACGGCTGCAAGGCTTCCTTCGAGGACTATGCAGATATCGATAAGGCACCGGAAGAGCGTGAGCGCGGTATCACGATCAACACGGCGCATGTCGAATATGAGACGCCGAATCGCCATTATGCACATGTGGACTGCCCGGGTCATGCTGACTATGTCAAGAATATGATCACCGGCGCAGCACAGATGGACGGCGCTATCCTCGTCGTTTCCGCAGCAGACGGCCCGATGCCGCAGACGCGCGAACACATCCTTCTCGCCCGCCAGGTTGGTGTCCCGGCTATCGTTGTGTTCCTCAACAAAGTTGACCAGGTCGACGATCCTGAGCTTCTCGAGCTCGTCGAGATGGAAGTTCGTGAACTTCTCTCGAGCTATGATTTCCCGGGCGACGATATTCCTGTCATCGCAGGTTCCGCTCTGAAGGCTCTCGAAGACGATGCAGAGCAGAAGGCAAACATCCTCAAGCTGATGGAAGCTGTTGACGAATACATCCCGACGCCGGAGCGCGATACGGATAAGCCTTTCCTCATGCCGGTCGAGGACGTCTTCACGATCACAGGTCGTGGTACAGTCGCAACGGGTCGTGTCGAGCGCGGTGCTCTTAACCTCAATGATACGGTTGAGATCGTCGGTCTTCAGGATGAAAAGAAGCAGACGGTTGTCACAGGCATCGAGATGTTCCGCAAGATGCTCGATCAGGCGGTTGCCGGCGATAATATCGGCGCACTCCTTCGCGGCATCGACCGTAAGGAAATCGAGCGTGGTCAGGTACTTTCGAAGCCGGGAAGCATTCATCCGCACACGAAGTTTAAAGCGCAGGTTTACGTCCTGACGAAGGAAGAAGGCGGTCGTCATACGCCGTTCTTCACGAACTACCGCCCGCAGTTCTACTTCCGCACGACGGACGTTACGGGTGTTGTTCATCTTCCGGAAGGCACGGAAATGGTCATGCCTGGCGATAACATCGAGATGGACGTCGAGCTCATCACGCCAATCGCTATCGAAAAGGGTCTTCGCTTCGCTATCCGCGAAGGTGGCCACACGGTTGGTGCAGGCCGCGTTACGGAAATCGAAGAGAAGTAATCTTCACTGAATAAGTTACCTTAAATAAGAGCGGCGTCCGCGTCGCTCTTATTTCAAGGTAACTTTCTATTGTATCCATGATTCCCCATGCGATGACGTGGCAGATGGCTCGCCATAGAGCGAGGGAACTGCTACGGAGAAATGTTTGAGCCCAGAGCTCGGACGTAAGGAGGAAATTTCATTGTCAAAGCAGCAGAAAATCCGCATTCGTTTGAAGGCTTACGACCATAAAGCCCTCGATCAGAGCGCTGTCAAGATCGTAGAGACGGCAAAGAAGACCGGTGCTATGGTATCGGGACCGATTCCTCTCCCGACAGAGAAGAATGTTTATACGATCCTTCGTTCTCCACATGTCAACAAGGATAGCCGCGAGCAGTTTGAAATGCGCACGCACAAGCGCCTTATCGACATCCTACAGCCGACGAATAAGACGGTCGATTCACTCATGCGCCTCGATCTTCCCGCCGGTGTGGACATCGAGATCAAGCTCTAATCCGAGGAGGTGGAATTTATGTCGAAAGCTATTTTAGGTAGAAAACTCGGTATGACGCAGATCTTCACCGAAGAAGGTAAAGTCATCCCCGTTACAGTCATCGAATCCGGCAATAATATCGTCATTCAGAACAAGACGGTTGAGACCGATGGCTATAATGCTGTTCAGCTCGGCTTTGGCGCCGTCAAGGAGCACAAAGTCAATAAACCGCTGAAAGGTCATTTCGACAAGGCTGGTGTTGCGCCGGTCAAGTACATTCGCGAAATGCGCCTTGCAGATCCTTCCGAATACAATGTCGGTGATTCCATCGGCGTAGATATATTTGAAGCAGGCGAGCTCGTCGACGTTACGGGTACCTCGAAGGGCAAAGGCTTTGCCGGTGGTATCAAGCGCCACAACTTCGCACGCGGCCCTATGGGGCACGGTTCCAAATCACATCGTGAGCCGGGCTCCACAGGCGCGATGATTTCAGGTCCTGGCGGACGCGTACTCAAGGGCAAGAAACTCCCAGGCCGTATGGGCGGCGAGCGTGTCACGGTTCAGCGTCTGACGGTCGTTCGCGTTGATGCTCCGCGCAATCTCATCTTGGTTAAGGGGGCAATTCCGGGGCCAAAGAAGAGCTTTGTCGTCGTCAAGAGCACGGTCAAACCGGCGAAGAACGCAAAAAACTAATTGGAAGGAGGAATACGTAAGTTATGGCAAAAGCAGCAGTTTACGATATGGCAAATAAGCAAGTTGGCGATATCGAACTAAACGATGACATCTTCAGCGTGGAGGTGAACGCAGGTCTCCTGCATCAGGCAGTCGTCATGCAGCTCGCTTCACAGCGTCTCGGCACGCATGCGACGAAGACGCGCAGCTTCGTTCGCGGCGGCGGCAGAAAGCCTTGGCGTCAGAAGGGCACGGGGCGCGCACGCGCAGGCTCGACGCGCAGCCCGCTCTGGGTTGGCGGCGGTACGGTCTTTGGCCCGCATCCGCGTTCCTACGCTTTTTCGATGCCGCGCAAGCAGCGCCGCCTTGCCCTTAAGTGTGCGCTCAGCGACAAGGTGAAGTCCGGCGATCTCATCGTTCTTGATACTCTCGCATTTGAAGCGCCGAAGACAAAGGAAGCCGTCAAGGTTCTCGCAGCATTCGAGACACCGAAGAAGGCGCTCTTCATCACGGCTGATGAAGTTGAGAACGTTGAAAAGTCCGCTCGCAACATCCCCGGCGTTAAGGCCATCGGTGCGATGGGGCTCAATGTCTTTGACATCCTCCACCATGACAAGGTCTTTGTCACGAAGGATGCCGTCGCCCGCATCGAGGAGGTATTCGCATAATGGAAGCACGTGATATTCTGATTCGCCCGCTCGTAACGGAACGGACGACGCAGCTCATGGCCGAAGGCAAATACGTCTTCGTCGTCGCGAAGGCTGCAAATAAGATCGAGATTGCCAAGGCAGTCGCCGATGTCTTCAAGGTCAAGGTCGAGAAAGTCAACACCGTCAATGTTCTCGGCAAGACGAAGCGCATGGGCCGCACTTCCGGCAAGCGCCCAGATTACAAGAAAGCCATTGTGAAGCTCGCTGCCGGTGAAAGCATCGAGTTCTTCGAAGCTTGATCGGTAAGGGAGGGAACATCAAGTGGCAGTAAAAAGTTTCAAACCGTACTCCGCCGGACGCCGTTTTATGACGGTTGCATCGTTCGACGAGATTACGACAGATAGACCGGAAAAGTCTCTGACGGAAAGTCTCAAGAAGCACGGCGGCCGCAATCAGCAGGGTCGTCTCACCGTACGTCATCAGGGCGGCGGTCATAAGCGCCTTTATCGTGTGATTGACTTCAAGCGCACGAAGGACGGCATTCCGGCGCGCGTTGCTACGATCGAATACGATCCAAACCGCAGTGCACGCATCGCTCTTCTCAACTATGTGGACGGCGAGAAGCGTTACATTCTTGCGCCGAATGGTCTGAAGGTCGGCGACATGGTCGAATCCGGTCCAGAGTCTGATATCAAAGTTGGCAATGCTCTTCCGTTGAAGAACATCCCCGTCGGTACGACTATCCATAATGTCGAGCTCAAGATCGGCAAGGGTGCACAGCTCGTCCGCTCCGCAGGTGCAAGCGCACAGCTGATGGCAAAGGAAGGCAGCTATGCCCTTCTCCGCATGCCGTCCGGCGAGCTCCGCAAAGTTCATATCAACTGCCGTGCAACGGTTGGTTCGGTTGGCAACCTGGAACACGAGAACATCACGATCGGCAAGGCAGGCCGTAATCGTTGGCTCGGCAAGCGTCCGGAGAACCGCGGCGTAGCGATGAACCCGAACGACCATCCGCATGGCGGCGGCGAGGGACGTTCTCCTGTCGGCCGCAAGCACCCTGTCACAAAGTGGGGCAAGTGCGCGATGGGAGCCAAGACCCGTCGCAAGAAGGCATCGGACAAGCTCATCGTCAAAGGACGTACGAAATAAGAAAAATATCTGGGTGGCGTAACCCGCCCGGTGGAAGGAGGAGACACTTTGTCAAGATCGATCAAAAAAGGACCTTTCGTAGCAGAAAGCCTTATGAAGAAGATTACAGCGATGAACGAGAAGAACGAGAAGAAGGTCGTCAAGACCTGGTCGCGCAGTTCTACAATCTTCCCGGACTTCGTTGGTCATACGATCGCTGTGCACGACGGCCGCAAGCACGTTCCGGTTTATGTTACGGAAGATATGGTCGGCCACAAGCTCGGTGAATTTGCTCCAACGCGTACCTTTAAGGGGCATGCCGGCGAAGAGAGAAAGACCTCGCTGAAATAATTTTGCGAAAGGGGAATACCTGTGGAAGCTAAAGCAGTAGCGAAATTTGTCCGCATCGCTCCGCGCAAAGTTCGCGTGGTCATGGATCTCGTCCGTGGCAAGAACGTCGCTGATGCGTATGCGATTTTGAAGTTCACGCCGAAAGCTGGCGCGGACGTAGTAGAAAAGGTTCTGCGCAGTGCAGTAGCAAATGCGGAAAATAACTTTGAGATGGACATGGAGAAGCTCTATGTCAAGACCGCTTTCGTCGACCAGGGGCCGACGATGAAGCGCATCCATCCGCGTTCCCGTGGTCAGGCGTTCAAGATTTTGAAGCGTACGAGCCATGTCACCATCGTCGTCGACGAAAAGAACTAAAAGGAGGGAACAGGTTTTGGGTCAGAAAGTCAATCCGCATGGCATTCGTCTCGGCATCGTCAAGAATTGGGATGCCAAGTGGTATGCCGACAAAGATTTTGCAGACAATCTGCATGAAGATATCAAGATTCGCGACTACCTCAAGAAGAGCCTGATGCAGGCAGGTGTTAGCCGCATCGAGACCGAGCGCAGCAAGAATCGCCTGAAGATCACGATTCATACGGCAAAGCCGGGCATGGTCATCGGCCGCGGCGGTGCAGGCATTGAGCAGATTCGGACGGGGCTCAAGGGGTATACGACAAAGCGCGTCGATATCAATATCAGCGAGGTCAAGCAACCGGACATGGATGCAACGCTCGTTGCGGAAAACATTGCGCAGCAGCTTGAGCGCCGCATCGCTTTCCGCCGTGCTATGAAGCAGGCGGTCGGCCGCACGATGCGCCTTGGCGCCAAGGGAATCAAGATTGCTTGCGCAGGTCGTCTCGGCGGTGCTGAAATCGCACGCAAGGAAGCATATCGTGAAGGCAGCATTCCGCTTCACACGCTTCGTGCAGATATCGATTATGGTACGGCAGAAGCACATACGACCTACGGCCGCATCGGCATCAAGGTTTGGATCTTCAAAGGCGAAGTCCTTCCAGAGAAAAAGCAGCAGAAGGCTGCGACTGAAGGGAGCGAAGCGTAATGTTATTACCGAAGAGAGTCAAGTACCGCAAGCAGTTCCGCGGTCGCATGAAGGGCAAGGCAAATCGTGGCAATAAGGTCAGCCATGGTTCGTACGGTCTCGTGGCGCTTGAGCCGGCTTGGATTACGAATCGTCAGATTGAGGCAGCCCGTATCGCGATGACGCGCTACATCAAGCGTGGCGGTCAGGTCTGGATTAAGATTTTCCCGGATAAGCCGGTCACCGCAAAGCCGGCAGAGACGCGCATGGGTTCTGGTAAAGGTTCGCCTGAGTACTGGGTATGTGTCGTCAAGCCGGGTCGCGTCCTCTTCGAGATGGACGGCGTGTCGAAGGAAATCGCGCAGGAAGCCATGCGCCTTGCAGGGCATAAGCTTCCGATCAAGACGAAGTTTGTCATGCGCGAAGATGTAAAAGCAGAGGGTGGTGCAGTAAATGAAGGTGAGTGAGATCCGCGAGCTGAGCGCAGATGAACTGAGCCAGAAAGTTGCTACGCTTAAAGAAGAGCTTTTTAACCTCCGTTTCCAGCTTGCTACCGGCCAGCTTGAGAATCCGATGCGTATTAAAGAAGTCAAGAAGTCGATCGCGCGTATCAAGACAGTACAGCGCGAAAATGCGATGAAGGCGTAATTTGATATGCAAGGCCGGGTGTACATGAAAAACTCGGCATGAGGAAGGAGGCTCAACTGTGAGCGAAAGAAACGTACGTAAATACAGAATCGGCAAGGTTATCTCCGATAAGATGGATAAGACGGTCGTCGTAGCGATCGAAGAGCTTAAGCAGCACAAGCTTTACAAGAAGCCGGTCAAGCGCACGGTGAAGTTCCATGCGCACGATGAGAAGAACGATGCTCATGTCGGCGACAAGGTCGCCATCATGGAGACGCGTCCTCTTTCAAAGACCAAGCGCTGGAGAGTCGTCGAAGTCGTTGAGCGCGCAAAATAATCTATAAAGGAGGTAAGAGTAAATGATCCAACAGCAAACCATTCTGAATGTTGGCGACAACACGGGCGCAAAGGAAATCATGTGCATTCGTGTGCTCGGCGGTTCCTATCGCAAGTATGCCAACATCGGTGATGTCATCGTCGCTGCTGTCAAGTCCGCAGCTCCGGGCGGCACGGTCAAGAAGGGCGACGTCGTCAAGGCAGTTGTCGTGAGGAGTGTCAAGGGGCTTCGTCGTCCGGATGGTTCCTATATCCGTTTTGACGAGAATGCAGCCGTCCTCATTAAGGACGACAAGACGCCGCGCGGCACGCGTATTTTCGGACCGGTGGCAAGAGAGCTTCGCGAGAAAGACTTCATGAAGATCGTCTCCTTGGCTCCGGAAGTTCTTTAAGACAGAGGAGGTGCAATTTTGTCTCTCGTAAAATTGAACGTGAAGAAGGGCGACACGGTTCTCGTGCTCGCTGGCAAGGACAAGGGCAAGCAGGGCAAGATCATCGAATCTCTGCCGAAGAAGGGCAAGGTCGTCGTTGAGGGCGTCAACAAGGTGAAGCGTCACACGAAGCCAAACCAGAAACATCCGGAAGGCGGCATCATCGCCAAAGAAATGCCGATGCACGCTTCAAAAGTGCAGCTTGTCTGCCCCGCTTGTAACAAACCAACCCGCGTTGCACATAAAGAAGTGAACGGTAAGAGCGCACGCGCCTGCAAGAAGTGCGGCGAAGTTATCGACAACAAATAAGATAGGAAAGGAGGAAATCAAGTGGATAGATTACAGGAAAAGTATCAGACGGAAGTCGTGAAGGCCATGACGGAGAAGTTCGGCTACAAGAACGTCATGCAGCTTCCAAAAGTTGAAAAGATCATTATCAACATGGGCGTCGGCGAAGCTGTCGGCAATCCGAAGGCACTCGATGCTGCTGTTCATGATCTCACGATCATCAGCGGGCAGAAGCCGCTTTTGACGCGTGCAAAGAAGTCTCTTGCAGCTTGGAAGCTCCGCGAGGGCATGCCCATCGGCTGCAAAGTCACACTCCGCGGTGCGCGTATGTACCAGTTCCTCGACAAGTTCATGAATGTCGCTCTTCCCCGTGTCCGCGACTTCCGCGGCGTCTCGCAGAACGCATTTGACGGTCGCGGCAACTATGCTGTCGGCCTCAGAGAGCAGCTCATCTTCCCGGAAATTGAATACGATAAGATCGACAAGATCCGCGGAATGAACATTGTAATCGTAACGACGGCAAACACGGACGAAGAAGCACGCGAGCTCCTGAAACTCCTCGGCATGCCGTTCAAGGGTTAAGGAGGAATTATCATGGCAAAGAAGTCTATGGTTGAAAAGTGGAGCAAAGACCCAAAGTACTCCACGCGCAAATACAATCGCTGTAAGATTTGCGGCCGTCCGCACGGCTATATGCGCAAGTTTGAAATGTGCCGTATCTGCTTCCGCGAGCAGAGCTACAAAGGTGCAATCCCTGGCGTAACAAAGGCCAGCTGGTAAGTTTTTTCCAATTCGAAAGGAGGATATCGGTTCCATGGCAATGACTGATCCTATTGCAGATATGCTTACGCGTGTGCGTAACGCGAATTCCGTATACCATGAGACGGTGAAGATCCCGGGCTCGAAGCTCAAGTGTGCAATCGCTGAGGTTCTGAAAGACGAGGGCTTCATCAAGGACTACACGTTTGAAGAGGATGGCAAGCAGGGCATTCTTACAGTTGAACTGAAGTATGGTCCCGCACGCGAGAAGGTCATCACGGATCTCAAGCGCATCTCGAAGCCAGGTCTTCGTCAGTACGCGAAGCACGATGAGCTTCCGCGCGTCCTCGGCGGTCTCGGCATCGCTATCATCTCGACCTCGAAAGGCATCATGAGCGACAAAAACGCTCGCAAGGCTGGCCTTGGCGGCGAGATTCTCGCTTACGTCTGGTAATGAAACTGTGTAGTCAGGAGGTGTACTGATGTCAAGAATTGGTAATGCACCGGTTGAAATCCCCTCTGGAGTGACGGTCAAGGTCGCAGAGGACAACCTGGTGTCGGTAAAAGGCCCGAAAGGTGAACTTTCGCGCCAGATCCATCCGGAAATGAAAGTAACCGTCGAAGGCAACGTGCTTAAAGTCACGCGTCCTTCCGACGATAAGCCACATAGATCACTTCATGGTCTTTCCCGTTCGCTTATCCACAACATGGTGGTCGGCGTTACGGATGGCTTCGAGAAGCACCTTGAAATCAACGGTGTTGGTTATCGTGCTCAGAAGCAGGGCAAGAAACTTAACCTTTCCCTTGGTTTTTCTCATCCTGTCATCGTCGAGCCGCCGAAGGGCATCGAGTTCGACGTGCCGAATGCTAATGCGATTACAGTCAAGGGCATCGACAAAGAAGTTGTCGGCCAGGTCGCAGCGGAAATCCGTTCCTTCCGTGAGCCGGAGCCTTATAAAGGCAAGGGCATCAAGTATGCGGGTGAGCACATCCGCCGCAAGGAAGGCAAGGCCGGTGCAAAGGGTAAGAAGTAAGAACAAGGAAAGGAGTGAAGATCTGTGCTTCAGAAATCTGATAAGAACAAGGCGCGCCAGAAACGCCATCTGCGCGTTCGCAACCATATCCACGGCACGGCAGAGCGCCCGCGCCTTAATGTCTATCGCAGCCTAAAGAACATCTATGTTCAGGTCATCGATGACGAGCGCGGTGTAACGCTTGTCTCTGCTTCGACGAAGGACAAGGGGTTTGCCAATTATGGCGGCAATATCGAAGCCGCCAAGGTCATCGGCGCAGAGATCGCAAAGCGCGCGATGGAAAAGGGCATCACGGAAGTTGTTTTCGACCGTGGCGGCTACATCTATCATGGCCGCGTCGCAGCACTTGCCGAGGCTGCTCGCGAGGCAGGTCTCAAATTCTGATTAAGTGCCAAAAAGGAGGTAAATGAATGGCTAGACATATGGACAACGAAACTCCTGAATTCGAGGAGAAAGTTGTATATATCAACCGCGTTGCAAAAGTCGTCAAGGGCGGTCGCCGCTTCTCTTTCTCGGCGCTTGTCGTCGTTGGTAACAAGAAGGGTAAAGTCGGCGTTGGCCTCGGCAAGGCTGCCGAAGTTCCCGAGGCTATCCGCAAGGGTGTCGAAGATGCAAAGAAGCATCTTGTCGAAATCGCTCTCTTTGATGGCCGCACGATTCCGCACGGTATGGTCGGCATCTTCGGTGCAGGCCGCGTCATGCTCAAGCCTGCCGCAAAAGGTACCGGCGTCATCGCTGGCGGCCCTGCGCGTGCTGTCTTAGAGCTCGCTGGTATCAAGGATATCCTGACGAAGTCCCTCGGCAGTGCAAACCCGAACAACATGGTTCGCGCTACGATGGAAGGCCTTAAGAGCCTCAAGCGCGCGGAGACGGTTGCAGAGCTTCGCGGCAAGACGGTTCAGGAAATCCTGGGTTAAGGAGGACTATCATGGCAAAACTGAAAGTAACGCTTAAGAGGAGCCTGATCGGTCGTCCGGAGACGCAGCGCCGTACGGTTCGCAGCCTTGGCCTGCATAAACTCAACTCCGTCAATGAACTTCCGGATAATCCGGCAGTTCGCGGTCAGCTTCATAAAGTAGAACATCTCGTCTCTGTCGAAGAGATTGCAGAATAAGGCAGGAGGAAAGATAAATGAAATTACATGAACTCGCACCTGCCGCAGGTTCCCGCAAGACAAGAAACCGTGTCGGACGCGGTCTCGGCTCCGGCAATGGCAAGACGAGCGGTCGCGGCATGAAGGGGCAGAACTCCCGCAGCGGCGGCGGTGTCCGCACAGGTTTTGAAGGTGGGCAGATGCCTATCTATCGTCGCCTTCCGAAGCGCGGTTTTAAGAACGTCTGGGCTAAGACGTATGCAGAAGTCAATGTCGAGACGCTGAATCGTTTCGATGACGGCGCTACGGTTGACCCAGTCGTCCTAGTCGAAGAGGGTGTTTTGAAGAACGTCCGCGACGGTATCCGCATCCTTGGCGGCGGCGAACTCAAGAAGAATGTCACGGTCGTTGCCAATGGCTTCACAAAGAGCGCCGTTGAAAAGATCAAGGCAGCTGGTGGTACGGCAAAGGTCATTAATCCGGAAAACGGAAACCAAGAGGTACTCTGAGATGCTTCAATCTCTGGGAAACATCTTCAAGATTCCGGAGCTACGTCAGAAGGTCATCTTTACTCTTGTCATGTTCGCGATTTTTCGCATGGGGACGCACATTCCTGTCCCTGGCGTTGATCCGCGGGCTATTGAGCAGCTCTTTGCCAATGGCAGTCTGTTCGGTCTCTTAGACCTTTTCTCGGGCGGTGCGTTTTCTAAGTTCTCCATCTTTGCGATGAGCATTACGCCGTACATCAATGCGGCGATCATCATTCAGCTGCTGAATGTCGTCATACCCACACTTGAACAGTGGTCGAAAGAGGGTGCTGAAGGACACAAGAAGACGACGCAGGTCACGCGTTATCTAACCGTAGTCCTCGCCTTCTTACAGGCACTCGGCATGTCCATTGGTTTGAAGTCGGCAATCTTAAATCCAAATCCCGTGAACATCCTGATCATTGCGATCACCTTGACTGCGGGCACTGTGCTCCTCATGTGGATTGGTGAACAGATTACGGCACAGGGCGTCGGCAACGGCATTTCGCTCATCATCTTTGCGGGGATCGTTGCAGCGCTGCCGAAAAATATTGGAACGATCTACCACTATGTACAGGCAGGTACGATCAGCTATTTCCAAGTGTTCATTTTTGCCGTCGTCGCGGTCGCGATGGTTGTCTTCGTTATCTACATTGAGACGGGCTTTCGCCGCATTCCCATTTCCTATGCGAAGCGCGTTGTGGGGCAGAAAGCCTATGGCGGACATTCGAGCCATATTCCGCTCAAGGTCAACCAAGCGGGTGTCATTCCGATCATCTTTGCATCCTCGCTCTTGATGTTCCCGCCGACCATTGCGCAGTTCGTCGAAAATACGACGGTCAAGCAGATTGCCGCCCATCTTGAATGGGGAACGCCGCTGCAAACGACGCTCTATGTTCTGTTGATCATCTTTTTCACGTATTTCTATACGGCAGTTACCGTCAAGATTCCTGATATGGCGGATAACCTCAAGAAATATGGCGGCTTTATTCCGGGCATTCGTCCGGGCGAGCCAACCGCAGACTATCTCGACCATGTGCTGACGCGCATCACGCTGGCAGGTTCTATCTTTCTCGCATTCATCGCGGTGCTGCCGAACCTTTTGGGAAGTGCAACGCATATTCAAGGGGTTTACTTTGGCGGTACAGCACTGCTTATTGTCGTAGGCGTTGCACTTCAGACAATGAAGCAGATCGAGTCGATGGTCGTTATGCGCCATTATGAAGGCTTTATGAAATGATCGAAGGGAGATAAGAGATACATGCATCTTTTGTTAATGGGGCCTCCGGGAGCCGGAAAGGGAACGCAGGCAGCGGTTCTCAAAGAAACCTTTGATATTCCGCACATTTCAACGGGCGATATGTTCCGCGCGGCCGTAAAAGAAGGTACAGAGCTTGGCAAGAAGGCAAAGGCCTGTATGGACGAAGGGAAACTGGTTCCGGATGAAGTCACGATCGGCATCGTCCGCGAACGTCTTAGCAAAGCGGATTGTAAGAAAGGCTTTCTGCTCGACGGCTTTCCGCGCACGGTCGAGCAAGCAGATGCTCTTTCCGGTATCTTGAAGGAGCTTGGGCTTACGCTGACGCGCTGCATCAACATCACTGTGCCGAAGGAAGACCTCGTCGAGCGTGCAGTCGGTCGAAGAATCTGCAAGAAGTGCGGCGAGACTTATCATACGAAGTTCAACTCGCCGGCAAAAGCAGGCGTCTGCGATAAGTGCGGCGGTGAGCTCTTCCAGCGGGCAGACGATACGGCGGAGACAATGGAAAACCGCCTTTCCGTTTACGAAGCTTCGACAAAGCCCTTGATTGACTATTACAAGAAGGCCGACGCCTATACGGAAATCGATGGCAGACAGGAAATCGACAAGGTCACGAAAGACATCATCGATGCTCTCAAAGCTTGAAGAAGTATAGAAAGATAGCTGATAGAGTGGGGCGGCCAATCGGTCGTCCTTTTCCTTATGGATACCACCTGTTGTTGGGCATCTTTTCATTTGACTTTGCCCAACGAATCTTATGACTGAATTTCGAAGGAGAATAAGATGTCGAAACAAGATGTTATCGAGGTCGAAGGCAAAGTTCTAGAAGCACTGCCCAATGCTATGTTTCAGGTGGAGCTTGAGAACGGCCATGTTGTCCTCGCGCATGTCTCCGGTAAGATTCGCATGAACTTCATCCGAATCCTTCCTGGCGACAAAGTGACGATAGAGCTTACGCCGTATGATCTCACGCGCGGCCGTATCACATATCGTTTCAAGTAAAGGGATTGATAGAGAGCAATTCCCATAATAGATGATAAAGGAAAATCCATCGCCTCTTTTGAGACGGTGGATTTTTTTATGGAGTTTTAGATTGAAATACAGTCTGTTTATGCTATATATTATTTCAACTAATAGGAAAAAATAAATAATTACTTATCTAGATAAATATATTTTATCGTGTTATAATATCCAATATGAAGAGTATCTTTGTGGAAGAATTTTTATGAATATGAGGAATATTCAAAGAAATCAATAAGGACTCAGCAGCTGAAGGACTGTTGAAGCGGCTTTGGAGAAAGCAGAGACGCCTTAGCCGCAAGGCTGTATTCAAAAGAAAGGTGGGAAATCTGCTGCTGTCTCTGCAAATATGGACATACAGAAGCGAAACATCCGCAAGCCTAGGAAAGTTAAGGATAAGCTCGATGGTCTATGTTTTTAGCAGCGGGCAGCTATGTTTGCAATTATTGTAGGCACGCATGGAAGACTGGCGGAAGAGTTTGTTGCCACTGCCAAGATGATTGGCGGAGAGGCGCCAAATCTTCGTGCCGTGACACTTCTTCCGGGAGAAGGACCTGAAGATGTCATTAAAAAGTATAAGAAAGCTTTGGAGGAGCTTGATACTACGGGCGGTGTCATTTTTCTAAATGATCTCTTTGGCGGCAGCCCGTACAACGCGGCGATTCGCGTCATTCCAGGGCATGATGATTATGTTGCGGTCACGGGGGTCAATCTCCCCATGCTCTTGGAACTGATTACAACACAGGCATTTATGCCAGATACGACGCTGGCGGAGGCACTCGAAAAAGCGGTCGCATCGGGTAAGGCAGGCGTGCAGGTATTTCCCGAGGAGAAGTCGCCGCTGGCGAAAAAGAAGGCAGAGAAAAAAGCTGTTGCTGCTGCGAAGACCAATACTGCGGAAAAAAGTGGAAAGCTGATGGATATCGCATTTTGCCGCATAGACGACCGGCTTATTCATGGACAGGTCAAGACTGTCTGGACAAAGGTGACGAAGTGCAATCGCATCATGTGTGTGTCGGACGAGGTTGCGAAAGACACGATGCGCAAGAACCTTCTAATTCAGGTCGCGCCTCCAGGCATTAAGGCATATGTCGTTTCGGTTGATACGGCGATTAAAGCGTACAAGAATCCAAAGTACGGTCCCTTTAACACATTCTTTCTTTTCACAAATCCGACGGATGTCCTTCGCGCTGTAGAGGGAGGGATTCCCTTCAAGTCTGTGAATCTCGGCGGCATGACCTACAAAGATGGCACGACGCTGATCAGTCAGGCAGTTGCGGTATCGAAAAAGGATGCGGCATCGCTCGTTAAGCTGCATGAGAAAGGCATCGAGGTTGAGATACGCATGCTGGCATCGGATAACAAAGGCGATATGATGGCGGCACTTAAGGCAAAAGGTCTTGCCTAAACATCATTCAGATAGCCTCCCGTAGGGAGACAGGCACTATGTTATAGGAGGTAGGAAAATGGAAGTATCTACATTACAGCTCGTTGCGCTCTTCTTCGTCGCTGGTCTTATTGGCGTCGGAAGTGTTGTCGATGAGTCCATGATTTATCGTCCCATTATCTCTTGTCCGCTCACGGGACTGATTCTTGGCGATCTCACAACGGGAATTATCTTAGGGGGCACACTTGAGATGATCGCTCTCGGCTGGATGAATGTCGGGGCGGCAATGGCACCAGATGGTGCACTTGCAGGCGTTGTCTCGACTATCCTTGTTGTCGTTGGACACCAAGAAATCGGTACGGGCATTGCGCTGGCTGTGCCGTTGGCAGCGGCCGGACAGGTTCTGACGATCTTTGTTCGTACGATTACGGTCTTCTTCCAGCATCTGGCAGATAAGTTTGCAAGCAGAGGCAATACCTTTGGCATCGATATGTGTCATATCGCTGGTATGTGCCTGCAGTTCATCCGCGTGGCTATTCCTGCGGTAGCAATTGCAGCAGTTGCCGGCACGGATATCGTCGACGAAGCGCTTGCCGCTATTCCAGAGGTCATCACACACGGCCTTCAGGTTTCCGGCGGTTTCATCGTTGTTGTTGGTTATGCAATGGTCATCAATATGATGAATGCGAAATCGTTGATGCCGTTTTTCTTCCTCGGGTTCCTCATCGCTGTGTTCACGAACTTCAATCTCGTTGCGTTCGGCGCACTGGGGCTTATCCTCGCTTATTTTCACATTAAAAGCATGGCACGCGAAGCGAATGCATCTGCACACAACGCTTCCTCGACGGGCGATCCGTTGGATGATATTGATGATTCTGAGCTCATGTAAGGGAGGAGCAGAAAATGGCAGAAAAGCATATTACGAAATTTGATCTCATCAAGGTCTTTATCCGTTCCAACTTCCTCTTAGGCTCATTTAACTTCGAGCGTATGCAGTCCATGGGCTTTTGCGTCGCTCTTATCCCTGCACTCAGAAAGCTTTATTCTGGAGAGGAACTCGCAGCCGCTCTTCGGCGCCATCTCGAGTTCTTCAACACACATCCTTTTCTTGCGAAGGCGATCATGGGCATTATCATCGCGATGGAGGAAAAAAAGGCGAACGGTGCCGATATTCCCGAAGCGACTATATCCGGCGTCAAGGTCGGTCTGATGGGGCCGCTTGCCGGTGTCGGCGATCCGATTTTCTGGGGCACGCTTCGCCCTATGCTAGCGGCACTTGGCGCAGGCATTGCAGTGTCTGGTTCTGTGGCAGGCCCGCTACTCTTCTTCGTTGTCTTTAATGTGATTCGTCTCTTAATCAATTACTTTGGTGTCATGTACGGCTATGAAAAGGGCACCGAGCTTGTCACGGAAATTGGCGGTGATAAGATTCGCTACCTTACGGAAGGCGCGTCGGTTCTGGGACTCTTCGTCATGGGTGCGTTGGTTGCCAAGTGGACAAGCGTCAATATGCCACTCGTTCTTTCCGAATATGTAGCACAGGACGGCACACATGTTGTTACGACCCTTCAGTCGGTTCTTGATAACCTCATGCCATCCATTGTCCCGCTTCTCATGACGTTTGCCTGCATGGCAGCACTGAAAAAAGGCGTGAATGCACTGCTTATTATTGTGGCACTTTTCGCTATCGGCATCATCGGCTATGCGCTTGGCATTCTTGCCTAACCTATAGCATACAAAAGTCCCCTCACAGTAGGGGACTTTTGTATGCTATAAATTCTATAATGCATTTGCAAGTCCGCCTTGCCCTCACGGAGCTTTACCGTATAGGAGCCATCCGGCGCCTGCGTCGTCTTCAGAATCTGAATCGCCGCGTCCTTCTCCATCCGCTGAAGTGCTGCCTCCGAGACGCCCGTCATCGTCCGCTCATAATTGGCATACTCGCGGTACGTCACCGAATACTTGCCGTCGGCGTCCTGCGCCTCGCGTAAGATTCGGACGAACTTGTTCTGTTTCAGGGCGTCTAGACGGATATCACTGAGCCCGTTTGCTGTCTTCACTGTCGGGCGTTTGTGCGCCTCGTTCACCATCTCATAAGCCTCCGCCATCATCGCGCGGACGCCATCATGCGCCTCGATGACATTTTCCTTTACACCGTTATCGAGTAGTTCCTGCCGCGTATATACCTTTTGCGCTGAATCCTCGGCCAGCAAGACTTCACGCAAATCCGCGTAGTCCTTCTTGTTCTTGATGGGGGCGAATGCCTCTTTCATCCGCTTATCAAAGTGCGATCGGCGCTCCGTCAGGACGTCATAGGCGCGTTCACCGGCGCGGAAGAACGACAGGAAGATCGGATACTTTTTTATCACGCGTGACGGTGAGCGGAGCATGTAGCTAGAAAGTCCCATGTCCTGCTTTGCGTTGCGTGCCCGTTCCTCCACGATGATCTTATCCGCTTTCAAGCCTGCCCGGCGTCCGAATCGCCTTGCCAGGGAATCAAAGAACCGCCGCGGCGCCCCGACATCCGAAAGCTCCGCCGAAAACTTGACCGGGCTTTCCCCTTGTGCAGAATATTTCCCCGGATGTTCCTCCCGCATCTTGACAAGGTCTTCCTCTGTCTGTATACTAGAGCCAAAGAGGTTGCTGAACCTTCTACCCTCCATGGGCAATTGGAGCCCGGCGGACTGGTAGAAGGCAGCAGCCTTATTTTTATTGATATAAAGCGTGTTTCCTTCTCGGATGTTGTCCCAAAACCAAGTGTAATTTATCTCATGATCGTTAGTCTCCTTTCCATAAGCCGAGGCAATAACGTTAATTTCCGTATGCCCCTTATGTGCATCAAGGGAAACAGGCACAATGACATTAAGTCTTATTTCTTTTTTTGTTTTTTTGTCTATGTACTTGGCTATCAAATCCAAACCCGCAACAATGCGCCCCGGCTTTGTTCTCGATTTGAAGATGATCATCGGGTCTGCCAGATATTTAGGGAGCTTTTGAAATGTTTCCTTCGTCATTTCATGGTGCTTACCGCGAATATCCATCAGCTTACTCTGCTTGATATACATCGGTAAATCTTTCGCCCCGACAAGCTGCAAGGCAAGCGGCGTTTCCATCACCTTTAGCATCTGCGACCCCGGCATGTTACCCTTCCAAGCTTCCGCTAGTGTCCGTTTCCATGCCTTGCTGTCTGCCTCTAGCTTTTCGTCTGCCGTCTCTCCCTTCGTCTTGTCCTCGTTGGCTTTTGGCTCAACCTCTGCGCTTTCTTTCCTTTTCCCTCCTTCTTGGGCGTTGACAAGGTCTTCCTCTGTCGGTATACTAGAACGGAAAAGGTTGCTGAACCTTCTACTATCCATGGGCAATTGGAGCCCGGCGGCATGGTAGAAGTCAGCGGCCTTATTTTTGTTGGCATCCGCGCTGAGGTGCGGGAGTTCCGAGCCATCCATATTCTCCACGTATTCCCCGCGCACACGGAAGAGCGGCTTGCCATCCTTGCCCTTCATATCGCGCATCACCGCCGAAAATGCCCTTGCCATCGCCGCAGTCTGCCGCTCGCTCAGCTTGTCGCCTGCCCCGCGGAAATGCTCGACAAAGCGGTCGATCATGCGGCGAATCCAACTCGCCACGCGCCGCGCCAGACTGGGGTTTTCCTTGGCCATCGCCTTTAAAAGCGGTACCCGCATCCCGACATCATGCATTTGGTCAGCCAGCATCTCTTCTATCGTGTCCGCATCCGAAAGCCCTAAGCGTGCAATCTTATTCCGGTAGTTCTCTAGCTGCGCCGGTGTAAAGCGCTCCGACTGCTGGATGTAGTCCACCACCTCGCTGTACAGCTTCGGATTGTTCGCCCGCATGTAGTGGAACGCCTCATGCCAGAAGACCTGCGGCAAATGCATCTTTGAGCGGCGATTCAAAAACGTCACCCCGTCCGAATGGAACCCGTGCAGCCTTGCGTCCGCATCCATCCAAACCGTCGGGATACCCATAGCATCGCCAAGCGCTGAAAGCTTTTTCTCCTGCGTGGACAGCTCGCTGTCCTTCAGGAAGGTCGCCTCTTGCAGCATCCGGCGGAGCTTTGCCCCCTCGCCCTTTGCCGAAAACTTTTCCAGTACCTTGATGGCTTGGTCGTCGAACACCACATAGCAGTGTCCGTCTTGCCAGCCTTGGTAGGTAATGCCTTTAACACCGTGCTTGTTGAGCGCGCAGGAGACGTTCACAGCATTGCCCAAAATATGCTGTAGTGTCAGGTATATGCTTTTGCCGTCAGCATCATGCAGCGATTCCTTCACCGAAGAGCGGACAGCTTCTCTCCCCTGCTCGCGTATATTATCCCAGCGGTTCAGCTGAATATCGTTGAGCCCTTCTGCGATTTCATCAATGCCCTTCTGCACCGCCTCCGGCTGCTCATTAAAGGGCTTTTGCTCATCTAAGAGAACGTCTTCTTCGGGGATATCGACCTTAAACAGCCGCCCCTTGTTTTCTGCACGCTGCAGCTTTTTAATGTCGATGTTTTTAAAGGTCGTAACCTTGCGCTTGGCTTTCGTTGCTAGCTTTTTAGCTTCCTCTTGGTGCTGCTTTAGCACCTCTGCTACGTCTTTTGCCGTTCGCCGCTTTCCTTCGGCAGAGGGCTTCACGGCGTCGATCATATCTGTTAGGACTTTGGCAGATACGTCTACCGTTGTATCTTGTGCGGCAATTTCACGCATTGCCTTGATGGAAATGTTCGGATTCTTTTTATAGGCAGACAGTACGCCGTCATATATAGACGCTTCTTCTTTCCAAGCTCGAAAATCTTCTTCAGACCTCTTGATCTGTCTATCAAGGTGTTCAGACATCTCTTCTTCGTTTAGGTCAAGTTTTGTGAAGAAAGCCAGTGTCTTACCCAATTGTCCCTTATAAAACGAAACCGGCTTCCCGTCATAGATATAGCGGAATGGCGGCAGGCGTCGCAGCAGCTTTTTTTGATAGTCTTCCGCTACTTCCCGCCCCTTTGCAAAGTACAAGCCCCAGCCGTGCGCCTGTGCTCCTTCGCCTGAGCCAATGCGGTTGAGCTTAAACGTATCAAAGGTATGTGGTGACCCATGCCAAGCCACCGAATACCGCACGCCCTGTACATGATCCAGCGCCTGCACATTGCCGTCTGCTGCATAGAGGAACGCCCGCGCCGCCCGGTCAAACCGCGCTTTATCCTTTGCCGCCTGAAAGGCTCGCTTGCCATCTGTGACCTTGCCGCCCATGGCATCCGCCAGCCGGTCGAGGGCCGCGCGTGCATCCTTCGCCGCGCTTTTGATCGCCTCTTCAGCATCGTCCATGACAGCGGAATACTTTACGGCATCCCCCTTTTCTCCGTTGCGCTCTTCTGCTTTTTGTGTTATATTAATAGCAGAAGAAGTAACATTGATTTTCTCATTGGCGTTCCTGGATGAACCGACTTCACCATTTTTGTCGGTCTCCCGAATAAGAGGTCTATCGGTGATAGTAGACGATGGATTAGCGCCCCCATCATAAATCAATGTTGCTTTTATTTTTTTCTTATGCGGCATCGCCGAAACGACCGTATAAAAATTCTCAGAACCCTTCACAAGCACCAAATCGAGCGGCATAAATCCTTTGGTTTTATCCTCGCAATAGAGAACAAACCTCTTATGGTTTTCCCCGTCTCGCTCTGCCTGACGGTATACTTGTGTGAAGTTCTGTAAGATGTGCCGAACATAGGTTATGACATCATAGCCTTTTCCTGCAATCTGGCTGTCATGCCGGTTTATAATATGAATGTAGCCAAACTTTATATTGCCTACCTGCAGGCTAACGCGTCCCGCTTTGATGGCGCCATCCGTCGCATCTTCGACATCTTGAGAGATGTACCCCATGGCTTTTCGATTATCGCGGTCAAGGATAAATTCTTGTGCGTCGGCTTCAAGCACACTCCGCCCCGATTCGGTATGATACCCTTTCGGCAGCGTATACCTTTCACCCTCTTCCTGCTCGCTTTCGGCGGGCTTTTTCTTTGCCTCCGTTTCCTCAGCTGCACCCTCTGACGGCTCGCTTTCTCTTGCCTCCGCATATTCTGCCTGCGCCTTTGGTGCCTCTTCCCCGCGCTCTTTTGCGGCTTCCTGCATCTCTTCTTTGCGCTCAGCTTCTTCCCCGCGCTTTACTTCTTCCGCCCGGGTTTCTTCCCCGCGTGTTTTGGTCTCTGCCGATGTCTTCTTTGCCTTTTGTGCAGCAAGCGACATCTCTACCACATCACGGAAAGCGTCCCCTCTGCTTTCGTTCAGCGTCTTCTCGCTGAGCCTGCCCCGGAACAAAGAGCGATTCAGAACTTTTCGCTGCTCGCCCGGGTCTTCCTGCAAGAGTTCCGCCAGCCCTTTACCAAGTCGACCTTTTGTCCTTTTGCCTTTTTGCGATCCGGCTCGCCCCTCTGTCTCTTTTGCCTCTGCCGCCGCTACTTCTTCCGGCGTTTCCTGCTGGCGTAGCTGTTCATCCGAAGGGTTGGCGTGTTCCTTCGCTGTACCCTCTTCCATAGCGGCATAGGTGCCGCCGGCTGCCACAGCGCGCCTTTGCCCGGCTTTTTCTGGATGTCCTCTCTCCTCTTTTGCCGGCATCCGCACCCCTGCCGCCTGCAGGGCTTGCTGTGCCGCTCGAATCGCTTTCTTTGAGGATCCTTCCCCAAGGAGCTTTATCACGCCTGCCGGCAGCTTGACCGCGTGTTTTCTTGCCAGCTGCATGAGTGCGCGTCCCTGATGGCGCCGTCCTGCCTTAGCGTTAGCCGCGGGAGACATGGCATCGAGCAGAACAATATCCGCCGCCGTCGGCGTGACCGTCGGCATCTGTCCTTCCTGCCTTGCCGTCGGCTCTGTCTGTATCCCTGCTGTCGGTGCCTGCGGCGTGCTCTCTGCCGCGCCCTGCGCCCGATACGCCGCTTCACGCTGCTGCCGGACGGTATCCATCGGCGGCATTTCGGCGCCCTGCTGCACACTTCCGCTTTGCTGCTGCACTTCAGGGCGTGTACGCTGCTCCGGCGCTGCACTTCTTTTTACGGGCTGCTCTGCCGGCTGCATCGTCACCCTGCTGCCTGGCTGAAGGTGTCCGCCCTATGCCGGCAAGCGCAGCTCCTGCTGCATGCGTGTATCCGGCTGCATCCCCGGCGTCTGCAGCTTCGCCATTGCCGCCGCGGGGCTCTGCATCCTGCCCGCCGGCTGGAATCTTCCGCGCTCTGCCGCGCTGGCCTCGCCCTGCAGCGCTCCCTTTGCCGGTGGGGTATATTCCCCCTGCGGCATACTCTCCGCCCCGCCTGCGCGATTCTGCGGCGCCTGCTGGGTATTCTGCGGCTCATTCGGCGCGGTGCTTTCCTCCAGTGTACCCATAGCGCGGGTGAGTGAACGCCCGCCGTCCAATGCCTCGGCCTTTGGCGGCTCTGCCTGCAAGACCTCTCGCACGCTCTTTGCCATGGGGGCTTCTTCGATACGCGGCGCCGCCTCTGCCTGCGGGCGCATGCGTTCCACCGGGCGCGGTGCACGCTCTGCCGTCTGCCGCGTCTTCGTCGTCTCCGGTGCCGCCTGCATCAGCTGCATGGCGTATGCCTGTAATTCCTGCGGGAACGCCGCCGCCAGTGCTTCGCGATTCTTCTTCGTGTTCATGAACTGCCCGCGGACATTCTTCATCTTCTCCAGCGTCACCAGCAGGTTTTCGTTCGTCGTGCTGTCCCCGACATCCCGCGTAAAAGCGTCAAAGAACGTCCGGCCAAATGCCGAATTTTCCCCTATGCCGGCAAAGAGCTTGTTGAGGTCGATCGGCGGCGTGCGCTTCGTCTCGCTCGGGCTGCTCTGTGCACTTGTGTTTACCTTGCCGCTGTGGTAAGCCTCATACCACCGGGAGCCCGTGCGGTCACTCGTGCCCTGGTCGGTGGACATATACGCGTTGCCCTTGCCAAAGGAGAGGTCGAAATGCGTGTCCTTTTCCAGCGCCGCGCCAATGCCGAGCTTTTCGCAAATGTCCAAGAAAACCTTGGTGTCAACGCCCGTGTTGTCAATATCCGCTTTCCAGCCCGCGGCATGGCCCCACTCGGACGCGTTCGACGGATGACTACCGCCGGCCAGGCTGTTTAAGAGCAGCTTCTTGCCCGTGCGCTTGAAGTATTCGCTGGCCAGTGCATTCACGCCCGCAATCGTCTCCGGCTGCACCTTGCCCATGTTATCGTAATTGCTCTGTGAAAATGCACTGGACGCCCCAACATAGCGCCCGTCAAAGCCATTCCATGCATCCTCACCCTGACGGATATAGCCCGCGCCCGCCTGCTGCGTCTTCTCATCCGCCTGCTGCGCGTTCTCACTCGCCTGCTGCGCCTGCACCGGCTTTGCGTCTGCCGAAAAGCCCTCCTTTGATAGGCTGTTCAAATGCCGCTCCACTGCCTGCGTGTATGAGCCGAGGTCAGCCCCGAAATACCCTTCCGCCTTTAGCTTCGAGGTGAACTTCTGGACGTCGCTGCCCGAGCCCTGAATCGTGCTGCCCCACCACTTGAAATAATGGTCGACAAAATCTTCCGGCGATGAGAACCGCGCGTACTGCATGTTGCCGTCCGGCTGCGGCATCCCCGTGTTCTCCGTCGTCGTGAGCTCGCCGTAATTGTTTGCCGAACGTGCCAGGTCGCTGTCGAAGTTCGCGCTCTCGTGCGACAGCTGCGCCAAGACGAGGCGGGGATCGACATTATATTTCTGCGCATATGGCAAGATGGCGTTCCATAGGCGCTCTTTTGCGTTTTGTGCTGAGCTTGCCGCGCCCGAGCCGCCGCCCGTGACCTTGACCGGCTGACCGCTCGTGCTGCCCGTGCTCGTGTCGTCTGCGCTGTCGATCGTGCGTTCCGTCTGTTCCGGCAGATTGAGGCTCGCCGCCTTGCTCCCCTGCATCATGTTCTTCAGCTGCTGCGCCAGCGCCGTCTTTTGTGCATCGGCGATTTCGGCGTTCGTCTCTTCTATCTGCGTGCCAAGGGCGCCGCTTAGAATCGGGTCGTCCGCTATACTCGCATTCGCGCTTCCCTTGCCGCCCCTGACAAGGTCATACACGCCGCCGCCAAGACCAAACAGTGCCCCGGGGAAGAACGCACTTGCCGCCGCGGCTTCCTCGCTTGGGGTCGGATTCAGCAGCGTGCCATACGGCTGATTCGTGTACTTGTCCTGGATGATCTGCTGATTGAGCTCGTCCAAATACTCGCCCGCGCCGCCGATCGGGACACCGAGCAGATTCTTTGCCAGACGTGCCGCGCGGCCGCCGCCGCCCAAGAGGCGCCCAATGCCGCCCGACAGAATCAGGCCATCCAGTGACCCCGTCAAGATGTCCTGCGGGAACTCCTCCCATGCCATCTGCCGCATCGTCTTAGCGATGTCCCTATTGCTGTAGCCCTGCGCCGCCAAGTCGCTGTAAATGCCGCCGGCGTTTGAAATCGCCGTCAGCGGTGCCGAAAACGCCGCATACCGCATCGCATTAGCAGCCGCGTTGCTACTAAGCCCGCGTACACCGTACTGTGCCGCCTTGCCGAGTGCGCCCAGTGCTCCTTCACGCGCCGCAAGCCCTGCCGCCCCGCGCCCTGCTGCACCCAAGAGACCGCCGACCAGCGGCAAATCTGCGCCGCCGGTTGCCGCCGTCAGCGCGACAAAAGGCAGCATGGAGCCGATACCTTCGCCCAAATCCGCCATAAGGCCGCGCGAATCCGTCCAGTAATCTAAGTTGCTCAACCTGTCCCAAATACTGCCTTGGTAAGCGACATTGCCATACTTTGCGTTACGCTCGGCGGCATCGTTCAGCATCCATGTACCGGCGTCAAGAATCTTGCCCCCGATGGCGGGATTGATGTCTTCTTTTGCCGGGTGATAATACCAAGTGTTGGGGTCGTATGGGTCATACGCCGTTGGCTCTGACGCTGCATTTGCGCCAAGAAACGCCGTAGCGCCGCCAATGAGTGCCTCACTGCCCCTTAAGATGTTGTTGCCGAACCTCTTGATCGCTTTCCATGTCTCAGAAGAATCGTCCGGTGCCTCCGGCAATGCGCCCCCGTTTAGTGCGCGTTCCAGCGTTCCGTTCTTGTAGTTCGCTCGGTACGTGGATTCTTCCGGCGTTCCAATCTCTGCCTCAATCTTTTGGCGTGCGTACTCGCTCAGTTTCGACATGCCCTCAACTCCTCATTCCTCCAGCGCATAGCCGCGCTTTGCCCGCAAGTTATTATTCTCTCGACGTCCACGGGTATAAAGCTCATCTAATGTATCCGTATCCAAGACACCTTCTCTTTGCAATTCTACCCAATAATCATTTAGTTCTTTCATCGCGTCATCTTCTGTTTCGCGTTGTTCTTTGCTGTCGTCTTTGCTGGAAATTAGATTCTGCACTTTCACAAGTAGATTCGTGTACTTCTGTATCCGTTCGTTTTCCTTCTCTGTCGGCTTGTATTTGCTGACTTTACCGTCCGGGTCGAAGACACCCGGGTATCGTTCAGCAAGGGTCAAGTTGTTATTGAATGTGTTATTGTCAACCGCTATCTTATTCGCTGTATTGCTCTTGCCCACGGCAATATCCACATTCCCTTTTGTCTCTAAAGTTTTGCGATCTTGGTTTCCCTTTGCCTCTGCCCTTGCGATGTCACCTTCCGCTTGCTTTTCCGTAAGGATGGCGCCCCATTCGCCTTGCTTGTCCATGGCTGCCATATTAAAGCCGTGCTGCTGCTCGTTTGCTTTCATGCCGCGATCCAGTGCGTTGTTGCTTGCATCTTCGCCGCGGTAGTACTTGTATTCGCTCAACGGCGAGGCGAAGTTTGTCATCGCGAACATTGCGTCTTTCGGGTTTTCATCATAAATCTGATTCAGCAGCATCGCGCCGTCTTGGGTAATGGCGTTTCGCCCGTCGATCCCGTAATTGTAGAATGCCGTCTTCAGGTCAGCCAGACGCTGCGCCTGGTACTTTGCCGCCTGATCTCCGGCAAATGTATTCGCCTGCAGCGGCGACATGCCAACCCTTAGCCCGCGGTCATACATCCTATGGTAATACTCCCCGGAACTCATGCCGCCCGCAACCAACTTTGCATACATATCTTCGTCGTAGAGGTTTAACATCGCCTGTTTTTGTGCCGGGGTCTTATCCGCGCCAAAGCTCTTTTCCAGATCAATGCCGTGTTCGGCCGCCTGCTTGCGGATGATGTCTGCCGCTTGGTGCGCGTTTTCCATGCCGGCGGTATTCCCCGCCTTTTGTGCAGCCATGTATTCGTCTGTCGCTCCCAAGAGTCCCTTTGCGTAGCGGTGTTCCAGCGTCTGCCGCGCAATCTCTCCCTGCGTCGGCAGCTGCCCCAACAGCCCGTTCTGTAAGACCTGCTGCCCCGCCTGTGCATACTGGCTGACCACCTGCTTTTCGGCGGCGTCCTGCTTTGCCGCGGCGTGCTCTGCTGCCGCCTGCTGTGCCCCTGCCTGAAAGGCCTGTGTCGCCGTGTCCGTCTGCTGCGCTTCCTCCGGCTCCGCGGGCGTCACCACAATCCCCGCCGATGGAGAGAAGAACGCCCGCCCGTCCCAGTTGATCCTTGTCATGTCCGTCATGCTGCTTCTCCTCTCAATACCGGAAGACAAACGGGTTTTTGTCCTCATCCTTTAAGCCAAACGCCGGCGCACGATTGCCGCCCGACAGCCAAGACGCCAGCGCATCCGTATCCATCGTCAGATTGACAGGGCTGTTCGGGCTCAGCGCCGCCGCCATCGCCGCCAATTGGCTGGCCCCCGGGGCATTTGCCGCTGTATTTGCCGCTGTCGCATCCGCATTCGCTGTCGCCGTATCCGTGGTATCTGCTGCCGCTGTATTCGCTGCCGCGGCTGGCGGAACGCTCAGATTCGGATTCACCCCAAACGACCACACCGACGCCGGACTTGCCGCAAGCAAACTATCGCGTACCTTCCCCAGCGGCATACCGGCAATCGCGCCCTGCACCTGTCTTGCCGCGAGAGCATCCCAAGCGTCGCCCGCGCTCTCTGTCGGGGTATAGCCGCCCATCACCGCGCTATTCATGAAGTCTTGAAAGGCAGGATTCCCCGACTTTGCCACCGCATCGCGGAGGCGGTTTTCAGAAACCCGCTCCATCGCGCCCTTATAGCCGAGGAGCCCGCGCGTCGGTACGTAGCCATTTGCTGCCGCCTTGGTGCCTCCGGCGTCCTCGCCGTCTGTGCCCAGCGCGTCGCCTGTCTGCTTCTTTGTCGGTGTCATCTGCTTTTGGCGGCGCTCCCACAAATGCCGATCCCATAACTCGCGCAGGAGCTTGCCGAGGGCAAAGCCGAGCATCGTCTTAGCTGACGCCCCCTGCCCGAGTGCCATGAGCCCCAACATCTGCGTCCAGTCCGTCTCTTGCTTTTTCTTTGGGTTTAACTTCTCATCCATCTTTCCTTTTTCGTCTACATACGAGCTCATCTCTGCCTCCCGTCTATACACCGAAGAAATGCATCGCTAATTTCAAAAGCATCTGCTGGCGCTGGGCTTCCTCCGCCTGTGCCTGCTGCATCGCCTGCATCCCTGCACTCTGCGCCGCCTGCGTCTGCTGCGCCATCCTGCCCTGCAGGGCGTTATTTGCCGCCTCCATCTGCGCTGCGTCCTGCTGTGCGCCCTGCTGCATCGCCTGCGCCTGCTGCGCGTTATCCGCCGCGATGTTTTGCAGGGCTGCCTGTGCATTCATGTTTGTGCCGCCCAAAAGCCCCGGCTGCATCGAAAGCGGCTGTGCCGTCAAATCCTCCGCCGGTATCGACACGCCTGTCCCCTGCGCGATGTCCCGCTGCGCCCCCTGCTGCGCGATCTGCTGCAGGAGATCTTCCTGCTGCCTGCTGTCCCACATCGTCATTCCCCCTTACAGAAGATCGCCCAAGAGCCCGGAGAGCAGCCCGCCGCCGCCACCGGTACGCTGCGTGTTCGTGGACTGCGTCGTCCCCTTGCCCGCGGCTGCCGCCAAAGCGCCCGTCGTCGCCCCGTTGAGCCCAAGGGACGCGTTCCAGAGATTCAGTGCCGGGTGCTGCGCCGCCTCCTGTGCAGCCGCTGCCGTCGTGATGCCCTGCGCGGCGGAATGGATGATGTTGTTCTGGATCGCTGCATTCGCCGCGCTGTTGGTCAATCCGTTGTTGAGCGCGTTCTGCGTCAGCGTCGCCTGATTGTTCAGCGCGTGATTCGTATTCGCCAGATTTGCCGCCGTCAGCGCTGCATTCTGCCCAATCGCATAATTCCGGTTGGCCAAATTTGCCGCCGTCAATGCCGCCTGCTGTCCGAGCATATTGTTTGTATTGGCCAGCTTCGTCCCGGCAATCCCCTCCTGCGCCCGAAGAGCGTTGTATGTGTTCGTGTTCTGCTGGTTGGCAAGGTTTGCCACCGTGTTAATGTTGTTGCTGTACTGCTCCGCCACCGTATTTGCCGCATTGGCTGTAATGTCGTTTAGGGCTTCGTTCGTCACCGAGCCATTGAGCACCCCGCGCCCCGCCATCGCGTTAAACGTCTTGCCCATCGTGTTGTTCAGCGCCCGCGCGATACTGTTTTCCATCGCCATTTGATAATTCGCCGGCAGTCTGCCGTTCATCAAGCCGTACAGCGAGGTATTCGCCGTGTTCGCCGCCTGCATGTACTGCGGGGAGAGCCACTCAAGCTCTGTATTCGCCGCCTTTGCCGCCTTGCCGTATTCGCGGCTGTAGCCTCGGTTTTCCTGATTCGCTTTCTCCATCGCCGCCGTGTAGTCCCGCTGATACCCCTTGTTCTCGTTATTCGCCTTCTGCGCCGCGGGCATGTATTCGTTGCGCAGGCGCAGAAGATCCGCGTTCGCCGCCTCCGTCGCTGCCGTGTTGCTCGCATCGATACGCCTAAGCTGATCCTGTGCCTGCCGCATCGAGCCAAGCGCCTGCTGTGTCAGCCCGTTATAATCCACCTGCACCGTGCCAAGCGAATTTTGCAGCAGGTTTCGCGCCGTCTGATTCAGATAGCGGCTGTTCGGTGCAATCGCATTCGCATAATCGCTCTGCAGCTTCTGCAGCTGCAATTCATACTCCGTTGGGGTATAGGTGCTGGTGTTCGTCACCGTCGTTGAAGACCCCTTAAAGTGCACCCCGTGGAAGAACTGCCGCCGCACTTCTGCGCGCAGCACGGTACCATCTAAAAAAACCGTATCCGCCGCCAAACGCAGCGAACCGCATCGTTCACGTAACATGACCATGCCCCCTTTCAAGGCTCCCATGTGATAAAATATGCCGTCTTGCCCGTCGCTAGGTACTGGAACGCCGGCGAGGCAAGCCCGCGTTTGCCCGTCTCCTTATGCCGGCAATGGTAGCGAAAGAGCCCATGCGGCAGCGGCTCCTCTTTTTCCACCCGAAACCCAAAGAGGCGAATGTACGCCTTGATTTCCGGGCGAATGCAGATCGTCCCGCACCGCGCTTTCTTCAGCTTCCTAGCGAGGCTGGAAACCCTATCGCGCCAAAAACGCGCATCGCCGCACAGCTGGTGGATCAAGAGCATGTCCGCTGTCTGTCCGACCTCGCAAAAGCCCCGCGCCGGCAAAAAGTGCAGCCTGAACCGCCTGTCGCGCTGGAAGGGCTCCGGCGCCTTTTCGTTATACCGCGCAATCCATTCTTTCAGCCTCATGCCGTCCGCTTCCACATGTAAACCGCGATGTACGGCGGTAAGTTATTGTGTGCCGCATTGCCGCCCGCGCTGCCAATCGAGAGACTATGTGTATGATTTCCCGCATCCCCCAGATAGCCGCCGTACATCGTCCGATATCCTGTCGTCGGCTGCGCCACCTTCTGGCTGCCCGAGTGCGTCGCCGACACCGAGGCGATGGTATGGCTGTGGCTGCCCGCGCTGCTTGTCGAGCCGCTGTGCGAGTGCGAGGGCATCTCGTCCATCGTCAGCTGATGTTCCTCCTCGCCGCCCTGCGCCCCCGGCGGGTACTTGCTGCCGGCGCCCACCAAGAAACGGTTGGAAAGTATCTCCCACGTCCCGCCGAAGAGCAGTGTCGGATTCGTCGGCGCTATGCTCATGTAAATGCTCCCCACCGGGTAAATCAGTTCTGCAATCCCGCCGAGCGTATTGAGGCGAACCGAGACGCGGTCGTCGACCACCTGCCACTTGACCGTACCATCCATAAAGGTTTCGCCCGGTGTTTTATGTGTGCCAATGCCGTCCGCAGCGGTAATGCCCGCCTGCATGCATTCCAAATGCAAATAGGACGGGATTTCTTCTGTTCGGACTAAATCGCTCAAAAGATACGTATGCTTTGGCTGACGCATATAGGGAAGTGGCTTGTCCTTCACCGTGGTATTTAGTGTCACATCGCCCGTACCATCAAAGGAAGTGCCGCCCGTCACATCCCCCGTCAGCGTAATCTGCCGCGCCGCGGAAAGCTTTTCCGCCTCTCTTGCACTTGTCGCTGTATCCGCCCGCGCAGCATGCGCCGCCTCCTTTGCCGTCTCTGCCTCTTTGGCATGCGCCGCCTCCTCCGCGCTCTCTGCCGCATCCGCTTTCTTAGCGTGCTGCGCCTCCTTTGCCGCGGCTGCCTCCCCCGCGACATCATTCTTCAGCTGCAGGCGCCAGATTTTCCAAACGACCGAACCATCCGTCACCTCATCCGACTGCTTTAGGCGCTCGTCGTTGATGGCAGATTCGATGTTCTTCTCCCCCGTCGTCCCGGCGACCTTGCACTCAAGATAAAATTGCGGCAGCGTCATGAGCCGGACGCATTCCCCTTCCGCGACTTCCGTCTTCGCCGTCCAATAGCCGCCGTATGTACGCGCTAGATCCGCCTCTGCCGCCGTGTTGCCGTCGTACACCGCGAGGATCGTCTTGCCTTGCCGAATCGTCAGCGCCTTACCGCTGCCGACGGCCTCCTTGTTCTCGTTCACGAACTTGCCGAGGCTCTCGCGGTAGACCGGAATCTGTCCATCCGCCAGCCGCGTGAAGACAAAGGGCTGCCCGCCGACCTTGTCCGCCGTCCCCGAGATGTTCACCGGCAGCACCCCGGCGCTGTTCGTCCGCACCAGCTTTTGGCTCTCCGTGCAGAGCATGGTGGTATTCGTCGGGGTCACCACATCCGCCGACTGCCGCACCAAATCGTTGTAGCCGACTAAATCCTTCGCCTGCAGCGAATACAGGAGCCGCCACGCCCCATCGCGCCAGAGGAAAAAACGCCGCGTATCCGTCGCCAGATAGAGGTCATACGCCCCGCCGGCTGCCGGGCGCATCCGCTCATCGCCCGAAGATATCTGCCCGATGGTATCCGTATGAAAGCCCCCATGCCGCGCCACATCGAAAAGATAGACCCAATCCACATTCTCCCCGTCGCGGATGAAGAACCGGCCGCCCTCCACCTTAAACTGATACGCCTCCGGCTCCTCCGTGCTCGCCGCATGTGTCCGAAGTTCATTCAAATACACGTATAAGCGCTGCATCTCCGCCATGTACTTTTGAGCGAAATCGTCGATCGTATCCCCGCCCGAGCGATAATCCAGCACATTCTTTTCTGTCAGCTTTGCCACCGTCACACCTCCGCCACATCAAACGAAATCGAATTAAAAATCGTAATGCCGCCCTCGCCCTTTGCCCGCGTCACAATCGCGCGCTGCCTATCTACGCATCGCTTTTCCGCGCGGTACATCTCCGTACCTGCCCGCCCGTAATCCTCTTCGTCGAATTCTGCCTTGCCGCCGTAGAGCGGGTAATACTTCACCTGGTAGATCTCCGTCTCGTTATGGTAGATATAGCGGTCATTGTGATAGAGCGCATAAGCGCTGGACGGGTGTCCGCCATGCAGCTTCACATTCCCGACCATATAGGTCTCTTCCGTGTCGTTCTCCAGAAAGGGCGTCGTATCCACCCGTACCCGCTTGATCAAATAGGAATTGTCCGAGACGAGCGTCTTGAGCGTAAAGCGCCATGGCAAATACTTATCCTCATCCTTCGACGTCTTGGCATCCACCATATACAGACCGTGCGGCTTCAAGAGATAGATATGCCCGTCCGCCTCCACGGCATCCACTACCGGCGCATGGTACGCCCGGTAAAAATACGCTGCCGCCGCCACATCCAGGAACAAGAACGGCTGCTTGCCGTCAATAAACCAAACCTGCCCCATCGACGGCAAATACCGCACCTTCACATCCGGCGCAATCTCCGAGACCTGTTTATACACCTTGTCGCTGATGTTCGTTGCCCGCATGTCGCCGTACTCATCTGTGACATTGATCACCTGCACCATGTCGCGCCCTAAGACGACCGTGCTAGACGCCAGCGCCACGCACGCATGATAACACTTGCATTCAATCTGCCGCCCGATCTCGCTGACCTTCCACGCCGGAAAGGTATTCGTCAGATGATAGGCGTACAGATTATCTTTGAAGACGATCGTATCCGCCGAGAGCGTCGTCACCCCGACGATTTTTCCGCCGTCCTTATAGCCGATTTGCAGCCACTGCGCCGACGCCTCGTTGTTGCTGTCCGTCGTCCAGTTGTGCTCGTCGCCAATCCCTGAGCAGTGCAGTTCGTCATTAAAGAATGTCCAGACACGCCCGTCCTTGACAAACACCCCGCGGCAGTGCGCCGGGGACGCTTCGATCGTCTCCAGTACCCCGCCATGGTAGTACTGCAGCTGCCCGCCGCATGCCAGCATCACCCCGTCTTCCCATGCTGTATAGGCGATGTGCGAGCCATCTAAATTCAGTTCGTCGATGGAGGTCAGCTTGCCATGATCCACCCGGTATAAAATCCGATTCTTTTGACTTGCCACCAAGAGCGCACAGCCGATCGCATCGTAGATCAAATCGGTCAGCGTCAGCCCTTCGGCCAGGCAAATCGGCATCGTCCCTGAAATCACCCGCAGCTGTCCCTTGTAAAGCTCCACATTCACGGCTTTGCTCAGCTTGTTCTGTGCGATGAGCTCCGGCACCAGCGATGTATTGAGCCCGCCGGAAAAATCCGAGAACGCGACCGTCTGCACATTGCTGTGTCGATTCGATAACTTCATAACATCGCCCCGTTCCAGTATCCTTCCGTCTGTATCCCGTGCGGGCTCAGCCCATGCAGCATGGATTCCACTTGCGTGATGATGTTCTGCATCACCTGCGTCTCCCGCCCGATATCAAATTCATTGCTCATCGACGCCCGGATGTTCACATACTCCAGCAGCCAATCGTCCATGTCGTTTGGGAACGGCGAGACATCCGACCCCTTTTTGAGCAGCTGCATGTCCTTTGTTCCGAGCAAATGAAACGGCATCGCCTCTTTTGGCACCGGGTAGATCCGCACCGTATCCAGCCCTTGCAGATAATACGCCTGCGGCACGCCCTGCACCGTCAAATCCTCAAGCTCATTCGGGTCAATTTGCCTGAGCAGCCGCCCGCCCACCCGAAGTGCGGAAACATGTGTCAGCCGCGCCCCGACCGCAAGCGCACCTTTGCCCGCCGGCAGCGTCCCCGATAGGTCTATGTCCGTCAAAAGCAGCGGGTTGATTTCAAACACTGTCCGCCGCAAGAGCCGTATGCCGTCGTTGATATAACTCGTCAGTGTCTCATCGCTGTAGCCCGTCTTCTGCTCGTCATGGATCGCAGCCCGTACCCGGTTGAGTATCGCCTCCACTGTCAGCACTTTCCCCTACCTCCCTTCTGCATAAAAAGGGACGGGAAACCCCGCCCCAAAGCCTGCCGCTTACTTAATCCGGCGACGCCGTCACTACATTCACCACGCCGAAGTCTGTCTTCGTGCCGCCCCCCGTATAGTCAAAGGCTGACTTGGCAATCCCGAAGATACGCCCGAACGCAAAGCCCATCTGATTCTTATAGTCGAAGGTATCCTCGTTCCACTCCAGCTCATTGCCAACCGCCATCACCGCCGCCTGCGCCCCGAGGAACAGCGCGCTGGAAAATGGCGTCTTCGTGTTCGTCGTCGTATCGCGAAACACGCGGTTGCTCTGGTGGATTACCACCCCGTCATACATGCCGAGTGCGCCCGTGAAAATCGGGTTGTCCTTGCCGCGGATGCCAGCGTACTGCTGCGCCTCAAGGAACGTTTTATCTTTCATCAGGTCGCGCGCCTGCCACTGGTCAACCACCATAACATACGTATCCGCGCCGTCAATCTTAATCGGCTTGACCATCGTGTTTTCGTCCGCCGTCGCCATGCGCTTTGCCTTGCCGATCATCTCCGCCGTAAATATGCCTGTCGCCGCAATCGCTGCATCATTTGCCGCGCCGCCCGCATAAAGCACACGGTCTGGCGATGGATTCTTCGAGAGCACATCGAAGATCGTCTTGTCAATCTTCGTCGCCAGCCAGTCCGAAAGCGCGTTCTTCGCATCCGTGCGCATGTTCAGCTGTGTCTTCTGCTCCTCCAACTTCTCCTCGAGGCGAACCGCATTTCTCAGCTGCGTGATCGTCACGCCGAAATCCTTGTAGATGAGCGATTCTTCATGCCCTTCCAGCATGCTGTCGCCCGTCACGCCGGCGCCCGTCAGCGGCATGAGGAGCGGGATTGTCACCGTGTCGCCCTTGCCCTTCTGCAGTTCCGTCTTAATCTGTACAATGCTGTCTGCCCCTGTCCCTGTAAACTTTTCAAAATACGACTTGTGAAGACCGCTCGCCCAAGTATCCTTTGCCCAAGCTTTCATCACCAGCGTATCTGGAATCTTCGTCGTTGCCATAATAAAGCCTCACTTTCTAGCTCAGCTGCCCCGATAGCAGCATCTGCCGATACCTTGCCGGGATATCCTCCCAGTTCTTTTCGGATAACATCTTGTCCAGCGTCGCCGCCGAAACACTGCCGCCGACATCCGCCGCCCCTGCTACCTTTTCCGAGCGCGGGAACGATTCCGCCTGCTGCACCTTTTCCATCACGCGCCCGCCCTGCGCCTGCCTGCTCTTTTTGCCGCTGAAACTCGCTTTAGCATCCAGAAAATACCGCTTGATCAGCGCGATATCCTCCGGGGACGCCACATTGTGTTCAATGCGCTGGTATGCCGCTGCAATGGCGGGCTGCTCTGCCTTGCTGATTCCCTTCTCAAAATAGTCATTAATCGCATACTGCATCACCTGCGGGTATGCCGGGTCGCTCATCTCCTTTTGTGCAAACGCGTTGTAATCCGCTACCGCGGCATTGTGCAGCGCCATGAACTGCTGCGCCTGCGCCGCCCGCTGCTGCTGCATCTTATACACGCCGTCGATGACCTGCGTCCGCGCCACATCCACAGCGGTTTTCCACTGCTCGCGCCTTGGGTCGTCGTCGTCCATATAAGAGAGCGCGTCGACGTCCTCCTTCGAGAACCCCGTCAGCTGCAGCGCCTGCTGGCGGACGATGGCGTTTAGCTGTTTCGTCGCCTCCGGGGTAATCCGCGGCTGCTGCACCTGCGGCGCCTGCGCCTGCTGCACCTGTGGCGCCTGCTGCATCGCCGGCGCCTGTTGCGGCTGCGGCGGGG
>ERZ773051.119-NODE-119-length-64311-cov-8.760365_pt1 | contig 64311 bp, 50 predicted proteins | sample MGYA00580631_ERZ773051 | MGnify/ENA primary metagenome ERZ773051 (study PRJEB29015, sample SAMEA2738137) | human oral metagenome | biome: human oral; feature: human-associated habitat; material: saliva | place: China | collected 2204 ... | reverse complement strand
CGACAGCCGCTTTCCGGCGGCTGTCGCGCGGTTTGCTTTTTGGGTTCTGTACCGCTATACTGGTGTGACCAATGAGGGTGAGGGGGCGATCGGAATGGAAGAAGCGTTGCGGGCATTTTTGCGCGCGCTGCGGGAAGAGCGGCACATGGCAGAGAATACACTGCTCTCCTATGAGCGGGATTTGAAAAAATTATTTGCGTGGTTTCGGCAGGAGGGGGTCACTTCGCTCGCGACAGTCAGCGAGCTCAGACTGAATTCCTATCTGCTCTGGCTCGAGCGGGAGGGTTTTTCGGCGGCGACCATTAACCGCGCGGCGGCTTCCATCCGCGCTTTTTTTGCGTATGAGACGGCGGGCGGGCGCTATCTCACGTCCCCGGCGGAGGGATTGCGCTGCATGCGGCAGGAACACCGGAATCCCTATATTCTCGAGGAGGAGGAGATTCAGAGCTTTCTCCGCGAGACCGAGGGGAGCAGTGCAAAGCAGCTCCGCGACCGCGCGATGCTCGGGCTTCTCTGTGCGACGGGACTCCGAGTCTCCGAGCTCATCTCGCTGAAGACCGGCGATGTGGATGTACAGCTTGGCTATGTGCGCCGGCAGTCGAGAGGGCGGGAGCGCGTGGTCTCGTTTGACGAGGAGCTTCGGCAGGCGCTCTGTCTGTACCTTGAGTCCGGGCGGCCGCTGCTCTTAAAGACCGCGGAAGAAGAGCATCTCTTTTTTAACCTGAGCGGCGGCGCGCTGAGCCGCCAGGGCGTCTGGAAGATGATACGCGCCTACGGACAGAAGGCGGGCATTGCGGGCGAGGTGACGCCCCAGTCCTTAAAGAACAGCTATGCCGTGCACCGCATGCTCCGCGAGAGTCGCGCGGCAAAGCAGAGAGCCGTGAGACAGCGCACCGGGGGAAGACGATGAAATTTGAACTGCACAGCGAGTTTCAACCCATGGGAGATCAGCCGAAGGCCATACAGGAACTGGTCGACGGTTTTCGCGTGGGCAACCAGTTCGAGACCCTGGTCGGCGTGACGGGCTCGGGCAAGACCTTTACGATGGCAAATGTGATTCGGGAGCTGCAGAAGCCGACACTCATCATCTCCCACAACAAGACGCTCGCGGCGCAGCTCTACAGCGAGATGAAGGAGTTCTTCCCGAACAACGCGGTCGAGTACTTTGTCTCCTACTACGACTACTATCAGCCGGAGGCCTATGTGCCGCAGACGGACACCTACATCGAGAAGGACGCCGCGACCAATGAGGAGATAGACCGGCTCCGGAATTCGGCGACGAGCGCGCTCCTCGAGCGGGAGGATGTGATTGTGGTTGCGAGTGTCTCCTGCATCTACGGTCTCGGCAGTCCGACGGACTATAAGAACATGATGGTGAGTCTCAGGCCGGGGCAGGAGAAGGACAGAGATGAGGTCATTGCAGAGCTCATCAACATTCAGTACAACCGGAGCGACCTCGACTTTCACCGCGGCACCTTCCGCGTGCGCGGCGATGTGATAGAAATTTTTCCGGCGGATCAGGATAAGCTCGCCTACCGGATTGAGTTCTTCGGCGATGAGATTGACAAGATCACCGAGACGGATGTGCTGACCGGCAATCCGCTCGCGGAAGTGCTGCACATCTCAATTTACCCGGCGAACCACTATGTGGTGCCGCGCGAGAAAATCGAGCGGGCGGCGCGGGAAATTCTCGCCGAGTGCGAAGACTATGTGAAGCTCTTAAAGAGCGAGGACAAGCTCCTCGAGGCGCAGCGCATTGAAGAGCGGACACACTACGATGTCGAGATGCTCCGGGAAACCGGTTTTTGCTCCGGCATTGAAAACTACACGCGCTTTCTGACCGAACAGAAGCCGGGCGAGCCGCCGTTTACGCTGATTGACTATTTTCCGAAGGATTTTCTCACGATTGTCGACGAGAGCCATATCACAATTCCGCAGATCGGCGGCATGTTCAACGGCAACTTTGCGCGAAAGTCGACGCTCGTGAAGTACGGCTTCCGTCTGCCGAGTTCCATGGACAACCGCCCGCTGAACTTCGCGGAGTTCGAGGAGCGTATGAACCAGATGCTCTTTGTCTCGGCGACGCCGAACCGCTATGAGGCGGAGCATGAACTGCTTCGCGCGGAACAGCTGATACGTCCGACCGGTCTTCTGGATCCCGAGATTTCGGTGCGCCCGGTCGAGGGACAGATTGACGATTTGCTCTGTGAGATCAACAAAGAGATCGAGAAGAAGAATAAGATTCTGGTCACGACGCTCACCAAGCGCATGGCCGAGGATCTGACGACCTATCTCCGCGAGGTCGGCATCCGCGTTCGCTACCTGCACTCGGATATCGATACCCTGGAGCGCGCGCAGATTATCCGCGCGATGCGCCTCGACGAGTTCGATGTGCTGGTCGGCATCAACCTGCTCCGCGAGGGGCTGGACATCCCGGAGATTTCGCTGGTCGCGATTCTTGACGCCGACAAGGAGGGCTTCCTCCGCTCGGAGACCTCGCTCGTGCAGACCATAGGCCGCGCGGCGCGAAATGCCGAGGGCCGTGTGATTATGTACGCCGACAATATGACAGACTCGATGCGCCGGGCGATCTCGGAGACGGAGCGCCGCCGCACGGTGCAGGAGGCCTACAACAAGGCGCACGGCATTACGCCGACCACAATCAAAAAGGCGGTTCGCGATGTGATTATGCTGACCAAGGCGGTCATTGCGGATCAAAAGCAATGGGACAAGGACCCGGAGTCGATGAGCGATGCAGAGCTTCGCCGCCTCTCGAAGGAACTTGAGAAGAAGATGCGTCAGGCCGCGGCCGAACTCAACTTCGAGGAGGCAGCGAGACTCCGCGACCGCATGGGAGAGGTGCTGCGCCTCCGCAGCGACCCCGAGAGCCGCGAGAAGGCGGCGGAAGTGCAGCGCGCCGTCGCGGTGCGCTACGAGAAACCGGCGGAGCACAAGCGGAACAAGCGGGAATAAAAGATGGCCTTGCTCTCCGGCGCAAAACAAGGTATAGTAGTAAGGTATTTTGTGTTTGTAGCGCAGCTGGATAGCGCGTCAGACTCCGACTCTGAAGGTCGCGGGTTCGAATCCCGCCAGACACAGACCTGAGAGAAGCCCCGAAACGGGCTTCTCTTTTTTTGCGCGAATTTTTGCCGTGTACGGTTTCCCGGGAACGGTATGCCGGGAGAAGAAGACAAGGAAGCACAAAGCACTTTTTCTGCGGCAAATCTCGTGGAAGAGGAGGTGCGAAGCGGCGGGCGGCGCGGGAGCGACCGGCCGAAAATTGCGGACTGGAGTCTGTTTTGGAATCATGGTAAAATAGGTGAATTACAACGGAGGTTAAACGAGTGCGATACGAAAAGGATAGAAAGATATTTGGGGTCGATGAGCTCACGCTGCAGCGTTTTGGGCGCTTTCTCCTGCTGCCGCTTGCGGCGCTCATCCTGATTCTCGTGATTCTCGCGCTGGATCACAAAAAGACGGCAAAGCCGAAAGCGGAAAAGGCCGGCAAGAGCGGCTACAATTATGCGGCCGCCGCGCCCGAGAAGTGCACGGACGACGCAGTCAACACGCTTGTGCAGGACTACCTGACCGCGCGCTCCCAGGGCGATGCGGAGGAGTTGTACCGCGTCTTCGGCATGAGCGGGCAGGAACTGCCGACCGCGCTGCAGGAGCAGATGGCGGCGGAGAAGAAGCTCTACGACGCGTTCGAGAACACAATCACCTATGTGATTCCGGGCGTTGAGACGGGGAGCTACATCGCCTACATCGAGAGCCAGGCGTGGTTCAAAAAGATTCAGACGCCGGCACCCGTGCTGCTGCGCGCTTACATTGTGAGCACCGGTGACGGGCTGCAGATGAAGCCGGACGAGTCACTGTCGGAGGCGGAGCGGGCGGCAATCAAGGCGGCCGAGGGCAGCGAGGCGGTCAAGAAGATGAACAATGACTACCGGACGGCGCTCGCAAAGGCGATTGTGAGCGACGCAAAACTCGGCTCACTCTACCAGAAACTCCGCGCGGGCGGCAGCGCGGCCGCAGCCGCGGAGGAGACAACCGAGGAGAGCACGGAGGCGGTGACCGATGCGGTCATCGAAATTCCGGGCACGAGTGCGGCGGAGACGGCAGCAGAGACCACAGCGGCGACAGAGACCCCGGCGGCTTCGGAAGGGACGGAAGGCTGATGGAGTTAAAAGATTTTTACTACGAGTTGCCGGAGGAACTGATTGCGCAGGACCCGCTCGAGGACAGAGCTTCCTCGCGGCTCATGGTGCTGCACCGGGAGAGCGGCGAGATTGAGCACAGACATTTCCGGGACATTGCGGCGTACCTGAAGCCCGGCGACTGCCTGGTCTTAAACGACACGAAGGTGATTCCGGCGCGCCTCATCGGCGAGAAAGTGGGCACCGGCGCGAAGATCGAAGTGCTGCTCCTCACACGAAAAGAGGACAGAACCTGGGAGACTCTCGTGAAGCCCGGCAGAAAGTGCCCGATCGGCACAAAGATCAGCTTCGGCGAGGGGAAACTGATCGGCGAAATTGTGGGGCAGACCGAGGACGGCAACCGCTTTGTGCGCTTCTCCTACGAGGGGGTCTTTGAGGAGATTCTCGACGAGCTCGGACAGATGCCCCTGCCGCCCTACATCCACCATCAGTTAAAGGACAAGAACCGCTATCAGACGGTCTATGCGGCGCACGAGGGCAGTGCGGCGGCGCCGACCGCGGGGCTTCATTTTACCGAGGCTCTCTTAAAGAGTCTTGAGGAGAAGGGTGTTATCATTGTCCGCATCACCCTCCATGTGGGACTCGGCACCTTCCGTCCGGTCAAGGAGCAGGATATTCTGAAACACCACATGCACGAGGAGTTCTATGTGGTGAGCGAGGAAGCCGCAGAGACCGTGAACCGCGCAAAGGCGGCGGGCGGCCGCATTGTGTGTGTCGGCACGACGAGTTGCCGTACGCTCGAATCCGCGGCGAATGAGGACGGAACACTCCGGGCCGAGAGCGGTTACACCAAAATTTTTATTTACCCGGGCTACCGCTTCCGCATTCTGGACTGCCTGATTACCAATTTCCACCTCCCCGAGTCAACGCTGGTCATGCTGGTCAGCGCGCTCGCCGGGAGAGAGAAGATTTTAAATGCCTACCGCGAGGCCGTGAAGGAGCGCTACCGCTTTTTTAGCTTCGGGGATGCGATGTTGATTGTGTGAGATGTTACAAACGGGAGAGGACCGGGGCGAGAGCACCGGTCTTTTTCTGTCCGGCGCGGCAGGGCGGCCAAACTTGACTGGAAGGGACAGCTTTGCCTATAATTGTAAGTTACAGCGGCATAAGAGCGGCGCCAAGCAGCGCCGGAGGGGGAGAACAGTGAATCAGAGCGAGGGAATGCGCATCAACAAATTCTTGAGTGCGGCGGGTGTCTGCTCGCGCCGGGAGGCCGACCGGCTCATTGCGGCGGGCAAGGTGACGGTCGCGGGAGAAACGGCGGAACTCGGGACGCTGGTCTCTGCCGGCATGGAAGTGAAGGTGAACGGCAGGCGGGTCGGCGCGGTCGAGGAACTGGCGTCCAAAAAGAAGGTTCTGCTTGCGGTCAATAAGCCGGTTGGCGTGGTCTGCACGACGACGGACAACGACCGCGCGCCGAATATTGTGGAGTTAATCGACTACCCGGAGCGTGTTTATCCGATCGGGCGGCTCGACAAGGACTCGGAGGGACTTTTGCTTCTCACGAACCAGGGCGAACTCGTGAATCAGATTCTCCGCTGCGAAAACGGCCACGAGAAGGAGTACATTGTCCGGGTCGACAAGGCGCTGACGCCGGCTTTTCTGGAGAAACTAAGGCGCGGCGTACACCTCGAGGAACTGCAGGTCACTACGCTGCCCTGCAAGGCAGAGGCGCGCGACAAGACGAGTTTTTCGATTGTTCTGACGCAGGGCTTAAACCGGCAGATTCGCCGCATGTGCGAGGCCTGCGGCTATCATGTAATCAGCTTAAAGCGCATCCGAATCATGAATATCACCCTCCGCAATCTCCACAGCGGCGCGTTCCGGAATGTGACGGCGGCTGAGCAGAAGACCTTATTGTCCCTGCTCGAAGAGAAGCCGAAGGCACTCCCCGGCAGGAGCGCGAAAACAGCCCGCACGGAAGCGCGGCGAAAGAAGAATTATGCGGCGCGGCAAAAGGCGTACTTTCAGCGCAGAGAAAGAGAGGGCGGGGCATGGAAGAGAGAAAAGTAAGAGAAGAGATGCAGGCGTTAATCGATCGCTTGCTCCCCGCGGCGCGCGCCTACTATCAGGAGAGCCGCGAGCTCATGAGTAACTTCGAGTACGACCGCGCCTATGACGAATTGAAGCGCCTCGAAGAGGAGAGCGGGATTGTGCTCTCGGGCTCGCCGACGCAGCGTGTCGGCTATGAGGTGGTCTCGTCGCTCCCGAAAATCACGCACGAAAAGCCGATGCTCTCTCTCGATAAGACAAAGAGCGTGGACGAGCTGATTGCCTGGCTCGGTGCAGAGAAGGCCCTGCTCTCCTGGAAGATGGACGGCCTCACGATTGTGCTCCGCTACCGGAACGGCGAACTCTACCAGGCGGTGACGCGCGGCAACGGCTACATCGGCGAACTCGTGACCAACAATGTGCGCGCGTTCCGCAATGTGCCGCTCCGCATTCCCTATCGGGGGGATCTCCTGCTCCGCGGCGAGGCGCTGATGTGCTATTCGGACTTCGACCGGATTAACCGCGAATTGCCGGACACCGATGCCAAGTACAAGAACCCGCGCAATCTCTGCACGGGCACGGTGCGCCAGCTGGACCCCGCAGTGACGGCCGCACGCGGCGTCTACTTCCATGCTTTCTCCCTGGTGGAGGCGGAGGGGGTCGATTTCAACAATTCACGCGCCGCGCAGTTTGCGTGGCTCCGGGATCAGGGATTCGAGGTCGTCGAATTTGAGGCAGTGACGTCCGACACGCTCCGGGAGGCCGTGGCGCGCTTTGAGGCGAAGATTCCGGAGAACGACTTTCCGTCGGACGGACTGGTGCTCTTGCTCGACGACATTGCCTACGGCGACTCGCTCGGCAGAACGGCAAAGTTCCCGCGGAATGCGATTGCGTTCAAGTGGCAGGATGAGCAGGCGGAGACGGTGCTCCGCGAAATCGAGTGGAGTCCCTCGCGGACGGGGCTCATTAACCCGGTTGCGATCTTTGACCCGGTGGATCTTGAGGGCACCGAAGTGCGGCGCGCGAGCGTCCACAATGTGAGTGTGCTGCGCAGTCTGAAACTGGGCCTCGGCGACCACATCCTGGTCTACAAGGCGAATATGATTATCCCGCAGATTGCGGAAAATTTAACAAAGAGCGACACGGCAGAGCCGCCCGCGCACTGCCCGGTCTGCGGCACGGCGACGGAACGCCGCAAGGAAAATGACGCCGAGACCCTCTACTGTGTGAATCCGGACTGCGCGATTAAGCGCGTGAAGCGCTTTGCGCTGATGACGAGCCGCGACGCCTTTCATATCGACGGGCTCTCGGAGACCACGCTCGAGAAACTGATTCAGGAGGGCTTCATCCACCGCTACGCGGATCTCTTTCACTTAAAGCGCGCGGAGGCCGCGATTGCGGCGATGAAAGGCTTCGGCGAGACTTCGGCGGCAAAACTGATCGAGGCGGCCGAGAAGGCGCGGCACTTGCCCCTGTCCCGCTTTGTCTACGGGCTCGGGATTCCGGGCGTCGGCGTGCAGAATGCCAAGGTGCTTGCGAAGGCGTTTCAGGGCGATATACAGGCGCTGCTCTCGGCCGATGTCGAGACGCTGACCGGCATTGACGGCATCGGCGCGGTGATGGCGGCGGATATTGTGACTTTTTTCCGGGACCCGAAGGAGCGGGAGATTATCGACGAACTTCTGCAAGAGGTGACGCTGGAACCCGAGGCGAGCGCGGGCGCGGAGGCGCAGCGCTATGCGGGACAGACCTATGTGATCACGGGCAGTCTCGTGAATTTTCCAAACCGGACGGCGCTCAAAGACTATATCACGGCGCGCGGCGGCAAGGTCGCGGGCGAGGTTTCCGCAAAGACCACGGCGCTTATCAACAACGACATTCACTCGACTTCCGGCAAGAACAAGAAGGCGCACGAGCTTGGCATTCCGATTCTGAGCGAGGCGGAATTTCTCGCGGCGGAGTCGTGAGCAGACAGCGGCAAGGCCGCTGAATCAAAGCAATGAACAGGAGGTGCGGCAATGCCCATACGCATACAGAACGATTTGCCGGCAAAGGCGATTTTGGAACAGGAGAACATCTTCGTGATGGACGAAAAACGCGCGGTGTCGCAGGACATTCGCCCGCTGCAGATCCTGATTCTGAACCTGATGCCGCTCAAAGAGGACACGGAGCTCCAGCTGCTCCGCGCGCTCTCGAATACGCCGCTCCAGGTGGACTGCACCTTTTTGATGACGAGTTCCCACGAGGCGACACACACAAGTAAGAGCCATATCTCGAATTTTTATGTCTTTTTCGAGGAGGTGAAGCACCGTCATTTCGACGGTCTCATCATTACGGGGGCGCCGGTCGAGAACCTGCCCTACGAGGAAGTGAGCTACTGGGCGGAGCTCTGCGGCATCATGGAGTGGTCAAAGACCCATGTGACCTCGACCTTCCATATCTGTTGGGGCGCGCAGGCGGGGCTCTACTATCACTACGGGATTCAGAAGTACCCGCGGAAAGAGAAGCTCTCCGGTGTCTACTGCCACAAGGTGCTGCACCACTCGGTGCCGCTGGTCAGGAGCATGGATGACTATATGAACTGCCCGCACTCCCGCTGGACCGAGGTGCGGCGCGAGGACATTGTAAAGCACCCCGAGCTCGAGATTCTGGCCGAGTCGGACGAGGCGGGTGTGCTCCTCATCATGGACGAGACCGGGCGGCAGATTTTTGTGCAGGGGCATCCGGAGTACGACCGCATGACCTTGGACAGCGAATACCGGCGCGACAAGGCGCGGGGCATGGAGCCGAAGCTCCCGCTTCACTACTATGAGAACGATGACCCGAGTGGCCGGCCCCTGCTCACCTGGCGGAACATGGCAAATACGCTCTACACGAACTGGCTGAACTATTATGTGTATCAGGTGACGCCCTATCTGCTCGAAGAGGGACAGCAGTCGTGATTTATTTCGATCACGCGGCGACTGTGGCGCTCCGCCCGGCAGCGCTCGAGGCCATGCTTCCGTACCTGACGGCGCAGTGCGGAAACCCCTCGGCGCTCTATGAGAGCGGCAGAAAAGCGCGGCAGGCGGTCAGCCGGGCGAGACGGGAGCTTGCGGAGACCCTCGCCTGCCTGCCGGAAGAGCTCTACTTCACCTCCGGCGGCACGGAGGCGGATAACTGGGCGCTGCTTGCGACGGCGGAAGCGGCGCGGGCGCGCGGCGAAGCGCCTTTTCTCGTCAGCACGGCGATTGAGCACCATGCGGTACTCGAGACCCTGCGCTACGGCAGAGAGACGGGAATTCTCGACTATGCGTTGCTCCCGGTCACCGGAGACGGCGTCGCGGAACTTTCGGGGCTCGACGCCCTGTTGGCAAAGAGACCGGTGCTCGTCTCCTGTATGGGGGCAAACAACGAGACCGGAGCCTTGCAGCCGCTCGGTGAACTGCTCGCGCGCTGCAGAGAGCGGAACATTCCGCTGCACAGCGACCTCGTACAGGTTTACGGCCAGCTGCCGCTTAAGAGCTTACTCGGCGAAGAACTGCCGGATCTCTTTTCGGTGAGCGCCCATAAGTTCGGCGGGCCGAAGGGCGTCGGCTTTCTCTATATACGCCGCGGACTGGCTGTCGGCGCGTTTTTACACGGCGGTTCGCAGGAGAGAGGGCGGCGCGCCGGAACCGAAAATGTCGCCGGAATCGTCGGGATGGCAGCGGCGGCGAAGGTCGCTTTCGCAGAGCTGGCGGAGGGCGGAGAAAAGAAGCGGGCGCTCACGGAGCTGTTTTTCCGCCTGCTGCGGGAAGAGCTTCCCACCGTATACCGAAACGGCAGCGAGACCGCGCGGCTTCCCGGACACCTAAATCTCTGTTTTCCCGGTGTCTCGGCGGAACTTTTGCTGATTCTTCTCGATCGGGCGGGCATTGCGGCGAGCGCGGGCGCGGCCTGCGCTTCCGGTGCGCTCGAGCCCTCTCATGTGCTCCTCGCGATGAGGCGAAGCGAACAAGAGGCGCGCTCCTCGCTCCGCTTCAGCTTCGGTGCGGAGAATACGGAGGAGGAAGTGCGGAAAGCCGCACAGATCGTCACGAACTGCGTCAAAGGCTTACAGGAGGAACAAAATGTTTAAAGACTTTCGGAGTGCCTTGTTTCGCTTAAAAGACTATCGGCAGCTCATGCGGCGGCGGACGGGCCGTTTTTTCGCCTACTGCGCCTTTCTCTGCCTGCTGACCTGGCTCACGGGCTTTGTGCTGCCGCTCGGCATGTTCTGGCAGCGGCAGGGCGGTGTGCGCCATTTCTTTGAGGCCAATATCCCCGAATTCACGATTCAAAGCGGCAAGCTCTCGGTGCCGGGTGGCTATCACCGGGAGGGGGCGGACTACTATGTGGACATCAATACGGATGCGAGCCACAAGATTGATTTAAATGCACAGGAGACCCGCACGCTGATGGCGTTGAAGTCGGTCGTGCTTCTCGGCGACGCGGATCAGCTCGTCATGAAAAACGACAGCAGCGGCATTGCCGCAGACCTGCGGACCATTCGGTTTCAGGATTTTCAGGACGGCATCAGCAAAGAAACGCTGCTCTCCCTCACCGGCTATGTCAAATGGGGGCTCGTCATCGCGGGCGTGATTGTCTACGCCGGTCTCCTGATCGGCTTTTTCCTGCTGAATCTCGTGGAAGCCGTGCTCGCGGCGCTGCTTCTGCGCTTTGTCGGCGTCTATACCGATTTCGGCAGCACCTATCGCCTGACCGGCTATGCGCGGACCATGTCCACGCTCATTGTCGCGCTGCTTGCGCTGCTTGGCTTTGACACGGATCTCACCATGTATCCGGCGGTTGTCCTGGACCTCTTTATCGTGGCGCGCGCCGCGCAGTGTATGCGAGCGGCGGGAAATGCGCGGAACACCGGAGACGACCGCGCACCGCATACGGGCGACACAAGTATTCGCGCGCTCACACCGGAACCCGCGCCGGAAGAGAAGCCGAGCGGCGAGGACGAGGCAGCGGACAGCGCAGAGCGTGAGATCGAAGTGCAGACCGAGACAGAAGCACAGACTGCGACGGAAGCAGAGACGGAAGCAAACGACAGCGGAGACAAAGATACAGCGCCGGATGAGAGCGCGGGCGAGGAGAAAGCCGCGGATCATACGGCGGAACCGTCGTCGCGAGACGACATCACGCCGAGCGACGGCTGGAGTTTCTGAGACAGAGAGGAAGTACAGGATGGGAAAGAAGGTAGTCGTCGGGATGTCCGGCGGCGTGGACAGCTCGGTTGCGGCCTATCTCCTGAAGGAGCAGGGCTATGAGGTGATCGGCGTGACCATGCAGATCTGGCAGAGCGAGACAAAGTGCGAGGTCGAGAAGAAGGGCGGCTGTTGCGGCATTTCCGCCGTGGAGGACGCGCGCCGCGTCGCCGAGGTGCTGGACATTCCCTACTATGTGATGAACTTTCGCGCGGAATTCAAGCGCGATGTCATTGATTACTTTGTGCGGGAGTACCGCCTGGGGCGCACCCCGAATCCCTGTATCGCCTGCAACCGCTTTGTGAAGTGGGAGGCGCTGCTGCAGCGGAGTCTCCTGCTCGGCGCGGATTATATCGCGACCGGCCACTATGCGCAGGTTCTTTGCCTCGAGAACGGGCGCTATGCGCTCGGTCTCTCGAAGACCGCCGCAAAGGATCAGACCTATGCGCTCTACAATCTGACCCAGCGGCAGCTCTCGCACACCCTGATGCCGATCGGGGCGTATGAGAAGCCGGAGGTTCGCGCGATTGCGGCGGCAGCCGGGCTTCCGGTCGCCGCGAAACCCGACAGCCAGGAAATCTGCTTCGTGCCGGACGGCGACTACGCGCGCTTTATCGACGAGAGTACGGGAGAGCCGAGTGCGCCGGGCAGTTTTGTGGACACGGCGGGGCAGGTGCTCGGACAGCACAGAGGCATTACCCACTATACGGTCGGGCAGCGGAAGGGGCTCGGGATAGCCTTCGGTGAGCCTCGCTATGTGACCGCGCTTCGCCCCGAAACCAATGAAGTCGTGCTCGGTACGGGTAAAGAGGTCTTTGCGTCAAAGCTTCTCGCGGATGATGTGAACTGGATGGCTGTTTCGCAGCCGGAGATCGGGACAAAGCTTCGCTGTCGCGCAAAGATACGCTATAACCACGGCGGTGCAGACTGCGAGGTCCTTGTGCTACCGGACGGGAAGATACAGGTCATGTTCCCGACACCGCAGCGCGCCGTGACGCCGGGACAGGCCGTTGTGCTCTATACGGAGGCGGGAATCGTGCTCGGAGGAGGAACCATTGAGAGGTAGAAGAATTGCGGCGATGCTCGCATTGCCGCTTGCACTTGCGATGTTCACGGCCTGCGGCAAAAAGAAGCAGGTGACCATAAGTCTTGCGGAGAGCAGTTCCGTGATGGAACTGCATGGCAGCAGTGAGAGCGCGGCTGCTACGGGAACCGTGGAAGCGCGCCCGGAGGACATTGTAAACGGCTACCGCTTCAGCGGCAGCAATCAGATTGTCTACTGCAAGGCAGAGGAGAGCGAACTCCGCGACCGCCCCGGCACGGACGGAACCGTCGCGGGCAAGATAAAGCGGGGCGAAGCGCTGCGCTGCACCGCGATCAATGTGCGCTGGCTCCGCTTTGACCGGAACGGGAAAATCGTCTACGGCGCGGCGGAGGACTTTGAGACGGCAGACCACAGCGCGCCGGGCGCCGAGGTACAGACGGAATATGAGAGCGCGGAGATCGGCGTCGCACCGCACTGAGAAATGCAAAATTTTGCGTGACAAAGCCGGAAAGCTCTGCTATACTTTTTGGGTATTCGGAGAGTTACCCAAGCGGTTCAAGGGGGCGCACTCGAAATGCGTTAGGCCGGGTGACCGGTGCGTGGGTTCGAATCCCATGCTCTCCGCGAAGCAAAGAGCTGTAGAGAAGAAGTTCTCTACAGCTCTTTTTTGTCGTTCCGGATAAGTCGTGCGGGTTTCTTCCGCGAGCCTGTCTCTGTCTCGTCCCTTGGAAAGCCGGGAGCGGCGTGTTACAATGACGGCGATACCAGTCAAAACATACCGGTGCGCGCGGCGCAGAGGAGAGAAGATGGGAGATATCGCAGAGATTGTCGGAATGTTTGAGCGGGAGATGCCGATTAAGCTCTTCTGGATGGATGAGGACAAGCGGGAGCACGAGGAAGAAGCGCCGCTCCGCATGATCGAGGCGGTGAATCTGCTCGGCTACATCGCCCCGACGGTAAAAACCCTGGACTGGCTCTTTGACGAACTCAGGAATCGCGTTTCGCGGCGCTTTATCCGTCAGCACGAGAACAGCGGTCTGGAGCGCGCCTATGTGGACGGCAAGGTGCGCATGGACAACGAGGCGGTCTATAAGTACTTAGACGCCTTCGATGCGATTGTTCTGGAGCTCCGCGACAACATCACCTTTGTGCGGCTCTCCGAGCGCGGCCGGAAGATTTACCGCGAGGCGGCTGTCCGGGAGTTCAAAGAGAAAGTACAGGAAGACTGAGCGCCATGTACAGTACGACGCTTTGCTATCTGGAGCGCGACGGGAAATGGCTCATGCTGCACCGCGTGACCAAGAAAAATGACATCAACGAGGGCAAGTATGTGGGTGTCGGCGGTAAGTTCCTGGAGGGTGAGAGCCCGGAGGACTGTGTGATTCGGGAGGTCTTTGAGGAGACCGGCTACCGGCTCACGAACTATCGCTACGCGGGGCTCGTGACCTTTGTTTCGGACCGCTATGAGGCGGAACACATGCACCTCTTTACGGCGGACGGGTTCACCGGCGACTATCACGACACCGACGAGGGCATTTCCGCCTGGATTCCGAAGGAGGAGGTTTTGGGACTCCCGCTCTGGGCGGGCGACCGCATTTTCCTGCCGCTCTTACAGCAGAATCTTCCCTTCTTTTCGCTGAAACTCTGCTATGAAGGCGATAGCCTGATTGCGGCGACACTGAACGGGAAACCGCTCTCCTCAGCAGTCTGAAAAAAGAGACGGAAGACCGCGGGATAGGAATCAAAAAACCGTTTTTTTGTGAACTTGCACAGGAAAACGGGGCTATGCTACACTGGGCGGGTAACCGCGAAACGAGGCGGGTCGTCTGACCTGCGGGGGGGCTATGCTCGACAATATTACAAATCTGTTTCTCTTTATCGGAGGACTCGGAATGTTCCTCTACGGCATGCATGTCATGGCGGAAGGAACACAAAAGTCTGTCGGCAGTAAGATGAAGGACTTCCTGGGGATGCTGACTTCGAACCGGCTGAAAGCCGTGCTGGTCGGAACCCTGATCACCGGTATCATCCAGAGTTCGGGCGCGACCACGGTCATGGTCGTCGGTTTCGTGAGCGCCGGTCTCATGACACTGAGCCAGGCGGTCGGCGTCATCATGGGCGCAAACATCGGTACCACGGTGACCGCATGGATTGTCTCGCTGAGCCAGATCGGCGACTCGATGAAGTTTTTGAACCCGGAGTTCTACGCACCGGTCTTAATCGGCATCGGCGCGGGCATCATCATGTTCTCGAAGTCCGACACCAAGAAGAACCGCGCGGAGATTATCATCGGTTTCGGTCTTCTGTTCCAGGGTCTCAAGTTCATGTCGGAGTCGGTCGCGCCTTACACCGACGCGCCGATTTTTGCGACAGTGTTCACGACGCTCGGCTCGAATCCGTTTCTCGGCATGCTCGCCGGTGCGGTCGTCACGGCGCTCTTACAGAGTTCTTCGGTCTCGGTCGGTATTTTGCAGATGCTCGCCGGCAACGGCCTGATTATGACAAATGCCGCGATTTTCATCACCCTCGGTGAGAACATCGGCTCCTGCGTGACCGCCATGCTCTCGTCGATCGGCGGCTCGCGCGATGCGCGGCGTGCGGCGGTCATGCACCTCTCGTTCAACATGATAGGTGCGCTGCTCTTTACGGTCATCAGCATTGTGCTCTTTGCGCTGAAGCCGACACTCGCGCACTATCACATCAGCCCCGTGCAGATTTCCGTGTTCCACACGGGCTTTAAGCTGACCATGACCATTTTGCTGTTCCCGTTCGGCGAGCAGCTGGTCAAGCTCTCGGGCATGCTGGTGCCGGAGAAGCAGGCGCTGCTCACGGGCGAGAAGAAGGAAGAAGAGTTTGTGACCCGCCTGGATCCGCGTATCTTTGAGCAGCCGGCGATTGCGGTCGCGGCGCTCTCGAATGCGGTCGCGACCATGGGCAAGCTCACGCTCCGCAATGTGGAGCGCGCCTGCGAGGTCTGCTTTACGCAGGATGAGGCGGTCATCGCCGAAATTTTCGAGACCGAGAAGAAAATTAATGCGATGAACCGCGAGCTCTCGGAGTATTTAATCAAGGCGAACACGCTGCCGGTCAACGACCACCAGCGCCTGGTCGTCACGGATCTCTTCAATACGCTGACGGATCTGGAGCGCTCGGGCGATCACGCGGAAAATGTCGCCAAGGAAGTGCAGCTCCTGATGACGCGTCAGCTCACGCTCTCGGAGACCGGCAAGAAGGATCTCCGCGATATGACGGACGCCGTGCAGGAAGCCTTCCGCTGCGCGGTCAAGGCGCGGGAAGAGCGGAGTGTGACCAGCGCGAGAAAAGTGAGCGCTTGCGAGGATCTTGTGGACTCGCTGCGCGATGAGCAGAAGGAGCGTCACATGGACCGCCTCTCGCGGGGCGAGTGCAAGCCGGAGGCAGGTCTGGTCTTTATTGAGATTATCGACAATCTGGAGCGTATCTCCGACCATGCACAAAACATGGCGGAGTACATCATGAATGAAATTTAAATTTAACAAAAGGCCTGACTTCCTAAATTATTGAAAATTAACAAAACAAATGTTAGGATAGCAACAGAGTCCTGACAGAATTGCCGGAGCTTTTGAAAGTGGCGCCTGTGTCGTTCGGACACAGGCGCTTTTTGCGTTACAGAATTGCCGGAGACAGGTAGAACATGCGTGCAACGCGAAAATAAGGAGGCGCAGGGATGGGACAGTGCAAGCATTGTGGCAGTGAGGTGAAGGCAGGCATGCGCTTTTGCGGCAACTGCGGCGCGCCGCAGGAAGCGGCGGCGGAAGCAATCGGAGAGGTTTCCGAAGAGAGTGCCGCGACGGCGGCCGAAGAGAATGCTGTGATGTTTGTCGAAGAAAATGCGGCAGCGACTGCCGGAGAAAGCGGGACAGAAGGACAGGAAGCGCCCGACGAGGCTGTGTATCCGGCAGTACCAAGACCTGCGGCAGAGACTACCGGAGAATCTGTGGCGACAGCTACCGGAGAGAATGCTCCGACGGCTGTCAAAGAGAGCGGGACAGAAGAACGGGAAGCGCCCGGCGAAGCTATGCATCCGGCGTCAGGCAGAGCGGTCGGAGAGGTTTCCGAAGAGAGTGTCGCGACGGCGACCGAAGAGAATGCTGTGATGCCTGTCGAAGAGAGCACGGCAGCGGGACAGGAAGCGCCCGGCGAGACCGCGAAGCGGAAACCGGGCCGTCTGCGGGCGGCTCTTTTTGCCGCCGCGGCGGTCGCGGTTGCGGCGGTCGGCGCGGCTGTGCTACTGCACCGTATGACGGCCATGACGGGGGAACGCTTTGTCCGCGTGCAGGCGGAAGCGCTGCGGCAGGAGGCTGTGCCGTTCGAGGGACTCGGCGCGGTCTTTGAGAACGGTTTCTCGAGCGACTTTGTGCTCAGCATGCAGATGTCGCGCAGCAGACTGCTCGCAATCTCGCGGAGCGGCAATGAGGACTATATGCTGGTCGCAAAGGCTCTGCAGCGCGGCATTCAGGCCAAGGTGGACCTCGGGAGACATCTGGAGACCGCCGTGCTGAACCTGGAGTTTGGCACCGACGATAGCGCGAAACTCAATTTTGACTGCTTTCTGGACAGCGAGAAGTTCGGCTACCGGATTCCGCAGGTCGGCAAGCAGGTCTTTGTTCTGAACTACCCGGAAGTGCTTGGGCAGTACAGCGGCGGGGCGCGCTTCAGCACGGCGGCGCTCGCCGGGCTGGTGCCGTCGAAGGAGCTGCTCTCCGCGTCCGCGGCGCGTTACGGGAATGTGCTCGCGGCCGCTGTCAAACCGAAGGAGATCAAAGTTAAAAAGCGGGCGTATACCTCCCATGTTCTGAAGCGTCAGCTGGACCACGAGATGAAGGGGGAGTATACGGTCTACACCTGGAATCCCGATCAGGAGACTCTGGAGGCACTCTTTCGGAATCTCGCGGTCGAGATGCGGAAGGATAAGGACTTTGCCGACTGGTATAACAAACGGCAGGAGGCGGGCGAAGAGCTTGCCACGGCACTCGGCATGGGACGGGGCAGGGCGGCCCACTTTTCGGATGTCGCCGACTATGTCGAGAAACACGCTGCGGATTGGGCGGAGACACTGGAAAAGCGGAACCTGCGCTGGAAGCTTGTGATGAAGGGGAAGGAAGTCGCGGCCATACGCGTGGTCGACAACGGCGAGAGACCGCTCTTTTGCTACGAGCGGGATCAGGTCGGCGACACGCTCTACCACGGCGTCGGCGGTGAATTGTTTCTCGGTACCTTCGCCGAAGAGCGCAGCAAAAAAGAGAATAGCTATGAGGGGCGGGCCATCGGGCGCCTCGCGATGTTCGGCGACGCCTGGCTCTGGGGCTTCCGGCTGTACTACAGTAAGGTGCCGCTTGACGGAAAGCCTTCGGTGCTCGGATTGCCGAACGGTAGTTATCGCTACACCTACTTTGACGCGGACCGGCCGGACCGGAAGTATACCTTTGAGGTCAAGGAGAAGTGGGGTCGCTCTGTCTACGAGCTTGACGACGGCTACGACAAGTTCACGCTGACGGCGACGCGGAAGGGTAGCGCCGAGAAGCCGACGGGCCGGGAAGTGGATATCAGCGACGAGTTGTCGGGCAGCGGCAAGAGTCTGCCGCAGGAGAAGTTTTCGGACATCATCGAGAAGCTCTGAGCGGAAAAGGAAACACGAAGCAAGCTGGCAAACTTTTCCGGAGAGATGTTCCGGAGAGGTGGCAAAAATTGTCGGAATATCAGAGAGGAAAGGCTCGAAAGAGCCGGAAAGATTGCGGTTTAGCACAACAAATGTTAAGATAAAAAGGAAAGTCCTGACAACATTGCCAGAGATTTTGCGCAAGGCGTCTGTGTCGTTTGGACACAGGCGCCTTTTTGCACGCAACGGGGGAACACACGGTCTCGGATTGAAAAAGGGGGAAGTGACCATGGGCAAATGCAAGCATTGCGGCAGCGAAACGGGGGAAGGCGAGCTCTTTTGCGCGAACTGCGGCGCGAGACTCGAGGAAGAGAAGCCCAGAGGAACCGCGGAAGAAGCGGCGGCAGAAACGAAAGAGGCGGAACATGAAGAGGTGGCGGAGCCCATCGTGAGAGAGGAGCCGACGCCGAAAGAGCCGATTGTGAGCGAGGCTGCGGCGGAGAAAGAGGACGCGGCGGAGCACAAGGACGCGGCGGGCCCTGCCGCGGAAGACAGGACTTCGGGCGCAGAAACCGCGGAGGATGCGGCAGCGGAAGGCAGTGCGGGAAAGAAGAAAAAAATCGGTTCCGCCGCGCTCATCGCCCTCGCCGTGCTGGGACTGGCGATCGGTTTCGGCGCGCGCACCGTGTCGAAAAATCTCGGATCGCCCGGGGAGCGCTTTCTCGCCGGACAGTTCCGGGCACTTTCCAAGGAGGCCGCGGTACTAAGCAGCGCGGAGCAAGTCTTTGAGAACGGTTTCTCAAGCGATTTTCAGCTCACGACAGAGCTCTCGGATAGACAGGTGACAGCGCTCACGCGGCGCGGGCTCTTCTCGGGGCCGTACGAGCGCATCTTGCGGGACGGCAGCGAGGCGCGCATTTTTATCGGCAAGAAATTTGAAAAGGCTGTCTTAAACCTGGAGCTCGGGCGCGGGGATGACCCGGTGCTGCAGGCGGACTGCTTCATCGATCCGGATCGCCTCGGTTTCCGCCTTCCGCAAAAGAGCGACAAGGTCTATGTGACGCGGTATCCGGAGGTATTACAGGAGCTCGGCAGCGAGTCGCGGCTCAGCACCTCTATGTTTGCGGACTTACAGTTTTCGAAGGAGCTCCGCGCCGCTACGGTGAAGCGCTACGGAAAAATTGTGGCGGCGGCCATCAACCGCAACAATCTGAAGACCGAGAAGCGGAGCTACCGCTCGCGCGTCTTAAAGCCCGAGTTAAAGCATTCGCTTGAGAAGGACTATACGATTTACAGCTGGGAGCCGAATGCCGAGGAGCTCGAGCGGCTGTTCCGGAACATTGCGGATGAAATGGAGAAGGACAGGGCGCTCGCTGCCTGGTATGACAGACGGCAGGAAATCGGCGAGCAGTTTGCGAAGGCGAGCGGTCAGCACCCGGGACGGAGCGTCAGGTTTGAAGATCTCGCAGACAGGCTACGGGACAATGCGGAGACCTACGCGAACCGCCTGGAAGACCGCAAGTTCACCTGGAAACTCGTGACGGAGGGGAGTGAAGTCCGTGCGATTCTCCTCCAGCTGGACGGCGGCGACACGCAGATCTTCTGCTATGAGCGGGATACGGACAAGGGCAAGCTGTACCGCGGGGTCAAAGTGTTTGACTCGGTGCTCACGGAAAAGCGGGATCTCGAGAAGAGCGGCTATTACGGCACCGTCGCCTGCCGCTTCAGCTGGTGGTTCCGCACCGAGAGTTTTGCGCTCAAGTACAGCAATGTGGACTTTAAGAAAAAGAGTGTGCTCGGTCTGCCCTGCGGGAAATACCGCCTGCTGCCGGGCGGCGATGAGGACGGAGACGGCATCAAATTCGAGGTGCGAAACGAGGGCGCAAACTCGCTCTATGAGTTGAAGAACGAGCTCGGCAGTTTCACCCTGAAGGCCACGAAGACCGGCACCGCGGCGCTGCCGACCGGGGAGGAAGAGAACATAGACGATGAACTGCTGGACGGCACGACGCCGCAGCAGGGAATTTCGAAGTTTATCGGCGCACTCTGAAGAAAAGCGGGGGAAAAGAGATGTATTGCAGGTATTGCGGGAGCAAGTTAAAGCCGGGGGCAAAATTTTGTACGAGCTGCGGCATGAAAGTCGAGTCGTCCGAAAAAACAGAGGAGACCGGGGCCAAAGCGGCGACAGCGACAGCGCAGACGGATACTGCGGCAACTGCGAGAGCGGAAGCGGAGGCAACGACAGCGGAAGGCGCGGAGAAGAAACTGACAGAGCGGAAAGAGACGGAACCCAAAAAGACGGAACAAAAAAAGGCGGAACAGCCCAAGCCGTCCGCGTCAACGCCGCCGGAAGAAAAGAAGACAGAGGGCGGGAAGTCGAAAAAGGGACTTCTTCTGATTCCCCTCTTTCTGCTGCTCGCCGGGCTCGGCGTGGTTCTCGGCATCCGAATCGGCTCGGGGCTCGGGCCCGGAGGCGGTTCAATCAAGCAAAACGACCCGTTTGCGAAGCGGGACACACAGGAGAGCGGCAAGGCGGCCACAGCGGAAAGCGGCGAGAGCGGCGCAGACAGGGAGAGCGCGGAGAGCAGTGCGAAGAGCGGGAGCGAGGGCGCAAAGCGCGAGGAGAAGCTGGTGCTTGCAGCCGAGAATACCGAGCTCGGCACCCTGCAGCGAAAAATCGCAGAGCTAAACAGCACGGCGGCGGCTGCCCAGCGCATTGACCTGTCGGCGGTCAACCACGCGGTCGGCACCAGAAATCCGGGCGAGAGCTGGAATTCGGATGTCTTTTACACGCTCGAGGGCTATGAGAACCGCCCGGGCTATGTGAACAAGAACCTTTGCCGCCTCGAGCAAAAGCAGCTCATCAACGCGGCGACCGGAAACCGGATTGACTATGTCATCTACATCAACCCGAACGACGGTGTCGCGAACAAGATTGTCGCAATCGAATACCTGGTCAGCGGGAGTTTGCAGGTCACGGAGTACTACTACGACGCGAACCGCATGCCGCGCTTTGTCTATCAGTACGACATTGACAACTATGTCGCGGGCTATGCGGTGCCGGAGAAGCCGGGACAGCGCTTCCTCTTCGGCAGTGACACGCTGCTCACCTGGAGAGAAGTCCGGGACGGCGGCTTCAAGTGGAACTGTGCGGCCAATGCGACGGAGGCTGAGCGGCTCCGGAAGTCCTGGCCCGCCAACACGATTTTTCTCTACCAGAATGAGAGTGCCGATATGCGGCGCGCCTTCGACGAGCGGGAATCGATTATGTTGAATGCCGCGTACAACACCTATGAGACCGTGATGAACGCGCAGAACCTGACGAGTATCAGCGGCTATGCCTACGACGAGCAGGGCAACGGCATAGGCGCGGCGGCGGTCCGGCTTTACCGGAACGAGGACGGCAAGCTGCTCTACGAGAGTCAGACCGATGCGGACGGCAAGTACCAGATTTATGTGCCGAGCGAGGCGAGACAGTACATGCTGCAAATTGCAAAGCAGCCCTATCAGGCCTGCGAAATTTACGGCATCGGTGTCGAGAGCGACCAGCTGGTCGCCTACCAGACACCGGTATACCTCTTCGAGCGCGGCGGCGCGACCATCGACTACCGCCTGAAACTCGGCGATGCGCTCCACTACAACGAGAGCCGGAGCGGCATGCAGACCGTCATCGCCTCGGCGATCAATCTGCGCGAAGGCATCAATAACCGCACGGGTACCATTGTCGCGACCGCAAAGGCCGATGAGTCCGGCGAGGCGGATGTACAGCTGAAGCCGGGCGTCTACACGGTCGAGCTGATTGCGAGCGGCTACGAGACGGTCTACGACACGCTGGTCGCGCGGCAAAACGGCGAGACCGAGCGGGAGTTCTTTGCGGCGCCGACGGTCGGTTCGGGACAGGTGTCGATTGTCCTGACCTGGGGCGCGGTGCCATCGGATCTTGACTCTCACCTCTTTACGCAGCGCGGCACCGAGACCTCGCATGTCTGGTTCGGCAGCAAGGAGGACGCGTTCGGCAACGACCTCGATGTCGACGACACGAGTTCCTACGGGCCGGAGACCGTGACCATCAAGCAGTTCTCCGCGCAGGACTACTACAAGTACTGTGTCTTTGATTTCACGAACGGCGTGCGGGAAAATACGCAGAGCTATGAACTTTCGAACTCGGGCGCGACCGTGCAGGTCTACACAGATCAGGGCCTCGCGGCGACCTACCATGTGCCGACCAACCGGCCGGGCGTAGTCTGGGAAATCTTTGAAATCCGAAACGGCAGAATCACGCCGATTCAGCGCTATTATAACTATGTGAGCAGCCAGGACTGGTGGATGCACAGTTAAAGAAAGCGAGATTTCCTTTCTTGCATTTTTGCAGGCACACGGTTAGAATGAAATAGAAAGATAATTCATTTCCGCAGCAGATACAGGAGGAGAAAAGCCATGGTTAAAGTTGCGATTAACGGATTTGGACGCATCGGACGTCTTGCGTTCCGTCAGATGTTTGAGACCGAGGGCTATGAAGTCGTTGCGATCAACGACCTCACGAAGCCGGAGATGCTCGCACATCTTCTGAAGTACGACACTTCGCAGGGTAGCTTCCTCGGCAAGATCGGCGAGGGCAAGCACACGGTCGAGGCAGGTGAGGATTCCATCACCGTCGACGGCAAGAAGATTACGATTTACAAGGAAGCGGACGCAAAGAACCTTCCGTGGAAGGCTCTGGATGTCGATGTTGTCCTGGAGTGCACCGGTTTCTATACCTCGAAGGAGAAGGCTTCGGCTCACCTCGAGGCAGGCGCAAAGAAGGTTGTCATCTCGGCACCGGCAGGCAACGATCTGCCGACCATCGTGTTCAACGTCAACGAGAAGACGCTGACCAAGGAAGACAAGATTATTTCCGCAGCTTCCTGCACGACGAACTGCCTCGCACCGATGGCAAAGGCACTGAACGACTACGCGCCGATTCAGTCCGGCATCATGAGCACCATTCACGCTTATACCGGCGATCAGATGATTCTCGACGGCCCGCAGAGAAAGGGCGATCTCAGAAGATCGAGAGCCGGCGCTGCGAACATTGTCCCGAACTCCACCGGTGCCGCGAAGGCGATCGGCCTGGTCATCCCGGAGCTGAACGGCAAGCTCATCGGTTCCGCACAGCGTGTCCCGGTCACGACCGGTTCCACGACCATCCTGGTCGCGGTTGTCGCGAAGGATGAGGTCACGAAGGAAGAGATTAACGCAGCGATGAAGGCAGCGGCAAACGAGTCCTTCGGCTACAACACGGACGAGATTGTCTCCTCCGATGTGATCGGCATGCGCTACGGCTCCCTCTTCGATGCGACCCAGACCATGGTCAGCAAGATCGCGGACGGCTGCTATCAGGTGCAGGTGGTCTCCTGGTACGACAACGAGAACTCCTACACGAGCCAGATGGTTCGCACGATCAAGTACTTCGCAGAGCTGTAAGCATCTGCTTTTGCAAGGCGACTCTCGCGGGTCCGGTCTTTGGACCGGGCCCGCTTTTTTATGACAAAGACGGAGGACAAGCATGTTAAACAAGAAGACCGTAGACGATCTCAAAGACTTAAAGGGCAAAAAGGTACTGGTGCGCTGCGACTTCAACGTTCCGCTGAAGGACGGCGTGATTCAGAACTATAACCGCATCGACGGCGCGCTGCCGACCATCAAGAAGCTCCTCGACCAGGGCGCAAAGGTGATTCTCTGCTCCCACCTCGGCAAGCCGAAGGGTGAGCCGCTGCCGGAGATGAGTCTCGCTCCGGTCGCACCGGCACTTTCCGAGCGCCTCGGTGTTCCGGTCAAGTTTATCTCGGACCCGCAGGTGACCGGCGAAGAGACCCGGAAAGCGGCTGCGGACTTAAAGGACGGCGAGGTGCTGCTCCTTGAGAATACGCGCTACCGCGGCGAGGAGACCAAGTACGGCAAGGACGAGGCGGCCGAGAAGTACGCGGAAGAGCTCGCGGCGCTCTGCGACAACGGCATTTTTGTCGATGACGCGTTCGGCACCGCGCACCGCGCGCACTGCTCGAATGTCGGCGTCACGAAGCACTGCAAGGAGAATGTGGTCGGCTACCTCATGGAGAAGGAGATCCGCTTCCTCGGCCAGGCGGTCGAGAACCCGGTGCGCCCCTTTGTCGCGATTCTCGGCGGCGCAAAGGTCTCGGATAAGCTGAATGTCATTAACAACCTGCTCGACAAGGTGGATACGCTGATCATCGGCGGCGGCATGGCGTATACCTTCTTAAAGGCAGAGGGACAGAGCATCGGCAACTCGCTCTGCGAGGAGGATAAGCTCTCGTACTGCCTCGACATGCTGAAGAAGGCGGAGGAGAAGGGCGTGAAGCTTTTACTCCCGGTGGACCATGTTGCGGCGGAGAAGTTTGCGGCCGATGCACCGCACAAGGTGGTCGATGAGATTCCGGAGGGCTACATGGGCCTCGACATCGGACCGAAGAGCATTGCGCGCTTCACCGAGGCGCTGCAGGGCGCAAAGACCGTGGTCTGGAACGGCCCGATGGGCGTCTTCGAGTTTGAGGCGTTTGCGGCGGGCACGCTGGCAATCTGCAAGGCAGTCGCAGAGCTGAAAGATGCGACGACTGTGGTCGGCGGCGGCGACTCCGTGAACGCGGTGAAGCGCCTCGGCTTCGCGGATCGCATGACGCACATCTCGACCGGCGGCGGCGCTTCGCTCGAGTTCCTCGAGGGCAAGGAGCTCCCGGGTGTTGCGGCGGCGGATAACAAGGACTGAAGGAGCGAGAGATGAGAAGAAAGATTATTGCGGGCAACTGGAAGATGAACATGACGCCGACCGAGGCGAAGGCACTGGCGACCACGCTGGCGCCGCTCGTCAAGAACCCGGAGGTCGACGTAGTTTACTGCGTGCCGTTTATCGATATCTTCCCGGTCAAGGAAGTGATTGCGGGCACGGCCGTGCATCTCGGCGCGGAGAATGTCTACTTCGAGGAGAAGGGCGCCTTCACCGGTGAGACTTCCCCGGCGATGTTAAAGGACGCGGGCGTCGAGTATGTGATCATCGGCCACTCCGAGCGGAGAGAGTATTTCCATGAGACCGATGAGATCATCAACAAGAAACTCTTAAAGCTTCTCGAGCACCAGTTTAAACCGATTCTCTGCTGCGGCGAGAGCCTTGCGCAGCGCGAGGCGGGCGTCACGATGGACTTCATCCGGATGCAGTTAAAGCTCGCGTTTCAGGGCGTCAGCGCTTCGGATGCGGCGAAAGTCACGATTGCCTATGAGCCGATTTGGGCGATCGGCACCGGTAAGACCGCAACCGTCGCACAGGCCGAGGAAGTGTGCCGCGGCATCCGCGAGACCGTGAAGGAGCTCTACGGCGAGGCGATTGCCGAGGAAATCCGCATTCAGTACGGCGGTTCGATGAACGAGAAGAACTGCAAGGAGCTGCTTGCGGAGCCGGACATCGACGGCGGCCTGATCGGCGGCGCGTCCTTAAAGCCGGAATTCGGAAAAATCGTAAACTACAAGGCACTCTGAGCCTTTTGGTGGGCTTCATACAGAGGGCGGCATCGCTTCGGCGGGCCGCTCTTCTTTTGTCGGAAAGTAAGTTGACAGAGATAGAGTAACGGTGTATTATGCGGATAGTAAGCTATTTCGCATAACGGTGTGCGGTGAGTTCACGAAAAGTTTACGGACTTTCGAGGACCGTTTGTAATGGTTGCCGGTTATTTATGGTAAAATGGCTTCGTTATAACAGATTCATACAGCAAAGCGAGGTACCGGAATGATTCGTGGAAGAAAATCCCTTGCATGCCTACTGAGTGCGGTCGCGGTGGTGAGCACCGTGGCCTCTCCGCTCAGCGCCTATGCAAATACAAGCAGTAACTTTGCGTATCGCCGTCAGGTCATAGCGCTCTCGGGCATTATGCCGACCACCGGCGGCATGTCCGAAAAGGTGACGCGCGCACAGTTCGCGCAGATGTTGGTCAGAGCCTCCGCGTATCGCAGTGTGCTCACGAAGACCAGCAATGTCTCCGTCTTCGCGGATGTGAAGTCGGGCGATGAATATGCGGCTTCGATTCGGCTTGCGGCGGAGCAGGGCTGGATGACCGGCTATCTCGGCGGCAAGTTTAAGCCGTCCGAACCCGTGCGCTTAAACGAGGCGGCAAAGGGCGTGCTGGGGCTCCTTGGTTACACGGCGGATGATTTTGCGGGCGATCAGTTCAACAAGCGCATGGCGCAGTATGCGAATTCCGACTTAAACGAAAACATCGGCTACAGCGACCCGCAGACCGAACTCACGAAGGCGGACTGTGTGAATCTCTTTTATAACCTCCTGAAGGCAAAGCAGAAGAGCGGCACGGTCTATGCGGGCGTTTTGAATGCCGAGGTCGATTCGAACGGCGAGGTGAACGCGCTCAAGATGGCGGACAATACGACGCGCGGCCCGAAGGTCGCGGAGAGCCGCACCCAGGTCGACAACATCATCCCCTTCCGCCTGGACGATGCGACCATCTTCATGAACGGCAGAGAGGTGCAGAAAGAAGCGCTCTACGCGGCGGCCGCGCAGTATGCGGTCATCTACTACAGCTCGCAGACCAAGACGGTCTGGGCCTACAATGCGGACACCGATTCCGACGCCGACAAGCGCGTGGCGCGCGGCGTGGTCGAGGCCATCTACTATCAGAACACGAACACGCTCACGCCGAGCGCGGTCAAGCTGGACGACGGCAATGTCTATCAGCTCAATTCGACCGAGATGCAGTTTGTGTTTTCGGTCTACGGCAGCGTGAAGGTCGGCGATCATGTCGTATTGATTTACCAGGTTGCGGGAAGCGGCGCGGCGACCGAAGACGGTGAGGCGAGCCAGAGCTTCAGCGTCGTGGACTATGTGGAGCCGTAAGCGGAAAGGGGGCAGGCAGTGGCAGAAGAAGTAAAGCCGAAGAAGAAAGGGCTCAGCAGAGGGGCAAAGCGGAACATCCGGCGCGCGGTCATCGCGCTCGCGGTTCTCGGGCTCGGTGGTGCCTTTGTGCACAGCCGCATGGCGGCGGCCAAAAAAGCGGCGGCGGCAAGCATGGCGGTGGACACCGGCAAGGCGACCGTCGAGGACATCACTCAGAAGATTTCCTCGACCGGCACCATTTCCGCAAAGGACACCTATTCGATCACCGCGCTCGTGCAGAGCGGCACCATCACCGAGGCGAATTTTGAGGTCGGTGACCATGTCGCGAAGGATCAGGTTCTCTACCGGATCGATGACAAGCTCGCGGCCTCGGAGATGAAGAGCGCGGAGAGCGCACTCGCGCGGGCACAGAAGAGCCTCGCCTCGGCGACGGCGGACTTACAGGACGCGCAGAGCAAGTACGGCGACGGGGTCTATAAGGCGACCCGCGCGGGCTATGTGACCAAGGTCTATGTGACGGACGGCGAAAAAATTTCGGGCGGCGCGACGCTCGTCGACCTGACCGATGAAACGAGCATGAATGTGCGCATTCCGTTTCTCTCGGGCGAGGCGGATCTGATTCAGGCCGGCGCCCCGGCGACCTTGACGCTCTCGGACACGCAGGAGCAGGTCGAGGGCACGGTGGTCGCGGTCGGCGCGCAGGAGAGAACCCTGACGGGCGGCCGCCTTGTGAAAGATGTGACAATTTCCCTGAAGAACCCGGGCGGTCTGACGAGCAACACCTCGGTCAGCGCGACGATCAACGGCTTCCGCTGCGTCGAAGAGGGAAAGTTTGAGGCGCACTACACGACCAATATGGCGGCGGATCTGCCGGGCGCGGCGGACAGCGTGAAGATTCTGGTGCATGTCGGCGATTACATTCAGCCCGGGACGCCGATTTTCACGATGACACCGAAGTCCGTGAAGGACATGCTCGAAACCTATTCGGACAAGGTCGACAGCGCGCAGAGCGGTGTCGAAGGCGCGCAGAAGGGCGTGGACAGCGCCAAGGAGACGCTCGACAACTACACGATTAAATCCCCGATTGACGGCGAAGTCATCACAAAGAGCTATAAGGTGGGCGATAAGCTCGGCGGCGCGGGCATGAGCGGCACGAAGTCCGCGACGACGCTCGCGACCATCTATGACATGAGCGCCTACACATTTAAGATGGCGATTGACGAGACGGATATCTCGAAAATTCAGGTGGGACAGCGCGTCGAAATCACGGCGGATGCAATTCCGGGCGAGACCTTCGGTGGCACGGTCACGAATATCAGCCTCGAGGGCAGCTCCCAGGGCGGTGTCTCGACCTATCCGGTGACGGTCACGCTCGACAACACCGAGAAACTCCTGCCGGGCATGAATATCAACGCGAAGATTGTGATCGGTTCGGCTTCGGGCGCGCTCTGCATTCCGGCGGATGCGCTGATGCGGAACAACCAGGTCTATGTGAAGGACGACTCGGTCACCGAGGCCAAGGGCGAGGTCCCGGCGGGCTTCCGCGCGGTCACGGTCGAGACCGGTCTCATCAACGGCGACAAGGTGCAGATCACTTCGGACAATATCAAGGCGGGCGATGAAGTCTATGTGCAGCCCAAGGCACCGGACACGAGTGACAGCATGAGTATGTACATGAACGGCGGACAGAGCGCGGAGGGCGAGGCCGGCGGAAGCGGCGGTGAAGCGAACGGCGACACGGCAGGCGGCGAAGCGCAGGGCGGTGACGCGAATGGGCAGAATTAAGACGGTCCACATCCCCCAGGGCGAAGTTCTGATTGAGATGAAGGACATCTGCAAGACCTATGTGATGGGCGATGAGGTCGTGCACGCAAACGACCACTTAAACCTCACGATACGGATGGGCGAATTTGTCGCGATTGTCGGCAAGTCCGGCTCGGGCAAGTCCACACTCATGAATATCATCGGCGCGCTGGATGTGCCGACTTCCGGCACCTACCTGCTCGGCGGGGAGGATGTCGGCGACATGACGCAGAACGAGCTCGCGGATATCCGGAACCGTATGATAGGCTTCATCTTTCAGCAGTACAACCTGCTGCCCAAGTTAAACCTCCTCGAGAATGTGGAGCTCCCGCTCCTCTACGCGCATGTGCCGGGCGACAAGCGAGAAGAGCGCGCCCTGCAGCAGCTGGAGCGCGTGGGGCTCGGCGACAAGGCGCGAAACATGCCGAACCAGCTCTCGGGCGGTCAGCAGCAACGCGTCTCGATTGCGAGAGCGCTCGCCGGAAATCCGTCTCTTTTGCTCGCCGACGAGCCGACCGGTGCGCTTGACTCGAAGACCAGTCGTCAGATTCTCGACTTTTTCAAGGAGCTGCACAAAGAGGGCAATACCATCGTCATGATCACGCACGACAATTCGATTGCGGTGCAGGCGAAGCGCGTCGTGCGGATTCAGGACGGAAAGATCAATTTTGACGGGAAGGCGGAGGACTATGCTGCAATCATTTAAACTCGCCTTAAAGAGCATCTGGAGCAACAAGGTGCGCTCCGCCCTCACCATGTTCGGCATCATCATCGGCGTGGCCTCCGTCATCATCCTCGTGAGTCTGATGAACGGTTATCTGAACAGTCAGATTTCCCAGTGGGGCGATCTCGGCGCGACGAATATCAATATCACGGTCGTGAACCAGCCGAGCCGCTCGGTCACCATGGATGAGATGTATGCCTATCTCGCTGACCACAGGGATCTGTTTGCCGGCATGAGCCCTACGGTCTCGCCGGGGGACGGAACCCTGAAGGTCGGCAACAAGAAGTCCGAGGGCACCACAATCACAGGTGTCAGCGAGAGCTATGCGTCTCTCGTGGACAAACAGTTGGAACAGGGGCGCTTTCTCAGCTACGCGGATGTGCTCTCGAAGCAGGAGGTCTGTGTCATCGGGCCTTACACGGCGAAGCGGCTGTTCGGCTCTCCGGAGGCCGCGCTCGGCGAAAAGGTTACCTACGGCGGCGTGAATTTGACCGTCATAGGTCTCCTCAAGCAGAAGAGCAAAGGCAAGATGGAAGAGAGCGGCACGGACGATGTGCTTCTGCTGCCGTATTCGACGGCGCTCAAGATGGCGCACACGGCGCAGCCTTCGGCCTATCTCTTTGCGGCGAGCAGCACGGACAAGGCGGCTGTTCTGAACGCCAAAAAGTCGCTCGAAGACTATCTCCACGGTATTTTCCACAACAAAAAGCACTACACACTGATGGCCATGGTCGAGATGCTCGACCAGATCAACCGGATGATGGCGCAGATGTCGGTATTAATCGGCGGCATAGCGGGTATCTCGCTCTTTGTCGCGGGCGTCGGCGTCATGAATATCATGCTGGTTTCGGTCACCGAGCGGACGCGGGAAATCGGCATCCGGAAGGCGCTCGGCGCGCGTCCCGGGGTCATTTTACAGCAGTTCGTGCTCGAGGCGATTACGACCTCGGTGCTCGGCGGTCTGATCGGTATCGGCATCGGCAGCGGAATTCTGAATATCGTCGGAATGTTCCTCGGCTACAGCGTTGCGGCGACGCCGAAGGCAATTTTCATCTCGTTTACCGTCTCGGTGGCGATCGGCCTCTTTTTCGGCTATATGCCGGCAAAGCGCGCGGCGGCACTGAATCCGATCGACGCGTTGCGGAGCGAATAAAGAGAGACAGGTACAAAAAAAAGTCAGGTCGAAAGACCTGACTTTTTTGTCTCAAATCAAAGAATCTGTGTCCCCGCTCTGTCTCAGGGATGTTCGACCGACGCTTCGTCGCAGGCGGCGGCTTCTGTCTCAGCGGAAGCCGCCGCTGCATCTTCGGTCGCTGTCACTGCGGCGGACAGCGTCTCAGCGCTGTCTGCCGCCTCAGCTTCGTGTTCGGTCGGAACCGCTTCCGCTGTGTCCTGCGGTTCCGTGCTATACGGTGCCGTTGCGCTGTGTTGCTCGGCGCTGACGGATGCATCCGGTTTCTTCAGCACGGCCTTTCCGTAGTGGCCGCTCTCAAAGAGTTTCTTGTAGAGTTCCTCGGAGAGGGCCTCTATGTAGCCTTCGTCCATGCCGTCGTAGCGCTGTAAGAAGCAGTCCTGAATAAAGTCGAAGCGCTTCAGGGCGAGCGCCTCCGCGCGGAGCGGATGGCGGGTTGCACCGAGAATTTCGAGGTCAATCTGCTCCGGCGCATAGCTTGCGAGGAACCAGCGCTCCAGTTCTTCGGTGATGCGCTGTTCCTCCTCGATGTGCGAGTAGGCGCGGGAAGCTTCCCGGCGCGTTTTCCAGTAGAGACCGAAGGCACCGAGCGCAAAGACAAGGAAGAAAAAGCGCATCAGTGCGGTGGTCGGCAGAGCGAAGGGGAGATGCAGCTGTTGACCGAAGCTTAGCAGCGTTAGCACGCTCATCACGATGCCGACAATCAAAAAGGCCGAGGCCGAGGAACTCAAATCTTCATAGCGATCTTCCTGGCGCACATAGAGGCGGGGGGTCTCCCGCGAGGTGCGGTCGGAAGCAGGTTCGTTTACTTGCATAGCGTCATCCTTTCGCGCGGCTTGGAACAGCCGTTGTTTACTCAAAGTATACTACAAAGCGGGCTTTTTTGCGACAGGCGCTGTGCAGCTTTCCTTTTTGCGGGAAGCTGTGTAGAATAAAGAGTAACACGCGCTGCATCGCAGCGCGAAGGTCAAGTCGAGAAAGGAGTGTTCCGATGCCGCAGCATCCGCCGTTTCCGAAAAAGCTGCCGCCTCTGCGCCTCAAAAATATCCTCATTGTGCTGTTTCTTCTTGTGGGGCTTCTGCCGCTCTGTCTCGCTGTGTCGGTGGCGACCAACAGTTTCCGGCAAAGTCTCCTGGATACCCACAAGGCGGAAGTGCAGGAGAGAAGCGGCATCCTGTCGACCAAGCTGACCCGGACGGGGTATCTCCACAACCAGGACAAAAAAGATAACAGTCTGAATTCGGAACTCGAGATCATCGCGCAGAGCTACCACGGGCGCATTCTGGTCGTGGATCAGAACTATCGCATCATAGAGGATAGTTTCCATCTCGCCGAGGGGCGGTACCATGTCGCGCCGGAGGTGATACGGAGCTTTCGCGGCGAGAACGCGACCAACTACAATGCCGACAAGTACTACATGGTGCAGACCACGCCGATTTACGACTCCCTGGATGTAAAGGCGGAAGACAGAGTGGTGGAGGGGGTGCTTCTCTTCATCTCGTCCACGGAATTGCAGCGCACGGAATTGCAGGGGGTAAGTGAGACCCTGCGCATTTTTACGGTGGCGGTCGGGCTGCTGCTCGCGCTGCTCAGCGTGATACTGGCCTCTCTGATTCTGCGCCCGTTCGCGGAACTCCGCGCGGCGCTCCGCAAGGTGTCGGTCGGCAATCTGAATGAGACGGTCGAGCAGAACAGCTACCTCGTGACCGCGCAGATCAGCGAGGATGTCAACGCGACACTCCGGAAACTCCGCGCGCTGAACGAGTCGCGCCAGGAGTTTGTCTCGAATGTCTCGCATGAGTTAAAGACGCCGATTACCTCGATGCGCGTGCTCGCGGACTCCCTGATTTCGGCGGGCGATGCGCCGCTGGAGCTCTACAAGGAGTTCATGAGCGATATCTCGAAGGAGATTGACCGCGAGGCAAAGATTATCGACGACCTTCTGAGTCTGGTCCGCATGGACCGCTCGGGCACGGTGCTGAACCGGAAGGAGACCGATATGCACGAGATGCTCGAGCAGATTCTGAAGCGTCTCCGACCGCTCGCGAGAGTAAATCAGATTGAGCTGACCCTGCACACGGTGCGGGAGGTCACGGCCGAGGTGGACGAGGTGAAGTTCTCGCTCGCCATCATGAACTTAGTCGAAAACGGCATCAAGTATAACGGCAACCAGAAGGACGGCTATGTGCAGGTCACGCTCGATGCGGATCACCAGTTCTGCTATATCCGCGTCGAGGACAACGGCATCGGTATCCCGGAGGATCAGCAGGAACTGGTCTTTGAGCGCTTCCACCGCGTGGACAAGGCGCGCTCCCGTGAGACCGGCGGTACGGGCCTCGGACTTGCAATCACGAAGGAAATCATCCTTCTGCACCAGGGTATGATACGCCTGACCAGTGAGGTCGGAAAGGGCAGCACCTTCCTGGTGCGCATTCCGCTCAAATATATCGAGAGCAGCACGCCCGCCCAGGCGGCCTCGCAGAAGAAGAACCGGAGAGAACGGGGAAAGAGAGGTGAGGCGCGTGGCGAATAAACAAAAAGGGTGGCTGGTCCTGCTGCTCTGCCTGCTCTGCTTCTGCGGCTGCGGCCCAAAGAAAGCAGGCGCGGACCCGGCGGCGGGGCGCTATGCGATTTACTATCTGGACAAGACGGCGACCAAACTGACACCGCTCATTTACGAGACGCAGACCACGGACAAGAATCAACTGGTCGGCGAACTCATGCAACAGTTTCTGCATGTGCCGAGCGCCGAGGATCTGATCACGGCGACGGGAGACAAGACGCGTTACGAGTCCTTCAGTTTTGACGACAAGGTGCTCTATATCTACTTTGATGAGAACTACCAGGACTTGAAGACCGACCGGAAGACCCTCTGCTCGGCGGCATTGACTGAGACGCTCGCGCAGATCAAAGGCGTCGAACATGTCGGCATTTACAGCGGCGGGAAGCCGCTCGCCGGGGTGGACGGCAGTCTTCTGGGACCCTTTAGCGAAAACGATTTCGTGAACAGCGTCTCGGATGTGAACAGCTACGAGACCGTGGAACTGCCGCTTTACTTTGCGTCTGCGGACGGCAAAAAATTCACCGAGGAGACCCGTAGCGTGACCTACCGCGCGAATACCCTGCTCGAGCAGGTCGCGGTGGAGCAGCTGATTGCAGGGCCGCGGGGCAGCGGCAAGGCCATACTGCCGCCGGAGACCAAGCTGCTCAGCATCTCGGTCAATGAAAACATCTGCTATCTGAATTTCAGCAAGGAATTTCTGAATCCGGTCACAGGCGTGAGCCCTGATGTGAGCCTCTATGCGCTCGTGGACACCTTGACCGGACTCAAAACCGTACAGCGGGTTCGCATTTCGGTCGAGGGCTCGCAGTCCGTGCTGTTCCGGGATGCCATCTCTCTCGACGCGCTCTTTGAGCAGAATCTCGACTATGTCGGCAAGGGCCTGCCCGGGAATACCGCTTCGCCTAGCGAAACCGCCGCGACGGATGAATCGAAGTAAGCAGTCGGGTTGAAGTAAATTTATTTCATCATTAGAAAATTCATTTCGGAGAAAACAGAATATGAGACGTCCGCTGGAAGTACTGGCAGTCGGGGTTGTGCTTGGAGAGCTGCTTTGCCTCGCCGGAATCCGCGGAATCTTGCTTTTTCTGCTCTGCCTCTGCCCCGTGCTCTTAGCGCTTTTTCTGCGCGGGGTGAGGCGTCGCATCCTTCTTGTCCTTGTCCTCGGCGCAGTCGCCGGGGCGCTTCGGTTGCAGGCGGCCCTTTTGCCGGGCCGCGCCGAACGGCAGTTACAGCGCGCCGAGGGAGCCGCTGCGACCTTTCGCGGGCGCATTGCGGAAATCGAGCCGCGCGGCGAGCTGACGCGCGTCCGCTGCGGCAGCGTGTACCTTTTGCTGCGGGAGAGCAGCGGAGAGACCCTCGCGCTCGGGCGCGTATTGACGGCGAGCGGCAGCTTAAGCCCGATTGCGGCGCCGACCAACCCTGGAGAATTTGACTACCGGGCTTATTGCCGCGCGCGCGGCGTGACGCACCGCATGCAGGTGCGGCAGTATACCGTGGAGGGCAGGGCGAGTCCGCTCGCGGAGTGTCTCCGGCGCTTTCGAAGCGCCGCGCTGGAGCGGCTCAAAGCAGTCTGCCCCGAACAGGAGGCAGGCTATCTTGCCGCGCTCCTACTCGGCGACAAGCACGCGCTCAGCGAGGACTTCTACGATCTCTACCGGAAAAACGGCATTGCGCATCTGCTCGCAATCAGCGGGTTGCACACCGGTTTTCTGGGACTCGCGCTCTACCGCCTGCTTCGGAAAAAGTGCGGGCTTTCTCTGAGCGCTGTCGTCACGGCGCTGTTTCTCTGCCTTTATGCGGCATTGACCGGCGGAGACACCGGCGTTCTCAGGAGCAGCCTGATGCTCGGCCTCGGTTTTCTCGCGCTCTGCCTCGGCAGAAGCTACGATCTTCGGAGCGCTGCCGCCTTTGCCCTTCTGTTTCTTCTTTTCTTCTCGCCGCTTCAACTCTTTCAGTGCGGCTTTCAACTCTCTTTTCTCGCAGTCTTTTCGATCGGCGGTCCCGGCAAGGCACTCACGGAGCGCTTTGCGGCAAAGCGAAACCTTTGTGCCGCGTTTTTGCAGAGCCTCACGGTCTTTCTCGTCACCCTTCCCGTCATTTCCTACTGGTTCTTTTCCCTGCCGCCCTACGGCATCCTTCTCAATTTACTCGTCATTCCGATGACAGGTGCCCTGCTGTTACTCGGATTTGTGCTGCTCGCCGCGGCCTTCGCCGCGCCGCCGCTCGCGCTGCTTTGCGGACAAATTCTGCATCTTGCGCTCGGTGCGCAGATTCTGCTCTGTCGTCTCGCGGAGTGCCTGCCGTTTCACCGCATCCTGCTCGGGCGGCCTAGGGGGTGGCAGCTGGCTGTCTACAGCGTTTGCCTTGCGCTCGGCTTCCGGCTGCTGCTCGGCAGAGACTCTCGTCCCAAAGAGAAGCGGCAGCGGGAATTGCGCCGCGTGCTGTTGCTTTGCGCCGCACTCGGCGCGGGGCTTAGCCTCCTGCCGATCCGGAGCCGCGTGCCCCGTGTCTGGGTTCTCGACATAGGCCAGGGCGATGCCATCGTGATTGAACAGGGCAGCCGCTGCATCACGATAGACGGCGGCAGCACTTCGCGGCCGGACTGCGGGAAACAGGTCATAGAGCCGTTTCTCGAGAGCCGCGCGCTCGGAACCGTGGACGCTGCCTTTCTGACCCATGCGGATCTGGATCACACGAACGGACTGAGCTACCTTGCAAGCAGGGACTCGGGGATACCGGTGAAGCGCGTCATTTTGAATCCGGCGGCGGAGACCGATGCGCATTATGCGAAATTGATGGCTGCGCTCAGAGAGAATCCGGAGACAGAACTCTGTTTTATGGGCGCGGGCGATGTCTACGGGAATTTTCACTGTCTCTGGCCGCCGCGGGAAGCGCTGCCGGAGGAAGTCAACGAGCAGTCCTTAATCCTCCTCTTTACGGCAAACGGCAAGCGCTGCCTCTTTACGGGCGATGCGGGACAGCCGAGCGAGGAGAAACTGCTGGAGCGGCTTGCCGCCCCCGAACGGGCTGCCGAGCGCGCCGCGCTCACGGACATTGACCTCCTGAAGGTCGGGCACCACGGCTCAAGAGGGGCGAGCAGTGACAGCTTTCTCGCGTTGCTTTCGCCGGACTGCGCGCTGATTTCCTGCGGGCGGGGCAATTCCTACGGGCATCCGCACGCCGAGGCGATGGAGCGACTCCGCCGCCATGCGGAGCAGGTGCACAGCACGGCGAAGGAGGGAGCTCTCTCGGTGGAACTTGGGCCGAACTGAAAAAAGTCAAAAAATTAGCACTCATTTATTGACAGTGCTAATAACAGCTGCTATACTGATTACAGTTCAAAGAATGTTATATAGCATGTATAGCATTCGTAGCAAAGCGAGGTGAAGTGCATGAATATCAGCAAGTTTACACAAAAATCTCAGGAAGCGATTGCCGTAGCGGAGAAGCTGGCAATCCAGAACGGTAACCAGCAGATTGACGAAGAGCATCTGCTCAGCGCGCTGCTGACGGTTTCGGACTCCCTGATTGCAAGCCTCGTCGCAAAGATGGGAATACAGAAAGAAGCCTTTCTCAATGAGAGTGAGGCTCTGATTCAAAAGCTCCCGAAGGTGAGCGGCGGCGGGCAGGAATATGTGAGCGCGGACTTGAACCGCGCTTTGAACGGCGCGGAGGATGAGGCAAAGGCGATGGGAGATGACTATGTCTCCGTCGAGCATTTGTTCCTGAGTCTCTTAAAGAATCCGAACCGCGCCCTGAAGGAACTCTTCCGGACTTACGGCATTACCCGCGAGAAGTTCCTGCAGGCACTCTCGACAGTGCGCGGCAACCAGCGCGTCACCTCGGATAACCCCGAGGCAACCTACGACACGCTGAATAAGTACGGCTACGACCTCGTGGAGCGCGCGCGGGACCAGAAACTCGATCCCGTCATCGGCCGCGATGAGGAGATTCGGAACGCGGTTCGCATCCTGAGCCGTAAGACCAAGAATAACCCGGTTTTAATCGGTGAGCCCGGCGTCGGTAAGACGGCGGTCGTCGAGGGGCTTGCGCAGCGCATTGTGCGCGGCGATGTGCCGGAGGGACTCAAGGACAAGCGGCTCTTTGCGCTCGACATGGGCTCTCTGGTCGCAGGTGCCAAGTACCGCGGCGAATTCGAGGAGAGACTGAAGGCTGTGCTCGAGGAAGTCAAGAAGAGCGAGGGCGAGGTGATTCTCTTCATCGATGAGCTCCACACGATTGTCGGTGCGGGTGCATCCGAGGGCAGCATGGACGCCGGCAATATGTTAAAGCCGATGCTTGCGCGCGGCGAGCTCCACTGCATCGGTGCGACGACCCTTGACGAGTACCGGAAGTACATTGAAAAGGATCCGGCGCTCGAGCGGCGTTTCCAGCCGATTCTCGTGGATCAGCCGACCGTAGAGGATACGATTTCGATTCTCCGCGGCTTGAAAGAGCGTTATGAGAACTACCACCATGTGAAGATTCAGGACGGCGCACTGGTCAGCGCGGCCGTGCTCTCGGACCGCTATATCACCGACCGCTTCCTGCCCGACAAGGCAATCGATCTGGTCGATGAAGCCTGCGCAATGATTAAGACCGAGCTCGACTCTCTGCCGGCGGAACTCGATGAGATGAACCGCCGCCGTATGCAGCTCGAAATCGAGGCGACGGCGCTCCGGAAGGAGACCGACAACCTCTCGAAAGAGAGACTCGAGGCCATCGAGAAAGAGCTTGCCGAGAAGAAGGCAGCGTTTGCCGAGGCCAAGGCAAAGTGGGAGAACGAAAAGGCAAGTGTCTCGAAGCTCGCCGAGATCCGGCAGAAGATTGAGGATACGAACCACGAAATTCAGGCAGCACAGCAGGCCTATGACCTGAACAAGGCCGCAGAGCTTCAGTACGGCAAGCTCCCCGAGCTGCAGAAACAGCTTGCGGCCGAGGAGGCGAAGGTGCAGGGGCAGGACTTCTCGCTCGTGCACGAGGCAGTCACCGAGAATGAGATCGCAAAGATTATTTCCCGCTGGACCAACATTCCGGTCGCAAAGCTGACGGAATCCGAGAAGAATAAGACCCTGCATCTCGATGACACGCTGCATCGGCGCGTCATCGGTCAGGATGAGGCGGTACAGAAGGTCGCGGAGGCCATCCAGAGAAGCAAGGCGGGCATCAAAGATCCCTCGAAGCCCATCGGTTCCTTCCTGTTCCTCGGTCCGACCGGTGTCGGCAAGACCGAGCTCGCGAAGAGCCTTGCGGCGGCGCTCTTTGACGATGAGAGCGCCATGGTGCGGCTTGACATGTCGGAGTACATGGAGAAGTTCTCCGTGTCGCGCTTAATCGGAGCGCCTCCGGGCTATGTGGGCTACGACGAGGGCGGCCAGCTGACCGAGGCGGTCAGAAGAAAGCCCTACTCTGTGGTGCTCTTTGACGAGGTCGAGAAGGCGCATCCGGATGTGTTCAATGTCCTCTTGCAGGTGCTTGACGACGGCCGCATCACCGACTCGCTCGGGAAGACCGTCGACTTCAAGAACACGATTATCATTATGACGAGCAATCTCGGTTCCCAGTACCTTCTGGACGGCATTGACGAGCAGGGCAATATTAAGCCCGAGGCGGCTGCGGCGGTCGACGCCGATGTAAAGGCGCACTTCCGCCCCGAGTTCCTGAACCGGCTGGATGAAATCATCATGTTCAAGCCGCTCACGAAGCAGAATATCGGCGGCATTGTGGATCTCCTCTTACAGGAGACCAACGAGCGTCTCGCGGATCAGGAGATCTCGATCGAACTTACGCCTGCGGCCAAGCAGTATGTCGCGGACGAGGGCTACGATCCGGCCTTCGGCGCACGGCCGCTGAAGCGCTTCCTGCAAAAGCATGTCGAGACACTCGCGGCAAAGCTGATTCTGAGCAGCGACAGCGGACTTCACAAGGGCGCTGTGATTCGGATGGATGTCGACGAGAAGAAGGGTGGTCTCAAGGCGGAAGTGGTCGCCTGAAAGACAGGATCGGCGAAATCGGTATCAAAATAAGCTCCGGGAAACCGGGGCTTATTTTTGTGTCCGGAGAGGCTGTCTCGTCAATTTCCTGACATTGTGGTAAAATAGATAAAAATACAATCGCCGTGGGAAGGAAGTGCGTATGATTCGCGCCGTTTTTTGTTTCTTAGAGATTTTTTTATTTCTGGTTCTGGGTCTCCCGGTGCTCCTGGTGCTCTGGGTTTATCAGCTGTTCAACCCGCATCGCGTCTCGGAGCGCGCGCAGTGGTATGTCGCCTGGATACTCGGCATCATCACGCGGACCGCACTCGGCGGGAAGAAACTGACCGTCCTGGGACTCGAGAATATACCCCGGGACGAGGGCGTTGTCTTTATGGGCAACCACAGAAGTTATTTTGATATCATTTGCACCTATCCGATTCTCCCGGTGCAGACCGGTTTCCTTGCGAAGGACGGGCTCTATAAGGTGCCGTCGCTTCGCCGCTGGATGCAGCTTCTGCATTGCCAGTTTCTCGACCGGAAGGACATCCGGAAGGGCATGGAGACCATCAAGACCTGCACGGAACTCGTGAAAAACGGGATCTCGATCTGGGTATTCCCGGAGGGCAGCCGCGCGAAGAATTCGGATCAAACCGCACTGAGCCCCTTTCACGCGGGTAGCTTTAAAATTGCCGAGCGCGCGAATGCGTATATTGTGCCGGTCGCAATCTACGGCACCGATGTGCTCTGGGAGAATCAGTTTCCGGCAGTCCGACCGACCGACATCACGATTGAATTCGGCAAACCCTTCCGCGCGTCCGAACTGCCGCAGGAGATGAAGAAAAAGGTCAGCGAGTACACGGCGGCGCGGATTCACGAGATGCTGGTCGAAGAAGAGCGGCGCCGCGCATGAGTCAAGATACTTTCGGTTACGAGTGCTGTGACCGCCTGCCGCACGCAGAGCGCATTGTCTACCAAGGTCTCGAGGGGGCTTACAGCAATCTCGCGGCCGTGCGATTTTTTGCGAACTATCCGGAGGCGAGCTTTTCGCATGTGAAGACCTTTGATGCGGCGGTGCGCGCGGTCGATGAAGGCACGGGCGACTATGCTGTGCTACCGATCGAGAACTCGACAGCGGGCAGTGTCGCGGACAGCTACGACGCGCTCGCAAAGCGCGAGGTCTCGGTGGTCGGCGAGTATCTGCTGCCGGTTCGGCACGCACTGCTCGCGTGCGGCGACGCCGAACTCGCGGACATCCGGACCGTCTACTCGCACCCACAGGGCATCAAGCAGTGTGCGCCGTTTTTTGAGGAGCACCCGGAGATTGAGGCGGTCGCGGTCTCGAATACCGCCGTCGCCGCCCAGCTGGTGCAGGCGATGGGAAAAAGAAGTGCCGCGGCGATTGCCTCCGCCTATGCGGGACAAATTTACGGCCTCAAGGTGCTGATTCCGACTTTGAACTACCGCGCGGAGAATACAACCCGCTTTTTAATTGTCGGAAAAGAAAAGGTATACTTGCGTGGCGCAAAGACCGTGAGTCTCATGATGGAGACCCGCCACGAGGCGGGCGCGCTCTACCATGTGCTCGGCGCGCTTTATGCGGAGGGCATCAATCTGCTCCGTCTCGCGGCGCGCCCCGTGCCGGAAGTCAGCTGGGCGTACCGCTTTTTTCTCGATTTTGCGGGAAATCCGGAAGAAGGTACGGTGCAGCGCGCGCTCCGGGAAGTGGAGCGCCTCAGCACGAGTTTGCGTATTTTGGGTTGCTTCTAGGAGGAACTATGGCGTTAAAACGCTTTGCTTCGATTGACGTAGGGTCATTTGAAATCGAACTGGGTATCTATGAGCTCAGCAAGGGCGGCGGCATTCGCCTCGTGGACAATGTGCGTCATGTCATTGCGCTCGGCTCCGACACCTACCGGAACGGCGAGATCAGCTTTCCGCTCGTACAGGAACTGATCACCGTTTTAAAGGACTTTACCCGCATCATCGCGGAATATCGCTGTGAGGCGTACCGCGCCATCGCGACGTCCGCGATGCGCGAGGCGACGAACAGCGCGATTGTGCTGGATCAGATTAAAACCAGGACAGGGCTATCGGTACAGATTCTCTCGAATGCCGAACAGCGCATGCTGGTACTGAAGGCGCTCGCTGCCTGCGGCGAGCGCTTTGACGCGCTTGCGAATGAGGGAGCCGCCGTTGTGGAAGTCGGCTTCGGCTCCATGCAGGTGAATCTCTATGAGGCCGGAAAAATGCAGAGCACACAGAATTTGCGGCTCGGCGCGCTCCGGCTCCGCGACACGCTGCAGCAGCTAAACTCCGCGCGGGATGACAGAGAACGCATTCTGCAGGAGACCGTGGCCCACGAACTGGACATCTACGAGCACCTGCATCTTTGCGGGCGCCGTGTGAGACACTTGATTGCAATCGGCGACCCGATTCGCGTGCTCTATGACAAGATTATGCGCGCGCAGCAGCTGAATCCGGAAGAGGAGAGCTTTGCCGACATTGACAGGATGAAGGGACTCTACCAGTACGTGATTGCGCGCACCGAGGCCGAGCTCGAGGAGACGCTCGACTTAAATCCGGCGACCACGGGTGTCCTGCTGCCGGCAGCGGTGCTCTACCAGCGCATGGCGGAGACCGTCGGCGCGGAGAAGGTCTGGTTCCCCGGTACCCGTCTGATTGACGGTGTCGCGGCGGACTACGCCTTTGAAAAGCAGCTGGTGCGGCGCACGCACGACTTTGACGCGGATATTCTGGCGGCTGTGCAGGAACTCGCGACGCGCTACGGCGAGCGAACGGTGCACCGCCGCTACACGGTCGGCTGCGCCCTGCAGATTTTCGACGCATTGAAAAAGGCGCAGGGCTTCACGGCGCGCGACCGCCTGCTCCTCGAGATTGCGGCGACCTTGCATCACTGCGGGCGCTTCCTGAACATGGGCAATGCGAGCGAGTCGAGCGGCGACATTATCCGCGCGACCGAGATTGTGGGACTTTCGACCGAGGAACACGCGCTGATTGTACAGATTCTTCGAAATGAGGACGATGTCTTCGGGCGGCGCAACATTCCGCTCAAGGCGGCCAAATTTGCGGCCGTGATACGGCTCGCGAACGCAATGGACCGCTCGGCCAAGCAGAAGGCGGGCGCCTACCGTATCCGCCTCCGGGAGGACGGCAGTCTGCTGGTTGCGACCGATTTCGGCGGTGACATGACCCTGGAGTGCCTGAGTTTCGGACAGTGTATCCCCTCGTTCAGCAATGTGTTCGGCATCAGCCCGGTATTCCGGCAGAGAAGAAGCCTTGGGAGCGGCGTCGTATGAAGAGAGAAAACGAGAAGAAAAATAAAAAGCAGGGACAGCGGCAGGAGAAGACTCTGAACCTCGCAAATCCCGACTACTATGTGTGCCGCGAACTCTCGTGGCTCCAGTTCAATCTCCGCGTTCTGAATGAGGCGCGCGATAAAACCATTCCGCTCTTTGAGCGGCTCAAATTCCTGAGCATTGTGAGTTCCAACCTGGACGAGTTCTTCATGGTCCGCGTGGCCTCCCTGAAGGACCAGGTGCTCGCAGACTTCACGAAGCGGGACATCGCGGGGCTCACGGCGGCGGAGCAGCTGAAGAAAATCTCCAAAGAGACCCATGAGATGGTCGAACTGCAGTATCACAGCCTGAAGCGGAGTCTGCTGCCGGCGCTCGAGAAGGAGGGGGTGCATCTGATTGCCCGCCACGAGGAACTCGGGGAAAAAGAGCGGATCTTTGTGGACCGCTATTTTAAGGACACCATCTACCCGGTGCTCACCCCGATGGCGGTGGACTCTTCGAGACCTTTCCCGCTGATTCGGAATAAGACCTTGAATATCGCGGCGCGCATCCGGAAAAAAGAGCATGTAAAGCCCTTAATCCGCATCGAGGAGAAGAAGAAAAAAGGCGGCCAGCGCCCGGACTTTGCCATTGTGCAGGTGCCGTCGGTGCTTCCGCGCCTCGTGGAACTGCCGCCCGAAGTCACAGGTAGGCCGGCGGGAGAAAAGACCTTTATTTTGCTCGAGGAAATCATCGAGCGGAACATAAGCTCTCTTTTCTTAAACTACGACATCCTCGCGGCGCATCCGTTCCGCATCATGCGGAACGCGGAGTTTGAGCTGGACGAGGAAGAGGCAGCCGACCTTCTGGTTGAAATTCAGAAGAAGTTGAAGCGGCGGCAGTGGGGCGAGGCCATCCGCCTCGAAGTCGAAGAGGGCATGGACGAAGAACTCCTGAAAATATTGCAGGATGAGCTCGAGATTGAGTCGGAGGACCTCTTTTTTATCAACGGCCCGCTCGACCTGACGGTGCTCATGAAGCTCTATGGCGTCGGCGGCTTTGATCGCCTGAAACTTCCGAAACATGTCCCGCAGCCGGTGCCGGCGCTTGTGAACGAAAAGAGCATTTTCGCAAACATCCGCGAGGGCGATATTCTCTTAAGTCACCCCTATCAGTCCTTTGACCCGGTCGTGAACTTCATTCAGGAAGCGGCAAAGGACCCGGATGTGCTCGCCATCAAGCAGACCCTGTACCGCGTGAGCGGCAATTCGCCCATAGTCCAGGCGCTCGCGAAGGCGGCGGATAACGGCAAGCAGGTCACGGTACTGGTTGAATTAAAGGCGCGCTTTGACGAGGAGAATAATATTGTCTGGGCAAAGATGCTCGAGAAGGCGGGCTGCCATGTCATTTACGGTCTGCTCGGCCTAAAGACGCACTCGAAAATCACACTGATTGTCCGCTCCGAGGAGGACGGCATACGCCGCTATGTGCACCTCGGCACAGGGAACTACAACGACTCGACCGCAAAGCTCTACACGGATTTGGGGTTACTCACCTGTAAGCGTGAGTTCGGCGAGGACGCGACCGCTGTCTTTAACATGCTCTCAGGCTACTCGGAGCCGCTGTTCTGGAACCGGCTCATTGTCGCGCCGCTCTGGATGCGCGAGCGCTTTGTCCGCGAAATCGAGCGGGTGCGCGCGGCGGCGCGCGCCGGAAAACCCGCTTTCATCATGGCGAAGATGAACTCGCTCTCGGATCCCGATATGATACGGGAGCTGTACCGCGCGAGTATGGACGGCGTGCAGATCGATCTCATTGTCCGCGGTATCTGCTGCCTCCGGGTCGGCATACCGGGCATCTCGGAGAACATCCGTGTGCGCTCGATTGTCGGCAATTTTCTCGAGCACGCGCGCATCTTCCGCTTCTATGCGGACGGCGAGGAGACACTGTATCTCGGCTCGGCCGACTGGATGAGCCGGAACCTCGACAACCGCGTTGAGATTGTGTTCCCGGTCACGGACAGCGCAATCCGACAGGAAGTACAGCACTATCTGGAGACCGAACTCCGCGACAATGTGAAGGCAAGTATTTACCGCCCGGACGGCAGCTACGAGAAGGAAAACCGCCGCGGCAGAGCGCCGCTCAACTCGCAGGAAGTGTTTGCCGAGGAAGCGACGGCCGCAGCCGCGGTCGCGCACCTCGAAGAAAAGCAGCGCGGAAAGCAGGAGGAGAGAGGCTTCACGCCGTTACTCTGAGCAAAAAGGAGAAACATGGGTAAGAGAAAGAAAAATACAGGCAGTGCGGGGGGATTGCGGGAAGCGGACAGCAATGCGCTGCGGGCGGAAAAGAAGGTTGCGGCAAAGCGGGAGCAGCCGGGCGAAGCGGAGGACAGTCGGGCTTCTTGGCTTGCGGGCGCATGGGTCATGCTCATGTTCGCGCTCTTTCCGCTGATTTTTACCGACCACTACTTCAACATTCTGCAGACCAAGGATGTGACGTTCATTGTCCTGGCGCTGCTGCTCTCGGTCGGCATGGGCATCGTCTATCTGGACGGCGGCCGGAAATTCCGGCCGCTCGGCAGCCGGGAGGATTTAAACCGGGCCGATCTTTCGGTGCTCGCCTTTTTCGGCATTGCGCTGATTGCGACCTTGCTCTCCGGCAAGTTCTGGTTCCAGGCACTGACCGGGCTTGACGGCCGCTTTGTGGGTCTCTTTTACATCGCGTTAATCACGGCGGTCTATTTTATCGTGAGCCGGAATCTGCGCTTTTCCGGAAAGTACCTGACCGTATTTCTCGCGGTGGGGCTTCTGGTCTGCCTGCTCGGCTATACGGATTTCTACAACATGGACCTGCTCGGCTTCCGCACCGAGATGCTGCCGGAGCAGTATGCGATGTTCATGTCGACCTTCGGCAATGTGAACACCTATACGACTTATGTCGGACTTGTCGTCGGTGTTTCGGGCGCGCTGTTTGCATTGAGTGAAGAGAAGACCGGACGCCTCGTATTCTACTACCTGGTCTATCTGATTGCGATGCTCGCGTTGATTACCGGCGCCTCGGACAATGGCTACTTGAGTCTTGCGGGCTTTTTCGGGGCACTGCCCTTTGTCGCCTTCCGGAGCCGGAAGGGAAGAGCGCGCTACCTTCTGCTGTTTGCAACCATGTTGCTGGTCATCGACTATCTGACCGGAGTCAGCATCGCGAAGGTGGGCAAGGTGATTCCGATCTACGGTCTGTTCCTCGTCATCGGGAAACTGCCGGGGCTGCCGGTCATCGGCGCCGTGCTCGGTCTACTCGCGCTGGTACTTCTGTACCGCGAGAAGGGCAAAGAGGCTGTGCGGAGCCCGCACGCGGCGCTTTGGCTTCGCGGCTACGCGGCATTTTTGATCCTCGCGCTCCTCGCGCTGATCGGCCTCTTTGTCTATGCGAACAGCCTGCCCTATGAGACCGTGCACGCGAAGTTCGGAATGCTCGGCGATTATCTGAAATTCCGGAATGAATGGGGCACCTTCCGCGGCTATGTGTGGCGCGCGACGCTTGACGAGTACAGCAAGCTCCCCCTCTTGAACCGCATCTTCGGCAGCGGCCCCGACACCTATGTCGGCTACATGGTCACGAATCGCTGGAACGAGATGAATCAGATCACCGGGCAGTTCTACGACGCCGCCCACAACGAGTACCTGCAATATCTCTTCACCGTGGGACCGTTCGGTCTGCTTGCGCACCTCGGTATCCTCGTGTTCAGCGTGAGAGCCGCTTTTTCGAAGGCGAGAGCGCTGCGGGAGAGACAGGACGGGAGCCTTCCGCGGGTGTACAGCGCCTATCTCAACGCGCTCGGCATTGCGGTGATTTGCTATGCCTTCCAGGCTATCGTCAATATCAATGTTCCGGTCGCGGCCCCGGTTCTCTGGGCGCTTCTTGCGGTCGCGAGAGCGGCGGAGTGACAGTATGGAACAGATGGAACGCTATAAGCGCCTCATTAAGTTCGGCGCGGCGGCGGTGATACTCTTTGTCGAGATCGGGCTCTATTACCTGCTCTGGACACACTACTATAACCGCGTGATTACCATGCCGTTCTGGCGCCGGGGCAACTGGTTCATGACCGGTCTCTACGGCACCCTGCTCTTTGTCTTTCACAATCTCTACGGCGGCCTGAAAATCGGCTTTTTCCGGAAGAATAACATCATCTACTCGCAGTTTCTCGCCATTCTCGCGACGAATGTTTTCGGCTACCTCCTGCTCGCGCTCGTGGAGCGCCACTGGTATGTGCCGTTGCCGTTTCTTTTGCTGACCGCAGCGGATATGATGCTTGTCTTTTTCTGGGCGAGCATTTTCCAGTGGACATATAACCTGCTCTTCCCGCCGCGGCAGCTCCTGCTGATTTACGGCAAGCGCTCGGTCGCCCATGTGCTCGAGAAGATGAACTCGCGGGACGACAAGTATGTGCTGACCGCCGCAATCCGGATTGACGAGGGCATAGAGCGCATCATGGAAGAAGTACCGAAGTATGGCGGTGTGATCATAGGCGACCTCGGAAGCCACGATCGGAACCTGATTTTCAAGCGCTGCTATGAGATGGATAAGCGCGTCTACATGATTCCGAAAATCAGCGATGTGCTGATCCGGAGTTCGGACGAGTTAAAGCTCTTTGACACCGTGCTCTTACTCTCCCGGAACGACGGCCTGCAGGTCGATCAGCTCTTCTGTAAGCGCGTGCTCGACATTCTGAGTGCGGGCGCGCTGCTTATTCTGAGCCTGCCGCTCTTCTTGCTCTTTGCGATTGCGGTTCGTTTAGAGGACAGAGGCCCGGTTTTTTATAAGCAGTGCCGTCTGACCAAGGATGGCAAGACCTTCGACATTCTGAAATTCCGCACGATGCGGGTCAATGCCGAGGCCGACGGCGTGGCGCGCCTCGCGGCGCAGGCCGACGACCGGATTACGAGGGTCGGCAAAGTGCTCCGCGCGACCCGGCTCGACGAGCTCCCGCAGGTGCTGAATATCCTAAAGGGCGATATGAGCATGGTCGGACCGCGTCCCGAGCGGCCGGAAATCGCAGCTGAGTACAAGAAAGAAATTCCGGAATTCGACTATCGTCTCAAAGTCAAGGCTGGTCTCACGGGCTATGCGCAGATTTACGGCGTTTACAATACGACGCCCTATGACAAGTTAAAGCTCGATCTGATTTATATTCGCAACTATTCGATTTTTCTCGATTTAAAGCTCATTTTCATGACGCCGAAGATACTCTTTATGAAAGAGAAGACCGAGGGCGTTGCGGAAGGGCAGCTGACGGCGGTGCAGCAGAAGGGGGATTTGAGCGGCGAGCTCAAGTTCTGACTGAGGTGTGCACTGCCGAAAGAGGAGGGAAAGAAATGAGCGGGAGCAAAAAGGCGCTGCTGGTCACAACCGTGAGTGGCTTCGTGCCGCAGTTTGAGATGAACAACGTGCGCCTCCTGCAGGAGAGAGGCTATGAAGTGCACTATGCCTCCAATTTTGACATGCCCTCCTACGGGGACAATAACGACAGGTTAAAGGGCACCGGCATACGCTGTCACCAGATTGCGTTTGCCAGGGAACCTTGGAATGTACAGAATATGAGCGCTGTGCGGGAACTCACGGCGCTCATTCGCCGTGAAGGGGTTTCGCTCCTCCACTGTCACACACCGATGGGGGCCGTCTGCGCGCGGGTCGCGGCAGCGCGCACCGGACTTCGAAACGTGATTTATACGGCGCACGGGTTTCACTTTTTTGACGGCGCGCCGAAGAAAAACTGGCTCATCTACTATCCGGTGGAAAAAGTTTTGTCACGCTATACGGACAGCCTTCTCTTAATTAACCGCGAGGATTATGTGCGCGCGAAAAAAAAGTTCTCCGCGCGGCACACCGACCTCCTGCCGGGGGTCGGCATCGACATCGAGGCGGTACAGCGCGGCAGTGCGGAGAATGCCGGACTTCGGGAGGAACTCGGCATCCTGCCCGGGCAGCGGGTGTTGCTGACAGCCGGGGAGATGATACCGCGAAAAAACCAGACACTGCTTCTCGAAGTCTTGCGGCGCCTGCAAAATCCGGCGCTCACGCTGATTATTCTCGGACACGGGAAACTGCAGGGAGAATTAAAGGCAAAGGCGCGGGCACTCGGCATTGAACGGCAGGTCATCTTTCCCGGCTACCGGACGGATGTGTTCCGTTTTTACGGCATTGCGGACCTGTTTTTATTTCCCTCGCTGCAGGAAGGATTGCCGGTCGCGGTCATGGAAGCAATGGCTGCCGGATTGCCGGTCGTCGCTTCGGCGGTGCGCGGCAACCGGGACTTGATTCTGCCGGGTGATGGCGGGGAACTCTTATCGCCGCACCGTGCGACGGACTGGGAAAAAGTTGTAAGTGTTTTGCTCGAGGATTGTAAAAAACGGGAGGCCTACGGGCTGTATAATAGACAGCGAATCGGCGCGTTTTCCCGTGAGGCAAACGAAACCAAAATGAGGGAAATATATGCGCGCTACGATGAAGCGTAGAGCTCTGGTTTTTTTGAAAAATGAGGAGGACGGCTCCTCGTATTATCGCCTGTACCAGTATTTACAGGGGAAATCCTGCCGCATGGTCAATATGACGCCGACCTGGGTTTACCGCCTCTTTTACGGCAGGCGTTACGGCAAGGCCGCGAAGCTTGCGTTAAAGCTCTTTATGGGAGGTATTACGTTCGGCACGACGCTATGCATAATGGCGCTCGATGCCCTTGTTTGGAAATCGGAAGCTGTGATAGTAAACAGGCGCTTTTTTCCGCGCGCCTGTCCGCCCCTTCTCGCTGTCATCTTGAAGCGGTATCTCCGCAGGAAAAAAGTCTACTGGGACTTTGACGACAACATTTCGCTGGACGGCGAACTCTCTCGGGCCGAGAAGGCCGTGCTTGAAGAAGCGGCGTGCAGCATCACCGTGACCGGCGCCTACCTCAGGGAAACAGTAAGCGAAACCGCAAGAGAGAAGGTAAAGCTGCTCCCGACCACGGACCTCGCCTTTTGGGGCGAGGAGACAGAAGAGCTTCTTGCGGGCAAGGGGAGAGACAGTGCTGCGATGAAACTCCTCTGGATCGGCACCCGCGATAACCTGAAGTATCTCGAAGCGCTCATTCCGGCACTGGAGCAGGCTGCCGAAACGATTGCGCGGGATACAGGAAGGCGCTTGGAACTATCGGTGGTCTCAAATGCGCCGCTCAGCGCAGCGGTGAGGCAGCTGAAACTGCGAAACATACGCTGGAGCCGCGAGCGCGGCGTCGAAGCTCTCCGCGAGGCGGAGATTGGGCTCATGCCGCTCACGGAGAGCGCCTATACGCTCGGCAAGGGCGGCTTTAAGGCCATTCAATATATGTCGGCCGGAGTTGTTCCGATTCTCTCTCCGGTGGGCTATAATAAAACCGTGATAGAAGATGGCGTGAGCGGTTATTTTGCCGCGGAGAGCGGCGCGTTTGCCGCGCGGATTGCGGAACTCGCGGCAAATCCCGCGCGGCTTAAAAGCATGGCGCGCGCGGCAAGAAAACGCTTTGATACCTGCTTTTCCCCGGAAGAAACACAGGCATTCTGGAATCAGGCAATTGGAGAGAGTGAATGAACAGACTTCGCGTTTTTTTTGAAAAAGATAAAAAGATGATAGGGAAGCTCGTCAAGAACGACTTTAAGGCGCGGTACAGCGGTTCCTACCTCGGCGTGGTCTGGGGCATTGTGCAGCCGCTCATCACGGTACTCATTTACTGGTTTGTCTTTACCGTAGGTTTACGGAACGGTGAGCGCCCGGACGGCACCCCTTATATCATCTGGATGATATCCGGCATTGTCGCCTGGTTTTTCTTCTCGGATGCGCTCGGCGCGGGCACCAATGCCTTTCTCGAATACTCCTATCTCGTGAAGAAGCTGAACTTTAACGTGGGGCTTATTCCGCTTGTGAAGGTCGGAACCTCGCTCATCATTCACGGTATCTTTCTCGGCATTGTGACCGTCATCCTGAACTTTTCGGGCTACACGGCGGACTGGTACTATCTGCAGCTCGCCTATTATATTTTCTGTAACTTCATGCTGGTCTTTGCCGTGGTGCTCTTTACATCCTCGGTCACGGTCTACATGCGGGATGCGAGCCAGCTGGTCGGCATTTTTATCCAGATTGGTTTCTGGGCCATTCCGATTGTCTGGGGGCCGGAGGTGCTGAGCGGAAAGCTGCGCCTTGTTTTTCAGTTAAATCCGGTCTACTACCTGGTCGAGGGTTACCGCGACTCGCTCTATGCGCATGTGCCGGTCTGGGACAAACCCCTCTATACGCTCTACTTCTGGGCGCTCACGGGGGCGCTCTTCGCACTCGGGATGTACACCTTCCGGAAACTGAAACCGTACTTTGCAGACGTGCTCTGAGGATAAACGATGAATCAAAACGAAAATGCCATTGAAGTGAGAGGCGTGAGCAAGTTCTATAATCTTTACGAGAGACCGCAGGACCGGGTCAAGGAACTGTTCTCGCTCACCAAAAAGAAATATCACACGCTCTACAAGGCCCTGGATCAGATCTCCTTTACGGTGAAAAAGGGCGAGACCCTCGGCATCATCGGCCGGAACGGCGCGGGTAAGTCGACGCTCTTAAAGCTCATTACCGGCGTCATCACGCCGAGCGAGGGCATCATTGAGACACACGGCGAGATTTCCGCCCTGCTCGAGCTCGGCACCGGTTTTAACCCGGAGTACACGGGCTATGAAAACATCTTCCTGAACGGCTCCATGCGCGGCTTCTCTGACGAGGAGATGCAGGAGAAGGTCAAGGAAATCGTGGACTTCGCGGACATCGGCGAGTACATGGGGCAGCCGGTCAAGACCTATTCGAGCGGTATGTTTGCCCGCCTCGCCTTCGCGGTTATGATCAGTTTCAAACCGGAAATTCTGATTGTCGACGAGGCACTCTCGGTCGGCGACATCTTCTTCCAGCAGAAGTGCAATACCTTTATGAAGGAGGAGATGAAGGGCGTCACCAAACTCCTCGTGACCCACGACATGAACAGCATCGCGAATATGGCGGACCGCGTGATTTTAATCGATCGCGGAAAAATAATTCGCGAGGGCAAGCCGCTTGAGGTCATCGAGGACTATTTAAAGCTGCTCCACACGAGCGTATTTCAGAGCGAGGAGGCGGCCGCAAAGGACGAGGATGCGCGCCTCAAGACAGCGGAGCGGAGCGAAGCCGCGGAGCAAAAAGCCGTTGCCGCCGAGGCGGCCGAGCGGGAAAAGGAAAAGGCGGAAATCGGCTGGGTCGACTCGCCGAAGGAGAGCATAGGCGGCGCGCAGGATATTTTAATTGATCGCTGCCGCATGCTGATTAACGGGGAAGCGGTCGATGTCGTAAAGCCCGGCGATGCGGTGCGAATCGAGCTTTTACTGCACTCGAAAAAAGATGCAGACAATATCATAATCGGCTATACTTTTAAGGATAAGTACGGAAACAGTATTTTTGCGCAGAGCACCCTCGGCGAGGGCATTATGATTGAGGGTGTGAAGCAGGGAGAGGTGAGAAAAGCCTCTCTTTCCTTCCACTGGCCGGAGGTCAAGGAGGGCGATTACTTCCTGACCCTCGGACTCGGCGAAGGCTATGACCAGATGGTGCACACCGTGCAGTGCTGGGTGCACAGCGTCCTGCATGTGCAGGCAATCGCGTTAAAGCCCATGCACGGCGTCATCAACCATGTGATTGAAGAGTTTAAAATCGAGAGGATAGAGCATGAATCATGACGAACCCTGGGTCGTCTCCGACCCGAGCTATGACGCAGATCAATTAAACCCGAAGCTTAAATTTGCCTATTGGGAAGGGCACCGGGATTTTGCCTACGACTTACTGCACTTTGTGCGCCCGGCGCGCCTTGTGGAGCTCGGCAGCCAGTACGGCTGCTCGCTCTTTACCTTCTGTCAGGCCGTGCGAGATTTTAAGCTGAATACCGAGATCAATGCGGTCGATATGTGGAGCGGCGACATCGGCGCCGAGATGAGCGGCGAGGAAGTCTATGCGCTCGTGCAGAAGACCGCCGCAACCTATTATCCGGAGGTGAATCTGCATCTCTTCCAGATGCGCTTTGATCAGGCACTGCCGGAGTTTGCAGACGAGTCGATTGACATCCTCCACATTGACGGCGGACACACCTTTGAGGACGTGGAGCGCGACTTCACGACCTGGCTTCCCAAGTTAAAGGAGAACGGTATCGTCCTCTTCCACGATGTGTACAGCCCGATCGATCAGGGGTCCTGTGACCACTGGGAGAAGACCAGGAAGGAGTACGACTGCTACTTCGACTTTACGCACAGCTGCGGTCTCGGCGTGCTGTTCCCGAAGGGACGCTACTGGTACGACAAGCTCGAGGCAGCGGGCTTTTTCAAGTACTATAAGGACCTCTACTTCTACCGCTCCAAGTACAAGTACACGCAGGCACGCTTTGACGAGTTGAAGGGTCTTTACGAGGAGCGCTACCTCGCAATTGAGCGGCAGTCGAAGATGATAGACGAGCGGGATGCGCGGATTGCGGCGGATGAGAAACTGGTCGCGGAGAAGGATGCCGCGATTGCAAGCCAATCTAAGATGATAGATGAGCGTGACGAGCGGATTGCGGCGGATGAAAGATTGGTCGCGGAGAAGGATGCTGCGATTGCCAATCAGGCCAAGATGATAGATGAGCGGGATGCACGGATTGCGGCGGATGAAAAACTAGTCGCGGAAAAGGATACAGCGATTGTCAATCAGGCCAAGATGATAGACGAGCGGGATGCGCGAATTGCGGCGGACGAGAAATTAGTTGCCGAAAAGGATGCGGCCATCGAATCGCAGGCAAAGATGATTGACGAGCGCGACCGCAACCTTGCGGAGGCACATAAAATCGCGGAGGAGAGACTCGGCATCGTGCAACAGCAGGGCAATATGATTCTCACGCTGCAACAGCAGAACGCGGAGTATGAGGCAATTATCAAGCGACACTGGATGTCGCGTCGTGAGTTTCGAAAGAGGTACGGGGAGGAAAAATGAGAGCTGCGTGGGTACTGCCGTCGCTGATCGAGGGCTCCGGAGGGCACAGAACCATACTCCAGAACGTGCAATACTTGATTCGCAAGGGCTATGAATGCGATGTCTATGTGGAAGACAAGGGAGAAGTCAAGAATTCCGAGGAGCTTCGCCGCCAGGCGGAGACCCTCTTCGGCAAGCACGACTGCCGCTTTATTCTGGGCTACGACATTCAGGGAGAGTACGACATCATCTTCGCAACTGCCTGGTTTACAGCCAAGGTGGTGCGGGACTGCAATAGCAAGGCGGTAAAAGCCTACTTCATTCAGGACTTTGAGGCGCTCTTTAACCCCATGGGTGACGGCTACATTCTCGCCTGCAATTCCTACGGCTACGGCTTAAAGCCGGTCACCATAGGCCGTTGGCTCTCGCATAAGATGCAGACGGAGTACCACACGCCTTCCCGCTATTTCGATTTCTGCGCCGACCGGCGCATTTACCGCCCGTTGCCGGACGCAAAGAAGGAATACGCCATCTGCTTTGTCTACCAGCCGGACAAGCCGCGCCGCTGCAGCGTACTGGGCATTGAGGCACTCGGCATTGTGAAGTTCCTGCGCCCGGATGTGAAAATCTATCTCTACGGCTCGAACATCAAGGGGAATGTCTGGTTTGAACACGAGAACCTCGGCATCATCCCGCTCGAAACGTGCAATGCGCTCTACAACAAGTGCGAGGTGGGACTCTGCATCAGCTCTTCAAACCCCTCGCGCATCCCGTTTGAGATGATGGCGGCCGGGTTGCCGGTCGTGGATCTCTACATGGAAAATAACTTTTACGATATGCCGAACGAGGGCGTGCGTCTTGCACACACCACGCCGGAGTCGATTGCCCAGGCGTTAATCGAAATTCTGGACCACCCGGAAAAAGCGGCCGAAATGTCCGAGGCGGGCAAGCGCTATATGGCGGATAAGGATTTAGAGCACGGCTTTGAGCAGTTCTACGCGGCGGTCAGTGACATCGCAGAGCGCCGGGAACCGGCAGAGCCCGCAGTCTACGACAGAAGTTACACGCGCCCGGCTGTCTCGGCGGATGTGGTCATGGACGAAAAACTCGCGGAGCAGAGCTATGCGCCGCCGGTCATCGTGGACAATTCGCTCTTCGGGCGCCTCAAACGAATCGGTTTTATCCGGAAGAGCAAGCTGCTCCGCAAGCTCTGGTATAAGCTCCGCGGACTGTAAGGCCAAAGAAAGGAGATGTGCGCGCGTGCCGTCTTATCAACTCTTATCACTGGATATCTGGGACACCATACTGCGACGCGACTGCCACCCGGATGCAATCAAAGTAGAAACCGCTGCCGTGCTGCTCGAGCAACACGGCGGAGAGCTGCAGGAAGCCTACCGAACCCCACGGGCGCTGTTTCGCTTGCGGCAGGACGTGGAACGGCAGCTCGGCGCCGCGAAAAAGACGCAGGGCTTTGATGACGAATATACGATACAGGATGTGTTCCGGGAGCTATTAGCGCGCGCATACCGGGATCCGCTTCCGGAAGCGGCGGCAGAAGAACTCGCAACGCGCCTTGTGCGGGAAGAACTCGCAGCTGAGAAGCGACATGTCTACCTGGATCCCGGCATAGAGGCGAAGATTGACAGCATCCCGCACGAGAGGCTGGTCTGCATCTCGGATTTCTACGCGGATGAGGCGTTCCTCCGTGAGTTACTCACGGCGGCGGGCTTTTCAAAGCCCTTGGAGCGCGTGCTGGTCTCCTGCGACTTCGGCGTTAACAAGCGCTCGGGGCGCCTCTTTGAGGAAGCGGAGAAGTTACTCGGCGTCACACCGGCGGAGCACATGCATCTCGGAGACAATGCCTACAGCGATGTGGAAGTCCCGAAGCGGCTCGGCATTGCGGCTGAGCGCTATCTGCCTGCGGAGGAGCATAAAAAAAGAGAGGAGCGGGAGCGGAACTTTGTCGGCGACAGTAAAAAGCCGTTACAGTATCCGGGCGCGCCGCTTACCGGCACCGACGATGTGAGCCTCTTTTTCTATGGCTTTGTGCAGAACCTTGCGGAAGAAGCAATGGCAAGGGGCATCGAAAAGATATACTTCTTTACGCGCGAGGGCGAGTTCTACAAGGAGATTTACGACGCGATGGCGGCGGTCTCGAAGCGCGCTTACCCGAAGTCTTATCTCCTCGAGGTGAGTCGCCTTGCGACCTTCATGCCCTCGCTCCGCGAAATCAGCACAAAGGAACTCATGCGCCTCTGGAACCAGTATTCGATTCAGTCCATGCAGGCACTCTTCACCTCGCTCGGTGTGGAACTCGAAGCCGTGCGCGGTTATCTCGTGCGACATGAACTTCCGCCGGAAGAAGTGATCACCTACCCCTGGCAGGACAAGCGCGTGCAGGCGCTCTTTGCCGACGAAGAGTTCCTCGACTGCATGGAAGCGGAGCGGGACGAAAAACGTGCCCTCTTACGTTCCTACTGCGAGGAGCGGGCGCTCAGCGGTGCGAAAGAGGAAATTGCGATTGTGGACATCGGCTGGAGGGGCACCATTCAGGATAATCTCTGCCACCTGTTCCCGGAGACCGAGATGCTGGGCTTCTACATCGGTTTAATTCCCTTCCTGAACGAGCAGCCGGCGAATGCCGAGAAGCGCGGCTACATTGACGCGTTCCGCTCGGCGCGGGCTCTCATGACGGTCTCCACGCCGTTTGAGATGATATGCAACTCGCCGAACGGCAGTACCGTCGGCTATCGCCGGGAGGACGGCAAGACCTTTGCAATCCGGAACTGTGAGCAGGAGGAGGATGCGATTTTCTTCTCTTACACGAAAGAACTGCAGAAGCACATCATCGAAACCTGTGCGGCGCTGTGCATTTACTGTGAGAACCAGCTCGTGACCGAGTTTGAGCTCCGCCCGCTCGCCTGGGAGTCCTTAAAACGTTTTATTTATGAGCCGAAGCGGGAGACCGTGAAAGCCTACTTTGCGCTTCGCCATAACGAGGAGTTCGGCGTCGGCAGCTATGTGGACCGGCGGACGCGTTTTCGCCCGCTCTTAATGGCACTCGCGCTGGTCAGTAAACAGAAGCGGAAAGAGTTTAAGGACTTTCTCCGCGACACGACCTGGCCGCAGGGCTATCTCACCAAGTACCGGCTGTATCCGCTGATCGGTATGTACAACCGCATTCTGGAACAATATTACTGAGGGAGAGCAATGAAGAAAAAAATAGCGATGGCGTTCTTGCTGGCGACGCTCGCGGCGACGCCGGTCTACGCAGCGGAAGTACAGGATTTCGGCACGGCGGGCAATGTAAGCGTGCAGCAGCAGCCGAATGACAACGGCGGAAGCGATGACTGGATCGTCGTGAGCCCGGGCGAGAGCGGAAGAGGCGTCAAGGTTGTCGATGAGAACGGCAAGGCTGTGGTCTCCGTGGACCGCTACGGCGGTGTCTATGTGGACGGCAAGCTCTATGTGAACGGCAAAGAGTATAAGGAAGACGGCAGCATGAAGGCGGCATTCACGCCGATTAACGGTTTTTTGTATGCGGCGGTGTTACTCTCCCTGCTTCTCAATGTCCTGCAATTTGCAAGACGAAAATAAGAGCGGTACAGCACTTGCTCTAAGGGGTGCTGTGGCAAAGAATTAAGCCTGACTGAAAGGTTTGATCAGTGTGAATGTCGGTGAAAGAGAGACAATGAGATGAAAAAAGTTCTGGTGACAGGTGCAGACGGTTTTATCGGGAGAAATTTAATCAGAGGCTTGCTTAAGCAGGGGGTAGAGGTCTATGCAATTGTCTATCCCGGTCACAACATCTACCGCGGAGAAGAGGATCCCAAGCTGCATGTCTACAGTCTTGACCTCAACCAGATTTTAAATCACATTGCGGATTTTCCGGTGGATATCGATGTGATGTATCACTTTGCCTGGAACGGCGTGAAGCCGGAAGTCCGGAATGAGCTGGACATTCAAATCGGAAATGTGAACATGTCTCTGGATTGCATGAAGCTCGCAATCGCAATCGGCATACGGAAGATTATCTTCCCGGGCTCCACGAATGAGTATCTTTACTACGGGAAGCCGCTCAACAAGGATGCCGTGCCCTCGCCGAACAATGCCTACGGTGCCGCCAAGATAGCCCTTCGCTATCTCTGCAGCGACTTTGCGTCGAGAAACGACATTGACTTTATCTACACGATTATTGCCGGTATTTATGCGGCGGATCGCCGGGATAACAATGTTATTTTCTACACCATCGATAAGCTTTTACATCGCGAGAAGCCCTCACTCACCAAGCTTGAGCAGCTCTGGGATTATGTCTATATCGACGATGTGGTCTCCGCGCTGATTGCGGTCGGCGAGAGGGGAAAGGACGGCGCGGTCTATGCAATCGGCCACGGAGACAACTGGCCGCTCCGAAATTATATTCGCATCATCCACCAGAAGATTGATCCGTCTTTGCCGCTCGGCATAGGCGAGATTCCGTACAACAGCGACAGGTTGCCCTGCTCCTGCATTGACTTGACGGATATCAAGCGGGATACAGGCTTTGAACCGAAGATAGACTTTGAAACAGGAATCAGCAGAGTGATAGACCGCGTGCGCGGGGATATGGGGAGAGACTGATGAAATACTATATTGTGGGCAGCGGCATTGTAGGCGCTGTGTTGGCGGCAGAGCTCGCCAAAAAAGGAAATACGGTGCAGGTACTGGAGCGCCGCGCGCATGCGGGCGGAAATGTCTATGACTATGACGATGAATACGGTATTCATGTGCATCACTACGGACCGCACATCTTCCACACCAATGACGATGAGGTCTATCGCTATGTGAGCGACAACTGCGAGCTCAAGGACTTTAACCTGGTCTGCGGATCGGTGATGGACGGCAAGTGCGTTCCGACCTCCTTTGACTTTAGCTCCGTGGATACCTTCTTCCCGGAGGAAGCAGAGGAGATTAAGGCGCATATCAAGGCAGAGTTCGGCGACCGTGCTTCGGCGACGGTCTTAGAAATGCTGGAAAGTCAGGATAGCTACGTGAGACGCTTTGCGGACTTCCTTTACGAGAAGGACTATAAGCCCTACACCGCAAAGCAGTGGGGCATAGATCCCGAGAAGGTGGATCGCCAGATTTTTAAGCGTGTGCCCATTCTCTTCTCCTACGGCAGCAAGTATTTCAGCGACAAGTATCAGGCAATGCCGGTCAAGGGTTACATGGAGTTCATCGAAAATCTCTTGAAGACCCCGGGCATTGAACTTCGCCTGAATGAGGAGGCGCTGGATCGCTTCTCGATTCGGGACAATCAGGTCATGGACGGCGATAAGCCGCTGGACGGTGTCTTAATCTTTACCGGCGCTCTGGATGAACTTTTTGGATGCAAGCACGGCAAGTTACCCTACCGTTCGCTGCGTTTTGTGTGGAAGCACGAGGACATTGACAGCTTCCAGGATATGCCGGTGGTTGCTTACCCGCAGGCGGAGGGCTTTACGCGCATCACGGAGTACAAGAAGCTCCCGGTGCAGGAGGTCAGAGGAACCACCTATGCCGTGGAATATCCCTTGCCCTACAAGCAGGGCGAGGCGATGGAGCCCTACTATCCGGTGCTGACCGAAGAGAGTCAGGAGCTGTTTCAGAAGTATTACGAGGAGGCAAAGCAGGTCAAGGGACTTGCGTTTGCGGGACGCCTCGCGGAGTTTAAGTACTACAATATGGATCAGGCAATTCGCAGAGCGCTTGACTTGGCACGCGAACTGCAGTGAGGGGAGAGTATGAGAGACACGTTATATATTGTGATGCCGGCCTACAATGAAGAGGCAAATATCCGAGAGGTTGTGGCGGAATGGTATCCGATTCTGGAAAACGGGAGTGAGGATTCCAGAATGGTCATTTCGGACGGCGGTTCTAAGGATAAGACTTTGGAAGTGCTCTATGAATTGCAGAAGCAGTATGAGAAGCTGGTGGTGATTCCGAAGCCCGGAACAGATCACGGCACAAAGGTCATTTTATTATATCGCTATGCGATTGAGCACGGTGCGGATTGGATTTTCCAGACCGACTCGGACGGTCAGACGGTTCCGGCGGAATTTGCGGCCTTCTGGAAGTTGCGTGAAAAATATGATGTCATTATGGGCGACCGCAAGAAGCGCGGAGACGGTATGGGGCGCAAGGTCGTTGAGAACGTACTGCGCGTCTATCTGAAAATCTTCTTCGGTACCTTTGTGCCGGATGCCAATGCACCGTTCCGTCTCATGAAGAGTTCTGTGGTTGCCAAGTATCTGGATCTTATGCCGGCGGATTTCAATCTGCCGAACGCGATACTCGCAGCTTGCTTTTCAAAATACCACGAGAAAGTGTGCTACCGCACCGTGACCTTCCAGCCGCGTCAGGGCGGAAAGAATTACATGAATGTGCGGCGCATTTTCCAAATCGGAATGCAGTCGATTCGTAACTTTGCGGAGATTCGGAAGCGCATGAAATCCTTTGACAGTAAGCGCGCATAACAAGAGGAGGGAACCATGAAGGTCGTCATACTTGCGGGCGGATTTGGAACAAGAATTTCCGAGGAGAGCTATCTGAAGCCGAAGCCGATGATTGAGATCGGCGGACAGCCCATCCTCTGGCATATCATGAAGTACTACTCGAGCTTTGGCTACAAGGAATTCATTATTCTGGGCGGATACAAGCAGTACGTGATTAAGGAGTATTTTGCGGACTACTTCCTTCACAATTCGGATATCACCTTTGACCTCGCAACCAACGAGATGCAAGTGCATGACAAGAAGGGCGAGAATTGGAAAGTCACCATTCTGGATACCGGCCTCAACACCATGACCGGCGGCAGAGTCTTGCGCGCAAAGCAATATCTGGAGAACGAGCGCTTTTTGCTCACCTACGGAGACGGTGTGGCGGACGTGGATCTCAATGCACTTCTCGCCTTTCACGAGCAGCACGGCGGAATTGCTACCATGACGACTGTAAGCCTTGCGCAGCAGAAGGGTGTGCTTGAGAAAGATGAGAACGGGCAGATTCTCTCCTTCCGCGAGAAGAACGATGAGGATGCGGCCATCATCAACGGCGGCTTCATGGTTCTGGAACCGAAGGTCTTCGACTATCTGGAGGGCGATGCGACTGTGCTCGAGCAGGAGCCCATGCGGAAGCTCGCGGCGGAGGGACAGCTCTTCGGTTATGCGCACGATGGTTTCTGGCAGTGCATGGACACACAGAGAGAAAAAGAAAAACTCGAGACACTTTGGGACGAAGGCAAGGCTCCCTGGAAGCGGTGGTAAAGATGAACTATACAGAGGATATGAAGCGGTTTTACGCGGGAAAGCGCGTGTTTTTGACCGGTCACACCGGTTTTAAGGGAAGCTGGATTTCGGTTATGCTCCGCCTGCTCGGCGCGGAAGTCTATGGCTATGCGCTGCAGCCGGCGAGTGATCCGGATTTGTTCTCGCTCCTCGATTTACAGGATAAGATGCATTCGACAATCGCGGACATCCGTGACTTTGCCCGTCTCAAGGAGGCTGTTCGGGAGGCAAAGCCGGACTGCGTACTGCATCTCGCGGCGCAGCCTCTGGTCAGAGAGTCCTACCGCTATCCGCGTGAGACCTACGAGACCAACGTGATGGGCACCGTGAACCTCCTCGAGGTCGTGCGGGAACTCGGCGGTGTGGAGAGTTTCCTCAACGTGACAACCGATAAGGTCTATGAGAACCCGGAGCAGGCGAATCACGGTTTTACCGAGGATGAGAAGCTGGACGGCTACGATCCCTACTCGAATTCGAAGAGCTGCTCGGAGCTGGTGACCCACTCCTACCAAAAGTCCTTTTTCTCGGAGCCGGGTGCAATGCGCATTTCCACCGCGCGCGCGGGCAATGTGATTGGCGGCGGTGATTTCGCGAAGGACAGAATTATCCCGGACTGCGTGCGGGCAACGGTAAAGGGAGAGGCAGTGGAACTTCGGAATCCCTATTCGACCCGTCCCTACCAGCATGTGCTGGAGCCGCTCTACGCGTATCTCATGATTGTGATGCAGCAGGCGAAGGAAGCAAAGTATGCGGGCTATTACAATGTAGGACCGGATGACTGCGACTGCGTGAGCACCGGAGAACTCGCGGATCTCTTTGTGAAGCACTGGGGTGAGCCGGCATCTTGGAAGAATGTGGCCGAGGCCAATGCGCCGCACGAGGCGGGTTTCCTGAAGCTTGACTGCGCAAAGCTCAAAAAGAGCTTTGGCTGGGCACCTATTTGGCATGTAGATCAGGCGGTCGGTGAGACCGTTCATTGGTATCAGGCCTGGGCTGAGGGCAAGGATTTGAATGCGGTGACGGAAGAGCAGATTCGAAATTTTCTCTCCGTAAAGTAAAATTTAGAGAGATGGCGAAATGCCATCTCTCTTAGTCGTGAGGGGGCTTACAACGAAGAGCATGAAACAACAGACGAAACAAAAGAAGGCGGGCTTATGGCAGCGCCTCGCATTACTCTTACTCTTGGAACTGGTCTTTTTCTATCTGGTGCAGCTTATTGTGCCGAGTTGCAATGTGCTGGTGGAGAAGGTTGACAATCGGTATGTCGGATATGTGAATGATCGTGAAGGATATCGCAAGATTACTTTTTCGAATGAGGGAAAAGGGCGAGTGCACAGCGATTTATATCACATTGACGAAGCCGTAGAAATAGATATTCCGAAGGAAACGGCAAGTGCGACTGTACCGGTCACGGTTTTGAATTTGGAGAAACTGCATCCGTACACATATCAAGGGATGTATGATGTGGTCATCCATAATGCAATTCCGAAACAGGCAGGAATATTCTTAGCACTTAATATCTGTCTGGCGCTTGTCTTGCTGTTTGCAAAGAAAAAGAACTATACACTGGCACAGTTTGCGACCTGCTTTTATTACCGCAGCAAAAAACAAACACCTTGGACGAAGAAGCAATGGACTTTATTGGGGATTATTCTGCTGATCAGTTTTGTGGTGGCGCCCGGCGTTGATTTGCCGAGTATCACTCGAATGATGTCACAGTTTGCGTCAGGAGGGGACATCTACCAAATTCAGAATCTGCGTGAGATTGAAGTGCATTTTTTTGAGTTCAATTCTTATCCCTATAATCCGGTGATGCTTTTGCTATATGCAATTCCCAATTTGCTTAGCTTTGGGTTTGCGCCGATTTATTTGCAGACCGCTTCACTCTGGTTACCGGCTGTTATTCTTAAAGTTTGCAATGCTCTTATGATGCGGGAGATGGTTCTGTCTTTAGAAGGATATATGCTGGACTGCGGCATGTTAGAGACAGTCTCAAAGACAAAATTTTGGCAGGCCTTTTTAACACCGCTCGTGTTTTATGTTGCCATTGTTTACATCCAATTGGATGTTCTTCCGATGTACTTACTCGGTGAAGGACTATTGCAACTGTTGCGGGAAAACGGTTCCAAAAAGAATCAGGCAATCGGCTCCGTCCTTGCAGCACTGGGCTGTTTTTGCAAGATGCAGAACCTGATGATGGCTCCGGCTTGTTTGCTGGTTTACTTTGTTTTAATCTGGCAGAGAAGAGGAGAACTGGTCAATGCAGTACTTTTTTTGGAGACACTGGTGCTTGGAATTGCAAATGTTTATGTAATCAATCCCAGCATAGGAATCTTTTTATCGCAGAATAAACAGAGCGATAGGATCTGGTTCTCCGTTTTTCAATATGTGCAAGGGGTGTATTTGTATATCACTCTGTTTGCTCTGATATTGCTGTTTTCCCTGGCTGCACTGCACTTAAAATCGACTGTCAGCCGGAGCGAATTGTTATTCGGAGCACTGCTGTTAAATGCAGCGATAGTGCTTCTCTTCAGTGCGACGATACTTGCAACACCCTCCGTATATATTCTGACTTTTCCTGCCTTTGTTTATCTTTTGCTTCGCGAGGATGATGCATTGCGGCGTTTGCTTATCTGGGGATTCTCGGCATTGATTTTGGCGGATGTCGTTCTGATGAGAATCGGTGATATTACCTCGGCTGTCAGTTACTTCGGACATGTCGGTTTCTTTACGCAGTTAGAGCAAAGTATGGCAGGAACAGAAGAGGGAATTAAAATTACTTCTTCACTTATGACAATTGCGAAGACCGGTATGGTATTATATACGATTTTGTTTTACGGAGAATTAAAGGCCTTGTTTGGCAAAAAGGCTGAGGAGGCTATCCACTGAGAGGAGATTTTCATGCAATCGGAAACCATTCACGAGGATATTTTTGACCGCATAATGGGCTTACCGGGGTTGCGGATTTTGAAGCCCTGGTACAGCAAACACAAGGAGGTACTCCTTTACCTCTTCTTCGGCGGGCTGGCGGTTTTCCTTAACCTGAGCCTCTTTGTCTTCTTCACTAAGAAGCTAGGCTGGGGTGACTTGTTTGCGAATGTCGTCGACTGGGTGATTTGTGTCCTGTTTCAGTTTATCACCAATAAGACTTGGGTATTTGAGGCAGAGACAGATTCCGCGAAGGGCTTGCTTGCACAGCTTGCCGGATTTTTTGGTGGGAGGTTATTGACCTTACTTCTGGAGGAATTGATTCTGGGAATTTTCATCGTGAGTCTGCACTGGAACCGAATTGGGGTGAAACTCGCAGCGCAGATTTTTGTAATCGTTTCGAACTATATCATCAGTAAGTTCTATGTGTTCAAAAAGAACGACTGAGTAAAAATCGCTGTTTGATATGTACCCTCTTTACTGGACACGAAAGTGTCACAGTAAGGAGGGTTTTA